>Ga0335069_10011972_pt1 | contig 12221 bp, 10 predicted proteins | sample Lox_Sample_11_FD_206714 | JGI IMG/M metagenome (GOLD analysis project Ga0335069, IMG submission 206714) | Soil microbial communities from Loxahatchee National Wildlife Refuge, Florida, United States - Lox_Sample_1.1 | ecosystem: Environmental > Terrestrial > Soil > Wetlands | place: USA...
CAAGGACGGCAACCAGCGTCGCAGACGCGAGGGAATCCCACTCCGGCACGGTCTCAGCGCTGGCCAAGCGAAGCTGGTCAGGAGAAAGACTCGGAAACACCGAGGAGAACACGCGCAGAACGCGATGTCTCAATTCACTCATTGATAGTCTCCTCAACGCACTGGAACAATCCGAATGACCTACGCGAGAAATCAGAGGACAGCAGCGAACTCCCCGGTTGGGGCGGCCCGCCCAGCAGTTCAACCAGAAACTCTCTTAGAGGAACGTTGCGCGCCGTAGGTTCGTAATCGAAGCGAATTTCCTCCGCTTCAAACTTGGCAAAGACCTGCCGCAACGTCTGATGCTCAATTCGCCGCGAGAAGGCTCGACAGCTCATCGCCCAGTAATCAACATCCACCGTCGTTTTCCCGGCTCTGCCGAGAACCACGCCGATTAACCCGAGGGGGCCATATTTGTCCTGATAGGTGACCGTCATGAGAAATGCGGACGGGCTCTGAAAGTAAGCGGACCACCCTGCTTCGGTTAACCGTTTGCCATTTAAATTGAATTGATTGGACTTGTTCAGAAGCTCGAAAGCCCGATTGTGCCGTCCGTATTTGTGAAATTCCACTTGTATGGAAGCAGAAGCATCTTTCAGGAATTTGTCGAACGAAGTGGAGTTCACTTCAATGTTGCCCAAATCGGGAGCCTCACGAATGCTCCTGACCCGGATCAGATCTTCTTCGCTGATGGCCGCCTTTGCAAACGTCTGGCGCAAATGCTGCAGCATCGACCAAAAAGCAACGGGATCGTTCTTCGGGAAAACAATGCACTCCATTTCGGTGAATGCATCCTTCACTTCAGCTACTTCCATTGGGCTGTCGTCGAGGAAGACGACGGCATCGGGGGCGACGTTCCAAAGCTTTAGAATTCGGCGGACCGATTCTGATTTGCGCGACCAGTGAACCTCGAAGGGATAGATATTGTCTTTTGAGAGACGCAGATCTTCCCGCTCGAACACCTGGTCGACCAGTCGCATTTCGTTCTTGCTCGCAATCGCCAACAAAACCCCCGCGGATGCCAGCGATGCAAGTAACTGCTGATAGATACCGTGCAGGTGCGTTCCGTCGCTAAGACTCCAGGAGACGCCAGCAGGCCCAACCTCACCCAGGATCCCGGCCCAAAGGGTGTCATCGAGGTCGGTGATGAGGCCTTTCTTGGAAGAGTCTGGCGCGATGAGTCTCGCGAGCATTTCCGCCAGGCACGAAGCGTGGGACAGCGTGTACGGGAAGCCGGTATGTACCGCAGATTTGAAATCAAAGCGATCTTTAGGCGGAGACAGTTGGTCGAGTTGCTGGGACCCAACAACACGAACGCCAGCCATCTCCGATATCGCAGAACAGAATGAGGCAATCAGCCCACGGAGCCGCAATTCTTGGATGTCCGATTGTTCTGGTGATGTTGCGAAAAGAGGTGGCAGCGGCAAGGTTGGGGCAGATACATAGACCGGTACGGCACCGGACAAGTTCAATATGCGACTTTTCAAAATGGCGAGGGCGTGGGTCGCCGAATTTACGATGTCCGGGAGATTGTTCGCCTGCCATCCGCCTAGTGCGCGTACACCAAGCCGAGAATCAAGGTCCTCCCACTCAACAACGACGACCGCCGCTTCCAGGGGTCGCTTGTTAAGACGCTCGACGTTGCCGCTGAGGTCCCCAAATAGTCCCGTATCGAGTTGTACCCGTTTTCCGGCTAGTCTCGCGGCGAGGTGAGCTCTTAGAAAGGTGGCGAAGTGAAGTGGAGTAAATCCGCAAGCGAGCGCGGTTTGAAAAACTCCAACATCAGCCGCGGAAGGCTCCTTGAGTTTCTCCAAAGCCTCAATCAGTCTCACGAAATGCCCGCTACTTCTTGGAATGTTATAGGATCACGAAACAATCGGCTCATAGACTGACCTACAGTAGACCTAAGGACCCGCAACCGGGCGGTTCGAATATTGTTAAAGTTTAGTTAAAACGCGAACGTCTCGAATGAGATGGTTTTTCGCTAGCGCCAACTGTCCAACTCATGAACGCCATAGTAAACTGCGATATCCGAACCTGAATCACGAGTTGAACCTTCACCTTGGAGGCGATCATGCGGAAGGCCAGGTTGTTTATTCTCGCTGCATCTTTGGGCTTGCTGAGTGGTGGACTCTTTCCGGTTGAGTCTGATGAGGGACCGTACGGTGCCCTTCGCCTGCTGGCGGATGTTTGGGTATCGCCACTGGAACAATACATTGGAGCGTCTACGTGTTACCCGAATTGCAACAACCAAGCACGACCTGTCTCCTTTCAAGTGCCTTACCCGGACTACATCGACATCACCAAAATCGCTTACCTGTGCCATGGGAATGGCCGCTCCGTGGATCCCTGTGCTCTTGACGGGATGTCTTACTCGGTCGATACAGTTCGTCACGTGGTGAACGTCACTTGGACACATCGATCTGATGAACTCTGGGTGCGCCTAGCCGCTCCGATCAAGAAAGCTAAATAAGTGACTTCTATAGGTGGAAGAAGAGCTCGGGTTAGCTAAGGACTGACGCCGTGACCAAGTCGTCCGTGTTGCCTCCTCTTCGGAGGCCCCTATCCCGCTTGGCTAGTTTTGGAGAAGAACACAGGACTAGCGCAAACAACCGTCCCCCGAACGTGCGGCGTCCGGACGGTAGCCGACGCAAACGACCATCAGCGTCACCAATGTTTGACGACAAAGCGGATTACGACTGTCCAGAAAGCTACCGGCACGGACCATAGCATCAGTGCTACAGCAGCTTCCGACAGTTTTGCGACACGAACGAATTGTCCGGCAATATTTACCTTAAAGGAACCGAACAGGTTATTCCAAAAGGTCGTTAGTCTCGAGAGCAGACTAATAACGCCAAATATGATGTTCTCCATTTGCCCGTACACACTCACATTTCAATGGCGGTAGGAATTACAAAGAACTTCATTGGGCGATGCGAACCCACATCCCCATCTCTGGATAGCGTCCATACGTTACTCACAGAAGAAGGCGACTTCTCTTTTTTGTAAATAGCGGCGCGCCTCTCCTGGTCGATCTGTGCAAAATGTGACCAACTACGCGGGCTCGAATCCCGAGAAACACGCAATCGAGTCGCGATTCTCAGGCTAATGGTCCCCATCGCGGACTGGGTTTCTGCGGAGCGCGATGAGGGAACCAATTTCGATTGCAAGCGCAACTGCTGGTTGCTTTTATAACTACCAGGCGAGACCATAGGGACAATGGGCACCCTTTCGAGGGGAGCATTCACTCAACATCGCCAATCGGAGTACAAATTTCCACGAGTGGGCGCTTTCTTGAATGGATTTCCACATCAGATCGTTCTGGCAGGTTTTCTTGTCTCAGCTCTCGGTCTGGCCAGTGGTTCCAACCGAGCGTCTCCCACTGTGACGATTCAACAGGTCCACGAGGTTCTCCAGGGAGCCGCTGGCGAGTTCGAAATCAAGATCGACGCCGGGGTCAGATCTGGTCCAATTACGTTGCGCATCAACAGTGACGTCGGAACCGGGCGAGCGACTTTTGAAGACGGTTTAACCGAGAAGGTGATCACGGAGAGCGGTGGAGTGTACGTCCGTGGAGTCACTAGCAGTGATCTTCCTGGCGCCATGACACTTACGGCCTGGTTAGAAGGCGCCAACATGCCCGCCGCAACGTGCTTCTTCGATGTGATCGCACCGGCGCCCGAGCCCCGCATTTTTCTCGACGGGATCGACGTGACCGGCACCCAACAGTCCGTCGTCGTAGGACAAAGAGTCCAGTTGACGGTGATCCTCCATCCCAGTGTTCCAATCGAAAAACAGGAGTGGCGAATCGGAAAGAAAGGTGAATATACCGGCGGATTTCTGCATACGCCGCTTCTGGGCGGCCCCCAGCCCACCGTACTCGAGGGTTCCACGACGGCCTTTTATTGGATCAGCCCAGGCTACAACCGGACAGTCAGCTACCATCTCAGGCTCACCAACGGAGTGACAGCAACCGCCGCGGTCACCTTCGATGTCGACGGCCCATCGTCGACGCAAGTCGATGTGGATTCAGAAAGAGTCGTAATGGACCCGGCCGCGTTGAACTCCTCCGTGCTCGGTATGATGGGATCGGGGATTTCCTTCCGCGCGCGCTACTTTCTCCCTGAAGGAGTGGCAAAAAACTTCATCTGGGTACAACTGATCCAATCCGACGCCATTACTGTAGACAACAACGGCGTCCGCCTGCATTGCGTTCCAAAGACTCAGCCGATATCAAGCGTCGGGGCAGGGCTGGACACGACCTACCCCTACGACACGCACAATCCCACGATGGACAATCCCAGAATCAGACTCGCTTCGGACACACAAGAGTACTCGAGGGTCCTACATGCCCGAATGTTCCTGCTCTGGACTTCGGGGCTATCCAATTCCATTCCGGTGCCCCTGGGGTTTGTGGATTGGAGCTTCTCCGGTGAAGTTGCATTGAAAGACGCAGCAACAAACGCGTGGGAGCTGAAATCGGGTTATGTCGGTCCGAATAATCCGGTCATGCCCTTCAAGCGCGCGCCGATCTACCCTTTTTGGACGAGGCTAGTACCATATACGGAAATTTTAACCTGCAATTAATAGAGCTCTTCTGAGCTTCGCAGCAGAATAGCAAACAATCACTAGGGCTTGAGTGTCTGCATGAGCAATGGAGGGTGCGTGAAGACGCCGGGGTATCTAGCTCGGGCACTAATATTACTTTCCATCGAGGTTGCCCATTTGGCGGGGGCGCAAACAACTGACGGAGTCTTGCGACTCGACATCACACCTCCGAACGTGCCAATTCGCGAGGCGGATTTCACTCTTCAGGTGATCATGACGAACCGGACAACCCAGCCGATGACGATCGTCAAGACCAGTCCCGGTTGCGATTTCTCTGCGGATGTTCGTGACGCCGAGGGGCAGATGGTCCCGTCTACCCCGGCAGGTGCGGAACTGTCCAAATGCTCAGGCCGCGTCGCGACAGGGCGGTGGATACGGATTCTCTTGCAGCCGGGTGAATCGACGGAAGAAAGCTACCCAATCAGCCTCTACTACGCACTCTCGAGGCCCGGAGTTTATTCGGTCCGGTTATTTAGAGAACTTTCTTCGCAGCCTGGCCGTGTCACTCGGTCGAACGAAGTGCAGCTGAAGTTGGCGCAGTGAGTCGCTGGCGTGGGTAACGGCAACTATGCTGCGACCTGCAATTGGGCCCGGTCCCCAAACAGAATCTAGCGATTGCCGAAAGTCCTGTTCACTCCGACGCCGGTGCCATAGTCGCTGCCAGAAAAACTGCGCGGCGATGAAGTCGGCGCGTGCTGGTCGCAGCACGACAGAACGACTGACGCATGCTAAAACATTGGTGTCATTCCTGGCAGTCGGCGAAGCGGGCTACTTCATCAGCGACGTCCGCAAAATGAAAGGAAGAGTAGTGGGCCAGTTTCCGCATAGCCGACAATCCTCCCCCAGCTTCCCAGAAGCGCGTTAATCGGAGTTGCAGGTTCAAGACTACGGAATCGAAATCAACAGGCCGCCCGTGATGCTGAGGGATTGTTCGCGACCGCGGCTGAAGTTGTACTCGTAAGTCGGCTCCAAATACCAACCGAATCTGTGTTTCGCCGAGGGCCAAAACATGAAATCGGCGACGGCTTCCACGCTCACTGAGTTGGTTGTGGTTCCGTACTGATTGGAGTGAACCCATTCGGGACCAACGCCAAGCATGAACTCCACTTTCTTGGACAGGTCCCAAGGCTTTTTGAACAAGAGGTCAGTTCCCCATTCTGTGGAATGGCGTTTGAACAGCGCGGTCGTTCCAAACTCGAGTTCGAGCCAGTTTTTTATCGGCGTTACCTCGGCGGCAAGACTAGGGCCGAAACTCGATGTACCGTTAGTGACGCTTCGGGAGGCAGTTCCTCCTAGCTCAATTACTGCGGCGTGCTCCGTTTCTTTGTCAACGGACTGTGCGGGGGTGATTCCACAGCAGAAAAGCAAGGATGCAGTCAGAGCGAGTGTGCGGCAGTGAAACACCGAGCCAGTTTACACGAAGTTCTTAGGCCCGGCCGACTCTGCTCCGTTTCTTCATCGCGAATGCGATAATACGGAAATGGTTTCCTCGACGCTGGGTCCAGACAAGCACGTTCTCCGGCAAATTCGTCGGGTTCAGGCGCTCACCATCGTCTGGATGAGTGTTGAAGCTGCCGTTTCACTTGTTGCCGCGTGGGCAGCGCATAGCCCAGCGCTGCTAGCCTTCGGAGGCGATAGTGCGATCGAATTGCTTTCGGCGGCAGTAGTTCTGTGGGCGTTCACTCATAGAGTCAACATCCACAACAAGGAAAAGCGCGCCGCGCGGGTAGCAGGTATTTTGCTTTTTGTGCTGGCCGGGTACGTAACGGTCATTTCAACGATGGCTTTGCTGGGATATAGCGAACCTGAGCCGTCTTATGCAGGCATCGTGATTCTGATCGCCGCCGCAGCGATTATGCCGTGGCTCGCAAAACAAAAGCGCAAACTGTCAGCAACTACCGGCAGTGCCGCGCTAAGGGCAGATGCTGCTCAGTCGGACCTTTGTGCTTATCTCTCTGCGATTGCCCTAATCGGACTTTCAGTGAACGCGATATTGCACGTTTCTTGGGCCGACCCAGTTGCGGCATTGGCGGTCACACCGCTGATCTTATGGGAAGGCAAGGAAGCAGTTCGAGGGAAATCCTGCAACTGCTGCTGACCCTATTGAAACTTGGGGACGAAACTTAGGGACAGACGGAACGTTACCTCACCAAAGGCACCTCGCACCCGGATGGTCCATGGAACCTTTGGTAGGAGCGACGGGGATCGAACACGACCCCCAATTTCCAAGTCCCGAGATTTGATGGCGTTGCAACCGCCTACCAAATTCAATTGCTGATTCTGCTGATTTTCACTCAAGGCTAGGCAGCGGTCTTCATCTCCCGAGAACCGTGGCAGGGACAAGATGTGAGAAATTTAGGATCGAACGACACGGGCCAATAACGCTAGCCATGTGTTCCTGCGTCAAGGTTGCGCTCAACCTGTGCCATCGGATGCATGCAGGTTAGTTGATTACTGAGCGGAAGCGGGCGTGAATACCAACATTTCGTGCAGTCCGTTTTGTCGTGGACATCGAAAAGAGGCTTCATAGAAACCTCTCAGGGTTGCTTCCTCCCTGCGCTGAAAACAGGGACATGCAATTGTCGGATTCGTGCCGGGGCCTTACGGTGCCGGGCTGGTGGTTACGATCCCAGTAGCGTTTAGATCTGCACACACCTTGCTGCCGGTTGCGGTTAGCCGTCCGGCGGTATCGATCGTGAAAGCTTGGACGCTCGCCCCTAACCCGTACGCGCAGCTTGAATCGGAAGCGCTGATCGCATAGAGGAATCTTCCCGACCGTTCGATCGTTAAAGCCACAGGAGTATTGAGTACACTCACATCTGGCAGTTTGCTGAGCGCTCCGGTTGTCTGATCGATGTTGTACTCGTAAAGATTGTTGGAGCCATAGTTGGCAATGTATGCGAATTTGCCTGCCGGCTCGATGGCTATGGCGCTGGGCATAGAACCTGTGTTGACACTACTAACAGGCGACAAATTGCCGGCGGAGTCCACACGATAGACGGTCACTGCATCGGGTGAGCTGCCAACGACGTACGCAAACGTGCCGGTTGGATGTACCGCCGTTGCGACAGGCAGGAACGGTCCATTGGCGGCACTGGTCTGCGTCAGAACGCCGGTGTTTTGGTCGATGCTAAATGTCAGGACATTCTGGAAACTGCATCCTTGCGGGACATATGCGAACTTGCCAGAAGGATCAAGCCCCGCTGAAACTCCTGGGTTTCTCATTGAGTTGATGCACGCGGAGGCGGAGGTGGTCTTGGTCAGCGCTCCGGTCGTAGAATTGATGGCAAATACATCCATTGACGCCGTATCGTCATTCGCTAGAAACGCAAATTTGCCGGATGGATGCACCCCGATCCACTCGGGAAATCCCCCGACAACTGTTCCCGGAGGGATAGGAGTGAGCGCCCCGGTTGTGGCATTGATGCTGAACATCGAAACATCGCTCATATTAGCGACATACAGGAACTTGCCCAGGGCAGCGGCCAATACCTGTGATGAGTTGCCGGCGGGCACGGGGCTCCCCAATCGAGTCAGAGCTCCGGTAACAGGATCAATGCTATATGCGTAAACACACCCAGGAGTGCCGCTAATCGCTGCACAAGTCATATTGACCACGTACGCGAACTTGTCAGGGGTCGCAGGTACTGGAGGCGTTATCGTGAAAACAGCGGGATTCGATACTCCACCACCTGGAGTGGAGACCGTGATCTGAGCGGTGCCCGTTGCTGCGATGTCCGCGGCAGGAACGGAAGCCTGCAGCTGCATAGCGCTCACGAAAGTCGTCGTGAGATTAGTTCCGTTCCATTGAGCAACAGTCGTGGTTTGAAATCCAGTTCCATTGATTGTAAGTGTAAAGGCCGCTCCCCCTGCTGTGACATGGTCAGGAGCAAGGGACGTAATGATGAGGGCTGGCGGGGTCTGAATGTGCAGAGCAGCGTTTGCGGTCCTCTGCATGCTCCCGTTCGAACCAAAGAATGTGATTTGCGTGTCCCCACCACTCGCTGCCAAGCCAGCGGTAACAGTGTATCTAACTGAGCAGGAACCCCCCGCTGGCACCGTGCATGTCGATGACGGATCGTCTAAAGAAACCGACACTCCTGCAGGCAATGTTCCCATCCAGGACAATGTAACGGGTGCCGAAAATCCATTAATGGAGGAAACAATCACAGCGTATTTGGCTGGGCTGCCCCCGATGATGGCAGTGGCTGAAGCGGGATCAACCGAAAGGCTGAAGCCTTGCACAGTCAGCGCAGGACATCCTAACGTGACAGAGTTACCTCCGTTGCTAACGGTAACGCTTTCGGAGAAGATGCCGGTGTCTGTTGGGGTGTAGCCGTAAGCACACGACGAACCGGCCGGCATACCGAACGCGCCCTTCCATGCGCAAGTGTATCCACTGCCAGGTGTCGGATCACCGGCACTGTAGCCTGCATAAATCCCGACCATTCCAGTTGCAGGGCTTGTCGAGCCATTGATGCTACACGCCGTGCCAAGAGCGGGCGTCCCAGCACCAGCGGTGAAGGTGAAGGAGGTAGAGCCACTCGGCTGATCTCCGCAGTTTTCGGTATCGATCCCGACGCCTTGGATATTCGTCACGGCCCCGAAATCTACCTGATATTGCGTTCCGGCCTGGAAGGGTGTGGCGGGCGTAAACCAGATTGACTGTTGGTTTACGACTGCAACAAGCCCTGTCACCTTCGTCGAGGTACCGGCAATGGTGACGCTGACCGAGTTATCGACGTTGTTTCCACTGACGGGAGCACTGAAATTCAGGAGAATTGAGTCGCTGACAGAGAATCCGGTCAGATAAAAGTCCGGCAAACCGAGTTGCCTGCGTGCCGCGCGGCATATATTTAGTCGTGGACCGCTGGACTGGTCGGTTACAGGAACAGCTGATGCCAGCAACAGACTCTTCTTGTCTTGTCCAGACAGGTTCTGTCCATTGAGTGCCTCTATCATAGCGGCTGCTCCAGCAACGAACGGAGCGGCTGCGGAGGTACCACAAAACCTTCCCGTTGCTACTACATCAGAGTAGAGAAGATTCGAGTAAGTGGGCTGCGGAGCATACACATAACTTCCAGATGCCGCAATCTCAACTGCGGGTCCGAAATCCGATGAGGGTTCTTGAGTCCCTATCCAAATGGCCCTGTTATGCGTCCTAGGATCGAGGGCAAGGACGCTAATGGTGTTTGGCAAATTGATGCAGGCAGGTAGCTCCAGACATACAGTGGGAGGTCCGGAATAGACTGGAACCCAGGTTCCAAAGTTGCCAGCGGGAAGTACGAAAAGGGCCTCCGGGTGGCGGCGAAATAGAGCAGACCATTCCGGAACATCGAGATTATCATATGCGATGATCTTCTCCTGAGATAATCCATCACGCAGTATTTGGCGCTCCACTAAAACTGTCTTCGCACCTGCCTGTTGTGGAGTAGATAGGGTCCCCTCCGTCATCGCTATTTGGTTATGAGTGTTCGCATTGTTCCAATTCCGCGGTTCGAGCACGTAACCGCTATCATTGCTCCCGGGCAAAAAGTAATTGGGGATACCCGACAGTATGCCATTCATTTCCGGGGGGTTGTAAGGAAGCCCGACACCGGATCGGTTGCTCGCTCCTATGATGCCAGCGTCTTCTGTCCCGTGCCCGCACTGCGCAAAATCAAACGAATTGGTTTTGGGATCAAACGTGCACCCGGCAGTGTCGATCCAATCAATCTTCTTGCTTGAACCCATTCGCACCATGTCAAATTCTTGGTGCTGCTTGTCAAGACCAGTATCAATAAGGCCGACCCTGACCTCGCAGTAAGGTCCGATCGACACCCGGCATGTTGTAGTTGATGGCGGGCTTGCATTCCTCAGTAGTTGCCAGGCTCTTTGAACTCCCATGTACTCGTAAGCAAGGACTTTGTCTCCTCCTCCTGGCTGGTTTGCGAGATTTTCCAGGTCCGTGGGCTGCTGAGCCTGAGGTGTACCCATGATCAAGTTTTCCCCAATCGCCTGGAGATAAGCGGGAGGACTTGCCCGGACCTTGTCAATAAGTGCTTGGAGTTCGCTGGCACTGGATGTGGGTGTCAGGACTTGGTAGAGGTTTAGGTCGCGGATGACGCCGACGATAGTCCCTCCAAACGAAGCTGCTAATTGTTGAGCCTCGGAATCCCCAGACCCGGGAAAGAGTGCGAGTAGTACTTCGTTGGCGGGATATTGTGCTCCGCCATCCGTGACGATCATTGCTGGGTCAGATTGGCGGGTGGAATTTACGTCTGCCCGCACGAAGACTTCAAAAGCAGGCGCCAAATTCAACGCTTGTTTTAGGACGACGCTGCCGCCAAAAGCATCTCCCTCTGAAGCCGCACTCGATACTTGGATCGCAATCGTCACAGCGTAGTCAGTGTTTGCGGATATCGTGTCGAAATGTGTAGGACTGAGCTGAACGGTCGCGCTCAATTCTGGCGAAGCTGTAACATCTAAGTTGCTCAGGTCGCTATCGCTTCGGAAACGGACGGTCTCCGTGGCAGTCGAGCCGGGTATCATAATTCGTGCCAACTGATCCCGGCTCCATGCGATCTGGGGAATCGCCACCTTGCCAGCTAGAACTGCCGAGCTAGTAAGGGGGCCTGACGAACCAGAAATCGTAGCCTGGAAGGTGCCGGAGACCGCAGCAGTACCCGCGGTTAAGACAACCTTCTGTGTTTGAGTGGTCGATTCTGTCCAACTAGCTGGGCTAGCTGTAACTCCCGCTGGCAATCCAGCAACGCTAAGGTTCACAGTTCCCGCGAAGCCATTCTGCCCGGTTACGTTTACTGTGATCTCGCTCCCGATTGCCCCCCAGGAAATCACGAGCGGACTTCCCTGGCTCGTGCTCGGACTAACGGCGACAGCGAAGGACGGCTGCGCGGGTGGAGGTGCAGGCTGTTGGCCGCCAGAACCCCCACCTCCGCAACCAACTATTACACCAACACAAAATAGGACACTTGCTACACTCAGCTTCTGTCTGGGAGCCATAGAACACCTCCACCGCCCCCGCTAGTTCGTGAAACGTCTTATGGCCTTAGCTCTTGAGTTCCTGACTGGAAGTGAAATCACGGCACGCCTGTGTAGCCCAACGTTAACTGAACGGCATACTTCCTGCGTCTGACCGGCCTGTCTATTCCTGGATAACGCCGAAACTGTAGATCTTCCCCGAAGCAGAGAGACTCGCCGAGGAAACTCCCGGCGGCAGAAAACCGTACTCCCCTTTTTTCAAATCCTTGAGTTGTATCTTCCAGATACGTTGCCCGACTTTCTGGGGCTCAAACGGTATGGCATTCCGTTCAGCACCACCCGAAGCATGAATGATCCCGCCAGTTTCCGCTCGAAACTCGCGACGATCACTGTGCACATCAAGATGCAGCAATTGATACTCGGTCACCCCAGTCCCCTCAGGAGTGCGAATGTAAATCTCGATCGGACTAGGTACTTGGATCGGGCTCTTGGGCTTCGCCACTTTCCCGTTTACATGCCCCTTCGTCAGGCCCGCTGTTGCCATGGATTTCATGACCCCGCCTGTTTGCCAGCCAACCACTTCCGGCTCGATT
>Ga0335069_10011973_pt1 | contig 12220 bp, 11 predicted proteins | sample Lox_Sample_11_FD_206714 | JGI IMG/M metagenome (GOLD analysis project Ga0335069, IMG submission 206714) | Soil microbial communities from Loxahatchee National Wildlife Refuge, Florida, United States - Lox_Sample_1.1 | ecosystem: Environmental > Terrestrial > Soil > Wetlands | place: USA...
GAGACCGCGCCATCTCCCCGCTTGGGTCTGCGCAGGATTTTAAGAGCAGCGGCTTGGAGTGGGTGGAACGGATAATAGACCTGGACGTGCGTGCTCTCCGCACTCAGGGTATTTTGGGCGGGGGTGTCACCATCCGCACATTCACTGCGTGATCCCCTCTGGTGGTCTGTCACTCGATCATCAGCGCTGGATTCACCCGCGCTACCCCTTTTTCCTCCCCGTAAAAGTACTGAGCCGTGTTTTTCGCGGCAAGTTCATCGCCGGTTTGAAGCGCACCTTCCGGCGAGGCGAACTGAATTTTCCGGGGAGCCTCAAGGCATTGGCCGGAGAGAAGGCGTTCGCTGCCTTCCTCCGGTCACTCTTCCGTCAAGATTGGGTGGTTTACGCCAAGCGGCCCTTCGGAGGGCCGGAACATGTGCTTCATTACTTGGCGCGGTACACCCACCGCGTGGCGATTTCGAATCACCGGCTCGTCTGTGTCGCCGATGGCAAGGTAGCGTTTCGCTGGAAGGATTACGCCCACGGCAACAAACAACGCAAGATGACGCTTACGGCAGAAGAATTCTTGCGCCGGTTCATGCTGCATGTGCTGCCGCGCGGGTTCGTTCGGATTCGCTTCTCCGGATTCCTCGCCAATCGGCGTCGAAAGCAACTGCGGCCGCTCTGCCAACGATTATTGAAGTGCACGCCCAAGGAGTCTTCGCAAGCCGCGGAAAGCAGCGAAACCAAGCCGCCCTGGCTCTGCCCACATTGCGGCGGTCCGATGATGGTCGTCGAGAAACTCACCGCCCAGCAGGTCTCTCGGAGATCTGCCGGCCGGAGAGATCTTGTTGACAGTTCATAGGCGTCATTCAGCCTCGAACCCCAGACGCGCGGCGGCGCGCGCCCTCTACGTGTGCTCTCATCAACCTGAACGCACTCGATCTGGTAGAACACGCGCTCCAGTCGGGCCGCAGGAGCCGATTCTGCGACGCACTAGCGGCGGCATCGCTGCTTCATCTTATGGATCGCCGCCCTTCGATCGGCCACCACAAGACTCAAACTCGATTCAATACCCATAAGCGCCGCGCCCGCCGCAAACGCCAGCGGCTTCGTTCAAACGCCCCAATCGAAAGTGCCCCGGCACCGGCCATCACAGCAAAACTCGGGTTTCGCGCGCCGGGGCACTCCCGATTGGGTCATAGCGTTTATAGGGAGTAATACCCTCGGAAGTCTTTTTGACGGCTCTCGGACTCGCCCATTTAAGTGCTGTGGCATGCGGCCGTAGTTCGAGAAGGGGATACCCTCGCGCAGGCCGTTTCAGCTCGGTCCGAGGTGCGGGATGCGACTCTACCCATTCACGATCAAATTGCTGGCCTTCTCCGCCAATGCTGCCGCCCGGGACTTTACGAAATCCGCGTAGACCCGCGTCCCAGCCCGATCCTCCCCGGGGATCAAAGCACGATCGAATACATCTTCCCGAATCTCCGCAGGAATTTCGGGGAAGTAATCTTGCGGAGCCCGATCACTGATAGAGTTGTTGTCAGATGCCGTGAGCATACAGATGTTGGCAATAACATTTGCCTCATGGAAGGGGATGCCCTGGGATCCCAAGTATGCCTTCGGATATATGTGGTGGAATTCGCGCGCATTGTATGCGGCGAGTGCGTCGTTGAGATCGACTGGAGCCCCAGTGAAGAAACTCTTTGGGTCGAGTTGAGCCAGAAGGCAGATCGCGGCTTTCGCAATAGTGGAGTTTATCCGCCACGTTTTCAAAAACGCCGCCTCATCCACTTTCGAGGCGAGCGAATCAAACGCCGGCTTACCTGACCCCAGATCTTTCATTCTCGAGAGGTCTTCCATAACAAGCCGATTCGTACCCGCCTTGTAACGCTGCGTAAAAGCGCAGTGCCAGAACCAGCGACGCAATGCTCTTCGCTGATCCGCTGTCGGTTTAAGCGTGATCGCAAAAAAACGAACCAAGGGTACAACCATGATCGGAAAGGGGACGAAGACTATATTCTTGATGCGAATGTCCTTTTCGAGAAAATCGATCGCCGCGTACATCGCTTGCTTGAGTTTCGACATGCCATTGACCAGCACGTCAGGCTTGATGTCCACCAAGGCGTCACTGTCGATACTGTCATTTACAATCGCAGTTAGACAGCGCATCACCTCGGTCTCATCAAGATCCCCGTAGCCTTTATCAGCGAGCCGGTCAAGAAGGGACTGAATTTCGTTGCGCAAATCGAACTGCTCAGACCAAGTCCACGCAGCCAAGAGCTCCAAAGTACTCAGCGTCGTTCCCGAGGAGTTGATCCGTTGGAAGACGCGACATACCTCTTGATTACTCCGATCTTTGATCGTGACCACAGGGAATTCGTAATCTTTGAAGCGTTCGGTAAGGCCGGCAATTATCTTCTGTTGCGCAGCGTCGAACCGCTGCAAATCTGGTAGGAGCTTTGTCGTGTCAAGGATATTGTGCAAATTGATCGACGTCGCAGGGTCGGCCGCAGATGCGTGGACAAACTCACCCGAGTTTGGCACGAAACAGACGTTAAAGCGTGCGGCGAGTTCAGGTTCCTCAGTGGCCGTGTCGGAGTTGAAAACACCATACAACGTTGTCAAGCGCTGTTGACCATCAAGCACGTAGTTGACCGGGTAATCTTCGGGCGTGCTGGGGAGAGCAAATCCACCCACATTTCGCTCGTGCTTCAGGCGCTCCTTCGTAGACCAGAGTAGTAGAGAGCCCACCGGGTATCCCTGATAAATCGAGTCCAGCAGACTCATTATCTGTTCGTCCTTCCATACGAACTCCCGTTGGAAAACTGGGATCTTGAGATTGCCCTTCGCCACGTCGCTAAGCAGCGACGCGATGCGAGGGTTGGATGGTGTGATCTTATGTGTCGCTGACATTTTGCGAAGTAACGATTATAGCTGATGGCTACTTCCAAGCGTCTCAAGGGGCACCTGCGCCCGACCGCCCCGGCGTTGGAAGGCCCGAATGCCAGCCGACCCTCAGACTGGTAGCGTCACGGCTGAGCTACTGTCTGGTTCTATCCCAATAGAATCGTTGACCGCCTCCCGAAGCCGCTGTTTGCATCCCAAATAACGCTCCGTCGTCTGCACGCTCACGTGACCGAGCAAGAACTGGATCTGCTCCAGTTCGCCACCTCGCTCGTGGCACAGCCGAGCGCACGTGCGACGGTGGTCATGGGGGGCCACGTTGCCGAGATTGCAGGCTTGGCACGCCTGCTTTACGACACCCCAGATTACTTTGGGACTGAAACCACTCACGGCAATCCGGCCCGCTTTGTTGATCGCGCGGAAGATCGGCCCTTCGGTGATCTTCGCCTCCGTCATCCAGGTTCGGAGTGCATCCGCAATCCAGAGTGGGACAGGAACGGTCCGAACATGGCAACCCTTGCCGACGAGATCGGCGAATACCCAGTGTTCTTCTCGTTGCTGCAGATCCTGAACGCCTGACGCGGCCACTTCCGCGCGACGCAATCCGCATCCCAGCAGCACAGCCACCATGGCGTAATCTCGTATTCCCCGGCGGGTGTTCCGGTCGAATACGCCGACCAGATGTCTTCCTTGCTCGGCGGTCAGCCAATTGCCCATCCGGACGCCAAACTTCTTGGCACCTTTGACCCGTCGAATTCCGGCGGCGAGGTCCGGGCTGAGCAGGCCCGCATCAGCGGCTTCGTATGCAAGGCGGCGGACCGCCGCCAGCCGTAGATTGATAGTCGAAGAGGCATAGTGCGCCTGCTCAAGGAAAATGCGATACCGGGTCACAACGGTTTTGTTGAAGGCCAAGCGGGGCTCCGAGCAGTACCATTCGATGAACTCCCGGATGGCATGATCGTATGAGCGCTGGGAACTTTGGGATGGCAGACTGTTCAGGACGGCCGACTTCGACTGCTCCAGGTCGGGCAGCCGCAGAACAGCCTTGGGCGTTCGTTTGCGTTTGGGTTTGGACATGCCGCAAGTCTGGCATCCGCGGCCTCGATGCGGTCATATTGTCGTCATCGTATCGGCAGGTTCCCAGAACCGGACTTCGGGCCCTTCTCGACGGGCATATCCTCGGTTTGGGCGTGCGGCCGAGTAAACCGAAACCGTCGCAGGAAATGGCGTCGCGTCCGCCTGGTCGTCGGTTTTAGATCGAAGACCTCGCTAGCGTTACTCGTACGGTCTTGTAGGCACAGCGCGTGCAAATGCAGCGGCTAACTCCTTTGGCGTTTTCGGGATGAAAGTTGGCTCAAGCCGTTTTCTCGCCCCGTTAATGGCGTCAAAGAGGCAGGTCACCCAGTTCGAGTAGTTCCGAAGGTCCGCCCGGTACTTGGTGCCCGTTTGAGTCGGATGCCTGCCGCCGCCTTCCACGTTGGCATCTTTCTTAAACTCTCTGAGTGCCTTCATGTCCACGCCCATATCTACGGCAAGGTCTTCCCAAGACATCTTGAGGCCCACTACCAGCCATTCCATGCCGCGATACGCGAAAAATAGGGCGTCATGAGGATGACAGAGCGCCAGATACGCGTCCTGCACGGCACGACGCAATACGGTGTGCGTACAGATAGCCCCGTACCAGTCTCTCACCGCCTCCACGGTTGCTGTATCTGGATGAGAGGAAAATATTGGATCAGGAAAGTCTGTCTCAGACGTCCACTTTGCTTCACCGTGATCAGCGCTGAAGAACAGCCTACCTACGGCTTGCGCTTTAAACAGGCCCGCACCGCCAAGCATGAATGCCCCGAGCAACCGGTCAACCATAAAATGGCTGTCGGCCGCTTGATCATCCGGTTCCTGTTGTAGCGGCGTCGCGTAACGAATAAAGTACGCCCGCGTCCCACCACAATGTATGCTCCACTCGGCGTTCGTGTCGGATTCGTTATACGCAATACTAAGGTGCGGTGCGCAGTAGCCGCGGTCGTTGGCCAATCTGAAAACGCTGATTGCGAAATCAGTCATAATCTGAGGTTAAAAGCCCGCGCTAGAAATTTGGTCTTCCAAAGCCTGCAAACACAGCTTGTCCGCGCATTACCAGGAGAAGAAGCCATCTTGACTTGACCAAAAGTCAATAGCATTTGGGAGTCCATCTAATGTCACGATCTCCAGATGTGACAGGCGATAACTCATCTCGTGCCCATAAGGTGATCGCGACTCCCACGTATTGCCAAGAAAAAGTGTACTCCTGTCGACTTTACGAGGCGGCGCGGCGACGCCGCCAGTCGAGTGGTAGTCAACCTGCCATAATGAGCCAGACGACACAACAAGGACCGGGGCAATTACCCGTTTGGCCGGGGGCCCGACCTTTTGCGATAGTTCTGTGATCAGCCCCTGACAACTGTTGATTGCCTGCCCGATCTTGTTGAAGGTAGCTTCATCATTGCTTATGAGATCACCATTTGTATCACGTCCAACTTGGTCGGTGTTCTTCCCCACCATCTCGCCTGGCTTATACGCTGAAGTGTGACCGCAAATGGGGTGAATCTCAAAGGTGACGACTGATGTCGGCGTCCGATAACAATGTAGAATGTCATGGAAAGCCTCGTCCTTCGTCCGCGGCAGTGCACTCAGCAGCAGTGGATTGTTGGAGCGGAGGTTTTTGCACTCAACGGCCATGGCGAGCGTATACTCAGCATTCTCCAGAAACGTTCTCATATCGAACTGCCGCAGCTTGTCTGTCACGGGGTCACGATACGTGCCGGCGTGACGGCACTGAAAACCAGCACGTTGAAATACCGCCAATACCTTCATCTCGAAATCGAAGTCAGAGCTGATCGCCGTAAATTCTTCAAGATCTTTGGATGTGATAGACGCTGGCTGGAGTTTGGCCATGCCCTCATCATAATCCGGTTGCACCGCACTTCGCGCCAGATCCGGGCGATTGGCCCCAAACGGGGTTCTGGGAAGCATCGCCCGATTACTCCCGAGAAGTCGGCATCGCAGCGGGAACCAGGGCGACGGCGTCGGGCGATTAGAACTGCCGCTGCGCTGAATCTCCCTAATCTGGAACCTCTTTCCCGGCAGGCGAGCGAATAGAAGGGAAGTGGCATTGGTAGATTATGGCGCGGTTCCAGCGTTACCGCTGGCCCGTTTCCATGTAACCCCCTTTCAAACTGTGCGTGCGGTTTTCCCGCACACAGCTTACCGATGATCTTCTTGATGTGACTTGCGACGGATATCGCACCGTGCCTTGCAGCTTGTACAGACCCATTCCCAATAGCTGATTGCTGGTCCAAGATCTTGGTCGCGTCGCCCGTTGCCCACCGCGCCGTTCCTCCCAGCGTTGCAGCCGCCGGTATACGAAACCGTCGATCTTGTTGAATTCCCGATCGGCATTCCCCGTCCGGAAGTAATTGCCCCAGCCGCGAAGCACGGGATTCAGTTCCGCGATGATCTGCTTCACGTCCTTCCCGCTCTGCCGCGCATCGGTCAACTCTCGTACCCGGCCCCGAATCTTCTTGGTCGCTTTCGGGCTCGGCCACCGCTGCATGAAATGCTTGCCCGGCGCCCGCAAGATGCTCCGCTTCTTGCGAATCGTACATCCCAAGAAAACGAAACTCTCTTTCCCGCGTCTCAAGTCCACCATCCGCGTCTTCGTTGGATGCAGTCTCAGACCCAGCCGGTCCATCACCAGCCCGATCCGCCGCAGCGCTTCCCTGGCCCGCGACTCCGTGCCACACATCGCCACGAAATCATCGGCATACCGGACCAGTATTCCAAGCTGGCTACATCTCGCCACCCAGATCCGATCCAGTTTGTTCAGGTAGATGTTGGCCAGCAACGGTGAGATCACTCCGCCTTGCGGGGTTCCCGCCAGCGTCTCCTGCACCGTCCCGTCCTCCATCACTCCGGCTTCCAGCCATTGGCGGATGAGCTTCAACACCCTTCGATCCGAAATCCGCTCCTTCACCAACTCCATCAGGCTTTCCCTCTGGATATTGTCAAAGTAGCCTTGTATGTCCGCATCGACCACAAAGTTGTGTCCCTGGTTGCCTGCTTCCCGAATCGCTTCCAGAGCTTGCGTCGCACTCCTCTTTGGACGGAACCCGTAACTGCCGGGTTGAAAGTCCGCCTCAAAAATCGGCTCGATCACAATCTTCGCCGCCGCCTGCACCACCCGATCCCGCACCGTCGGTATCCCCAATGGCCGCTGCTTCCCATCGCCTTTCGGTATGTATCGCCGCTTCACCGGTTGCGGCCGATATCGGCCCGCCTTCAGGTCGGCCTGTATCCCTTCGAGAAACTGCATCACTCCTTGCTCCTCGATGGATCGCAGCGTGGTTTGATCCACGCCCGCCGCCCCCTGGTTGCTGCGCACCCGCATCCATGCTCTCCACAGAACGTCACTCCTGTAGATCCGGTCGTACAACGCATGAAAACGACGTGTCCTGCTCCGCTTGGCACACATCCATAGCCGGATCTGGAGTCGTCGTACTTTATCGATGGGGATTTTGGCCGTCTCCGGCATGCCCTCGCACTTACCCCCACATCCAGGCTCGATCAAAGCAGGGCCCCTTCCCTCCAGCGCGTTTTGCTGCACGCTTTCGCTGGTACTATGGACCCCTCGGACTCCCTCCCGGCTCCGTGCGCTTTCAGCCATCCGGCCTTATACGCCCGGTCTTTGCCCGACTCGGCTGCCAGGTAGGGTCTCTCCTGTTCCGCATTGCTCTGTCCCAACGTGCCGCCGCCTACGACCCCGGAGAGATCCAGCATTCCCTCCGGTCTGGAATGCTGTCTGTTGCCTTCGCCGCGACATGACCGGCTCGGCCCTCTCGAACACCTTTCGGCTGACAATATGACGTGGCTGCAGCGTTCACTGATTGTTGCGGCCCGCTGGTTTGCTCCCCTCTGTTTCAAGGGCTTTCGACACTCCGCTCGGCTCGGTCGGATCTCTCCTCCCGGCTGGAGTCTGCTACCGGGCGCTCCGGCGCTTACCCGGACAGGACTTGCACCTGCTAGAACAACGCGTCTTTCAGGACGCACCATGTCCCATTTGTACGGGTATTCAGTAACGTATCCCCTTGCATCGGCTCCTCCCACATCGCCAGGGTTCATGACGTTGCATTCGGGAAGACGCTGAGCTAGGATCTTTATTCCGATGAGCGTTCGGCGTGGCGTCAATCGTTTCTTGGTGGTAGTGATTGTGATCTGGGAACTGGTATGGTTGTTGCTCCTGATCGCAATGTTCCGGGAGTCTGGATCATACCTGCTGGCGATTCCGATCATTGGTGGGCCGGTCTTGGCGATCATGCTCGTTCGTGCGATGTTATGGATAATCGAGGGCTTTCGTGGATCGCCGTTGAAGTAGAAAATCAACGGATTGTATGGAGCGATGAGTTCGTGGGCCACACAAGCTTCATGAGTATTTCCCAGGCTAGGCGCATCGCCTCGTTCTTCTTGACCGCTATGGCGACGCCGTTGTCGCTGTTGGCTGCTTCGAGCACGAGTAGTCCGAATTCTCCGACGTTCTCGCCAGGATTTCTCGTGGCCTACTGGGTTTGCAACAGCAGGAAGAGGAATCCTATCGGCGGGTGGTTGCTGTTCTTCTATTGGCAGCTGTACAGCGGACTTGTCATCTCCGGTGTTCTTTTTGCCTCGAACATCCAGAGCTACGTGCCTGAAAACTTCGACGACCACGGATTGTATTTGATGTTCTTGGCAAGTACTCTGCCGGCTTTGTTGTTGTTCGGGATTAAGTGCGCCATCGGCACGCTCCTACTATCGGCGAGGACGTGGGATGTGCTGCAGTTGCTTCGCTGGGTCATGATCGCGGAGCTGGCGTGCGAGGGCGTTGGTGCGGTGATCGATGGCTTTTACTTCCCGGATAATCTCGGGTTAGGGTTTCTGTCGATCGTTCCAAATCTCTTGTGGCTCGTGTACTTCTTCCGATCCGATCGGGTCCGGCACATTTTTCTCTTGAATGACTGGGACACCGCGGTGAATTATATTCATCCTTTGAAGCTGAAGATGGCTACTTACCGTTGAGCGCGTCCTCTTGCTCGAGCAGTGGCATCATAGATGTTCTCCAAGTAGTGATCTGGTCGTCGCTACTGAGCGTTTCGATGGTCTTCATGAGGGCGATTTGCTTTTTCACAAGAGCCATTCTTTTCAGTCCCTGCTCCACGCTGGCAATGCTGTCGGTCGTTGTTTGATGCTGCGCCGGGAATTTAGTGTCGTAAATCGCGAGCTCTGTTTTCAAGCTCTCAAAGGTTGCTTCGAGGTCGTCAACGTCTTCGCCGATGCTTTTGTACATTCGGGTATACGACGGGATTGATGCTTCTACTAAGTTGCGCGCTTTCGAGATCCGACTGCCGATCGTTTTCATTTGTTCGAGGTCCGTTGACAGTTGGATTGCCTCGTCGCGGTTTTTCCCTATTCCTGCGCCAATTAGCGCTGCTGCTGTGAAAAAGAGAAGTGCGATGATGGTGCCATTCCTTAAGGTGCGGCGATGTCGTTTCTCGGTTTCCGGCTCTATGGATATGATGTCGCGCCAGGTGTTCCTTGTCTTGCTGACAAGTATGGCTGTCCCGATCATCGCGACGAGATCAATGGCTATGCTTTCCCACGTTCGGCGCGTAAGGGCTTGCCCGACGTCGAAGGCCAGTACTGATACGACGAGAGTTGCCCCGAGGAAGAAGACAACGAACTGCGCATAAGGAGGTTGCTGTGGAGCGGCCGGTACCGGGGGCGAGGCTTGAGGGGATTGCGGTGGTTCTTGGATAGTCACCTCTGGTTCCGGGGTGATCGGCGCAGGTGGTTCTTCAACCTCCTCTTTCACCATCGCAGTGGCGGTGGATTGTGCGGGGACGATCTCGGCTTCCGCAGCAACGACCGCTGGAAGCAACTGGCCACAGTGATTGCAGAAGGTGTGATCGGGCGCATATTGTTTTCCGCACTTAACGCAAAACACTCCTATTGCTCCTTCAGAGGTTTTTCCGACTGCCTCGTGATAAACGAGGTCAATTGTAGCGCTCTTCACAAAGCCCTACAGTTGAAGTCACTGCTCCCCATGCGGGCAGTCCCCCATCGGCTGGGCGGGTACGGCAAGGAGCATCTCCCGAAGCAGTTGCTCGAAACCCTCAAGGCGACGGGCCTCGCGCGGGATTCCGAACGTGGCAAGTCTATTCCGATGCAGCCCATGGTCCCGTCGCTAAAGCCACATGAGGGGATGGTTGCCATGTCGGGAGTTGGTGGACCGTACTCCGGTCGAGTGACCGGCTACCAGTCCGACGCTGCCTCGAGTGACGCCGGGGGTCCCGTGAGGAAATGCGGGGCCGGAGTTCGTTCATCACGGCGCACAAGGATCACATGAGCGAGAAGCCATCTAAGGTGAGAAGTGAGGCTGGCGGATTAGGAACGAGAAGTCGGCATCGCAACTGGAATGGGGTGCCCTGCAGACCGGCAGTTCCACGGTTTGGGCGTTAGAACTAAGCCGCTGGCGCGGCGGACGCAGCCGCGTGCGCCGATCGAGATTTTCATTCCGGTAGGCGGGACGGGTCTTCACGTCGGAGGCGGGCGAGATGCTCCGGGGCGCTCACGCCGATGCGGCGGAAGTATTCGCGAGCCTCGTTAAGACTAGGGCCGTTCGCGCCGCCGCGGTATTCCGGGTCCTCGAACTGAACCTGGTCATCCTCCCACCAGCAGATTTCGCATATCAGCCACGTACCCGGCGGCTTTTCATCCAGCGTCGCGTTGCCGCAACAGGGGCATGGATAGCGGTCCATACCGTTATTGTCGATCACAGAAAGGAGATTTTCTGTGACCTCACTTCGTCAACGGGTGCTGAATGAACTTCAGCGCCGCAACTACTCGCCGGAGACAACTCGCGGCTACATCCATGCCATCAAGCAGTTCGCGGACTATTTCGGCAAATCGCCGGAAAAGCTTGGGGCCGAGGAGATACGCCAGTTTCAGCTACATCTGTTGAAGGAGAAAAAGCTTGCTCCCGGCACCGTCGAGGGGCGGATGTCCGCGCTGCGTTTCCTGTACAAGAAGACTTTGAAACGCCGTGACATTGCCTACGATGATCTGGTCTTTCCCAAGGTTCCGCGTAAGCTGCCGGTCGTGCTGAGCCCCGACGAGATCACCAGCATGATCGAGGCCGCGCCGAACCTAATGCATCGCACGATTCTGATGCTGCTCTATGCTACCGGCATCCGCCGCGCGGAGGCAGCACTGCTCAAGGTAAGTGACGTCGATAGCGAACGCATGGTAATCCATGTCCAGTTGGGAAAGGGCTCCAGGGATCGAGACGTGCCGATGACAGCGAAACTCCTGGAAGCCTTGCGCCAGTACTGGCGATGGAAGCACCCGAAGATCTATTTGTTTCCCAGCACGGAAGGACATCGCGGTCAGGAACGCCCCATCTCGGACAAAACCGTTTGGTATGCGTGTAAGGAAGCCGCCGCACGAGCGGGAATCAAGAAGCGGATCGGACCGCATACGCTCCGTCACAGCTTCGCCACCCATCTGATGGAGGCCGGAACCGATCTGCGGACCATTCAGCTTCTCATGGGCCATGCGCACCTGGAACATACAACGGTGTATCTCCACCTATCGCAACGCCACCTGCATGCGGCACCGAACCCGCTCGATCAGATCACCATCACTGATCAGAGCTTCTCACGAAAGCGGCCGGACAAGTATCAGGCATGACACGGCCACCCTGGGAGGTGGCCGACATCATCCGCAGGGCAGGAAACCGATTCATCGAACGCTATTCCGGATCGTTGACTTGGGCACAGCTCAAGGTGCTTCGGGCTATCGAGCGCTGCCGCACGGTCGCGCTGGGTGGGCACCGAGATCAATGCGTTCGCTGCGGGCATCAGGCCATCTCTTACAACTCCTGCCGAAATCGCCACTGTCCAAAGTGCCAGACCAACGTACGGGAGAAGTGGTTGTGCACCCGGCAACGGGAACTGTTGCCGGTATGCTACTTCCACTTGGTTTTCAGCGTGCCCCATGCGCTGGTGCCGTTGATCTGGCAGAACAAAAAACTCCTCTTCGGGCTCTTGTTCGATGCCAGCGCGGCAACGCTGCTGGAAGTGGCTGCCGATCCCGCCCGTCTCGGAGCGGAGATCGGCTTTCTCGGCATCCTGCATACATGGGGTCAGACTCTGCAGCGCCACCCGCACATCCACTATGTCGTGCCCGGCGGCGGACTCTCGCGAGACCACTCGCGGTGGATCCGCTCCCCACCTCACTTCTTCTTGCCGGTGAGAGTGCTTAGCCG
>Ga0335069_10011974_pt1 | contig 12220 bp, 7 predicted proteins | sample Lox_Sample_11_FD_206714 | JGI IMG/M metagenome (GOLD analysis project Ga0335069, IMG submission 206714) | Soil microbial communities from Loxahatchee National Wildlife Refuge, Florida, United States - Lox_Sample_1.1 | ecosystem: Environmental > Terrestrial > Soil > Wetlands | place: USA: Florida...
CTCGAACTGCATCAGGTTCGCGGCGCCGGAGCGCGCGGCGCGGATATGGAACGCGGTTTCCGGCAGCAGGCGCTGGAAGTAGAAGCGCGCCGTGGCGACCTTCGCGCGGTAGAAGGGATCGACGTTCGCGCCGTCGGCCCCGATGCGGTCGAGCGCGACCGCCGCCATGCGCGCCCAGAAGTACGCATAGACGAGATGGCCGACGACCCGCAGGTAGTCGACCGCCGCGGCGCCGGCCTCCTCCGGATTGCCCATCGCCTTCATCGCGATCTCCATCGTGAGCTTCGTCACCTTGTCGCCGAGGTCGGCGAGCGGCGTCACGAATTCGCTCATGTCCGCGCGCGTGCCATTCGCCTCGACGAACTCCTGCACCAGGCGGCCGAACTTTTTCAGCTTGGCCCCGTTGTCGCCGAGGATCTTGCGGCCCAGCAGGTCGAGCGACTGGATCGTATTCGTCCCCTCGTAGATCATGTTGATCCGGGCGTCGCGGACGAACTGCTCCATCCCCCATTCGCGGATGTAGCCGTGGCCGCCGAAGACCTGCTGGCACTCGGTCGCGCAACGATAGCCGTTGTCGGTCATGAATGCCTTAACGATCGGCGTCATCAGCGCCATCATGTCGGCGCCGAACTGCCGTTGCTCGGCGTCCGGGTGATAGTGCTGGTGGTCGGCCTGCAGCGCGACCCAGTAGGCGAATGCGCGCCCGCCTTCGGCGAAGGCGCGCGCGGTGAGCAGCATCCGGCGCACGTCGGGGTGCACGATGATCGGGTCGGCCGGCTTGTCCGGCGCCTTCGGACCGGCGAGCGAGCGGCCCTGCAGCCGATCGCGCGCGTAGGCGACCGCGTTCTGGTAGGCGACCTCGGTGAGCCCGAGGCCCTGGACGCCGACGCCCAGGCGCGCGCCGTTCATCATCACGAACATCGCATTGAGGCCCTTGTTGGGCTCGCCGACCATCCAGCCGGTGGCACCCTCGAGCACCATCTGGCAGGTCGCGTTGCCGTGAATCCCCATCTTGTGCTCGATGCCGCCACAGTAGATGCCGTTGCGCGCGCCCACCTTGGCGGCCTCGCCGCGGCCATCGGGGACGAACTTCGGGACCACGAACAGCGAGATGCCCTTCGTCCCCTTGGGCGCGTCCGGCAGCCGGGCGAGCACCAGGTGGATGATGTTCTCCGCGATGTCGCTCTCGCCGCCGGAAATGAAGATCTTGTTGCCGGTCAGCCGGTAGCTGCCGTCAGCCTGCGGCTCGGCGCGGGTGCGCAGCATCCCGAGGTCGGTGCCGCAGTGCGCCTCGGTAAGGCACATCGTGCCCATCCATTCGCCGCTCACGAGCTTCGGCAGGTAGGTGGCCTTGAGCTCGTCGGACGCGTGCGCCAGCAGGCATTCGTAGGCGCCGTGCGTCAGCCCCGGATACATCGCCCAGGCTTCGTTCGCGGAATACTGCATCTCGTAGAACGCGATCTGCAGCATCTGCGGCAGGCCCTGGCCGCCGAATTCGGGCTCGCAGGACAGCGAGCCCCAGCCACCGCTGCAGTAGTGCGCGTAGGCGTCAGCGAAGCCCTGCGGCACCTTGACCGCATGCGTCTTGGGGTCGTAGGTGCAGCCCTCCTCGTCACCGCTGCGGTTGATCGGCAGCAGTTCCTTCGCGCAGAACTTGCCGGCCTCCTCGACGACGTGGTTGACCGTGTCGGCTTCGATGTCGGCGTAGGGCTTCATCTGGCGCAGGTCATCGACCGCGTGAAGCACCTCGTGCATCACGAACTGCTGGTCGCGCAGGGGCGGGGTGTAGATGGGCATCGGGCGTCTCCTGGGAATCAGCGCACCGCGGGGTGGCGCCTTTCGGTTGCCGGCGCGGCGCCGGCGAAGGGGGTGTCGGTGGCCAGGCTCGCCGGGCGGCGAGCCGCGTCGATCAGTCGCGACAGGCCGGCGCGGGCGTGGCCGGCGGCCGCAGGCGAGTGCATCAGTCGCGAGTCCTGGTGAAGCATCAGCATCAGGCCGTAGATCTCGAAGACGACCTGGTCCGCATCGGCGTCGGCGGCCAAGTGCCCCGCCTCCTTGGCCTGCTCGATCGCGCGCCGCAGCTCGCCTTTCCAGCCGTCGATGACGCGGACCATCGCGTCATGCAGCGGACCCGGACGGTCGTCGTACTCCGTTGCGCCCGAGATCATCAGGCAGCCGAGCTCGATTTCGCGTGCAAGGCGCGTCAGCCACCGCTCCAGGATGTCCTGCAGCCGCGGCAGCCCGCGCGGCGCCTCGAGCGCCGGACGCAGGACCTCGTCGATGAACTCCTCCGCATATCGCTCGACGACCGCGAGCTGAAGCGACTCGCGGGATCCAAAGTGAGCAATCACACCACTCTTGCTCATCCCCATGCGCTCGGCGAGCGCACCGATCGTCAGGCCTTCGATCCCGACACGACTGGCAAATTCCAGGGCAGCGCCGATGACGGCGCTGCGGGTCCGCTCCCCCTTCCGGGGTTGCGCGCGCGTCGAGTCGTTGGACGAAACCGCCCCCGCGGAAAGGCCGAATGGCATCCTGGGTCTCGCGATAAATAAGAACGAACGATCGTATTATTTTTATGAATGCGGCGCAAGCCCGCGCAGCGGGTGATCGCCCAGAGGTTCTATCCAAGGCCCTGCATTGCGGCAAGCCCTCGATCCCGTTCCATACCGAACGAGGGACCGGACGCGGGTCGGCACGGCAAACTCGGCCGAATGGCGGATCGCCGGCGACCCCTTTAGGTTAGGGTAAACCTCTAACCAAAGGACGCGAATTTCCGTCATAATAGATACCCTATTTAGAGTATTCAATAACACGAGCGCAGCGCCGATCCGGGCGCTCGTCGCTGTGACCGCGCAAAACAGCGCTCCGCTGACATGAACCTCGTTCGATTCGGCCTCGCGCTGACCCTGACGTGCGCCATCACCGCCTGTGGCGGTGGGAGCGCGGAATCCACGACCGAGTCGTTGCCCGGATCGACCGCGGGGACGTCGTCGGGCGGCGCCACGGCCGGCACCGGACCGGCGGCCGCGCTCGCCGCGCGGCTGGGCATGCCGAACCGCCTGCTGATCGGATTGGGCTCCGGCGGATCCGACACGGCGCTGATCCAGGGCCAGAGCCTCAAACCGGACGTCTTCGAGCGCTACCTCGTCGGTATCGACACCCAGGGCGGCTGGACCACCTGGAACTCGCCGCCGGGCGCGTATGCGGGCTGGGTGATGCAGCAGGCCGATTCGGTCGGCGCGCTACCCATGTTCACGCTGTTCCAGTTTTCCGCCGACAACCTGTCCGACCTGACGTCGCTCGCCGACGCCTCGTACATGCAGGCCTATTGGAGCGACGCGATCACGCTGTTCAAGTCGATCAGCGCCTTCGGCAAGCCGGTGCTGATCAACGTCGAGCCCGACTTTTTCGGCTTCGCGCAAGCGACGGCGAACAGCAACTACGGCGGCGACCCGACGAAAATGCCGGCCGTGCTGTCCACCGATCCGGCCTGCGCCGGGATGCCCGCCCATGCGGCCGGCTTCGCGCCCTGCCTGCTGAGCCTCGCACGGAAGTACGCACCGAAGGCGGCGATCGGCTTCCCGCCCGCGAGCTGGGGCGGGACTTCGCTCGCCAGCGTGACTGCGTTCATGAACACGATGGGCACCCAGCAGGGCGACTTCCTCGTGATGCAGACGCTGGACCGCGATGCCGGATGCCGCGAACAGGCGGCGCTGACGCCGGCCACCGCGCAGGCCGACTGCGTCGGTGGCTCCGGCCCATGGTACTGGGACGAGACGAACCAGACGCATCCGAACTTCCAGGACAACCTTTCGACGGCGCAGGCGTTCCACGCCGGCATCGGCGGCTTGCCGCTCGTTTGGTGGCAGACGCCCTTCGGCGCGCCCTCCGCGACGCCCGGCGGCACGGCCGGACACTACCGCGACAACAAGGTCGACTACTTCCTGAAGCACCCGGCGGAGCTGGTCGCCGTCGGCGGGCTGGGCGTCGTGTTCGGCGCCGGCGCCGAAAACCAGACGACCCCTTCGACCGATGGCGGCCAGTACCAGGCACTGTCGAAGCAATACCTCGCAAATCCGGCGGCGCTGCCGTAATCGCAGTCGGGAGGATGTCCCGATCCTCCGCTTTCCTTTCACGAGTAGGCAAGGACGATCGATGTCACACTTTCGCCGCGCGCCGATTCCGGGCCGCCTAAGCGTCGAAGCCGCCGCAGGCGACCGGTCGGTGCCCGCCGAGCGAATCGGACGCCTCGCCGCCCGATGGATCGCGTGCGCGACGTTCGCGCTGCTTGCCGCATGCGGCGGTGGCGGCGGCGGCAGCGCATCCACGGCCGCCGCCGGCGCGCCGTTGGCCGCACCGAGCGGCATCACCGTGGCGGCCGGCAACGACCAGGAAACGATCACGTGGACGGCCGTCGCCGGAGCCACGGCCTATGACATCTACCGCTCGACCCGAGCCGGCCAGCCGGGGTCGAAGGTGGGCACCAGTTCGACGACCTCCTTCGTCGATACGTCGGTCGTCAACGGCACGACGTACTACTACACCGTCATGGCCACCGACGCCGCGGGCGAGGGACCGGTGTCGACGCAATCGTCCGGCTCGACGCCTTTCGTGCCCTCCAGCGCCCCGGCAGCACCGTCGGGCTTGAGCGCCAGCGCAGCCGCTGGGCAGGTCAGCCTCGCCTGGACGGCAGCCGCGGGCGCCACGTCGTACGACGTCTACCGGTCGACCAGCCCCGGCTCGCTCGGCGCACGGATCGGCTCGAGCGCGACGACGACGTACGTCGACACGACCGCGGTGAACGGCACGACGTACTACTACGAGGTCGCGGCGGTCAACGCGATCGGGGAAGGGCCGGCGTCAGCGCCGTCAGGCGCCGCGACGCCGATGCTCCAGGTGCCCGCCGCCCCGGAGAGCGTGCAGTCGACGGTTGGCATTGCGCAGGTGAACCTGAGCTGGGCCGCGACCGTCGGCGCGACGTCGTACCACGTCTATCGATCGACCTCCGCGGCGGCGCAAGGCACGCTCATCGGCTCCGGGCCCGGCGTCAGCCATGCCGACAATACGGTGCTCAACGGCACCACCTACTACTACCGGATCACCGCGTCGAACGCCGCCGGGGAAGGTCCGCCGTCCGCCGCGGTTTCCGCGACGCACACGTCGAATTGGACCACCGTGAAGATGGGCGGCGGAGGATACGTCCCTGCCGTCCTGTACCACCCGACCGTGGCCAACCTGCGCTACGCGCGGACCGACGTCGCCGGCGCCTACCGCTGGGACAACGGAACCGGGACGTGGACCGCGATGACCGACGGCTTCAGCCGACCGGACGGCAATTACGAGGGCGCCGAGAGCCTGGCGGTCGATCCCACGGCTCCCGGCACGGTCTACATGACGGCGGGCAGGGCCGCGTCGTACGGGAACGGACGCTTCTACTACTCCTCCAACGACGGGGCTTCGTGGAACTTCGTGGCCCTCCCCTTCCCGATCGGCGCCAACAATCAGGGCCGGGCGATCGGCGAGCGGATGGCGGTCGACCCCAACCATCCGACGACGATGTTCTATGCGTCTCGAACGGCGGGGCTGTGGAAGAGCACCAACAGCGGACTGAACTGGAGCCAGGTCGCGTCGTTGTCTTCGTACGTGATGTCGGCGACCGACATCAACAATGCCAACAGCGGCAGCCCCATCGGCGTCGAGTTCGTGCTGTTCGACGCGACGATCCCGACGAGCGGATTCACGCCCAGCGGCAACCCGACGCAGACGATCTACGTCGGCGTCGCGCCGGACTACAAGGCGCTGGCGGGCCTCTCGTACGACCTGTACAAGTCCACGGACGGCGGCACGACCTGGTCGGGCATCGCGATCCCGGCAGCGGTCACGACGGCCATCGCCGCCAACCAGCGGTATATCCCGCATCTGGCCCGGGGCGCCGACGGTGTGCTCTACGTACCCTTCACGTCCGGATCGGGGCCGGGCAGCGGTTCGCCGTCCATGCTCTACAGGTTCGACGGCACGAACTGGACGCAGCTGATCGTTTCCGGAAACGGCCTCTACTACGGCGGCATCGGCGGCCTGTCGGTCTACGGCTCCGGCGCATCGACGAAGATCGCGATGGGCGTCTCCGGCACCTGGGGCGACGGCGCCTGGGTCCAGATCCTGATGCGTTCCTCCGATGGCGGCAGCACCTGGCAGGAAATCGGCAGGTCGGGCGACACCAACGGCACGCTGAACTACCACACCGCCAGTGGCTACTGGGGATGGGTCGACGACGTCGAAATCGACCCGTTCAATCCGAACCACGTGTCGTACGTCGTCGGCGGCGGCATCTTCTCGACGACCGAGGCGTTCTCCACGGCGCTTCCGCACTGGACCTTCGACGTCAACGGCATCGAGGAGATGATCAATCTGGTGATGGCAGCGCCGCCACCGGGCGCCCCGTACGTGCTTCTGAGCGGCCACGGAGACACGGGCTTGTACGTCAACACCTCGCTCACCACCTCGCCGAACCGTTCGCCGAGCCTCGGCGGCGGCAACGGAACCGGCATCGACATGGCCTGGAACAACCCGGCGTTCATCGTCGGCGTGGGAACCTTCGTGACGTCAAAAGGCGCTTACAGCACCGACGCCGGCCTCACCTGGACGAACTTCGCCAGCGTGCCGCCGGTGGCCGGCACGACGGGCGATACGACCCGGGTGGCCGTCACCGCCGACGGCGCGAACGTGGTCTGGGCAATCGCCGGCCAGGTGCCCTACTACTCGACCAATCGCGGCGCAACCTGGACGGCCACCAACCTGCCGGCCCCCGCCGTGGCCTATCACCTCGCGGCGGACCGCAGGAACCCGCTGAAGGTCTACGCCTACGATCACGGCGGGAACTGGTGGTATCCGGCCAACAGCGCGCGCTTCTACACCTCCACCGATGGCGGGCACACGTTCACCGCCAGTGCGCAGACCTGGGCACCCAACGGCAACGGCGTCACCGGGCTCGCGGTCAACCCGTTCGTCGAAGGAGACGTCTGGCTCGCCGACGCGAACAACCTGTGGCACTCGGTCGATTCCGGCGCCACGTGGACGAAGCTCACCGCGATGGCCACGGTCGGCGCCGAATACACGGACGTGCACGGTGCGATCAAGGTCGGCCTCGGCGCGCCTGCGCCGGGCGCGAGCTACTCCGCTGCGGTCTACCTCGTAGGAACGATCGGCGGCGTCGACGGCGTCTACCGTTCCGACGACATGGGCGTCAGCTGGATCCGCATCGACGACGACAGCCATCGCTACGGCGGCGTCGGCGGCATCGTCGCCGACACCGCGATCTACGGGCGGGTGTTCACGGCCGGGCGCGGGATGGACTACGACGACTGAGCTGAGGGCGGTCGACCGGGGCGGATTGACACGCGCGCTGGTGGCATTCGATCCGCCCATCGGGCTTCGGACAGCTGCCGGCGGGTCGGGATCCGCAAACCGCCGGCCGATTCAGTTCAATACGGGCATCGGGGCAGCAGGTCGAGCGTGCGCTCCATCTCGGTCGGGTCGATCGAGTAGCCCTCGGGCGTCGGCTGGCCGACCACGAAACCGTAGTGCAGGCCCAGCATGTCCGTGGTGCGCTTGAACGTGCTGCAGAATCGGTAAGGCGCTTGCAAGCTGACGAGGGCGCCGCCAGGCTGCAGAACCATGAGGCCGTGGGTCAGCTGGCTGCCTTCGACGCCGATGACGACCCGGGCCCCGGCGCAGGCCGCGACAATCGTCGAGACGTCGTCACGGGTGATGTCCACGACGCGGAACCCGCGCCGTCGCCGCAACTGCTCCGCCAGGTCCAGTTCGTTGTTCAGGACCCGCAGCCTCCCGGTACTTCGGCGCAGGATGAACACGCCCGGATGCGGCGCGGACTGCACATGCGACAACAGCCGGTTGCGCAGCGTTTCCAGCCGCGCCCGCTTGCCGGCATTGTTGTCCCAGTTGTCGTCGAACAGAACGACCTCGTGCAGGTACGCGGCATTCGTGCGGCGTGGCGCCATGCCCAGCCACTGCTCGTATTGGGCGGTGTGCGGAAACCCCGCCATCGCGGGCGCGACGGCCATCGTGGGCGCAACGGGCACGCCGGCCTGCTCGGCCAGCGGATAGACGGGACAATTCTCGGTCAACCAGAGGCCAAAGTACTCGCTGCCCAGGAAGGTGGTGTAGATCGCGGCGTGGCGAAATTCCTCGTCGACCCGGATGCGTGGCATATACAGGGATGCGCGCGTCAGCCAGTCGCGGGAATGCAGGTCGAAACGCAGGACACGCCGTCCGACGCGCTTGTACAGCGAACCGTCGATCAGCCAGGCACCCTTGATGAGAAACCCGCGCGTCGGCGCGTGCACGACTTCGAAGCCGCCCGGCATGTTGCGCAAGGGCGCGTCGGCCGGACCCGCGGTGCCCGTGATGCGTTCGAGTTGCCCCGGCAGATGCCAGGACGGAGGCGCCAGCGACGTACTGCCGGGCTCGACGATCCACGAACGGTCGGCGCACCGTTCCAGCACGTGTCCGATGCCGAACAGCTGGTAGGTTTCGCGCAGTCCCGTGAGGTAGTTGCTCCAAGCAATCGGGGTCCAGCGCCGGCGCGATGCGTGCGTCGCGGTATTCATCGATCAGGCGTTCTCATCGTCATCACGGTCACCGGCCGGCTACGGCCCGTCGGCATCCGCGAAATCGGCGTGCACGACGACGGCGTTCGTCAACCCGGATCTTTCGCGCTGGGCGTCGAAGTCCTTCAGCGCTGCGCGACCGGTATCGCCACTTCGACGGTAGGCCGACTGACCCTGGTCGAGTGTACAGCGGCGGAATACCGCCGAATGAGTTCCCGAACGACGCTCACGACTTCCGGACTAGGCGTCCTGCAACGCGCCGCGCAGGACCTCGACGACGCGATCCTGCTGCGCTTCGGCGATGCCGGCCCATAGCGGCAGTCGCACGAGTTGCTCCGCGGCCCGATCCGTCATCGGCAACGCGCCGGATGCCCGTCCGTAGCGACGCCCTGCCGGCGCGCTATGCAACGGCACGTAGTGGAACGTGGCGACGATGTTCTCGTCCCGGAAGCGCTGCAGCACCCGGTCGCGCGATACGGGCGGCGCCAGCAGCACGTAGTACATGTGGGCGTTATGGGTACAGTCCGGCGGCACGATCGGACGCCGCAACAGCCCGCGCGCTTCCAACGGGGCGAGGCGCTCGTGATAGCGCGCCCAGATCTCCCGGCGCCGGGCGGTACTGTTCTGCGCCTCCTCGAGCTGCGCCCACAGGAAGGCCGCCGTCAGTTCGCTGGGGAGGAACGACGAGCCGGCACTCTGCCAGGTGTATTTGTCGACCTCGCCCCGGAGGAAGCGGCTGCGGTCGGTGCCCTTCTCGCGAATGATCTCGGCCTGCGCGACCAGCCCCGGATCATTGACGAGCAGCGCCCCGCCCTCGCCGGATATGACGTTCTTCGTCTCGTGGAAGCTGTAGGCGCCCAGGTCGCCGATGCTGCCCAAGGTGCGTCCCTTGTACTGGGCCATGACGCCCTGCGCGGCGTCTTCCACGACCTTGATGCCATGGCGCGCGGCAAGGGCGAGGATCTCGTCCATCGCACAGGCGACGCCGGCGTAGTGCACCGGCACGATCGCGCGCGTGCGTGGCGTCAGCGCGGCCTCGACCAGGCGCTCGTCCAGGTTGAGCGTGTCGGCGCGGATATCGACGAAGACCGGCACCCCGCCCCGCAGCACGAAGGCGTTTGCGGTGGAGACGAACGTGTACGAGGGCATGACGATCTCGTCGCCGGGCTGTATGTCCAGCAGCAGCGCGGCCATTTCGAGCGCGGCCGTGCACGAATGCGTCAGCAGCGCCCGCCCGCTTCCGGAATTCCGTTGCAGCCACGCGTGGCAGCGCTGCGTGTAGTGGCCGTCGCCCGCGAGTCGTCCGCGGAAGAGGCATTCGGCCACGTAATGGAGTTCCTTGCCCGTCATCGGGGGCCGGTTGAACGGGATGTGTTCCTTCAAGTCCTGATCTCCGAAGCCATGTCCGTGCTGCGGCGCCATGGGCGGTCCGCCGCCGCCCCGGCACGGAAATCGCTCCACGTGACCATCGGCGGCATCGTTAAGGATGAGGGGTCGGCCCGACGTCGGAATGCCGCCCAGGCCGAACGGCAGCGGGCGGCCGCCAGTCGGCGTCCTCGCTTCGAGGCATCGGCCCGACATAGTTTACGGGCGGGGCGGCAGGACGGCGGATGACTTTTCGTGGAATTTCCAACGCGGCTTCCAGCCTCGGACGATTGCGGCGACGCGGGAGCGGCGTGCAGGTTCATTTGGCAGAATAGGGTTCACCCCCATGGCACATAGGAGCCCCCTGATGTTGTTCGACCCCCTCGAATCGCGCGCGCTGCACCTGAGAAACCGGCTCGTGATGTCACCGATGACGCGCAATCGCGCCGTCGAGGCGAACACGCCGAACGCGCTGATGGTCGATTACTACCGGCAGCGGGCCACGGCCGGACTCATCATCACGGAAGGGACGTCGCCGTCGCCCGACGGCCTCGGCTATCCGCGGATCCCGGGACTGTTCAACGACGCGCAGGTCCGCGGATGGAAAGCGGTGACCGACGCGGTCCACGCCGAGGGCGGCCGGATATTCATCCAGTTCATGCATACGGGCCGCGTCGCCCATCCGGCCAACCTTCCGGCGGGCGCGCGCGTCGTCGGCCCGATGCCCGAGCCGTGTCCGGGCGACATCTACACGGACACGATGGGCATGCAGCCGCACGGCGCCCCGCACGCCATGACGCCGGACGACATCGCGCGCTGCGTCGAAGAATTCACGCACGCCTCGCGGCTGGCCGTCGAAGCCGGATTCGACGGCGTGGAATTGCACGCCGCCAACGGCTACCTGATCGAGCAGTTCCTGAACGCCAACGTCAATCGCCGCAACGACGGCTACGGCGGCAGCCCCGACGGACGCAACCTCTTCGCGATCGAAGTCGCGCGTTCATGCGTCGCCGCGATCGGGGCCGATCGCGTCGGCATCCGACTGTCGCCGTTCGGCGTGTTCAACAGCACGGGCGCATTCCCGGACGTCGAAACGCAGTACGTCGCGCTGGCGCGCGCGCTCTCGGGGTTGCGGCTGGCCTACATCCACGTGCTCGACCACTCCGCGATGGGTGCGCCGCCGGTTCCGCCGGCGCTGAAGGCAGCACTGCGCAAGGCGTTCGACGGCGTCTACATCGCCGCCGGCGGCTTCGACCGCGACAGCGCCGAGAAGATGCTGGCCGATGGCAGCGCGGACCTCATCGCGTTCGGCCGCCCGTTCCTCGCCAATCCGGACCTGGTCACGCGACTTCGGGCGGGTGCTCCGCTGAATGCGCCCGACGCAACGACGTTCTACACACCCGGGCAAAAGGGATATACGGACTATCCGCGATGGGCGGCCTGACGCGCCCGCCGGTTGACCGCGGTACGGCGGCGCGGAAAGCCTTGCGCCCGAAAGCCGGGTAGATTCACCGCGCGACGGCGGCCTTCCGCAGCGGGCGCGTGACCGCTTTCGAGCGGCCGCGTCCGCGGCCACGTACGATGCGGAGTGCTAGCATCACCCGCTGTCCTGAGCCCATTGACATTGAATAAGAAGGTCCGGCCCATGAGCACCCAGATGGTGGCGCTTTTCGAGAAACAGGCGCGCCTTGTCCGCGAACTGAAGTCCCTTAACGAGCGGATCGCCGCGGCGTCGGCGAAGGCCGCGAAGCAGGCCGGCGCGAAGCCGGCGAAATCCGGCAAACCGGCCAAGACCGCCAAGCGCAAGAGCTGGTTCGCGCGCGGCGAAGCGCTCGTCCTGCTGAAGAAGCTCGCGACGAAACCGTCCACGCAGGCCGATCTCGTCCGTGCCGTGCTCGCGGCTAAGGGCTACGACAAGGGGCTCGCGTCGGCCGACCTGAAGCGCGTGCAGTCGGCCACGTTCCAGGCGATCGCGAACGCGATCGCCGGGAAGCAGCTGGCCGTCGGCAAGGACGGCAGGGTCAGCGCCAAGGCCTGAAACCCCGAGGACGCCGCATTCTCCGCTGTGCCGCGGGCATGTGGCGACATGACGCCAGGGGTAACGGAAGAGGATCATGGCCGACGAAGAGCGGATTGTCGTCATCGGCGGCGGCCATGCGGGGGCCCAGGCATGCGTCGCTCTCGCGGCGAGCGGCCTGGGGCCGAGAACCCATCTGGTGTGCGAG
>Ga0335069_10011976_pt1 | contig 12219 bp, 6 predicted proteins | sample Lox_Sample_11_FD_206714 | JGI IMG/M metagenome (GOLD analysis project Ga0335069, IMG submission 206714) | Soil microbial communities from Loxahatchee National Wildlife Refuge, Florida, United States - Lox_Sample_1.1 | ecosystem: Environmental > Terrestrial > Soil > Wetlands | place: USA: Florida...
CGTTCCCCAGAGAAATGTCGAGCTCGCCCCGGAGCACGAACAGAAACTCTTCTCCCTCGTGAGCATAGGGCTCGCCGCTGCCAGCTCCCGGCTTGATGCGGAACAGGTGAGGCTCCATGACGGTATTGCCCCAGGCAAGCAGCTCCATGCGAACGCCGGGGCCCGCTTCGAGCACTTTGCGCCCAGCGGGTCGCACGACTTTTGTGTTCGCATCCGACGGATCGAAAAAATTCAGAATATTCGTGCGGTAGAAGCGGGCTAACCTGCGGAGCGTTCCGACCGACGCGCTCATCTGCGAGCGTTCGAGCGCGCTCAGAAAGCCGACGGAGATTCCTGCCGCTCTGGCGACTTCGGCCAGGCTAAGCCCGCGCTTCTGTCGCAACTGCCGCAGGCGCGCGCCCACCGCGGCCGGCGCATGGCCGTTCGGAGGCTGGATGGCTCCTTCGCGCTTCAGCATCTCGACTACGGCGGCAGGGTTGAGTCCGCGCACCTTGCGCAGATACCGTGCCTTCTTGAGCAGGCGGACATCGGACCGCGTGTACAGACGGTACTGGCTTTGCGTTCGCTGTGGCCGCGCCAGGCCAAGTTTTTCCCAACCGCGGATGGCGGATGGTGATATTCCCACCAACCGCGCCACGTCCCCAATTTTGAGATAGACTTGTCCGTCACCTGACATGGGTTTTGTCTATGCCTGCTGGTCGCAATGCGGGAGCTGCGTTTTTCCGCTTGACAGAGAACGGCGGAGTCCGTAACCTTGCGCGATTATAGCAAGGTTCGTATTCCGCACAACAAGTGAAAAATACAGGAATTCGGATCTGAATTCCCCTTGGATCTGGAGGACCTATGTGGTCGCAACCTTCCCGGTTAGCCCGCACGCTCACCGTCGTGAGTCTGTGCCTTGTCTGTTCCACCCTGCTATTTGCCCAGAGCACCGGAGGCCGCATTCTGGGCCGAGTCGCCGATCCGTCCGGCGCCGTGCTCGCCAATGTCAAGGTCACCGCGACGAATGAGGCGACCGGCGTGCCGCGCAGCACGACCACCAATGACAGCGGCGATTACGTGTTCCCGGAGGTGCCAATTGGGACCTACACGTTGTCGTTCGACCTGGCCGGCTTCAAGACGAACGTACGCAAGGGGATCCTGCTCGAGTTGAACCAGGTGGTAACGTTCAATTCCGTGATGCAGGTGGGCCAGGCGCAAGAACTGGTCGAGGTCACCTCGGAAGCGCCGCTGGTCGATACGACCAGTACGCAACTCGGCGCTGTGGTCAACGACCGAGCGGTGTCGCAACTCCCGCTCAACGGGCGCGACACCTACCAGTTGCTCTCGCTGCAGCCGGGAGTCCAGTCGCAGACCGGTACGGACCTTTTCTATGGCAGCGACCGTGCGGGCGTGGTCTCGGTCAATGGCGGCCGGGGACGATCCAACAACTTCAGCGTCAATGGCGGCGACGCCAACGATCAGTTCGCCAACCTTCCCGCCGTGCAACCGAGCCCGGACTCGATTGAAGAATTCCGCGTGCTGACCAATACATTCGATGCCGAGTACGGCCGCAACTCCGGCGCGGTCGTAAACGTCGTGACAAAGTCCGGTACGAATGCTTTGCACGGCAGTTTATTTGAGTTCTTCCGCAACACCGTGCTCGATGCCAACACCTATTGCTTCACGACACCGTGCGAGAAAGCAAAGTTCAACGAAAACCAGTTTGGCGGCACGCTTGGGGGCCCGATCAAGAAGGACCGCACCTTCTTCTTCGCCTCGTACCAGGGAACACGCACGCGCCAGGGTATCTCTTCCGATGCCGTTACCGTTCCGAGCGATGCGTTCAGAGCCGGAGACTTCTCGGACCCTGGTGGTAATAATTCCTTCGGCGGAGTCCTTAACGATCAGACGGTAGCGGATACGCTCAACGCGCGACCGGGGTGCTCTGCGGCCGTACCTGTGCCAATCGCGCCCGGCACCAACTACTCTGACATGTTTCCTGCCATGCAGATCCCTGCGGAATGTATGGACCCGACGGCCGTGGACCTGATGAATCAGTTCGTCCCGCACACGGCTGACGGGCAGCCAGGAACCGTCCAAACCGTCGCCGGCGTCCACAAGGATCGGACGGACCAATTCACAGGGAAGCTTGACCATCGCCTCAGCGACCGCCAAAATCTCTCCGCCTACTACTACTTCAACGACAGCACTCTGTTCGATCCCTACTCGAAGTTTCAGGCGGGAGGGGCGACGGTTCTCGGTTTCGGGGCGAGCACGCTGGAGCGCTATCAGCAGTTCAATGTCACGCATACCTGGACCCTGCGCAACAATATTGTCAACGAAGCGCACTTCAACTATTTTCGTGAGTCTCAGGGAAATTTCCTGCACCCGCAGAAAACGAACCTCGTCCAAGACTCTTGCAACACAGTCGATCCCAGTGTTTGCTTTGCCGACCCGAACAATCCCGACTATGGCATTCACCCCGGCCTCGGCGCGCAGCGCGAAGGTGTGCCGTTTATCGATCTTTCGGGCTACTTCAGCATCGGTAATAACTTCGAAGGCGAAATTCCGCAGACAGGCAATACGTTCCAGGTGTCGGACAGTGTCAGCTGGATCAAAGGCTCCCATACGGTGAAGTTTGGCACAGACCTCCACCGCCAGCTCTTCGATCAGACGCTGTACTACAACGTGAATGGGTACTACAGCTACTTCGGCGGCGGTCCGGACGATCCCGGCTTGACCGTGGACGGTTCACAAGACCTCTTCCCCAACTATCTCTTAGGTCTGCCCGACACCTTCAGCCAGGGTTCGGCCCAAACAGAAAAGGTCCGGAGCACAATCTTCTCCCTCTTTGCGCAGGATAGCTGGAAGATTCGGCCCAACCTTACTCTTAATTACGGCCTGCGCTGGGAACTCTTCACGCCGCTCACTGACATAAGCGGCCACGTGCAGAGCTTCCGTGCGGGGCAGACGAGCACCGCCTACCCGTGCACCGATACCCCAGCCATGTATTGCCCGGTAGGCTTGTTGGTTCCCGGAGACCCTGGCGTTCCCGCTGGACTTACCACCACTTACTACAAAACGTTCGCTCCGCGTTTCGGCATCGCGTGGAGCCCGGGAACTTCGGGCAAGACCAGCATTCGCGCCGGATGGGGTATGTTCTACAACCCGATGGAGCAGTTGGTGCTCGAACAGTTTGCCGCCGAACCGCCGTTTGGCGGCAGTAACCTGATTGCCAATCCCCTGTTCAATACGCCATATCTGACCCAAGACGGCCTTGAAAAACCCAACCCCTTCAACGGCATCATCACGCCTCCGAAAGGACAAGATCCGGATTGGGCGCGATTCCGGTCACTGCTGATGTACGGACAGTTCCAGCCACACTTACGTACGCAGTATTCGGCACAATACAACCTCAACATTCAAAGAGAACTGACGAAAGATCTGGTGTTGCAGGTCGGGTACGTCGGATCTCAGGGTCACCGCTTGCTGGCCAGCCACGACATTAACTATGGCAGCGCCCAGACTTGTCTGGGACTCCAGGCGCTGGCCGATGCATATCCCGGCATTGGAACTGATTGCGGACCCTTCTATGCCGACAGCGCCTTTTCCATCCCGACCCAGGCCCTCAATGCGGGCGGTGGCTTCGTGGATGTAGCGATTCCATCCGGAGGGTTATACCTTCCTTATGGACCCAACGGACCTACAACCCTCGCTGCTGGAACTCTCGTGAAGGACGTTGCTCCCAATGGAATCACTCTGGTCGGCCTGCGCCGCTATTCTTCGCCCAATTGCGATCCGTTGACGGGCAACGATTGTCCCGCCGACGGCACTCCTGTGTTCTCCAGCATCTTTGCCGAGGACACGATCGCGAACTCCAACTACAACTCATTCCAGGCTTCGCTCGAAAAGCGCTTCTCGCACGGCTTGCAGGCGAATGTGGCTTACACGTTCAGCAAGTCCTTCGACCTGGCGTCCAGCTTCGAAGGCGAACTGAATCCGCTGGATTACCGCGGCACATATTCGCTGTCGCAGTTTGACGCGCGGCATCGCTTCATTCTCAGCTACGTGTGGCAGTTGCCGATTCCCAAGTACTCGGGGTTCGCCGGGATGATTGCGAACGGCTGGGACCTGTCGGGCATCTATACGTATCAGACCGGCTTCCCCATCCGCATTACGTCTTCGGCTGACAACGAGCTGATGTACAGCGCGTTTTTCGAGTACCCGGGCGAGCCTGACCAGATTGCGCCGTTCCAGAAGATTGACCCCAAGAAGAACGGCAACCTCTGGTTCAACCAGAACAGCTTCACCGAGAATGCCACCGACAACAGCCAACCGCTATGCTCAGACGCTGCAGTTTTCAATTGCTATCAACCGAGCCTCTTAGGCCGGATCGGAAGCGCCAAGCGTACGATTTGTTGCGGACCGCCGATTAACAACTTTGATTTCTCGCTGCACAAAGAGTTTGCTGTCAATGAGAACAAGGGATTCGAGTTCAGAACAGAAATTTTCAATTTGTTCAATCACACGCAATTCCACAATCCAGACGGCAATACAACCGACGGTTCGGACTTTGGCCGTATCAAGCGAGCCCGTGATCCCCGGCTGATACAATTTGCTTTAAAGTTCCACTTTTAGCTTCTGAAAATCCGGGCGGCTCACCCCGCCCGGGCCCAATCTAATGGCCTGCTCTTCGACTCCGGACTGGCCTGAGCATTCTTGGAGACATCACGATGTACCCCGCACTGCAAAAAGAACTCGATACCTTCGTTCGCCGCACGCCGAAGTCGGCCGAGGCGCATAAGAAAAACCTGAAACGTTTGCCGCTGGGTGTGGCCAGCAACTACCGCGCCTACGACCCGTACCCGATTTTTGTCGCGGAAGCTTCGGGTAGCAAATTCCGCGACCTCGACGGCAACGAATACATTGACCACAATCTATGTTTCGGCACGCTCATGGCTGGGCACTCGCATCCTGCGGTGATTGGAGCCGTTGAGGGCCGGTTGCACAAAGGCACCGCTTACGGCATGCCCCACAACATGGAGTGGGAACTGGCGGAGGAAATCTGCACGCGCTTTCCGGTAGAGATGTGCCGCTTTGGCAACAGCGGAACCGAAGCGACGATGCACTCGATTCGCCTGGCTCGCGCCGCCACTGGCCGCGACAAGATCATCAAGTTTGAAGGTTGCTATCACGGCCTGCACGATGCCGCGCTCGTCAGCGTGAAGCCGCATCCGCCCGGCGACGATATGGGCGACATCAAGAATCCGAAGCAGGTTTCCGGCGGCAAAGGTGTGCCAAAGGCGAGCCTCGCCAACGTTCCCATCGCTACGTTCAACGACCTCGAAACTGTCGAGCGCCGCTTCCGCGAAAATCCCAACGAAATCGCTGCCGTCATTCTCGAGCCGATCATGATGAACGTCGGCCTGTGCATGCCGGAGAAAGGCTTCATTCAGGGACTGCGCGATCTCTGCGACAAGCACGGCGCGCTGCTCATTTTCGACGAAGTGAAGACCGGCGCGAAACTCTGTTGGGGTGGAGCGTCGGAATATTACGGCGTGATTCCCGACATGATTTGTCTGGCCAAATCGATCGGCGGCGGGTTCCCGCTGGCTGCGTTCGGCACGCACAAGCGCGTGATGGACCTGATCTCCGATCACAAGGTTTTCCACGGCGGCACGTACAACACCAACCCCATCTCGATGGCAGCGGGCCTCGCAACATTCCGCGAAGTGCTGACCCGCGAGAATTACGCGCACGTCGAGAAACTGGAGAACAAACTGGTTGATGGCTATCGCAGGATCATCAAGAAGGTTGGCCTGCAAGCCTACATCGCAACTGCCGGAGCCAATGGCGCGCTCATGCTCTATCCGAAGGAGATCAAGAACTATCGCGACTGGCTCGCGGTCGATATTGATCTCTGGCGCCACTACTGGTTCGGCATGGTCAACCGCGGCGTGATGGCGCAGCCTTACTGGTGGGATGAGCAGTGGACGATGTCGGTACAGCACTCGGATGCCGACATCGATAAGCACATTGCTGCGTTCGATGACGTCTCCGCGTCGCTTGCGACGGCGCAGCAAGAGCGCATGGGAGCGGTAGCACACTAACTGCACCGGATCATCGGACGATTCGGGTCATCGGGTGATCGAACACCCAGCGACCTTGAGACTTCAGATCGCCCGATGATCCGATCACCCGATCACGCGATGACAACAGACTCTAACCAGCCACCGCACTTGAAACGCGTCCTCGGCCGCTTCGACCTCGTCTTGCTGTTTGTCGTCGCCGTTTTCAATCTGAACGTTGTGCCGAGCATTGCAGCGAACGGCGGCGTCACGGTTTGGCTCTGGCTGATCTCGCTGCTGCTGTTTTTCTGGCCGCAGGGAATCGCCGTCATCGAACTCGCGCACCGCTATCCCGGCGAAGGCGGAGTCTATCTCTGGGCCAAAGAAGTCTTCGGCGACTTCCACGGATTCCTCTCCGGCTGGTGCTACTGGACCAACAACATGCTCTACGTGCCGACGGTGATGCTCTATTTCGTCGGCGTATCGGTGTTTGCCATGGGGCCGGGGCATGCGGGACTTGCGGACAACAAAACGTTCGCGATGCTGGCATCACTGGCACTGCTGGCCCTGCTGACGGTGCTGAACATCATCGGCCTGGGGGTAGGGAAGTGGCTCAACAATCTAGGCGCCATCGGAACGTTTGTCGCCGCAACCGTGCTGATCGGTCTCGGCGTCACCATCTTTTCGCGCTTTGGAACGACGATCACAGCGGCTGACTTCCGCATTCCAAGCGACCCGCGGTTTGTGTTGAATTCTTTCGGCGTGATTTGTTTCGGGCTCGTCGGCCTGGAACTCGCTTCGGTCATGGGCGATGAAATTCAGGATCCGAAGAAAACTCTGCCCGGCGCAGTCGCCTGGGGCGGACTCATTTCCGGAGCTCTCTACATCGGCGTCACGCTGATTCTGCTGCTGGCGATCAACCGGAACGAGATTAACGTGCTGCAGGGAATCGTGCAGGCGGTGAGCCACATGTCGGCGAAAGTCGGCGTGGGATGGATCATCACCCCGTTCGCCGTTCTGCTGAGCTTCTCGATTGCCGGAATTGGTTCGGCGTGGATGGGCGGATCGGCGCGTATTCCTTTTGTCGCCGGACTCGATTCGTATATGCCCTCGTGGCTGGGCAAAGTGCATCCGAAATACGCGACGCCGCACGCCGCGCTAATCGTGCAGGCGATCATTTCGCTGATCCTGATTGTCGTCAATTTCTATGCGTCCGGCGGAGTGCAGGAAGCATTCCAGACCATGTTGTCGCTGGCCGTGGTGCTGCAACTGGTGCCGTTTCTTTATGTGTTTGCCGCCCTGCTGAAGTTCGCGTTCAAAGGCGATCTTGCTGGCGGGCGCTATGGAAGCCCGACGCTTGTGTTCGCCGGGCTGTGCGGATTCCTGACGACCGCGCTCGGGATCGCACTCGCTTTTTTCCCCGCCAAGCAGATCACGTCCGTGTGGAAGTACGAAGCGAAAATGTTCGGATTCACGCTGTTCTTCCTGGTGCTCGCCGCGTTCTTCTTTTTTGTGTACGGAAGGCTGAAGGCTCCGATGCCGGCGACCGTCGAGAGCGAGAGTCTAGGAACCGCAAGATCCACGTAGATCGCAGGAGGTCCTTATGCCCGGTGGCGTTCAAACCGAAGTCAAAACTTATCAGATGTACATCAACGGCGAATGGGTCGCGAGCAAGTCAAACAAGACTTTCCCTGTCTACGATCCCTCGACCGAGGAGGTCATTGCGCAGGTTCCAGACGGCAACGCCGACGACGTGAACCGCGCCGTTGCCGCTGCCAAAGCGGCATTTGAAGACGGGCCTTGGGCTTCGACCACCGCGCAGGAACGCGGACGCGTGCTCTTCCGCCTGGCCGACAAGATTCGCCAGAACATGGCTGCGCTCGCCGAACTCGAGTGCCGCAACTCGGGCAAGCCGATTGTCGAGGCCGAGTTCGACATCAACGACGTCGCCACCTGTTTCGAGTACTACGGCGGCCTGGCAACGAAAGTTGTTGGCTACGTGAATCCCGTGCCCGACAACGCCATGAGCCTTTCGCTCAAAGAGCCGATGGGCGTGGCAGGGCAAATCGTTCCGTGGAATTATCCGCTCGCCATGGCCGCGTGGAAACTCGCTCCGGCAATTGCCGCGGGATGCACTTGCGTCCTCAAGCCTGCAGAGCAAACGCCGCTCACCGCGCTCGAAATCGCGAAATGGTTTGAGGAGATTGGGCTGCCCAAGGGTGTTGTGAACATCGTGACCGGCTTTGGTGAAACTACCGGTTCGCCGCTCGTAAAGCATCCCGACGTCAACAAGATCGCTTTCACCGGCTCGGCCGCTGTCGGCAAGATCATCGTCAAAGAAGCCGCCGATACCATCAAGCGCGTCACCCTCGAACTGGGTGGCAAGTCGCCCAATATCTTCTTCGCCGATGCCGATTTCGAAGCGGCCATCGACGGCGCTCTTTTCGGCGTATTCATCAATCAAGGCGAAGTTTGCTCCGCGGGCAGCCGCATTCTTGTGCAGAAATCGATCTATAAGAAATTCGTCGAGGCCATGACCGAGAAGGCGAAAAAAATCAAGCTCGGCCCCACGCTCGACCGCGAAACCAAGATGGGCGCGCTTGTTTCTAAAGAACAGTACGACCGCGTGCTTTCCTATCTCGAGATCGGCAAGAAAGAAGCCAAGGTCGCCTCCGGCGGTGGCCGTGCCGATAAGTTTGCCAAGGGCTATTACGTCCAGCCAACTATCTTCTATGACGTTGATAACAGCGCCCGCATCGCCCGCGAAGAGATCTTCGGCCCGGTCGCATCCGTAATTCCGTTCGAAGACGAAAAAGATGCGCTGAAGATTGCCAACGATTCGCCCTATGGCCTGGCAGCCGCAGTCTGGACGCGCGACATCTTTAAGGCCATGCGCGCGGTGAAGGCTCTGCGTGTCGGCATCGTTTGGGTCAATCACATGCAGCCGACCTACTTCGAAGCGCCGTGGGGAGGCTACAAGCAGTCCGGCTTCGGCCGCGAGTTGGGCCCGCATGGGATCGACGAATATCTCGAAACCAAGCAGGTGCATATCAACCTGACCGAAGCGCCGATCGGCTGGTACTGAAAGGCAGTGGCCAGTGGTCAGTGATTAGTGGTCAGAAGCCGATGGGTTACTGACCACAAGCCACTAGCCACTGGCCACTTGGTGAACGAACTATGGCTACGATTCAACTCCGCACACCGATTCCCGGCCCGCGCTCGCAGGCGCTGATGAAGCGCCGGCAAGACGCCGTCGCCCAAGGCGCCTTCCACGCCACTCCCGTCTTCGTGAACAAAGCAGAAGGCGCTGTCGTCGAGGACGTCGACGGCAACCGCCTGATCGATTTCGCCGGAGGCATTGGCTGTCTCAACACGGGACACCGCGCGCCTGCCGTGGTGGATGCGATACGCCGCCAGCTTGATCGCTTCCTGCACACGAGCTTCAATGTGCTCCCCTACGAAAGCTACATCGCTGTGTGCGAAAAGCTGAATGCGCTTGTGCCCGGCAAAGGTCCCAAGAAGACGATCCTCGTCAATACGGGCGCCGAAGCCACGGAAAACGCCGTCAAGATCGCGCGCCTCTACACGAAGCGTCCCGCGATCATCGCTTTCGAAGACGCCTTTCACGGCCGCACCTACATGGCGATGGCCATGACCAGCAAAACGCACCCGTATAAGGCTGGATTCGAGCCATTTCCGAGCGAGGTCTATCGCATTCCCTACGCGTATTGCTATCGCTGCTCGTATTCGATGAAGTATCCGTCTTGCGAGGTATTCTGTGCGAAGCACATCGAAGATACCTTCAAGCGGGTGGTGCCGGCCGAGTCCGTTGCCGCCGTCATCGTCGAGCCGATTCTCGGCGAAGGCGGCTTCGTCACTCCGCCCGCCGAGTTCTATCCCACGCTCGCAGAAATCTGCCGCAAGAACGGGATCCTTCTCATCGCCGACGAAGTGCAAACCGGATTTGCCCGAACGGGTGCCATGTTCGCCTGCGAAAGACTCGGGCTAGAGCCGGATCTGGTCACCACCGCCAAGTCGCTCACAGGTGGTCTGCCCATGGCCGCCGTCACCGGCCGAGCCGAAATCATGGATGCTCCCGGAGTCGGCCAGCTAGGCGGCACATTCGCCGGAAATCCCGCCGCCTGCGAAGCGGCCCTCGCCGTGATCGACACGATCGACAAAGAAAATCTTTGCGCCCGCGCCAACGTCCTCGGCGACCGTTTCCGCAAGCGCGCGGCAAAGTGGCAGGCGCAATGGGAACTGGTCGGCGAAGTTCGCGGCCTGGGCGCCATGCAGGCCCTCGAACTCGTGCGCTCGAAAGCAATTCGCGAACCTGCGCCCGACGAAACCAAGCAAGTCTCGCAATACTGCTACGAGCACGGCCTCGTGACGATCACTGCAGGCTCTTACAGCAATGTGATTCGTCTGCTCATGCCGCTCGTAATCACGGACGCGCAGATGGATGAAGCGATGGATGTGCTGGAAGCCGCGCTTGCCTACGTGGCCGAGAAGAAATCTACACTGACGCCGCAAGCAGTATAGTAAGGCAATGGAAGTCTTAACCACAGAGCCACAGAGTCACAGAGAAATCGGGGAAAAAGACCCGCGCACTTCGGCGATCATCGCAGCCGCAATCGAGGTGCATCGTCAGCTCGGCCCCGGTTTGCTCGAATCGGCCTACGAGGAATGTTTGTGTCACGAATTGCACCTCCGCGGGCTGGCATTTCAACGACAAGTTGATCTCCCGGTCTCGTACAAAGGCCTGCATCTGGACTGCGGCTACAAGATCGATTTGATTGTTGAACAAGAAGTGATTCTCGAACTCAAGTGTGTAGAGAAGATTCTGCCCATTCACGAAGCACAGCTACTCACATATCTAAAGCTAGCTGGAAAACGCGTAGGGCTGCTAATCAACTTTAATGTTCCACTACTAGTCCAAGGGATCAAAAGAAGAATTTTGTAATTCTCTGTGTCTCTGTGACTCTGTGGTGGAAAGAATTTCCAGGTATGAGAGGACCCAATGGCGACCGCGACTGAAACTCCGACGATGACCGGCAAGGAAATGATTGACCTGACCAAGAAGCACACTCTCTACGAGTGGCAGGCGCAGTCGAAGGTCGATCCGCTTCCCGTCGCCCGTGCCAAGGGCATTTATTTCTGGACGCCCGAGGGCAAGCGCTACATCGATTTCAATAGCCAGCTCATGTCGGTCAATATTGGCCACGGCGATGAGCGCGTGATTCAGGCGATCGCCGAGCAGGCGAAGACTCTCGCCTATGCGAATCCGTTCATGGCGACCGAACCGCGCGCACGGCTGGGGCAGAAGCTTGCAGAGCTTGCGCCCGGCGACATTGACACCTTCTTTTTCACGAACGGCGGCGCCGAAGCCAACGAAAACGCCATCAAGCTCGCCCGCTTCTTTACCGGCCGCCACAAAATCCTCGCCCGCTATCGTTCTTATCACGGCGCGACCGCCGGAGCCATCTCGCTGACCGGAGACCCGCGCCGTTGGGCCGCCGAACCCGGTATCCCGGGCGTGGTTCACGTGCTCGATCCCTATCATGGCATCGATCGCGGCTGGGATTCCGCCGAAGCTTCGCTCGCCATGATCGAAGAGACTATCCAGCTCGAAGGCCCGCACACTTTCGCCGCGTTCATCCTCGAGCCGGTCACCGGCACCAACGGAATCCTTGTTCCGCCCGACGGCTACATTCAGGGCGTCCGCAAACTCTGCGACAAATACGGCATACTCATGATCGCCGACGAAGTCATGACCGGCTTCGGGCGCACTGGCGAGTGGTTTGCCGTCAACCACTGGAATGTAGTTCCCGACTTAATGACCATGGCGAAAGGCCTGACGTCGAGCTACATTCCGCTGGGAGCCGTCGGCATGCGCCAGCAAATCGCGCGCCACTTCGACGACAAAGTTTTCTACGGAGGCCTCACCTACAACTCGCATCCCATGGGCTGCGCCACCGCGCTCGCGAACATTGCCGTCTATGAAGAAGACAACCTGATCGAAAACGCGCGCAAGATGGGCGCTGTGATGAAAACTCTCAGCGCCGACTTGAAGAAAAAACATCGCTCCGTAGGCGCCGCCCGCTCCATCGGACTATTCGGCGTAGTCGAGTTAGTCCGCAGCCAGAAAACGCGCCAGCCGATGGCCCCA
>Ga0335069_10011977_pt1 | contig 12218 bp, 18 predicted proteins | sample Lox_Sample_11_FD_206714 | JGI IMG/M metagenome (GOLD analysis project Ga0335069, IMG submission 206714) | Soil microbial communities from Loxahatchee National Wildlife Refuge, Florida, United States - Lox_Sample_1.1 | ecosystem: Environmental > Terrestrial > Soil > Wetlands | place: USA...
AGATGTGTTCGTATTCGCCGAGAATAACCGCGCCGACCGAGTCGCGCTCGAGGTTCAGCGCGAGGCCATACGTGTTGCCCGGGAATTCGAGCATTTCGCCCTGCATCACGTCCGACAGGCCGTGGACGCGCACGATACCGTCGGTCACGGAGATCACGGTACCCTGGTTGCGAACGTCTGCGCTCGCTTCAAGGCCCTGGATCCGGCTCTTGATCAGCTCGCTGATCTCAGAGGGATTGAGTTGCATTATTCGCTCCTGATAGTCAATTCTGTTGCGTGCCGGCGTTGCGCTCAGGCGGTCAAGGCAGCCTGCATCGATGCAAGGCGCGCGCGAACCGAGGTGTCGAGCACTTCGTCGCCGACCGTCACGCGCACGCCGCCGATCAGCGACGAATCGACTTCGATCGTCGGATTCAGCTTGCGCTTGAACTTGCGTTCGAGGCTGGAAAGGAGGCCGTCGAGATCGGCTCCGTTCAGCGGGAATGCGCTGACGATGGTTGCGTCGGCGGCGCCTTCACGCGCGTTTTTCAGCTCCTCGAACTGCACGGCGATTTCCGGCAGCAGCGCGATGCGATGATTGTCGACCAGCATCTGCACGAAGTTCTTCGCTTCGGCGCCGGCCGCGAGCGGCGACTTGAGCGCCGTGAGCAGCAGCTCGGCCACTTGCGCGCGGGTCACCTTCGGGCTCGACGCGACGGACAACACTTCGGGCAGACGCGCAACCTGAGCCAGCTCTTGCACGAGCGTGGACCAGGCGGCGATGTCACCTCCCTCGGCCACGCGGAACAGCGCTTCAGCGTAAGGGCGGGCGATGGTTGCAAGTTCGGCCATGATCAGAGCTCGGCTTTCAGTTGATTCAGCAGTTCGGCGTGGGCCTTTTGATCGACTTCGCGCTTCAGGATCTGCTCGGCGCCCTTCACGGCCAGCGTGGCGACTTCGCCGCGCAGCGCTTCGCGCGCCTTGACGATTTGCTGTTCGGCTTCCGCCTTCGCCTGGGCGATGATGCGGGAGGCGTCAGCCTGGGCGTTGACCTTGATTTCCTCGGCGACCGCCTGGGCACGCTTTTCAGCGTCGGCGATGCGCTGCTGGCCGTCATTGCGGGCCTGCGCGAGTTCCTGGTCCACGCGCTTGTGCGCTGCTTCGAGTTCCGCCTTGCCCTTTTCCGCGGCGGCGAGGCCGTCAGCGATCTTCTTCGAGCGCTCGTCGAGGGCGTTGATCAACGGCGGCCACACGAACTTCATCGTGAACCACGCGAGGACCAGGAACACGACCATTTGCGCAAACAGAGTTGCGTTGAGATTCACGGTGTTTCCTTATCTGCTATTCCGGAAAAATGAAACGGTAAGGCGCTCATCGAGTTGCATTCGATCAGCGCCCCAGTCTCCGTTCCGCCCTGCGCCGGCTATGCCGCGCGCATATTTCCGAGGAACCTTAGCCTGCGAGCTTCGACAGGAGCGGGTTCGCGAACGCGAACAGCATTGCGACACCGACACCGATCAGGAATGCCGCGTCGATCAGGCCAGCCAGCAGGAACATCTTCGTTTGCAGCGGGTTGATCAGCTCGGGCTGACGTGCGCACGCTTCGATGTACTTGCCGCCCATCAGCGCGATACCGATACAGGCGCCGATTGCACCCAGGCCGATGATGATGCCGATACCGATGGCGGTCAGACCCTGGATGTTGGCGATGTAAGCTTGCATGATCACTCCTTATTGAAAAGACTTGGAACTGAGATTTAAAAAACTAAAACGAAGACTCTTCCTTGCACGCCGCGCTTAGTGCGAGTCGTGCGCCTGGCCGAGATACACCAGCGTCAGCATCATGAAAATGAATGCCTGCAACAGAACAATCAGAATGTGGAAGATTGCCCAGACGCTGCCTGCGATCACATGCCCGACGAAGCCGAGGAACGACGCGTCGCCGCCGAAGCTCCACATGCTGCCGAGCAGGGCGATCAGCAGGAACACCAGCTCGCCCGCGTACATGTTGCCGAACAACCGCATGCCGAGCGAGACGGTCTTTGCGATGAATTCGACGATGTTGAGCGCGAGGTTCGGAATCCACAGGGCCGGATGAGCACCGAACGGTGCCGACAGCAGCTCATGCACAAAGCCGCCCGCGCCCTTGATCTTGATGCTGTAGTAGATCATCAGGACGAACACGCCGAGCGCGATGCCGAGCGTACCATTCAGGTCTGCGGTCGGGACGATGCGATGGTGGGAAATGACGCCCGACAGACCCAGCAGCTGGATCACGCGGCCCGGCAGGTCGACCGGGATGAAGTCGAGGGAGTTCATCAGCGCGACCCACACGAAAACGGTGAGCGCGAGCGGTGCGATGAAGGTGCGGTTGCCGTGGACGATCGCCTTCGACTGGTCTTCGACCATCTCGACGAGCATCTCGATCGCGCACTGGAAGCGGCCCGGCACGCCAGACGTCGCCTTGCGGGCGGCGACGTGCAGCAGCACGAAGGTGATCAGGCCACACACGATCGACCAGAACAGCGTGTCGATGTTCCAGACGTGCAGATCGAAGATCGACGTCTGATGCGAGGTGGAGAAATTCTGCAAGTGGTGCGCAATGTACTCGGACGGATCCGGACCACGCGTGCCTTCGCTAGCTGCCATATCGTTAATGCCACCCAAATTGTCGGAAATCGTTTTGCGCGATCCCGCAATACTCCATTGCGGGAACACGTCGGCGCGGTTCCATGTCGAAACCGCGCGCCGCTTGTTCTCTTTACCGCCAGGCCAGCGCGATCCAGTACGTCTTCAGCACGACGAGGTAGGTGACGAGGAGCGGCACCCAGTGAACGCCGGCATAGCCGTACGCCACTGCGACAAACATCCCGATCGTCACGCCGAGCTTCAGGGCTTCGCCCGCCACCCAGCTCATCACGGTGGCCGAGCCACCTGCCTTCATTCGTGCCACGAACAACGCACTCGGCAACCAGCCGATCGCTCCGCCCAGAAACGCCGATTGCGCAGCGGCGCCCGGCGACTTCGAAAACAGCCACCACGCCAGCGTTGCAACCAGGGACAAGGCCACCTGCGCGATCACCACCTGATAAGGCGTGACGCGCGACATCCGACTCACGCCCGGACCGAACAGCCTCTCGGCTTCTGCCCGCGTGAGCGGAACGATGTTGTCGTCTTGCTGCTCGGCATCCCAGTCGTCGCCGGTGGATTCGCGCCGCTCGCCGGCCGCTGAAGCGGTGCGTTGCGCGCGGTGATCGTCGTGCCTTTCGTTCGGCGCCTGACCCGCCATCGCAGTCTTCCGCAAAATCCTGAATCCAGCCCCGAGCTTTCTGCAAGCTTTCAGAGCGCCTAGCTAACAAATCCGGGCGATTGTAAGCGATAGTTGCAGGTGATTCAAGGCTTTAGACACGACAAAAACGAGCGTAAAACGCCGCCTCATGATGTGAAAAATGCGATAAACAACGACGTACGATGACAGTTGTAAGGTCGCTTTTTTGCATCCGTATTTCGCAGGCGAAAAAAGTGCGTGCCGCTCGCCCGGCGCGGCGTCGTTCAGCCGTGACGAAGCAGCCAGGCGCCGATCGCGGCGCTCGCGAGACCGAACGGAATCGATGCGAGGTGAAACGGCAGCCACATGCGCGGCTCCCGCGCGAGCCGCACCGCGATCAGGTTCGCGAGCGAGCCGATCGCCAGGCCAAAGCCGCCGACCGACACGCCGTACGCAAGCGCGCGCCAGTCGCGCGTGAACTCAGACAGCAGGATCGCCGCCGGTACGTTGCTGATGCCCTGCGACAGCACCGCTCCCGCCGCGAACACGCGCAGCGGCGTGTCGAGCCGCGCGTGCGCGATCGCGTCGTGCACCCCAGGCAGCGCAGCAGCGCTGCGCAGCACGACGAACATCAGCACGAAGATCACGAGCAGCAGCCAGTCGATAGTCAGGATAGCGTCACGTCGCACGACCAGCAGCACGGCCGCGACGGCGACGAGGCCCGGCACCGCGTGATGCGCGTCCGCGAGCCACACGAACGCGCCGAACAGCGTGGCGGCGACGAGCGCCTGTGCGCGCCGCACCGGCAATGCGGTGGCGTCGCCCGACAGATCGAGCGGCTTCGCGCGAAACGCACAGGCCGTCACGGCGAGCAGCGCCGCCATCAACGCGCCGGCGAGCGGCCCGAGGGTGAGCACGAAACGGCCGAACGACACACCGCTCGACTGCCAGAGGAAGAGATTCTGAGGATTGCCGAACGGCGTCGCGATCGACCCCGCGTTGACCGCGAGCGCGACGACGATCACGAGGCGCCTGAACGGCAGCAGCGTCAGCGCGCGCAGCGACACCATCAGCGGAACGACGACGAACAGCGCGACATCGTTGGTGAGCCATGTCGCGAGCGCGGCCGCGAATACGGTCAGCAGCACGGCGAGCGAGCGCTCGGACCGCACGCGGTGCACAATGCGGTGCGCGAGCCACATCAGGCATCCCGACAATTCGAGCGCCTTCGTCAGCATCAGGAGGCCCGCGAGCGTCGCGACCGTCTGCCAGTCGACCCGGCCGGCGAGCGCCGCAACTGGTTGCGGGCGCATCCATTGCAGCACGAGCAGGCCGGCGATCAACGCCGACAGGACAGGTTCTCGCGCGACCCGGCCGAGCCACCGGCGCGGCGCCGATGCTCCCGTGTCGTCCATCGGCCGCGCCTTACTCGTCAGCGGTGACGTTGCCCCGCAGCCGCGCGAGAATGCCTTCGAGCGCGTCGAGATCGCCGAAGTCGATCGTCACCTGCCCTCGCCCGCGGCGGCCCAGCTTGATCTTCACCGTCGACGCCAACAGGTCGGACAACTCTTCTTCGAGACGACGCGTATCGCGGCCACCGTCGTCCTTCGCGCGCGCCTTCACCGCCGGCGCTTCCTTCGTCGTCTGCGTGACCAGCTTCTCGGTTTCACGCACCGACATGCGCTTGTTGACGACCTGGTGCGCGAGCGTGATCTGCGTCGCGGCATCGACGGCCAGCAGCGCGCGCGCATGGCCCATGTCGAGATCACCGGCGAGCAGCATCGTCTGCACCGGTGCCGCGAGGTTCAGCAGGCGCAGCAGGTTCGACACCGCGCTGCGCGAGCGGCCGACGGATTCGGCCGCCTGCTCGTGTGTGAAATGGAATTCGTCGAGCAGGCGCTGGATGCCGTGCGCCTCTTCGAGCGGATTCAGATCCTCGCGCTGGATGTTCTCGATCAGCGCCATCGCCGCGGCCGCCTGATCGGAGACGTCCTTCACCAGCACCGGCACTTCGTTGAGGCCCGCGAGGCGCGCTGCACGGAAACGGCGTTCGCCCGCGATGATTTCGTATTTGTCTGATGAAACAGGCCTCACCAGGATCGGCTGCATCACGCCCTGCGCGCGAATGCTCGCCGCCAGCTCCTGCAGGCTGCCCTCGTCCATGCGGGTCCGCGGCTGGTACTTGCCGGCCTGCAGCTTGGCGAGCGCGAGCGTGTTCGGCGCGCCTTCGATCTTCACCACTTCGGTGATGTCGGCACTGCCACCGAGCAGCGCCTCGAGGCCGCGCCCCAAACCTTTCTTCTTTGCAACCGCGTTCATGTCGTTCTTCCTCGCTTCGCTCGTCGTAGGGTCTCGGCTCACAGCGCGCGCACGCGCTCGATCATTTCGGCGCCGAACTGGAGATAAGCCTGCGCGCCGCGGGAGTTGCGGTCGAAAATGACGCCCGGCAGCCCGTAGCTCGGCGCTTCCGCAAGGCGAACGTTGCGGGGAATCACCGCGTCGAACACCTTGTCGCCAAAGTGCGCCTTCAGCTGGTCGGAGACTTGCTGCTGCAGCGTGATGCGCGGATCGAACATCACCCGCAACAGGCCGATCACCTTCAGCTCGCGGTTCATGTTCGCGTGCACCTGCTTGACCGTATTGACGAGATCCGACAGTCCCTCCAGCGCGAAGTACTCGCACTGCATCGGGATCACGACACCGTGCGCCGCGCACAGGCCGTTCAGCGTCAGCAGCGACAGCGCCGGCGGGCAATCGATCAGCACGAAGTCGTAGTCGTCTTCGACGCGCGCGAGCGCCGCCTTCAACTGTCGCTCGCGATTCTCGACGCCGACCAGCTCGATTTCCGCGCCGGACAGCTCCCGGTTCGCCGGCAGCACGTCGTACGTCACCGACTCCGGCCGCACGCGTACGTCCGACACCGACGCGCCGTCGACCAGCACTTCATAGACCGTCGTTTCGCATTCGGCCTTGTCGACGCCGCTGCCCATCGTCGCATTGCCCTGCGGGTCGAGATCGATCAGCAGGACGCGTTGATCCTGCGCTGCGAGGCTCGCGGCGAGATTGACCGTTGTCGTCGTCTTGCCGACGCCCCCCTTCTGGTTCGCAACGCAGAAGATCTTTGCCATCGTTGGTGTGTCCTTCTTTCCTTCAAACAATCGGGCGCCGTCCGGCGCACCATCAAATCGACTCGTCGACGACGACTTCGATCAGATGCCGTTCGGCATCGAGCATCGGAACCGCCAGACGAATGGTCTGCTTCATGTGGCTGCCCGCCGGCAGCCGTGCAATCTCGTCGTCGGGGTGCACGCCCTTCATCGCCCAGATCGCGCCGCCCGGCGCAACCAGATGCCGCGCAAGTGTAACGAAGTCGGCGAGGTCCGCGAATGCCCGTGACACGATCACGTCGAATTTTTTTGGCACATCGACGCCCGGTTGTAACGTTTCGACGCGCCCGGTCACGACGGACAGGTTCGCGAGCTTCAGTTCCGCCTTGGCCTGCGTCTGGAACGCGGACTTCTTGTGGACGATGTCGTTGAGCGTGATCTGCCAGTCCGGCAGCACGATCGCCAGCACGATGCCCGGCAGCCCGCCGCCCGAACCGACGTCGAGCACGCGGGACGGCCCGCGGTCGCACAGATGGGGAACGATCGCCAGCGAATCGAGAATGTGCTGGATCAGCATTTGCCGCGGGTCGCGGATCGCGGTCAGGTTGTAGACCGCGTTCCATTTCGCGAGCAGCGCCACATAGTCGAGCAGTTGCTCGCGCTGCGCGTCCGTCAACGCCACGCCCAGCGCGTTCGCGCCTTCGAGCAGCATCGTTTCGAGCGTGTCCCGGCTTGCCACCGGTGCGCGCCGCGCCGTCATTGCTGCGTCGGGACGACATCGTCCCCCTGATCCGCAACCTGACCCGCCACCCCGTCGCGGCGGCCGAGGCCGCGCCGCTTCAGGTGAACCATCAGCAGCGAGATCGCCGCCGGCGTCACGCCCGAAATGCGCGACGCCTGGCCGATCGTCTCCGGCCGAAACTGATTCAGCTTCTGGCTCACTTCGAACGACAAGCCACGCACGTCGCGGTAATCGATCTCGGCCGGCAGCCGCGTGTTCTCGTTCGCGCCGTTGCGCTCGATCTCGCCCGCCTGACGCTCGATGTAGCCCTGATATTTGATACCGATCTCGATCTGCTCCTCGATCTGCGCGCGCAGCACTGGATCGTCGGACAGCGGCTCGGCCGGCCCGCACTCGCCGCCGCGCAACCCGCACACGGCTTCGTAGCTGATGCCCGGCCGGCGCAGCAACTCGGCCAGACTGTATTCGTGGTCGATTGCCTTGCCGAGCACCGCGGTCGCTTCGTCCGCGGGCAACGTCTTCGGCGTCACCCACGTCGACCTCAAGCGCTCGGTTTCACGTGAAACAGCGTCGCGCTTCCGGCTGAACGCATCCCAACGCGCATCGTCCACTACGCCCAGTTCGCGGCCGATTTCGGTCAGGCGCATGTCGGCGTTGTCTTCACGCAGGCTCAGCCGGTACTCGGCGCGGCTCGTGAACATCCGGTACGGCTCGGACACGCCGCGCGTGACCAAGTCGTCAACGAGCACGCCCAGGTACGCCTGGTCGCGGCGCGGACACCACGCGTCCTTCTCCTGCACGTAGCGGCCAGCATTGATGCCGGCCAGCAGCCCTTGAGCGGCGGCCTCCTCGTAGCCGGTCGTCCCGTTGATCTGGCCCGCAAAAAACAGGCCATTGATCGCCTTGCTCTCCAGCGACGCCTTCAACCCGCGCGGATCGAAATAGTCGTACTCGATCGCATAGCCAGGGCGCAGGATGTGCGCCTGCTCGAGCCCCCGCATCGAGTGCACCAGATCCAGCTGAACGTCGAACGGCAGACTCGTCGAAATCCCGTTAGGATAGAACTCGTTCGTCGTCAACCCTTCCGGCTCCAGGAAAATCTGGTGCGAATCCTTCGACGCAAACCGGTGGATCTTGTCCTCGATCGATGGGCAGTAACGCGGCCCCACCCCTTCGATCACGCCGGTGTACATCGGAGAACGGTCGAGGCCGCTGCGGATGATGTCGTGCGTGCGCTCGTTCGTGTGCGTGACCCAGCACGGCATTTGCTGCGGATGCTGTTCCGCACGGCCCAGGAACGAGAACACCGGGATCGGGTCCAGATCGCCCGGTTGCTCTTCCAGCTTCGAAAAGTCGATCGTGCGCCCGTCGATCCGCGGAGGCGTGCCGGTCTTCAGCCGACCTTGCGGCAGCTTCAGTTCCTTGAGGCGCGCCGACAGCGACACCGCCGCGGGATCGCCCGCACGGCCGCCCGTGTAGTTGTTCAGGCCAACGTGGATCTTGCCGTCGAGGAAGGTGCCAGCCGTCAGCACGACCGCGCGCGACCGGAAGCGAATACCGATCTGCGTCACGGCACCGACCACCCGGTCGCCTTCGACGATCAGGTCGTCGACCGCCTGCTGGAACAGCCACAGGTTCGGCTGATTCTCGAGGCGGCGGCGAATCGCCGCCTTGTACAGGATGCGGTCGGCCTGTGCGCGCGTCGCTCGAACCGCCGGCCCTTTCGACGAATTGAGGATCCGGAACTGGATCCCGCCTTCGTCCGTCGCGGCCGCCATCGCGCCGCCCAACGCGTCGACTTCCTTGACCAGATGACCCTTGCCAATGCCGCCGATCGACGGATTGCAGCTCATCTGGCCCAAGGTTTCGATGTTGTGCGTCAAAAGCAGCGTCTTCGCGCCCATGCGGGCGGACGCCAAAGCGGCTTCCGTGCCGGCATGACCGCCGCCGACGACGATTACGTCAAATTCAATGGGATAGAGCATGGCAGACTTCGCGCAGGACTATGCACGAACCTTTCTCAGAAATGTATGGCGCGAATTATAACGGGTTCGCATTTGACCCGAATCTTCCCCCAAACGACAGACAAACAAAAACGGCGTGTTTCACGTGAAACACGCCGTCGGTTTGACGTCGTAAACGGCAATCAGGCCATCTTTTTCGCCAAGCCCAGGTAGGTTTCGATCACCTGTGGATTCCGTGCCAGCTCAGCCGCCCGCCCTTCGAGCGCGAACTCACCGGTTTCCAGCACGTAGCCATATCGGAGATCTGCAGCGCAGCCCGGGCATTCTGCTCGATCAGCAGCGTTGCGACGCCAGTGCCGCGCAACGCGCTGACGATATGAAAAATCTCCTTCACGATCAAAGGCGCGAGGCTCAGGCTCGGATCGTCGAGCATCAGCAAATCCGGCTTCCAATCAGCGCGCGGCCGACCGCGAGCATCTGGTGCTCGCCGCCGGACAGCGTGCCGGCCGCCTGGTTGCGGCTCTCCCTCAGGCGCGGGAACAGCGCGAACACGTGATCGAGCTGGTCGAGGAAATTGGCCTCCCCCGCCTGTTTACACCCAGCACGAGGTTGTCCTCCACCGACATCGTGCCGAACAGCTCGCGCTTCTCCTGCACCAGGCACATGCTGCGCGCGACGCGCTGCTCGACCGGCAGCATGCCGACGTCGGCGCCCCGATACACGATTGCGCCCGACGCATGGCCCGTCACCGGCAGCGCACCCATGATCGCGTTGAGGAGCGTCGACTTGCCCGCCCCGTTCGGGCCGATCACGCTGACGATCTGGCCCGCGCCCACCTTGATCGCTGCGCCGTACGGCGCCTCCACCTTGCCGTACCTGACCGACAGCCCTCTCACCTCGAGAATCGGCGTCGTTGCATTCGTCATCATTCCACCCCGCCGAGATAAGCTTCCAGCACCGCCGGGTCCTGCTGCACCTCCTGCGGCAAGCCTTCCGCGATGCGCGTGCCGAACTCCATCACAACCAGCCGATCAGTGAAGTTCATCACAAAGTCCATGTCGTGTTCGGCCAGCAGCACGCCGAACACGATCACCTCGAAGTTGCCCTCCCGAGCCGAGCAGCTTCGACAGCAGCGTCTGCAGGTAATACTGCAGCACGGTGATGAGCACCACGCCCCACACGTGCGCGACGCCGCCCACCACCGCCATGAACAGGAATTCGATCCCGTGGTTCAGGCCAAACGGCGTCGGGTTCACCGCGCGCTGCAGATGCGCGTACAGGAAGCCGGAGATCGCCGCGAGCCCTGCCGCGTAGACGAAGATCACGACGCGCATCCACGCGGTGTTCACGCCCATTGCCTCGGCCATCACGCCGCCGCCGCGCAGCGCGCGGATCGCGCGGCCCGGCCGGCTGTTCAGCAGGTTCTGCACCGACAGGACCGCGCCGAGCACCACCGCCCAGATCAGGAAATACAGGCTGCGACCGCTGTCCAGCACGATGTCGAACACGTTCAGCGCCGGAATGCCGTTGATGCCGTCGTTACTTGCCGAGCAGTTCCAGATTGCCGAACAGGTAGAACAGCGCGAGCCACGGCGACACCCAGTAGCGCGTCGTCAGGTATGCGGCATAGCGAAGCTCCGCTGCAGCACCGGAATGATCAGCGTAAAGACGATCACCTCCTTGTATGCGCTCGCCCAGAACGACGAATACGATTCGAGCACGCCGACCAGCAGCGAGCCCGCCGCGGCGAGCGAATAGCGGATCAGCCCGCAGATGATCGCGCCGACGAAGCCCTTCAGGCCGATCAGGAAACCGGAGTCGCAGTAGACCGTCGCCAGCGACCCGGCGAGGATGCCCGATAGCACGCCGAGGCCCGCCGCGAGCGTGAACGCGAGCCGTCCCGCCCGCGTGGTGCCGATGCCGACGAGTCGCGCATCGAGCCGGTTCACCGACGTCGCGCGCAGCGCCTTGCCAGCGATAGTGCGGCCGAAGTACAGGTACAGCGCGGCGATCAGCACCAGCGCGGTGCCGACCACCCACACGCTTTGCAGCGACACCGTCAGGCTGCCGGCCGACAGCGACGCGTCGGAGAACGCCGTGGTGCGCGAACCTTCCGCACCGAACATCACGAGCCCGAGGCCGACCATCGCGAAATGCACGGCGACCGGCACGATCAGCAGCAGCAGCAGCGTCGCCTCGGTGATCGGCTGAAACGCGAGGCGGTACGTGCGAGACCGGCAGGTCCCTGACGTTCTCGAGCGCGACGCGCAGCGCGTCGCGAAACGCCTCGGTGCCGGGCCGGGCCTTCTTCAGCGCCTCGGGAATCGCGTGCTGCAGCAGCTGGCCCGCGTCCCCACGCATGCGTGCCGAAGATGGACAGCGAACCCGCGCCGTAGGTCTTCTCGTAGGCCGCCTTGTACGCCTGCGACGGCTTCTTCACCGGGTTCGAATCCGGCAGCTGGTCGGTCACGAGCATCGGGCCGGTGGGGAGGATCTCGCCTTCGCAATCCTTGCCGCACACGCGCAGGAAGTCGTTGTTGGCGACGCCGTGCGTCTGGTATACGCGGCCCTTGTAGCCGTGCTCCTTCAGCGCCTTCGCCGGCAGCGCCGCCGGCGTGCCCGCGCCAGCGATAAGCACCGCGTCGGGATTCGCGCCGAGCGTCCTCAGCACCTGCCCCGTCACCGACGCGTCGGTGCGGTTCTAGCGCTCGTTCGTCACGAGCTTGATGCCGTTCGCCGCGGCCGCCACGTCGAACACGTTGTACCAGCCGTCGCCGTATGCGTCGGCGAAGCCGATGAAGCCGACCGTCTTCACGCCATGTAGCCGGCGATCGCGTCGACCATCAGCCGATCGTTCTGCGGCGTCTTGAACATCCACGCGCGATTCGCGTCCATCGGCGCGATAATCTGCACGTTCGCGGCGATCGCGATCGCGTGGCGAAGTCTGCCGAACGGCAAACGGGCAGACAGGACAGACTGGGAGAAAGTGAAGAGAACGGACGTGCAGGGAAACGCGGCGCGATACGCCGGCACGGAGCCAATGCATAAATAAAAAGCGCTGTTGGATTTCGTCCAACAGCGCTTTTCCAGGCCGGGCACTGAGTGCCTCGATTGTCTCCTCGTTCTCCACCTGCAAATTCGTTTCGCGGTGCATCAGA
>Ga0335069_10011978_pt1 | contig 12218 bp, 7 predicted proteins | sample Lox_Sample_11_FD_206714 | JGI IMG/M metagenome (GOLD analysis project Ga0335069, IMG submission 206714) | Soil microbial communities from Loxahatchee National Wildlife Refuge, Florida, United States - Lox_Sample_1.1 | ecosystem: Environmental > Terrestrial > Soil > Wetlands | place: USA: Florida...
GTTCCTTGAATTCGTTGGTGAGATCGGGCACCGGCCTGACCTCGGTTCCGGGGATCGAGCCGGGGTCCCAGGATTTCAGAGCCTGCTCTTCCCACGCAGGTCGTTGCCACTCGCACACCGCTGGGCTCGGTGGACCCGGCGCAAAATTAGGTGGCGCATTGGTCCACTCGGTCCGATTTCCCACCAGGGCAACCAGAGGAGCGCGACTGCCGAGAAAATCGTGCAGGCGCTTCTGAAAATGACTCTGGTAGGTTGCCATATCGTCGGCCTCATCCGAATCAGGCCCGCCGCCGTGACATCGATCGTCGAGCATGCTGGCGGCCAACAGCACGACCGGCGCCGGGTTCGCCGTGCAGCTCGCCAGGTAGCGGCCATCCGTGTCTGGGGAATCGTAGCCGCAGTTGTCCTCGGGCAGGGGCTGCACCAGCTGCGCCAGGGTCTCGCCAGAACCCGCGCAGGACCGGACCGTCCACGGCGTCGAGCCGAATGCCTGCGCCACGTCGGGATCGCCGGCGAGCTTGGTTGCCAGTCGGCCCGCGACGGTCTGGTCATAACCAGAATTGTCTGACCCCAGCAGGCCCTCCGTCACGTCAATGGGGGCGTCCGGCGGCCCGCCGCAGCCGGGGAGCATGAAGTTCAGTCCGCCGTAGACATCGAGGCTGGTTGGGCAGAAGGGATAATGCGGGCGCGAGGTATCGGTGGACAGAGGTAGATCGAAGGCCAGATCGGCAGGTTCAAACCTGTCGGCTGGCCGGGGACGATCCACCGGGGCATCGATGGCTCGCGGCAAGAGCTCGGTCGAGCGCGTGCAAGCGACGAGTAGAAGCAGGGCCGGCAGCACGCGGCTGGCGGTCATGGGGCGCGCAGTGGATCTGGCGTCGCCGGCAGGTGCAATTGCCGGCGGACCTCGTCCATGAATTGACCGCCTGGATAACGGTCAAGGTACTGCCGGAAGGCCGCCTGTGCCTCTCCCGCAAGACCCCGTTCCGAGAGGAGCTGGGCCAGGGCGAAAACCGCCAGCTCGCCCTCGGGTTGGCTGCCGTACAAATTGGCAGTGCGCCGGAAAGCCGAGATGGCCTCCTGGTACCGGCTCTCCACCAGGAGCGCGTTGGCGGTCAGCAGCTCCGCGCCGGCACGCTGGCGCGGGGTGAGATGGGGCTGCTGTAGCGCCACGGCGATTCGCTGGCGAGCCGCCGTGGTGTCTCCCGAGCCGAGCAGGATGCGGGCCTCGGACAGCAACGAATCCACGGAAGGCTCGTCGAGCGGTGCCACTGGCGCGGGCCGAGCCCGTCGGCCGCTGCCGGGAGCCGTGACCGGCGACCGCATGGCCAGCGGCCGGTGCGGAGCGCTGGTCGCCTCGGCATGAGAAGACCGGTCCTCTGCCCGGCCTGCCTCGCCGGCCCGCGGGCCGAGCTCGACGACCACGGGCCGAGCGGCCTGGCCTCGCCGCTGATCCGCGAGCACAGGTTCCGGCTTCCAGGACTGGCCGGCCTGCACCAGCGCCAACTCCCTGCCCTCCGCGTCCACTACTCGCACGGAGCCGTGGAGAGTTCGCACCCCATCCAGCCCTACGATGAAACGCGTGCCCAGGACCTCGACGGTGAACCGGGGCGTAATCACGCGGAAGCGGCTCGTCCCGCCCGGCACCACATCGACGTCGATCTCCCCGGCCAGCAAGTGAATTTCCCGTCGCTCCGGCTGCATATCGAAGGCGGCGCCGGCCGGGTAGGCGATGTGCGCGCCGGCAGACGCCAGATTACCGGCAGCCTGCGCACGGACTACGCGCGTCGAGCCCTGGTTCAGACCGGCCGATGAGCGCAGCGTGAGCTTGCTGCCCCGCCAAACCCACAGCGACGTGACCAGCAACGCGGCCGCGGCCAGGGCCCAAGCGGGCCGCCCGAGACGAAACCGTCGCGGCTCACGCGCCGGTTCGGTCCGAGGCAAAGATGTCAGGTGACGCAGCACCCGCGCCCGTGCTTCCGTTCCCAGGTGTGGAGCGGGCTCGTCGCGCAGCCGTTCCAGCAACAGCCACTGCGCTCTTTCGGCGCGACAGGCTGGACAGCCCTGCAGGTGCTCCTCTAGACACAGGCGCTCCGCCTCGCTGGCTTGTTGGCGAACCGTGGCCAGGATGGCTGCGCGAGCGTGGCGGCAGATCATGCTCGCTTCTCCTGACGTTCGCCGAACATGTTCGCCGCCATTTCCGCCAGGCCGCGATCTTCGCGGATCAAGGCGCGGAGCGCCCGCCGGGCGAAGAACACCCGGGATCGCGTGGCGGTCTGACTGGCTCCCATCAAGGCCGCCACTTCTTCCGCGGGTCGTCCGTCGATGGTGAACAGGATCAGAGCCACTCGTTGGCGCGCGGGTATGCGATCAAGCAGAGCGTACAGGCGCGCCGACAGGCGCCTCTCGTCGAGCTGGCCTTCAATGTCAGGCGCCGACGAGGCCAGCCGCGCCTCCGGGACCAACTCCAGCGGGGCATGGCGGCGCAGGCGCCCAGCGCGCAGGTGGTGCTGGGCCACATGCACGGCAATGCTGGCGAGCCAGGTCTTGAAGCTCGCCTCGCCGCGATAACGGTGGATGGTGCGCAAGGCCTCGACAAAGGTGGTCTGGACCAAGTCCTCCAGATCGGGCGAAGACCCAACCAGCCTCGCGATCATCCGCTCGACCGTCTCGCAGTGCTCGCGGAACATGGCGGCGATAGCCTCCGGCTCGCGGGCAGAAACCCCGGAGATCCAGGCGGGTCTGTCCGTCGCGTGGGCAGCCCGGGCTTGGGGATCACGCAATACCGGCACAATCCAGTAGTACCACCACGCTCCAAAATGTTGAACGGTACTCTATCAATAGGAGTAAACAGCGCCAGCCGCCAAAGCCAGTTGCCACATCCCCACGTCGACCGCATGGCCGCCATCCAGGGTAAAACGTTGCCTGGGCAGGGCAAGATCGCCGGACCAGGCCAGGCCGAAGGCCAGGGATTTCCAGACCTGGTATCGCACCTGGCCAAGGACTCCCATCCCTGCGGCCAACCTGGAGCTCCCGCCTTGGCGGTTCTCCGGGCCAGAGCCGTGAGCAGTCACGTAATGCAGCGTAGCACGTGGTCCAACCGCGAATAGCCAGTGCGCCCCTTGCCAGCGTGCCGACACGCTCAATCCCAGCGGCAGATCGCTGACCGATACTCGATAGCCCTCGGAGCCATTGACCATCGAAGTGGCGAAAGTGGCATCTGCCTCGAGCGCAACCGGCCAGCGGGCCAGCGACCTGCCCAGGCGCAGCGTCGCCCCTTGGCGCAGATCCGAGTTGGCGTTCGCGGCCAACAGGGAATAGCTCAGACCCAGCTCCCAGACCGCGGGGCTGGCCGCGCCGCCCGGCTTCGGCGCGCTTTCGGCGAGCATGGCGGAATCGTCCGGGGCAGGTGGCCGAGCCGAAGCTCGCCCGGTTGTCCGACGGTTGGCCGCCTCCTCGGATAATTGGGCGATCACCCCGCGCAGCTTGAGCGCCAGAGTCTGCGCCGCCAGGTCCAGATCATCGACCGGCGAGAGGCGCATCTGGGACTCGAGCGACTCGCGACAGCGATACACGGACAAAGAGGGCGCGGCCTTGCTCCCGCCGAACCACAGCACCAGCGATGCGTCTGCGGCGCAGCGGGCTCGGGCTGTCTCCGTCTGAGCTTCAGCCACGGGGGCCTCGGTCGCGTCGGCCTTGGCCGTATCCGCGTCGGCGGGGGCCAGGCTGATGGTTATGGGCACGCGCAGGTCCCGGGTGTACATGAGCAGCGCCTCGAGCAGCGCCGCTTCCTCGCGTTGCCAGTTGGGCTGTTCCAGCAGCCATACGTTCTTGTTCGCGCCCGGGGCCGCAGCCGCCAGCAGCAAAGACAAGAGACACAGCGGTGACACGCCAACAGTATGGCATGACCGTAGGGGATGTTTGGTGTGGGAATCAGGGGAGGTTCACAGCGGCCCTTCGCAGCTTCCACGCAACCTTCGCAGAAAGCTGACATCTAAGTCTAAGTGCGCTACTTGGTTGTCATTGGTGGTCTGATAGTCCTGCTGGGGGGGCTCGCAGCGCTCAAGTTTTCCCAGATACACAAGCTCATCGGCTTCGGCCGCGCAGCCGCCGCAGCAGGACCGCCTCCCGAGGTGGTGGGAACATCGGAGGCCAGGCAGGAAACCTGGGAGGAACAGCTGTTTTCGGTAGGCACGGTCGCGGCTTCGCAGGGCGTGACCGTGACCAGCGAAACCGCCGGTGCCGTACAAGCCATCAAGTTCGAATCCGGGCAACGCGTGCGCCAAGGCCAGGTCTTGCTCGAGCTCGATCGCAGCGTTGAGCTGGCCCAGCTCTCCTCGGCGCAAGCGCGCGAGCAGCTGGCGCGTACCACCGCGGCCCGGTCGCGCGCGTTGGTCGCGGGCAATGCCGCGCCCAAGGCCCAGTTGGACAACGACGAGAGCCTGCTCCGCGCGGCCAGCGCCGACGTGGCATCGCTCAAGGCACAGATCGAGCACAAGGTGGTGCGCGCGCCGTTCGCCGGTCGCTTGGGCATTCGCATGGTCAACGTGGGCCAGTACCTGACGCCGGGAACGCCCATCACCGAGCTGCAATCCGACGAGGAGAACTACGTCGATTTCACGCTTCCGCAGCAAGAAATCGATCGCCTGAAGCTGGGCATGGTGGTGCGGATCAACCAAAGAGAAGCCAGGCCGCAAGGCGAGGCGACCATCGCCGCCATCCAGCCCGTGGTGGATCCGCTGGCGCGCAGTGGCCGGGTGCGAGCCGCCTTGGCCAAGACCGCGACCGGGGACGGGCTGACTCCGGGCATGTTCGTCAATGTGGCGGTCGTCCTGCCCGAGAAGCACAAGGCCGTGATCATTCCCGCGACGGCTTTGGTGCAAGCATCGTATGGCGATTCCGTCTTCGTGGTGGAGCAGCGCAAGGATGCGCATGGCATCGAGGTCAAAGCCAACGACGGCAAACCGGCCTCGTTTGCACGCCAACAATTCGTCAAACCAGGTGAAGCACGCGGCGACTTCGTCGAGATCGTCGAGGGCGTCGTACCCGGGCAACCGGTGGTCTCGCAAGGCGCCTTCAAGCTGCGCAACGGCAGTCCCGTCGTGGTGAACAACGCCGTGGAGCTGCATCCGCAGCTTCAACCGGCTCCCGCTAACCGATGAATCTCCCATGCGCTTCGTCGACCTTTTTATTCGACGACCGATTCTGGCCATTGCCCTGAATCTGGTCATCATCATCGCGGGCCTGCAGGCCATCCGCACCCTGCGCGCCCGCCAGTACCCCAAGCTGGAATCGGCCAGCATCGTCGTGACCACGGTCTACGTGGGCGCCAGCGCCGATTTGGTGCGCGGCTTCGTCACGGTTCCGCTGGAGCAGTCCATCGCCGCCGCCGACGGCATCGATTACATCGAGTCGCAAAGCGTGCAGGGCTTGTCGACCATCAATGTGCGCCTGCGGCTCAACTTCGACGGCGCCAAGGCGCTGGCCGACATCAGCACCCGAGTGAATCAGGTGCGGGCCGATCTGCCGCCCGAATCCGAAATCCCCGCCATCAGCCTGCAGCCTTCGGATGCGCAGACCGCAGCCATGTACCTCAGCTTCGGCTCGACGATTCTCGAGGATAACCAGGTCACGGATTACCTGATTCGTATCGTGCAGCCGCGCCTGACCGCCGTGCCGGGCGTGCAGCGCGCCGAGATCCTGGGCGGCCGGACCTTTGCCATGCGCGCGTGGCTCAAGCCCGATCGCATGGCCGCGCTCCACCTGAGCCCGACCCGGGTGCGTGCCGCCCTGGCCGCCAACAACGCGCTCTCGGCGGTGGGCCAGACCAAGGGCAACCTGGTGCAACTGAACCTGACCGCCTCGACCAACCTGCACACCGTCGAGGAATTCCGTAATCTGGTCGTACAAGAGCAGAACGGCTCGCTGACTCGGCTGGGCGATGTGGCCGACGTGGTCCTGGGCGCCGACAACTACGACCAGGACGTGCGCATGAACGGGCAGCATGCCGTGTTCATGGGCATCTGGGTCTTGCCCAACGCCAACACCCTCGACGTGATTGCGCAGGTCGGCCGCGAGGTGGAGAGCATCGCGCGGCAGCTGCCCACCGGAATGAAAGCGGGCGTGGCCTACGATTCCACCAAGTACATCAAAAGCGCGATCCACGAGGTGGTCGACACCCTGGCTGTCACCATCGGCATCGTCATCGTGGTCATCTTCATGTTCCTGGGATCGCTGCGCTCAGTGCTGGTCCCGATCATCGCCATTCCGGTCTCGCTCGTCGGCGGGGTCTTCCTGATGCAGGTCATGGGCTTCACCATGAACCTGCTGACTTTGTTGGCCATTGTATTGGCGGTCGGACTGGTGGTCGACGATGCCATCGTGGTGGTCGAAAACTGCGAGCGCCATTTGCGCGAGGGCCGGCCGCGACTGGAAGCAGCCTTCCGCGGCGCGCGCGAGTTGGTGCGCCCGGTTCTGGCGATGACCATCACCCTGGCGGCGGTCTACGCACCCATCGGATTCCAGGGTGGCCTGACCGGCGCGCTGTTCCGCGAGTTCGCCTTCACCCTGGCCGGCGCGGTCCTCATCTCGGGCATCGTGGCGCTGACCCTGTCACCCATGATGGCCTCGCGCCTGCTGCAGGAAGAATACCGGCCCCGCTGGCTGACCCTGCACATCGACCGGGGCTTCGACTGGTTTCGCCGCACCTATGGGCGCATGCTCTCCGGGACCCTGCGCGCACGGGGCGCGGTCTACGTCGGTTGGATCGCTCTTTCGCTAGCCGTGCTGCCGCTCTATTCGCTATCGCCCAAAGAGTTGGCGCCCAACGAAGATCAAGGGGTTCTCTTCAACGCCATGGTCGTGCCACCCAACGCGACCCTGGAGCAGCTCGATCCGTCCCGTGCCCAGGCCACCGACATTTTCATGAAGACGCCGGAGTACGCGGCGGTCTTCCAGATCACCTTCCCTTCCCAGGGTTTCGGCGGTATGGTGGTCAAGCCCTGGAGCGAACGCCAGCGCAGCATCTTTGCCATCAACAACGATGTGGGCGCGCGGCTCGCCCGCATCCCGGACGTGCGTGCGCCAGTCTTTCTGCCGCCTGCCTTGCCCAGCCCTGGCCAATTCCCGGTCGAATTCGTGGTCGGCTCGACCGCCAATCACGAAGAGATTCTGCGTTTTTCCGATCGCCTGCGGCTCATCGCCGAGCAAAGCGGACAGTTCGCTTTTCCTCCCATCAGCGACGTGCTCATCGATCAGGGCAAGGTCGAGATCGAGCTCGACCGCGACAAGATCGCCACCATGGGGCTCAACCTATCGCAGATCGGCGAGGATCTGGCGGCCATGCTGGGCGGCAACTTCGTCAACCGCTTCACCATGGAGGGCCGGGCTTACAAGGTGATAGCGCAGATCGAACGGCGTGCTCGCCTCACGCCCGATGATCTCCAGCGCATCTACGTGACCGGGCCGCAGGGCGCGCTCATGCCCCTGGGCGCGGTCGCCACCCTCAAGCGACAAGTCGAGCCGCGTACCCTCAATCGCTTTCAGCAGCTCAACGCGATCAAGCTGTCCGGCGTGCCGTCGCGTTCAGTGGAGCAGGCGCTCGCTGTCCTGGAACAAGCGGCGGCCCAGATCTTGCCCGAGGGCTACCACGTCGGCTACACCGGTGAGTCGCGCCAGTTGCGCGAGGAGCAGGGCCGTTTCCTGCCGGCCATGACCCTGGCTTTGTTGCTCATCTTCTTGGTGCTGGCGGCGCAGTTCAATTCCTTTCGCGATCCCTTCGTCATCCTCGCCGGTTCGGTGCCGCTGGCCATGTTCGGGGCGCTCATCTTCACCTTCCTGAAATTCCAAGGACCGCCCATGGTGCACTTCGGGCTCACGCAAGGGTGGACCGTCACCCTCAACATATATTCCGAGGTCGGGCTGGTCACGTTGGTGGGCCTGGTGTCGAAGAACGGCATCCTCATCGTCGAGTTTGCCAACGTTCAGCAGGCGCGCGGATTGTCGAAAATCGAAGCTGTCCATCGCGGTGCCATGATCCGACTGCGGCCGATCATGATGACCTCGCTCGCAACGGTGGCGGGCTTGTTCCCCCTGACCTTGGTCAGCGGTCCAGGCGCGGCCGCCCGCAACGCCATCGGCATCGTGCTGGTCGGCGGGATGTCGATCGGCACGCTGTTCACGCTGTTCGTCGTGCCTTGTATCTACGTCCTGTTCGCACGCGACCACCTCAAGGCGCGAGAAAAGGACTTGGCCGCCGAAAAGGCCGCGGCTGCGGCCAGTGAGTTGAGGGATGAAGGTGGTGGGATTTAGCGCAATGGTCCGCGCGGTGTCGTGCATGGTGGTTGCGGCCGCTCTCCTTTCGGGGAAGGCCGCCTCTGCGGCCCCCGAGCTGAGCTTCGAACGGGCGCTGCACCAGGCGCGCCAGAGCAACCGCAGCTTGGGGGCCTCACGCGCTCGACTCGAGCAGGTGCGGACCACGCTGAGCCTGGCCTGGTCCGCGCTGTTTCCGGTGGTCACCGGCCAGGGCAAGTACACACGCAACAACATCGAAGTCAGCTTTCCCCTGACCTTGGGCGCAGGCGGGCCCACCGAGACCATCACCCTGCAGCCGGCCAATCAATTCGACGGAGTCCTCAATTTCAGCGCCCCGCTCATCGCGCCGCCCGCTTATGAGGCACTCAAGGCGTCCAAAGCCGGGGTTCGTGCCGCACAGGCCGACTATGAAACCTCGCTCAACGATGTCCTCTATTCCGTGGCGCAGACCTTCTACACGGCGGCCATCGCCGACGAGCTGTTGGCCGCTCGCCGGTCGAGCATCGATGTGGCCCGTGCCACCGCCCAGCTGGCCGAGACTCGATATGCCGTCGGGGCGGTCACCAAGACCGACGTCGATCGGGCTCAGCTGGCCTTGGTGCGCGCGGAGCAGGCGGAGCGCGAAACCCGCTTCTCCCGCGAACAAACCTACCGAGCGTTGGCCACGCTCATCCAGGCGCGGGGCGAGTTCACCGTCAAACCGGGCACCCCGCACCCGCCCTCGCCCGAGGTGCCTTCTGCCGACCGGGCTTTGACCTTGCGCCCGGAATTCCGTGCCCTGGAGCTGACCGCAGCCTCGTTGGCGCTGCAACGCGGGGCCGCCGCCTGGCGTTGGAGCCCAACACTGTCGGCCTTTGGCAACGTCCATGTCTTCAACTACGACAGCTTCGCCCAGCAACGCTACACCTGGGCCGTCGGCGTCGAGCTCGACTGGGTGCTTTACGATGGCGGGATCCGGGACGCCCAGCGCCGGCAAGCGGACGCGCAAGCCCGGGAAACGCAAATACGCGGCGAAATCCTGCGTGACGCCATCAGCGACGATCTAGCCAACCAGCAAGCCCTGCTCGATACCAAACATCACGCCCACGATGCGGCCGAGCGTCAGGTCGCGCTGGCACAAGAGACGCTCGGCTTGGTGCGCACCCAATACCAGGCCGGCACGGTGGCCGAAATCGATCTGCTGCGCGCCCAGGATGACCTGACCGCGGCCCAGGAGGCGCTCGCGCAGGCCCATCTCGAAGTCGCCCTCGCGGACCTCGCCCTGCGTCGGGCTGCGGGGACATTTCCCGGAGACGCAGGCCTGTAGGCGAAGACGCCAAGCCTCCGACGCTACTGTCTTCGCACCCGTGCCGTGGTGAGGAAGTGCTCCTCGATTTCAGTCCACGAGCACGCGACGGAGAACGGGCCGCCGGGTGGAGAAAGCGCAAGCGCGACCAGGGCGGTGCCGTCGGGCAGTGGGGTCAGGCTCGCTTCGTGGAAGGCAACATGCCGCCTCACCAAGGGATCGATGGCCTTGTACAAGGCCTCCTTGAGCGAAAAGTGCAGAGTGACCATGCGCCCGCGCACTTCTTCCGAAACCTGTTCGAGCCGCGCCAGCTCGTCCTCGGTGAGAACCCGCGTGCGTATGTCGGGGCGGGCCCGGGTGCGAGCCTCCTCGGCCGAAGCAAAGGCGGGCGGACAGTTCTCCAGATCCACGCCGATGCTGGCGCCGCCCTCGCGAGGCGCGGCCAGCCCCACGGCTAGGGTGCGCTTGTGGCTGATCGAGCCGATCAAATCGCGGGGCAAAGCCGGTGCGCCGCGAGGGGTAGCCAAGATCGGGCCGGGTTCGATGCCGAGGTCGGAAAAGGCTTCATGCAAGGCGATCCGGCCGGCGACCCAGCTCGGCCGGCGCGCCGGAGCCAGGGTGGCCACGAACCCGCGTTCCTCGGGAGCCAGCGCCCGCAAGACTCGCTCGTCTATCTCTGCCGGTATGCGAACGCCCACGCACCGGCCGTGCACCAAGTCGAGGCGAAACGCAAGCTCGGCATCCATCACACGATCATGCTACCTCGGAATCAGCCACAGAGGACACTGAGTACACAACGCAGCCTGACGGCCGGCCACAACCAATTCATGTTCGAACCGGATTAACCACAGAGATCACGGAGGATGAAAAAGGCCACGGAGCCGGAACGAAAGAGGTTGCAGAGCTTGAGCCCACAACCTCTTACTTTCCTGTGCGGCCTTCGTCTTCTCTGCGCGCTCTGTGGTGAAGCTTTCGAACGCTGCTTATTGTCCGGCTCCGTGTCCTCTGTGTCCTCGGTGGTGAACAAGCAGTACTCACTGCCCTCGCTCGTAGGCCAGGTTGGGCGCCAGCCAACGTTCCATCTCGGCGAGCCCCATGCCTCGTCGTCGGGCGTAGTCCTGGACCTGCGCACGATCGACGCGACCCACGTCGAAGTAGCGCGCCTGCGGATGGGCGAGGTAGAGGCCGGACACGCTGGCGGCCGGACTCATGGCGAAGCTTTCGGTCAGGGTGATGCCAGCTTCGGGTGCGTGGAGAAGATCGAAGAGCTCGCGTTTCTCCGTGTGGTCGGGCCAGGCGGGATAGCCCGCAGCCGGGCGGATGCCCCGGTACTTTTCCGCGATCAGGTCTTGATTGGTGAAATGCTCGTCGGCGCCGTAGCCCCATTCGCGGCGCACGCGCTGGTGCAGGCATTCGGCAAATGCCTCGGCCAGCCGGTCGGCCAGGGCCTTGACCATGATGGCGCTGTAGTCGTCGTGCGCTCGCTCGAAACGCGTCACCAGCTCCTGGGCGCCGATGCCCGCGGTGACGGCAAAGGCGCCCACGTGCTCCGCCAGCCCAGTCGCCGCCGGCGCGACGAAGTCGGCCAGGCAGCGATAGGGGCCGGAGCCGCTCTGCTGGCGCAGCATGGGGAAGCGGCACAGCTCGCGGGTACGACTCTCGTCGGTGAACAGCACGATGTCGCTGTCCTGGCTGCAGGCCGGCCAGAAACCGTAGGCGGCGCGGGCGGTGAGTGAGCCCTCCGCTACGATCCGCGCCAACAGGTTTTGGGCCGCGTTGAACAGATCGCGGGCCGCGGCACCATGCTTGGGGTGATCGAGGATTTGCGGGTACTTGCCCTTCAATTCCCAGGCGGTGAAGAAAAACGTCCAGTCGATGAAGCGTACCAGCTCGTCGAGTGGCTGCTTGTCAATCAGGCGGTGGCCGGTGAATGCAGGCGCTGGCACGTCCTCCTGGCGCCACTCGATGACCGGTCGACTCGCGCTGGCCGCGGAGTAGGGAACCAGCGGTCGGCGTTGCTTGTCGGCGTGAATCCCGCGCAGTTGGTCCTGCTCGGCCCGATTCTTCTCGTCGAAGGTCTCCTTCTGCGTGGCATCCAGTAGTGCGGAAACCACGCCCACGGCACGCGAAGCATCCAGCACGTGCACCGTGGGATCTTGACGCTGGGGCGCGATCTTGACCGCGGTGTGCTCCCGATTGGTTGTGGCGCCGCCGATGAGCAGAGGCAGGTGAACGCCCCGGCGTGCCATCTCTTCCGCCACGTGCACCATCTCTTCCAGCGAGGGCGTGATCAGCCCCGACAGGCCCACCATGTCGACTTGTTCCGCCAGCGCGGTGTCCAGAATGGTCTCGCAGGGAACCATCACGCCCAGGTCGATGACTTGGTAGTTGTTGCAGCCCAGGACCACGCCCACGATGTTCTTGCCGATGTCGTGCACGTCGCCCTTGACCGTGGCGAGCAGCACGCGACCGCGTGGCTTGGCCTCGCCCTGTTCCTTCTCCGCCTCCATGAAGGGCTGCAGGTAGGCCACCGCGGCCTTCATGGCGCGCGCGCTCTTGACCACCTGGGGCAGGAACATCTTGCCCGCGCCGAACAGATCGCCCACCACGCCCATCCCGG
>Ga0335069_10011979_pt1 | contig 12217 bp, 10 predicted proteins | sample Lox_Sample_11_FD_206714 | JGI IMG/M metagenome (GOLD analysis project Ga0335069, IMG submission 206714) | Soil microbial communities from Loxahatchee National Wildlife Refuge, Florida, United States - Lox_Sample_1.1 | ecosystem: Environmental > Terrestrial > Soil > Wetlands | place: USA...
GATGTCGCACTCCCGTCGGAGCCGCCATGGCCTACCGAGGCACCATGAAGTTGGTCGTCCACGACTGGTTCCGCCGCGAATCAGCGGCGATCGCGGTGGAGCCGCGCACGCCCCAGGTACGTTTCCCGCTGCACGAACACGAGTTCGGAGAGATCGTGATCGTCGTGTCCGGGAACGGCTGGCACGTTCTGAACGACGAGCCGCAGCTCATCACTTGCGGCGAGGTCCTTTACATCCGCCCCGAGGATCGCCACGCCTTCGATCAAGTGAACGACCTGTACCTCACCAACGTCATGTACCGGCCGAGTGAGCGGCTCCTTCGCCCAGAACGTATCCGGCAGCTGCTCGAGCCGGAGAGCGACGGTGGGCGGCGGCGCTGGCAGGTGACGGAGGACGGGCTGCGGGAGGTTCAAGGGCTCGTGGACCAGCTCACCCGCGAGACCCGCTCCGACGATCCACTCTCGGACATCATGGCGGAATCGATCTTCTTGCAACTGGCGGTCGCGCTCTGCCGGCGCCGCTTCGCCGCCGACGGTGACCAGCTCCCGCCCTCGGCCAGGCTCGGCCACCTCTTGGCCTTCCTGCGCCACCACTGCGGCGAGGACGTGGACCTGGACGAGGTTGCCCATCGCTTCGGTTACTCGCCCCGGACCTTCTGCCGTGCCTTCCGTGACGCGACCGCAACGACGCCCCACAGCTACCTGGTCCAGCTCAGGCTGGGCCGCGCCATGCGCGCGCTACGCACCACACACGACAACATCACCGAAATCGCCTTCGCCTGCGGCTTCCACGACAGCAACTACTTCTCGTCCTGCTTCAGCAAGATGACCGGACTCTCGCCCAGCGAGTACCGTCGGCAGGCGCGAGAGCAGGCAGGTCAGCACCCCGCGTCGTGAGGGAGCTGCCTGGCAGGTGGCTTGCGCTCCCAGCAGCCGCCCGCACGCTGTCCCCGGCTAGGCCAATTCGCAAGAGGAGGGGGTTCCGGCCGAGCCCGCCAGGGGCTGAGGGTACGCTCAGGGAAGGCAGCCGGGGAATCCGAGCCACCCGTATGTGTTCCCTCCCCAGGTGCCGGCACGACCTTCGTTTTCGCGACACGAAGGCGACAGCGGCGGTCGCAAATTCGAAGGCGCGAGCGCTTGCTCCGGCGCATGCTGCGCCACTCTGCCTCTGGAGTTCCCCTTCGATGGAGGAGGCACCGGAGGTTCCCGCTTCACCGGCACGAAGCGTGTCCGGCTGTTCGATGACTGGGAGGAAGACAATATGAGAAGGCTCCTTGCTCTGACGTCCCTGCTGCTGGTGGCTGCGCTCCTTCCTGGCAGCGCACAGGCCAAGAACTACAAGGTCGGGGTGATCCCGAAGTTCATCGCCGAGGACTACTTCATCGCCTGCGAACGTGGATTCCGACAGGCGGAGAAGGAGATCGGCAACATCAAGGTCGAGTGGATCGGCGATCCGATGTCGCAGACCTCGGCTGCCAACCAGAAGAACTACATCCAGGGCTTCATCGACCGGAAGTACGACGCCATCCTGGTCTCGGCGCTCGACCCGGAGAGCTACGCCGACACGCTCAAGGCCGCGAGGGCCAAGGGCATCAAGGTCATCACCTGGGACGCCGACGTGAACCCGGCGGCCCGCGACTTCTTCGTCAACCAGGCCGAGGGCGACCAGATCGCGATCCAGCTCCTGAAGGGACTGGCCGGTGACCTGTCCACCTTCACCGCCGCTAACCAGGCCACCGTCGCCTTGGTCTCGACCACCAACGACTCGCCCAACCAGAACGCCTGGCTGAAGGCGATCATCGGTGAGTACAAGTCGAAGCAGTCCACCGACTACAAGCACATCAACATGCTTATCGGGGCCGACCAGATCGTCTACGCCGGCAACGATCAGGGCGCAGCCGAGGAGAAGGTGAAGTCCCTTCTTAGCGCCAACAAGTCGCTGAAGGGCATCATCGCCCTCTCCTCGCTGACGGTTCCGGCGGTCTCCGCCGCCCGCGAGCAGTTGGGCATCACCGACTCCATCAAGATCGTCGGCGTGAGCGTCCCCGAGTCCTCCCGCAAGGACATGGAGGCGAACAAGATGTCGGCGGTGGTGTTGTGGCAGCCGTTCGACCTCGGCTACCTGACCCTGTACGTCACCAAGGCGGTCCTCGAGGGCAAGCCGCCCTCCGGCGCCACCTTCAAGTCCCCGCTCAGTGGCAAGAACATGACCGTCAGCTTCATGGACGGAAAGACCGTCATCAACTACCCCGCCGCGGGGCACAAGATTCTGAAGGGCAACGAGATCATCCTGGGCGAGCCCATCGTCTGGAACCTGAAGAACATCGCCCGCTTCCGCGGCTATCCTGAGCAGAGCAGCGGGATGGCCGAGTTCAACAAGTAGCCAGCGCCGGCCGGCGGCGCGCGGGTCCGTTCTGAACCCCGCGCGCCGCTCGCCATGGCGAGTGCAGGGGGAACGCGAGCGATCATGGAGACCGTGACGACGGGGGCAGGCGGCGAGGTCGTGCTCCGGATGGAGGGAATCAACAAGGCCTTTCCCGGCGTGCAGGCGCTTTCCAACATCACCTTGGACCTCCGGCACGGTGAGGTGCACGCGGTCTGCGGTGAGAACGGTGCCGGCAAGTCCACGCTCATGAAGCTCATCACCGGGGTGTACCAGCCGGACTCCGGGACCATGACCCTGAATGGTGAGCGGCTCTCGGTGCGGAACCCCAACCACGCCTACGCCAAGGGCATCGCCATCATCTTCCAGGAGACGAGCCTCTTCCCCGACCTCACCATCCTCGAGAACATCTTCATAGGGCACGAGCTCACGCGGCGGCTGTTCGGCGTGGCTCGCCGGCTCGACTACGGCGCCATGCGGGAGAAGGCCCGGACGCTCTTCGGGCGCCTGGGCATGGAGATCGACCTGGACGCCCGCGTCTCCGAGCTCTCGGTGGCGACCAAGCAGATGGTCGAGATCGCCAAGGCCCTTTCCTTCGACTCCCGCATCCTCATCCTGGACGAGCCCACCGCGGCGCTCACCAGCAAGGAAGTGGGCACCCTCTTCGACACCATCCGCCGCCTGAAGGCGGGCGGCGTCTCGATGCTCTACATCAGCCACCGCCTCGATGAGATCTTCCAGATCGCCGACCGGGTCACGGTCATCCGTGACGGGGAGCACGTGCGCACCGAGGCGGTCAGCCAGGTGAGCCGCGACGCCCTGGTCTCCTGGATGGTGGGGCGCACCCTCCACAACCTCTACATCAAGGAGGAGGTGGAGATTGGCGAGGTCATCTTCGAGGCCCGGGGTCTGCGCCAAGAGGGTGTCCTGCACGGAGCGAGTCTGACCCTTCGGCGGGGCGAGATCCTGGGCCTCTCGGGCCTGGCCGGCGCCGGGCGCACGGAATTTGCGCTGGCCCTGTGCGGCCTCTCTCGCCCGGACGCGGGAGAGATCCGGCTGGGTGGAGAGCGGCAGAACTTCCACGACTACCAGGCGGCCATGGCACGGGGTCTCGTGTACGTTTCCGAGGACCGACAGAAATACGGGCTGGTGGTCCCCATGAGCGTGGCCGAGAACGTCACATTCCCGCTCCTGAAGCGGCTCTGCGGTCTCATGGGCCTCGTGGACCGGCGGCGGGAGCAGGAGCTCACCCGAAGCTACGTGGACGCGTTGTCCATCAAGACGCCTGGGACCGATTTCCTGGTCGAGAACCTCTCCGGCGGCAACCAGCAGAAGGTCTCGGTGGCGAAAGCCCTCGCGACCGAGCCGCACATCCTGATCCTCGATGAGCCCACCCGCGGCGTGGACGTGGGCGCGAAGAGCGAGATCCACAAGATCATCAGCGAGCTGGCCCGACAGGGGAAGGCCATCATCATGATCTCGAGCGATCTTCCCGAGATCCTAGGGATGAGCGACCGCGTCATCGTCATGAAGGGCGGGCGGAACGTGGGCGAGCTCAGCCGCGGCGAGCTGAGCCAGGAACGCATCCTCCACATGGCGCTCTAGGGAGCGAGATCGTGATGAAGAAGCGGATGGTCACCCGGGAGTTGATGCTCGGCGTCATCGTCGCCGCCTTCATGCTCTTCCTGGGGCTCACCACGAACTTCGGTACCGCGAGCGGGCTCTATAGCCTCATGCTCGACGTGAGCCCTACCATCGTGGGGGCCATTGCCCTGTCGCTGCTCATCTTCACCGGGAACATCGACATCTCGGCGGGGACCATCCTCGGGTTCGTGGGATTCACGGCCGCAGCCCTCGCCAAGGCGGGCTTCCCGCCAGTCGTCTTCCTCGGGGCGGGCTTGCTTGTCGGCGTGCTCCTCGCGGGGCTGAACGGTTGGCTCATCGTGGCCTTCCAGGTGCCATCCATCGTCGTGACTCTGGCCACCAACATGGTGCACATCGGGTTCTACGTCACCTTCCTCCCCAATGCCGGGTGGGTCTTGAACCTCAGCAACTCCTTTACCTGGCTGGGCCGGGGGCGGTTCTTCGGGATCGTCCCGTACATCTTCGTGGTGGCTCTGGGAGTCTCGGCCATCATGATCTGGGTGGTGAAGTTCACCCGCTTCGGCAAGACGCTCTACGCGGTGGGCGGCAATCGCCAAGCGGCCATCTACGCCGGCATCAACCCGGATGCGACGGTGCTCAAGGTGTACCTGGTGGAGGGGCTCTTGCTGGGCGTGGCGGGCATCCTCAAGGCCACCACGGCCAACCGACTCATGCCGTCGGTATTCCAGGGCCGGGAAATGATCTTCATCGCCGCGGCGGTGGTCGGCGGAGTCAACATCATGGGCGGCAGCGGAAAGCTCCTGGGCGCGGTCTTCGGCGCGCTGCTCGTCTACATGCTCAGCATCACCATGATCTACATGGGCTTCCAGGACTACTTCCAGTTCGCGTTGCAGGGGATCATCATCCTCGTCGCGGTGTTCCTGACCGTCACCGATTTCGGCTCCATCCGGCGCCGGTTCTCCGCGACGTTCACGCGCCAGGCGGCCCCCTGAAAGGCAGGCGATGACCCCCCCGGTTCGCGCGCGCACCTTGCCCCGGCTCCGGTTTACCTACCAGACGGCCCTGGGAGCCTTGATGGTCGGGCTGGTGGTCATGTTCGGGCTCATCGAGCCGGTGTTCTTTGAGCCAGGCGTCTTTTTCGACGTCACCTCCATCGTGGGGGAGATCGGGATCATGGCGCTCGCCATGACCTTCATCATCACCACGGGCGGGATCGACCTGTCGGTCGGATACATCCTGCAACTGGCGGCCATCGCCTTCGGTGCCGTGTTCTCCGGGACCGGGAGCCTAGCGCTGGCCGTCCTGGTGGCGCTCTCGAGCGGCGCGGCCTGCGGGTGGGTGAACGGCTTCGTCATTGCGCGGACGCGGATCCCTCCGCTGGTCACGACGCTCGCCACCATGAATCTGTTCCGGGGGATCTCCTTCATCGTCGCCGGCACCAACTCGTACGCCGGGTTCCCGGAGGGCTTCAAGAAGCTCTCCACCACGCTCGTGTTCGGGGTGGTCCCCATCCAGTTCTTCTACTTCGTGGCCCTGTTCGTGCTGTTCAACCTCTTCTTCGTCCGCGGCCGCCTGGGCCGGAACCTGCGCGGCATCGGATTCAACGAGGGGGCGCTCATCTTCTCCGGGATCAAGACCAAGCGGACCCTCTTGCTCATCTACACGCTCTCGGGCGTGATGTGCGGTCTCGCTGCGCTCATCTACCTGGGTCGGCTCTCCTCGGCCAAGACCAGCATGGGGAACGACCTGAACCTGCAAGTGATCACCGCTGTGGTGCTGGGGGGGACGTCGATCATGGGCGGGGTGGGGAGCGTGACCGGCACCTTCATCGGCGTGCTGATCATCGGCATCCTGCGCAAGGGATTCACGTTGCTCAACCTGAGCGGAAACATCTTCAACTTCACCCTGGGGCTGATCCTGATCGTGGCGCTCATCGTCTTCGCGGCGCTGGAGAAGCGCAAGAAGGTGGCCGGCGCTCGGCGGCGAAGCCACGTTCGCACGGGGGCCAGCCCCGCGGCCGCCTCCCCGGGGGCGGTCCACACCGGTCCGTCGGACGCGCAATCGTAGGAGGTTGCCATGGAGCGCTTTGCCTTCAAGATGAAGCTCAAGCCGGGGAAGATCGAGGAGTACAAGCGCCGTCACGACGCCCTCTGGCCCGAGCTCAGGGCCGTGCTTCAGGGCGCCGGCATCGGCGACTATTCGATCTTCTTCGACGCCGAGACCGACATCCTCTTCGCCGTGCAGAAGCAGGCCGGCAGCGCCTCGTCGCAGGACCTGGGCGAGAACCCCGTCGTTCGGCGCTGGTGGGACCACATGGCGGACCTCATGGAGACGAATCCGGACCGCTCGCCGGTTACCATCCCGCTGCGGGAGGTCTTCCGCCTGGACTGACCGAGGAGCCCGCCATGACCCCCAGAGAACGAGTCCTTCGCGCCTTCGGACGGGCCCCCGGCCGCCCGGACCGGATGCCGCTCCAGTTCGATCTGTGCTTGCAGCTCACCGAGGCCTTCGGGCGGAAGCTCGGGGTCGCGCCGGAGTATGCGCTCTCCTACTACGAGGACCTCACCTATCGCATCTCGGCCAACGCCATCCGCACCAGGCTCGGCAGCGACTGCGTGGTGGTGGGGGGGACGGTGAGGAAGGGCTTCGTCCCCGAGCGGGTGGAGGGCGACGTCACGCGGAACGAGTTCGGCATGCACATGAAGCCGACCTCGCTCTACGTCGAGGTGGTGAAGTGCCCGCTCGAGGACGCGGCTTCGCGGGCCGACATCGAGGGGTACGCCTTCCCGGACGCTCTGGCCCCGGGCCGGTTCGATGCCGCCCGCAGGGACATCGACCGCTTCGGCCGCGACCACTTCGTCATCGGCGACGTGGAGCTCTCGCTGTTCGAGCTGGCATGGCACCTCACCGGCATGGAGAAGTACCTCATGGCCATGCTGATGGGCGAGGCGTGGGTGGACGCCCTGGACGACCGGGTGGAGCACTGGACCACGGCCCTCGCGCTGGAGCTGGTCCATGCCGGCGTGGACGCGGTCTGGTTCGGCGAGGACCTGGGAAGCCAGACCTCGACGCTCATCTCGCCGGACCAGTGGCGGGAGCGGTACAAGCCGCGTCACAGCCGGATGATCCGCGCGGTGAAGCAGGCCAACCCCGAGGTCCTCGTGATCATGCATTCGGACGGCGCGGTGGCGCCGCTCCTCGACGACTTCATCGAGATGGGAGTGGACGTCTTCAACCCAGTCCAGCCCAACGTCCCGGGCTCCGACCCGGAGGAGCTGAGCGCGAGATACGGAGGGCGTATCCACTTCTTTGGCGGCATCGACCAGCAGGTGCTGCTCCCCGGCGGCGACCGGGAGGCCATCTCCGCCGAGCTCGCGCGGCGGGCGCGGATCCTGGGCTCCCGGAGCGGGTATCTCATGGCCCCGGCCCACATCCTCCAGGCCGACGTGGCGGTGGAGACGGTCGAGCACATGATCCGCGTGGTGCAGGCGCTGGGCGCCTGAGGCGATCGCGGGTGGCCAGGGAGGGTGGGGTGGTGGTCCTGGGTTCGAGGGTGGTCACGGGTGGAACGAAGGCCGGCTCGCCACGAGGCCGGAAGGAACGGCGGAGCGGAGCATGGACTCGTTAAGGTGCGCGGCCATCGACCTCGGGGCGAGTACCGGGCGGGTGGTCGTGGCGGAGACGGACGGGGAGCGCATCACGCTGCGCCTTGCGGCGCGGTTCGACACGCCGCTCGTGAACGATCCGAGCGGCTATCAGTGCTGGGATGTCGACGCCATCGAGGCGCGATTCCGGGCGGGGCTCGACGCCGCCCAGGCGCTCGGCCCCATCGCGAGCGTGGGCGTGGACGCCTGGGGCTCGGACTTCGTGCTGCTCGACGGGGCCGGCACGCGCACCGCGCCGGTGGTCTCCTACCGGGACCACAGGACGGAGCAGGTGGTGCCGGCGGTGCATGCGCGCAAGCCGCTCGCCGAGATCTACCAGCGCACGGGCACCCATCTGCAGCCCTTCAACACGCTCTATCAGCTGGCTGCGACCAGGGCCCAAGAGCCGGCCTGGCTAGAACGTGCGCGCAGGCTGTTGTTCCTCCCCGACTACTTCCACTACCGGCTGTGCGGGAAGGCCGCGAACGAGTACACGGAAGTGACGACGTCCCAGCTATGGGGGATCCACACCGACCGGTGGGACGAGGATCTCCTGGCCCTGGCGGGCGTCTCACCGGAGCTGTTCGCCCGGCCCATCGAGCCCGGCACGCCGCTCGGGGAGATGGAGCACGCCGGGGGCGAATGGGGAAGGATACGTGTGATTGCGCCCGCCACGCACGACACGGGCTCCTCGGTCGCGGCCATTCCGCTGGATGGCCCGGACACCGCCTACATCAGCTCGGGGACCTGGTCACTCATGGGCGTCGAGAGCTGGGCGCCCCTCGCCGGTGAGAACGCACTTCGGCTCAACTTCACCAACGAGGGTGGCTACGAGCGCCGGTACCGCGTCCTGAAGAACATCGTGGGCCTCTGGCTCGTGCAGCGGATCCTGCAGGACCAGGGTGGCGGGGACCACGCCGCCCTGGTCCAAGCAGCCCGCGAGGCCGTTCCGTGGCGCTCGCTCTTGGACCCGGAGGACCCGCGCTTCTTCAACCCGCCGTCGATGGCCGACGCAATCCGTGGCTACTGCGCCGAGACCGGCCAGCCGATCCCCCGAGACCTCGGCGCCCTGGCCCGGTGTGCCTTCGACAGCCTGGCGCTCGCCTATCGAAGGACCGCAGAGGCGCTGGCCATGCTGCGGGGACGTCCTCTCGAGCGGGTGCACATCGTTGGAGGCGGCTCGCAGAACGAGCTCCTGTGCCAGCTCTGTGCAGACGCCTGCGCCCTCCCGGTGCGTGCCGGGCCGGTCGAGACTGCCGCGCTGGGCAACGCATGCGTCCAGCTGATCGCGCTGGATGTGTTTCCCTCGCTCGAGGCGGCTCGCGCGCTCATTCGCCGCTCTTTCGAGGTCGAGGAGTACCAGCCCCGGGGGGCCGTCCCCGATGCAGTGCTGCAGCGATTCCAAGCCTTGAGCGAGAGAGCGCAGGCCGGTGCGACTCCGTGCCAGGAGAGGAAGACCCCATGAGCAACGTTTCCTCAAACGATTCATCCTACGCGCTGGCGCGCGAGGCGTACGCCAGGCTCGGGGTCGACACCGAGCAGGCATTGGCCCGGCTGGATCAGGTCGCCATCTCCATGCACTGCTGGCAAGGGGACGACGTCCGCGGCTTCGAGAACCCGCAGGGTCCGCTCACCGGAGGGATCTCAACCACCGGGAACTACCCCGGGCGTGCGCGCAACGCCGACGAGCTTCGGGCCGACGTCGAGGTGGCCATGGCGCAGATCCCTGGCCCCAAGCGCTTCAACCTCCACACCCACTACCTCGAGGCGAGCCGCCCGGTCGAGCGGACAGACATTCGCCCCGAACACTTCCAGCGCTGGGTGGACTGGGCGAAGGAGCGGGGTATCGGCCTGGACTTCAACGGGACCTACTTCTCGCACCCCAAGAGCGACGAGAGCGGGACCCTCTCCAACGCCGATCCGGCGGTGAGGCGATTCTGGATCGACCACACCCGAGCGGCGCGCCGCATCAGCGCGCATTTCGGTCGGTCCCTGGGGAGCGCCTCGGTGTTCGACATCTGGATCCCGGATGGGAGCAAGGACCTGCCTTACGATCGGTACGCGCCGCGGCGCCGGCTGATCGAGGCGCTGGACGAGATCCTGGCCGAGAAACTGCCGCGCGAGCACCACCGGGACGCGGTGGAGGGGAAGCTCTTCGGGCTGGGCGCCGAAGCGTACACGGTCGGGTCGCACGAGCTGTACCTCGCATACGCCGCCAGCCGGAAGGTGATGCTCTGCCTCGACACCGGGCACTTCCACCCCACCGAGACAGTCTCCGACAAGATCTCTGCCGTGATGCCCTTCGTGGATGGCCTGCTCATACACGTGAGCCGGCCGGTGCGCTGGGACAGCGACCACGTTGTGCTTCTCGACGACGAGACGCAAGCCATCGCGTCGGAGCTCGTGCGCGGCGACGTGCTCGATGAGACCGCAATCGCCCTCGACTTCTTCGACGCCAGCATCAACCGGGTCGCGGCCTGGGTGATCGGCACGCGCAACGTGCGCCGGGCCCTGCTGCGAGCCTTGCTCGAGCCGGCCGAGCGCCTGGGCGAGGCGGAGCGGAAGCGCGACCTCACCGCTCGGCTGGCATGGCTGGAGGAGCAGAAGTCGCTCCCCTGGGGTGCGGTCTGGGATGCCTACTGCGAAGGAAAGGGCGTCCCGGTGGGTGCGGCCTGGCTCGAGAAGGTTCGCGCCTATGAGAAGCGGGTCCTTTCCGCGCGGGGGGGATGACGGACCGGCGGGCGTTCAACCCACGCCCTCCCCTGGCGATGGCCGCATTTCCGGCGGCCGCCTCTAGGTCCGCGTTGCCCGCACCCTCGCCCGCCGAGCCATCATGGCTTGGGCCTCGGGCGAGCCGTCGTGGAAGGTCCCGAACCACTGATCGAGGGGCATCGCCTCGCCGCCGAAGTTCACGGTGAAGTAGCGATGGTGCAGGTAGTGGAAGTACTGGTCGTTCATGAGCCCGCGCTCGCCGCGGCCCACGAACTTGTGGAACCCCGCGTGGGAGAGGACCGGGGTCAGCCCCGCGTGAAAGAGGTTGAAGAGCACGTGGACCGGGTGGGACGGGATCACCCAGTGGACGAGAACGCCGGAGAAGTAGACGAGGTGCTCCAGCGGGTGCATGGCGAGGCCCGACCACGGGCCGACGTTCACGTTCTTGTGGTGCAGGGAGTGGACTGGGCCGTACAGCGGCTTCAGGTGGATGAGCCGGTGGACCCAGTAGAAGTGAAAGAGGCGAAAGAGCACGATCGCCGGGAACAAGAGCACGCAGTAGATCGGGTGGGCGGTGAAGTTCACGCGGGGGATGAGCCCCCGCGAGTACGCGAGGAGGGTGAGCGCCTCGTAGGCCGTCCAGAAGCTGCAGCCGCTCACGACGGAGAAGAACACGTTGTCCCAGAGCTGGTCGCGGAAGAGGAACTTCCCTTCCTCTCGTGCCAGCCAGCGGTTCGTGTACTTGAACCGCAACCCCTGCCCGCGCGCGACGTATAGCCATAGGTGCGTGCCGCCGTAGACGAGCGCGATGAGGCCGGCGTTCCTCAGCCAGACAAGCGCGATCCACCCAAGCTCGAGGTGCGAAGTGCGTTCCGGACCCGGAGTGAGCCACGCCCAGCTCGCGAGCGCGAGGAGGAAGACGAGAAGGTTGTAGGGCCAGAGGAAGCCCTCGGGTGCGAAGAGGTAGCGCGCGATGGCGAGCGGCCGGGGGGGAAAGCGGAACAGCTCTCCAGGCACCGGCAAGACCTCTGGTTGCCACTCCCCACGCGCATCCCGCGTGCCCCACTCGGCCTCGGCCATCGCGACATCCTCGGAAAGGAGAGAGGAGGAGAGATACGGCCATGCGGCGGCAGTTCAACAAAGACTTCTCCGCATCGGCGCACCCGGAGGGAGCGTCTCGCCTGGGGCCCCAGGGCCGGGGCCCTCCTGTGCCGGCCCCAGGCTACCCACCCTGGAACCGGCCACGGCGGATTCCCGAACCGCCGTGATTACGCTCGGTTCTCCGCCTTCGGGGCGGACAACCGGCGTTTGGGGGAGGCTCGCCAGTCCACGTGCGTGCGTCCTCCACAAGGAAGCCGTCGTGATGCCGTCGGGCCTCAGAGAGCGTGTCTTGGCTGCGCGGTCGCTTTGGAAGAAGGTGGTTGAGGTCGACCACGATTTCAGCCGAGTGTGGCTCTGTCGCGAGCGCAGGGCGCCAAGCGGCGCCGTCATCCAGCCACCTCTCCCACTGACATATGCGTCGGCGTGCCGGCACGGACTGACGTTACACGCGCCGTCTGGAATGTCGATCGCGTCCTCGACCGAGCTGTCGCACTCTTTCCATGCTAGGGCAGTGCACGTCTCGGCTGCCGGCTGAGAGCAGCGAGGGGTTGGGCAAGGCCCCGGTGGAGCGCGAAGCGCGCAGCCGCGGCCAAAGCCACCTCATGCCGGACCAGAATGGCGAGCGCCGCTGCCGCAGCGGCACGCTCCGCCTCCTTCATGCCCTCGGCGGACGGGCAAAACCGGCCAGTGATGGACGGCTGAAAACCGGCCAGGGGAGCTGAGGGACTCGAGACGTTGACGAGGGCGGAGGGGCGTGGCCCCTCGCCCGGATG
>Ga0335069_10011980_pt1 | contig 12217 bp, 6 predicted proteins | sample Lox_Sample_11_FD_206714 | JGI IMG/M metagenome (GOLD analysis project Ga0335069, IMG submission 206714) | Soil microbial communities from Loxahatchee National Wildlife Refuge, Florida, United States - Lox_Sample_1.1 | ecosystem: Environmental > Terrestrial > Soil > Wetlands | place: USA: Florida...
GGATCCACGAACTGACCGATCGGGTTGGCCTTGAACTCGTCGGAGCTGCGCATCCACTCGGTCGACTTCCGCCAGTCGCCGAAGCAGTCGACCTGGAGCTCGACGTGGTTGCCGTCCGGGTCGGCGTAGTAGTAGGAGAGCGTCATCCCGTGATCGAGACAGAGCGCGGGGGTGATGCCCGCCTCCTTGAGACGCAGGTAGCTCGCGTTCAGGTCCTCGAAGCTCGAGTACTCGAACGCCGAGTGGTGCATCCCCGTGCGCGTGTCCTTCTCCGAGTCCTCGACGAAGTTCGGGAATGCGAGCAGTGCGACCCGGTGATTCGCGCCGTCGTTGGAGAGCCACGCGCCGACCTGATCCTGGAAGATGACCTCGGCGCCGACGAGCGTGCGATAGAAGTCGATCATCTCCTGCAGGCGGGTGGTCTTGAGGTTGACGTGGTGGAACGTGGGGTGAATCACGGTGTCGGTCATGTGAGTGCTCCTGAAGTGGTGGGTGTGGTGAGGAGAAGCTGTGTTCTGAAGTCCTCGAGCAGGCGCGGGACGGCCTCGGCCGAGTCGGCGCTGCCGAACACGTAGAAGTCGGGGCGCACGAGCACGGCATGAGCTCCGTGCTCGGACAGCCAGGCGGTGAGGCGGCCGTCGCGGTCCTCCACGCCACATGGCGCATCTGGAGAAAGCGAGGCGACGGTGGCGTCGAGCGCGTCGAGCAGCGCTCGGGTTCCGGCGTCGAGGCCGTCGAGCGGGTCGCCCGTGGCGACGATCAGCTGCAGGCCGCCCCCGACCACGTCGTCGAATCGCCCTTCACGACCGGCGCGAGCGACCACGCCCTGAACGCTGAGCGCGCCGGCGAGGGGATCGACCCCGCCCTCGCCGCGACCGTGCACGAGCCCGTCCGCCAGCGGCGGGAACTCGAGCGGCGGCGGCGGTCCGGCGGCCCGCAGCATCGCGTCGCGCTCCGCAGCGGCGCCCGGGTCGAGTTGACAGAGGACTTTTCCGAGCTCGATCGCCAGGCGGATGACCGCCTCGTTGTGCGGCTGGCGTTCGGGGTCGATCGTGTCGAGCAGCTTCTCGGAGGTGATGCCGCGCAGCACGAGGTCGAGCTTCCACGCGAGATTCGCGGCGTCCCGCAGCCCCGAGCACAGCCCCTGGCCCAGGAACGGGGGGGTCAGATGGGCCGCGTCGCCGACCAGCAGGACGTGGCCCTTGCGCATCTGGTTGGCGAGCATCGAGCGGAACTCGTAGACGGTGCTCCGCGTCAGCGGACCGTCGTCGGGCGTGTACCACGGCTCGAGCAGCGACCACACGCGGTCGAGGTCCTCGAAATCGGACGGCTGCTCGTGCGGCAGCAGCATGAACTCCCAGCGCCGGTGCCGGGGACCACTCTGCATCTGCGTCGTGGGGCGAGCCGGGTCGCACCATTGGCACGCGATCGGCAGATACGCGAGCGCGTCCATGTTCCGCGGCTCGGCATCGACGACCAGCCAGCGCTCCTGGAACCCGAGGTCGCGGCGGGTGATTCCGCTCGCCTCGCGCACGAACGAATTCGCGCCGTCTGCTCCGACGATCCACCGCGCGCGAACGACCCGCCGGTCAGCGCTCAGCGCGAGCCCACCGAAGGCGTCGTCGGCACGGCGCACGGTCAGCTCCGCGCCCGCCTCGGAGTCGAGGAGGCCGTCGGCGATCCAGCCGCGGTGAACCTCGACGTTGGGCTCCGCGCATCCGGCGCCGTCGAGCGCAGCCTCCAGTTCGGGCTGGAAGAACATGTAGGACGCCTCCCAGCCGGAGCATGCGACGCCTTGCCTGTCGAAGCGCATGACCGGCTCGCCGTCGGCCCCGAACCACTGATAATCGCGGACGGGGATCATCTCGTCGGCCAGGGCGCCGGCGAGCCCGAGCGACTGCAGCAGCCGCATGATCTCGTGATCGAGGTGCACCGCGCGCGGCAGGCGGTACATGTCCGTGAAGCGCTCGAACACCTCGACCCGGTGGCCGGCCCGGGCCAGCAGTGACGCCAGCGCCTGGCCGACAGGCCCATAGCCGACGATCGCGACATCCGTGTCGAACCCAGAGGCGTGGTTGTGCGTCGTGTCGATCATGCCGACGCTCCCGCGGTCGGAACCGGCGCGGCGATCGCTTGCGCCAGGATCTGGCTGAGCGCGCCGGTGAGCGCCTCGCGCGGGTCGTCTGCCGCCGCGAGCGACCGCCAGGCAACGTGCCGGTCCGGGCGCACGAGCACCGCGCCGTCGCGACCGATCTGCCGCTGGCGCGTCCACGCCAGGCGCGGGTCGTACAGGTCACCATCGAGGTGGCCGATCCGCAGCGCGTCGAGGGGAATGCCGGCATCGGCGGCCAGCTCTCTGGCCGCCTCGCACCACGCCTCGCCGTCCTCGCCGGCGATGAGCAGGAAGCGGCCGGGAGCGACCAGGTCCTTGATCGGCCGCCGGTTGCCGTCCTCGTCGTCGATCCACGCGTGCGGCAGCGGCGAACCCGGACGCGTTGACGGCTCGTAGACGCGGACGTCGTCGATCGGCTCCGGCGCCGGCGTGCCGTCTCCCACGACCGCTGCCGATTCGTAGGCGTAGCCGTACTCGACGTTCAGCTCCGAGAACTCCATCGACTGCGCGCGCATCATCCGGCGCGCGGTCGCGCGCAGGTCTGCGTCCTGCGGCTCCTCGCTGAAGACCCGCCGCAGCAGCTCCAGGTTGCGCTCGGGCGAGTTCTCGGGCGAGACGCCCAGTTCGCCGCCGATTGCGAAGTGGTTGACGGCGTTCTCGAGCGAGCGTTGACAGTTGCGCTGGTCGACCGGACGCCGCTCGGCCTCATACGTCTCGAGCAGTGCCGGTGACGCGGCGCCGTTCAGCACGGCGGTCAGCTTCCAGCACAGGTTCTGCGCGTCGTGGATCGCGCTCGTCAGGCCAAGGCCGCCCGTCGGCGGATGGCGATGCGCCGCGTCGCCGAGCAGGAACACGCGCCCGACCTTGAACTTCGACGCCAGCACGGCCTCGACCGACCAGCGCGTGATCTTGTGGATCCTCAGCGGGTGCCCGCCGATGCCGAGCGCGCTGCGCGCGTCAGCCTCGACCTGCGCGTCGGACTCGGCCGTCCCGACCGGGTAGTTGAGGTGGATCACCCACTCCTCGGACTCGGGGCCCCAGCGCGTCGGCCCCATCGGGACCATCACGACGAGAACGCCGGCCTGGGGCGAGTAGATCCAGCGGATGAGGACGTCGGGGTCCTTCGCCCAGCGCGAGAAGTCGGCCGATACGTGCAGCGTCGCCGTCTGCGTCACGACTCCGAGCCCCTCGTATTCGACCCCGATCAGGCCCGCGATCCGCCGCCCGCCGTCCGCTCCGATCAGGTACTCGGAGTCGACCGTGTATTCGCGCCCGGATCCGTTGTCGCGCACCCGGGCGCGGACGCCGCCGTCGTTCTGTGCGAGCGCGATGAGCTCGTGGTTGAAGCGGATCCGCCCTGGTGAGAGCTCATCCGCCCGCGCCTTCATCAGCGGTTCGAGGCGGATCTGGGGAAGGTTCAGCTGCCGACACGGACTGGCGGCCCGCCAGAACTCGTCATCGCCACCCGCGCCCCACGCCTCCAGGCGAAGCAGGCGGCGTCCGTAGTCGGCATCGGGACCGGCGAACCCGGCGTAGAAGGCCGTGGCCGACATCTGGTCCGCAGGCGTGCTCAGTTCCGCGATCGCCTCAGCGACGCCCGCGTCCTCGAGCACCTCCATCGACCGCTGGTTCAGCACGTGTGCCTTCGGCAGGTCCGACGTTCCCGGCCGGGCGCTCACGAGCAGGTGCTCGACACCCTGGCGCGAGAGGAGCATCGACGCCGTCAGTCCGGCGCCGCCGCCACCGACGATCAGGACCGGAACGGTCTCGTCGGCAGTAGCTGTGAATTCCATGGTGGCTCTCTCCTTGAAAAGACATGAGTCAACTTTTGGAGTGCAGAGTACAAAACATGTATTGGAGTGTCAACTCCAATTTTTTCGATATGCTGATGCCCATGGCAACGCACACGGAAGTCAGGCCGAACCGGCGCGGAGTGAAGTCCCGCGAGCTCGTGCTGGACGCGGCCGAACGGGTCATGGCCGAGCACGGCTTCGAGGCGGCGACCCTCGCCCGCGTCGTCGAGGAAGCGGGGATCCCGTTGAGCTCGGTCTACCACTACTACGGCTCCAAGGAAGGAATCCTGCTCGCCGTCATGGAGCGCGGCGCCGAGCACTTCTTCGCGGATCTCCCCGAGTCCGGCCGACGCGTCGGCCGCGCCAAGGACTATCTGACCACGGTCATCTCGACCGCCGCCGACACGCTCGAGCGTCATCCAAGCTTCCTCCGCCTGCTGATCGTGTTCGCCGCGCAGCCCGTCGCAGTCGCCGGCGGCGAGGTCCAGGATGTCGTCGGCCGGGTCCGCGCGCTCGGCGTCCAGCGGCTGCAACGAGAGATCGCGCTCGCATTCGATGACGATCCCGACAGCGCTACGACGATCCATCTCGCGCGGTTCGCCCTCGCCGCCTTCGACGGAGCGTTCATCGCCACTCAGGCCGACCGTTCGCTCCGCCTCAGCGAGCTGCTCGCGCCTCTTGCGCCGGCGATGATCGCCGCGCGCCGTGCCCTGCTGAGGTAAGCGCACTAGCCCGTGGCTGGTGTGTCGGGTGCGTGTTCATCTGTCATGCCCGCACCCTTGCGGGTGTGTGGGTGAGCGATCGTCACGCATTTCGGGTGATCCGAAGCCGCTTGGCGGCGCGTCGAGGTTGGCTTCTCGCTAGCGAAGCCGGCGCGACGGTGCGAGCAGCCCGAGCTGCCGGGCGCGAGCGACCGCCTCGGCACGGCCGTGAACGTCGAGCTTCGCGTAGATGTGACGCAGGTGCGTTCTGATCGTGTTCGTCGAGACGAACAGCTCGGCGGCGATCTCCGGCGCCCTCAGGTTGCTGGGCAGGTATCGCACGACGCGCAGCTCTGCGTCACTGAGCTCATCGACAAGCGGCACCGGCTCCCCGCGCGGTGGGGCGTCTGCGCCGGCGAGAACGTCGAGGATCGCCACGCGGAGCGTCGGGTGGGCGGTGCGGTGGCGCGGGTGGCGTTCGAGCAGGTCCCGGATGGGGAAGATCGTGAACGGCAGGATCAGTCCTTCCGGCTCGGCGAGCTCGAGTGCCCGTTCGAGCGACGCCTCGGCGCGCTGCGCCTCGGCGAGGTGCTCGCGGGCGACGGCCTCCAACAGCGACGCGTGGACCGCCGCCCAGGTCGGGATCAACGACACCACCGAGCGCTCGGTGACCGGCGCGAGCAGCGCCACAGCACGTTCGGCATTGCTCTCGGCAAGGTGGACCGCCGCCGCGGCGATGCGCAGCTCGGCACGCTCGCGCGCCGGCTCGGGAATGCTGTCGAGCGAGGCGCGCGCATCGGCGACCGCACCCATCCGAACGAGCGTCAAGATGATGCGCAGGCGCAGGTCGACCGTAAGCGCGTGCTCGCCGACGAGCATCGTCTGCATCTGTTCCGCGCGGCGGAATGCTCCGAGCGCCTGCTCGAGCCGGCCCTGTCCGGAGTACAGCAGTCCCTGGGCATGCGACAGCGCCAGCTCCGTTCCCGGATCTCCCTCGGGACGCAGCGCTCGCTCGCCGCGATCCAGCCACAGTTCCGCCTCGGCGAACCGTCCCAACCACGCCAGCGATCCCGCCCCGATCGCAAACGCCAGAGCGACAACCGGGTTGGTTGCCAGTCCGTGTGCGTCGGCGATCGCGACAGCCTCCTCCGCAAGGTCAAGCGCGACCGAGGCAGACTGCCCGGTGAGCGGCGCGACGATCGCCAGGTGTGCGAGGCAGCCGATCTCCAGATACGGCCGTTCGATCCGCCGCGCCAACTTGAGTCCTTCATGGAGGTGGCGGCCGGCATCCGCCAGCTCCAGCGACCACAGCTCGGTCGTCCCGAGCGTCATCAGCGCCAAGGCACGAATCTCGTCGGTTCCTCTGCTCGGTGTTTGGGCCGGAAGCGCCGCCTCGAGTGAATCCATCGCCTGCATCGCGCCGCCCAGATCGCCACGCTGACCGGCGAAGGCCAGCCGGACGCTGGCCAGATGCAGCCCGAACACCGGCTTGCGATCCTCGGGAACCTCCTCACGATGCCCCTCGGCGCTCGCGATGAATGCGTCCGCTTCGTCGAACGCGCCGTCGCGGAGGCGTACAGAGGCAGATGCGATCGCGAGCTCTGGATCCTCAGCGATCACCCTCGCGGGAAACGCCGCCAGCATCGCGCGGACGGAGGCCAGCCGCCCATCCAGCATCAGGCCGATGCGGTTGTCCAACAGCAGCCGAGCTGCGTGTGGCCAATCGCGTGACGCCTGCGCGTGGCGGATCGCCTCGATTACGTAACCCTCTCGCTCGAACCACTCCGACGCGGCGCGATGCAACGAACCCACCGCAGCCGGGAACGCCCGGCGCAGCTCAAGCTGGAGGAAATCAGCGAACAGGCGGTGATAGCGAAACCATCGCCGCCCTGCATCGAGCGAGGTCACGAACGCGTTGGCATCCTCCAGCTCCTGGAGGATCCGTTCCGAGCCCGAGCCGCCGACGAGATGATCGGCCAGTGGACCACTGACGCGCTCGAGCAACGATGTGCGCAGAAGCAGCTGCCGCACCTCAGCGGGCTCGCGATCGAGCACCTCCTCGAGCAGATAGCCCGCAACCATGCGTTCCGTGCCCGAAAACTCGCGCACGAAACGCTCCCGGTCAGGATGGCGCGCGAGAGCGATTGCGGCCAGACGCAAGCCGGCGGCCCATCCCTCGGTCCGCTCAACCAATACCGCGAGCGCGCCATCCGGCAGGTCCACTCCGACTGCCTCAAACAGCGCACGAGCCTCCTCGAGGTTGAAGCGAAGATCGGGCCCACGCAGGTCGGTGAGGCCTCCATCCAGGCGCATCCGGTGAAGCCCCAGCCGCAGGTCACGGCGCCCCGAGAGCACGAAGCGCAGCTGCACCGGCGCGTGGGCGAGCAGCAGTTCGAACTGACGCAGCGTCTCAGCGACGCGTACCTCATCCAAGTCGTCGACGATCAGCCACAGGCGGTCCTCGAGCGGTGCGAGGTCCGCCAGCAGAGTCTCGACGAGTGCCCACCCGTCCAGGTCGGGCGCCGCCGTGACCTCGCTGAGCAGGGCTGCGCCGGGCTCAGTCCGACGCAGGGCGTTCAGCAGCGAAAGCCAAAAGCACTGAGGGTCGTGCTTGGCGTGTCCGATGGGCAGCCATGCCGCAGTCGACTCGAGATGCGCGTCACGCATCCACGAGCGCAGCAGCGACGTCTTCCCGCTTCCTGCGGGCGCCGAGACCACCGTGACCCGACTGGCTGCATCCAGCTGGTCGAGCAGGCGAGGCCGCGGGACGAGCGAGTCGCTTTCAGCGGAGCGAGTGCGAGCGGGCGCGACGGAGGGCCGCGACCGCGCGGGACGCGACTCGTTTCGAGCCGGCCCGATCTCGGGCAAGTCAAGTGCGAGTGCTGCGGCGGATGTCATCACGCCCTCCAATCGTTCAGTAGGCGACGCCGTTCGCCGGGGCTGGGCGAACTCGCCACTTTGAAACATGAGGCGAAGTCTGCGTCGCGCTCGCCGCTCGGGCCATCCCGTGGGCGGCATTCCCGGGCTGGGGCTAGCCCCACTTCGAGCTCAGGGTTAACTACGGGTTGCGTCGGCTATAGCCTTGGCGCGTGAACACCGCGGGATCCGTGCGCATCGTCGTCGCGGACGACGAACCGTTGATTCGGAAGGGCATCGTCAGCGTGCTCGAGGAGGCCGGGTTCGATGTCGTCGCGGAGGCGGGCGATGCCACGGACCTCGTCCGCAAGGCGTCGGCGCACAAGCCGGACGTGGTGATCGCCGACATCCAGATGCCCCCGGACCGCACGGATGACGGACTGCGCGCGGCACAGCAGATACGGGCGACGCGGCCCCAGGTTGGGGTGGTGATCCTGTCGCAGTATCTTGAGGCTGCCTACGCGCTGAAGCTCGTCGGGGACCGCGCCGAGGGAGTCGGATACCTGCTCAAGCAGCGCGTGAGCGATCTGGCGCTCTTCACCGAGGCGGTGCGCCGCGTGGCGCGTGGCGGCTCGGCGCTGGATCCCGAGGTCGTGGCGCGAATGGTCGCTCGCCCACGGACCGATGGACCGCTACAGGACCTGACGCCGCGCGAGCGCGACGTGCTGGCGTTGATGGCAGAGGGCCGCTCGAACGCGGCGATCGCGGCGCGGCTGGTCGTCACTGTCGGGGCGGTCGAGAACCACGTCAGCGGAATCTTCGACAAGCTCGGACTGCGTCGCGAGCCGGATGACCATCGCCGCGTCTTGGCGGTGCTCCGGTACCTTGAACGCTGAGCCACCGGTTTCCGCCAGCATCGGCGGTCGGCCGCCCTCGGGCGGGTCGCCGGTCATCGGCATGGATCGTGCGCTTCGGGCAGCGCTCGAATCTCGGCGAGCTGCACCGCCATCGCCTCCACCCAAACCAGCACCGCCGCCTCACCGCGACGCTCTTGCTCGAGCATCTCCGCGATCCGCCGGCGCCGATCGCGGTTCCACCGGCGTTCGCACGTGGCGCGATAAAGACGACTGATCATGGATGCCCACTTCGCGCTGACCCGTCGGCGAGCTGCAACGCCCAACGCGCCAGCTGGTGACGCTGGCAGCATGGACACCACCCGGCGTGCCGCGCGTGCCCGCACGCCCGAGCGCTCGGCCTCGGCTCACGCCCGAGACCCTCGGAAGGCCAGGCGTACACTGCCTGTCTCATCTCACTCTCCCCTCACTCCGGCCGGGTCTGATCTGACTCGCGGTTCCGGTGTCGGGTAGTCGCGACGTCGTTTCACGACTGAAGCATGCGCCTGACGCAGCGCCAAGACCATGCCGCGCGCGGCATTCTGTGCGTGGGGCTAGCCCCATTTCGGGACGGGGTGACAGGCCCAGGCGCCGTGCGGCTGTGCGAGGGATCGCGCGGGCTGTCGTCCAGAGCAGTGGGCGGTCTGGGGTTATCCCCATGTAAAAGTCAGAGTTCACGCGCGATCCTCACTGGCGATAGTTGGTCACGGCGATGCCAGCACTCAAACCCCCAACGGCGACGACGATCCTGATCGTCGACGATGACCCGCCATTCCGCCGCGCGGCGGCGGAGCTGCTGACCGATCGCGGCTTTCGCGTCGTCGGGTATGCCGGGACCGCTGAGGAGGCGGTGTCGGAGTCGCGCCGTCTCGGTCCTGATGCGCTCCTGCTCGACGTGCGGCTGCCTGACGGCAACGGCGTGGCGCTGGTCACGACGCTGCGGGCCGTGACGGCCCCACCCGTGATCATCCTGACGTCAAGCGACCCCGTCGCAGTGCCGCCCGAGCGCCTGCGAGCGAGTGGAGCGAGCGCCTTCATCCCGAAATCGCAACTCGCGCACAGCGACCTCCAGACGCTTCTCGCCGACGAAGCGCGGGGCTAGTGGCGAAGCGGAATCCGAGCGACCAGCGTCGTGCCCGTTCCGTCCCGCGGGCTGCTCACCGAGAGCGACCCTTCGAGCGCCCCGATTCGGTCGCGCAGCCCGATCAGCCCGGTCCCGCCCGACCCGATCTCGGCGCCGCCGACGCCATCGTCGTGGACCTCGACCGTCAGCTGACCGTCGACAGCTTCGATCCGCACGGAGGCAGAATTCGCCTCGGCGTGCTTAACAACGTTCGCGAGCGCCTCCGAGCAAAAGAAGTAGACGCTCACTTGAAGCGCCGTCGGCAGCGCGAGCTCCTCAACCCCGAGCGACAGCGACAGCGGCAGCGGCATCCGCGCCGCGAGCGCCTCGAGCGCCGGCCCCAGCCCCATGTCGCTGAGGATCGCCGGATGCACCCCGGCCGCCAGCTCGCGCAGAGTCTCAACCCCAGTCTCCACTTGCGCGAGCCCGAGATCGACCAACTCCCGCGAGCGACCGGGATCGGAGGAGCGCTTCTGCTGCGCCAGCTGAAGATCGATCAGAGCGGTCAGGAACTGCTGCTGGGCTCCGTCATGGATATCGCGCGCCAGCTTCGCGCGCGCCGCATCCGTCGCCTCGATCACTCGCCTTCGCGCCGCGACGAGCTGAGCTCGACCGTCGGCATTCGCGATCGCGGTTGCGACCAGCTCCGTGAACCCGGCAAGCTCGTGCTCGATGCCCGGAGGAAGCGTCTCCTCATCGGTCGAGGCCACCGTGATCATGCCCCACAGTTGCCCCTCGACAACGATCGGCGCGCCGGCGGACGAGCGGGCGCCGCTCTCGCGAGCGAGCGCGGTGACGTCGGCAGCGTCGTCGCGCAACCGGTCGACACGCGCGGGCTGCCCTGTCTCGAATACCAGCGTCGTCACGTTGCGCCCGCCGATCGGAACGGTCTTCCCGACCCACTCGGCATCGCCGAAGCTGCTCCATCCGCCCACAAACTCGATTGATCCGTCGCGCGTGTAGCGGCCGACCAGCGCGAGGTCCACGCAGGCGAGAACCTTCGCCACCCCCTCGGCAACCGCACCGAACACGATCGACGGGGGGACACCGCGAGCGACCAGCGTTGCCACCCGTCGCAGGCCTGCCTGCTCGTCCGCGAAGTGGCGAAGCTCCTCGCGCGCCTCCGCGTTCGCGATCGCAGTCGCGGCGAGGTCGGTGAAGCCCGACAGTCGGTCCTCGGTATCCGGTGGCAACCTCGCGTTGGTCTCGCTCGAGACCGTCATCACTCCCCACAGCTGCCCCTGCACCGTAATTGGTACACCGACCGAGGACCGGATACCGACGCCCTGAGCCCAGCCCGCGACCTCGCCCGACGCCGCTTCGTAGCTGTCAATCCGCGCAGGCCGCCCACTGCCGAAGACAGCCGACGCAACGTTCCGCCCGCCGAGCCTGATGTCCTTGCCGAGCGGGATCGGTTTCCCGTCGCTGCGCCACCCGACGATCCCAGTCGCTGATGGTCCCGCGTCGTAACGGGCGATCATGGCGATGTCGGTCGCCATCAGCCTCCCGGCCTCCTGCGCAACCGCGGCGAATACGGCGTCGGGAGCGACGCCGCGAGCGACCAGCGTCGCGACACGGTGTAGCGCGGCTTGTTCCTGTGCGGCGCGACGGCTCTCCGTGACGTCGCGTCCGACCGCATAGATGAGCTCTTCCTCGGGCACGGCCCGCGCGCTCCATTGCAGCCAGCGGACCGAGCCGTCGGCGCAAGAGTTGCGGTTCTCGAACTGCTCGACGTCCTCGCCGCGTCTCAGCGCGGAAAGGGTCTTCTGCGAAGTCTCCCGGTCGTCCGGATGGGCGAAATCGAACCCCGGACGGGACATCAGATGCTCGCGTGAATAGCCAAGCGTTCGCTCGAATGCCGGGTTGACACGCTTGAAATAGCCGTCGAACCCGATGACGCACAGCAGGTCCACCGACAACTCGAAGATCCGCGCCGCCTCACGCTCAGCGTGCTGCCGCCGCTCCTGCAGCTCGACGAACGCGGCCATCGTATCGTTCATGCCGGCCACCAGCTGCGACCACACGCCCTCGAACCCGGAGAGATCCGCCCGATGGTCGAGCCGGTTGTCCCTCACCGCACGGTTCTTCGCGCCGATCTCGTCCACCAACCTGTCCGCGGTGCGATGCACATCGCGGAATGCGGCGGCGACGTCGCCGATCTCATCCCGTATGGAGTAGTTCACCCCGGCGGCGATATCGCCGCGCGCGAGACCTCGCGCCGCGGCCGACACGTCGCGCAGCGGCCGTGTGATCGAGCGCCGCAGAGACAGCGCCAGCACCGTCACCAGCACGAGCAAGGCCAGCGATAACGCGACGTCGCGCACCGCCGCGGCGCGCGCGCTGTCGAGCTCGTCGGACACAACGGTAACGAGACTGCGGCCGGCGGTCGCGGCAACTCCTCGCAGCGCGTCGATTCGGGCGCCCGATGTCGTCAGCCATTGCTGCAGTGACCGACCGCGTATCGCTACGGCAGGATTGGCGGCAAGCTCCTCCCGGAACTGCTGCACCGCGGTGCCCGCCGGACCGAACAGGACGGCCTCCAGATCGGACACCAGTGGTCCCGCCGCGTCCTCGCGGAATGTCTTCAGTTCGGCCGTCTCCAAGTCGCCCCACGGAGACGCAGTCGGCTGCGGCCGGGCGCCTCGTGGCGCGAGGAGCGTGGCGACGGACAGGCGCTCGCGCGAGGCGGACTCGATCGCCTGGAGGATCGAAGCGTACGCGGCTGCGGCACGCGCCGC
>Ga0335069_10011981_pt1 | contig 12217 bp, 10 predicted proteins | sample Lox_Sample_11_FD_206714 | JGI IMG/M metagenome (GOLD analysis project Ga0335069, IMG submission 206714) | Soil microbial communities from Loxahatchee National Wildlife Refuge, Florida, United States - Lox_Sample_1.1 | ecosystem: Environmental > Terrestrial > Soil > Wetlands | place: USA...
GGACCTCACCGCAACTAAGGGCTGACCCGCCGGTCTGCCGGGGCTAGATTGCCGCCATGTCGAACGATGTTTCCATCGTACGCGAAGCCGACGCGGCCGCGATTGCGGACGCCGCCAAGCTGATCGCGCAAGGCCGCCTCGTGTCCTTTCCGACCGAAACGGTCTACGGCTTGGGTGCCGATGCCACCAACGGCCGCGCAGTGGCCTCGATCTTCGCCGTCAAGGAACGCCCGCGCATCAACCCGCTCATCGTGCATGTGAAGGACGTCGCGCAAGCAGCCGAATGCGTTGCCCTTTCCGACCTGGCGAAGGAGCTTGCCGAAGCCTTCTGGCCGGGGCCGCTGACCCTCGTCCTACCGCGCCGCCGCGAGAGCCCGGTGTCGCTGCTGGTCAGCGCGGGCCTGGACACGGTGGCGGTGCGCGCACCGTCCCACCCCATCGCCGTGAAGCTGATCGCGGCCGCGGGCGTGCCCATCGCCGCGCCCAGCGCGAACCCTTCCGGAACCGTCAGTCCGACCCGCGCCAAGCATGTGGAAGACGGCTTCGGCGAGAAAATCGACATGATCCTGGACGGCGGCCCCACGCCTCTCGGAATCGAATCCACGGTGATCGGGTTTTCCGCCGCAGGCGCGGTGATGCTGCGCCCGGGCGCGGTGGCGCGCGAGGCGATCGAGCGCATCACGGGCCCGTTGAACGCTGCCGCGCAGGGCCCCGTCGCGTCCCCGGGCCAGCTTCGCAGCCATTACGCTCCGCGCGCCCGACTGCGCCTCAACGCGCGCGCCGCAGAACCCGGCGAAGCGTTGCTCGGTTTCGGCGGCGAATGCCGCGAGGGCTGCCTGAATCTCAGTCCGTCGGGCAATCTGGCGGAGGCCGCAGCCAACCTCTTTGCCATGCTGCGCGCGCTCGACGCCGAATTCTCCGCCATCGCCGTGATGCCGATTCCGGCGACGGGTCTGGGCGAAGCCGTCAACGACCGCCTCGCGCGCGCCGCCGCGCCACGGGAATCGCCATGAGCGACGTCTTCGACAGGCTGAAGTCCATCGTGGGTCCCAAGGGCTTTTCCGAAGATCCCGCCGAGCTGGCGCCGCATCTGGAGGAATGGCGCAGCAAGTACAAGGGCCGCGCCTCGCTTCTGCTGAAACCGGCCTCGACCCAGGAAGTGGCGGCCGTCGTTGCCTGCTGCAACCTGACGGGGACCGCGATCGTGCCGCAAGGCGGCAACACCGGGCTGGTCGGCGGACAGATTCCGTTCGCAAACGAGGTGCTGGTCACGCTCGCCCGCATGAACCGCATCCGTTCCATCGATGCGCAGGATGCCAGCATGGTCGTGGATGCGGGCGTGGTTCTGGCAACGGCACGGGCTGCGGCGGAAGAGCAAAACCTCATGCTGGCGGCAAGCCTGGCATCGGTGGGCAGTTCCTCCATCGGCGGCCTTGTTTCCACCAACGCCGGCGGGGTCAACGTGCTGCGCTACGGCATGATGCGCGAACAGGTGCTGGGGCTCGAAGTCGTGCTGGCAGACGGGCGCGTGCTCGACCTGTTGCGCACCCTGCGCAAGGACAATACCGGCTACGACCTGAAGCAGCTGTTCATCGGGGCCGAAGGCACGCTCGGCATCGTCACGGCGGCGGCGCTCAAGCTGTTTCCCAAGCCCGCCGAAACGGCGACCGCGTTCGCGGCGGTGGCCGACATTCCGTCCGCGGTGAAGCTGCTGGCGCGGCTGCAGGAGGAAACCAACGGGCTCGTCAACGCCTTCGAGTTGATGTCGCGGACCGGCCTGGAGCTGGTGCTGGAGCACATCCCCGGCGCGGCCGATCCGCTTTCGGCGCCTTCTCCCTGGTACGTGCTGTGCGAAGCCTCCGGCGTCAAGGGTGTCGCCGCCGCATTCCAGGCCGCACTCGAAACCGCGCTCGACGGCGGCCTCGCGGCCGATGTCGTGATCGCCTCCAGCGATGCGCAGAGTGCCGCGCTGTGGAAGCTGCGCGAGGCCATGTCGGAGGCGCAGAAGCTGGACGGCCCTTCGCTCAAGCACGACGTTTCGGTGCCGGTCAGCGCGGCCGCCGAATTCGTGCGGGCCGGAATTGCGGCGGTGGCGGCCGTGCTGCCGACCGCGCGCCCGGTGCCCTTCGGTCATCTCGGCGACGGCAACCTGCACTTCAACTTCCAGATGGCGCGCGGCGAGGACATGGCTGCGTTCCTGGCGCGCTGGGACGAAATCCAGGCCATCGTGCACGACGTGGTGCACGACTTCGGCGGTTCGTTCAGCGCCGAGCACGGCGTGGGCGTGATGAAGCGCAGCGACCTGAAACGCTACAAGAGCCCGGCGGAAGTGGAGCTGATGCGCACGCTCAAGCGCACGCTCGATCCCAAGAACACTCTGAACCCCGGCAAACTCGTGCCGGATTGAATTCGCAATCGCGAACCCAAGGAGTGCAGCATGACCTTCAAACGCGCCGTCCTGCTCGCACTCACGCTATTTGCCGCCGCCGCGGCAGCGGACGCAGCGGACATAACGGTGTTCGCCGCCGCTTCGCTGAGCACGGCCCTGCCCAAGGTGAGCGCGGCTTACCAGCAGAAGACGGGGCACACGGTGACGTTCTCCTTCGCCGCCTCCTCGACCTTGGCCCGCCAGATCGAAAGTTCGCCCGGCGCCGACATCTTCATGTCCGCCGATACGGATTGGATGGACTACCTCGACAGCCGCGGCCTCGTCACCCACGCCACGCGCAAGAACCTGCTCGGCAGCCATCTGGTGTTGGTCGCCCCTGCCGATTCTAAGATCGTTTTGAAGATTGCACCCCACTTCAATCTGGCGGGCGCGCTGAACGGCGGCAGGCTGGCGGTCGCCGATCCGGCCTCCGTTCCGGCGGGCAAGTACGCCAAGGCCGCGCTGACCTCGCTCGGCGTCTGGAACGCGGTCGCCGATCGTCTGGCGCAGGCCGAGAACGTGCGCGTGGCGCTGGCTTACGTGGCGCGCGGGGAGGCTCCGCTCGGCATCGTCTACACCACCGACGCGGTGGCCGAGCCCAAAGTGCGCATCGTCGACACCTTCCCCGACAATACGCACGCGCCGATCGTCTATCCGGTCGCGCTGACCAAGGACGCCAAGCCGGTGGCGAGAGAGTTTCTTGGCTTCCTCAGCGGACGGGAAGCGACCGACATCTTTCAGAAGGCGGGATTCGAAGTGATTTCGAAATAGGGCCTCACGCCGCCTTCGCGTGGGTCACCCTAAGCGCCCCGAGATCACTTGGATTCTCGAACCTCTGCTTCGCGGATTTCCCGGAGAAACTTCATCCGCGTGCGGTGGCCTACCCACACAATCACAACAGCAAGGAAAACCATTTCCGCCGCGTGCCAAACAAAACGTTCGGGAGTCCATCCGTGCAGAGCGAAGGCTGGATAGATCACCGATTCAAAAACAACATCCGCTCCAAAGATGCAACTGATCAAAACGCACAAACCAAACATCCTGGCGAGCGAAGCTCTGGTGACCTTTGCCTCGTTAGCGAACATCGGTCCTCGAAAAGCGAGGAAAAGGACACCGTACGCCAACGCTACAGCTGCAATCAACCGAATGAAGAAATGCCGAGTCCAGTGAGGACCAAAGTAGTCATCAAGAAATACTTCACCGATGACCACAGCGAGCATCACAAACGCTGGTGCGAGCCCTATGGCCGTTGCCGCGGTCCGATATCGTTCGGGAAGCGGCTTCAGTTTCAACTCATGCCGCCTTGACCAGCGTCGGCGGCTGTTGCGCGGGCTGGGTGGGCGCCGCCTTCGCCAGCCCGCGTGCGCTCACCGCAGCAGTCGCGACCGTGGCGGCATACGGCAGACTCTGCACCGCCAGCATCACGATCCACAGCAGCGCCGCGGGGTCTTCATAGCGTCCCGTCGCCAGCACCGAGATGATGGCGAGCAGGCAGAAGCCGAACAGCGTCGTCTCCTGCCACACTCCGCGCAACGCCTGGCTCAGCATCGCCTCGTCGGCGCATTTTGGGGTGCGCAGGAACGGCGTGCGCGAGGTGAACACGCCCGCCCACACCGCCTTGCCGACGGTATGCGTCAGCGACAGGCCTGCCACCGAGGCCATCACCGCCCCGCGCACGCCCGAGCCCACCTTCTGCGGATAGAGCAGCAGGGTCTTGAGCATCTTGGCGGCGAACAGCGCCAGCGCGGCCGCGGACAGCAGCGGCATCGGCACCATCACCCACCGCGGCGCCCACCACATCGCGAACGTCCAGATCAGCGCGATGAACGTGACCACCATCCCCAATCCGTCCGAGAACCACGGCAGCCAGCCGGAAACGAACTGGTAGCGCTGCGCCAGGTCGAGCTTCGATCCGCCCAGAAAAACCGCGCGTGCGTGGCGCTTCATGATCTGCATCGCGCCGTAGACCCAGCGGTAGCGCTGGCTCTGGAATGCCTTGAGCGTGTCGGGGATCACGCCCTTGCCCATGCTCTGCGGGATGTAGGCCGCGCCGTAGCCGGCCTCGAACAGCCTGAGGCCAAGCTCGGTGTCTTCGGTGATGCACCAGGTGGACCAGCGGCCCACCTCCTCCAGCCGGTCGCGGCGCACGATGGTCATCGTGCCGTGCTGGATGATGGCGTCGTGCTCGTTGCGCTCCACCATGCCGATCTGGAAGAAGCCGCGGTATTCCTCGTAGCACATCGCCTTGAACAGGCTGGCGCCGGCGTCCGAGTAGTCCTGCGGTCCCTGCACCAGCGCGATGCGCTCGTCGGCGAAGAACGGCAGCGCCAGCCTGAGCCAGTTGGGATCGACCTTGTAGTCGCTGTCGATCACCGCGACGTATTTCGCGGCGCGATTGGTGACGTCGAGCGCGATGTTGAGCGCGCCGGCCTTGAATCCCCTGACATGGTCGAAATGGAAGAAGCGGAAACGCGGTCCCAGCGCGGCGCAGTGGGCTTCGAGCGGCTTCCAGGTCTCCTCATCGGGCGTATTGTTGTCGAGGACGACGACCTCGAAATTCTCGTAATCGAGACGGGCGAGCGCATCGAGCGTGGCGATCACCATCGCCGGCGGCTCGTTGTAGCAGGGCACGTGGACCGAGACGAGCGGCGGATCCTGGGGAATCTCCGCGCGCACCAGACGCTTCTCCACCCGCCACAGGCTCGACGCCAGCTCGATTCCTTCGGTCAGGATGACGGTGGAGGCCAGGAACACCAGCGGCGACATCGCCAGGATCATCGCGATGTCGGCCGGATCGACGTAGTTGAGCGTCGTGGCGTCGATCAGGAGCAGGATGCCGGTCGTGACCAGCGCCACCAGGCTTCCCATCACGAAATAGCCGGGCTGTTTCAGCCGCGGCATCTGGCTCAAGATCAGAAGGCCCAGAAGCAGCGAGAAGACGGCGGCGAACAGCGTGTAGGTGCGCCATTCCGGGAACGAGCGCAACAGGCCGGCGAAGGGGAATTTCGGGGCGCCGTCGGCATTGAACAGCCCCCAATAGGCGCCGACCTGGCCCTCGTTGCGTCCCTTCCAGGGCTGATCGTAGGCTTCGATGATGTAGTAGTCGTAGCCCTTGTTCAGTGCGAGCTGGACGAAGTTGCGGATGAAATACGCCTCGTTGGCCAGCGAGGCCTCGGCGCTGCCGTAGGCGCGCCCCTGCGAAGGCCATCCCGCCTCGCCGATGACGATGGGCTTGTCCGGGAACTCCGCCTGCACCAGGTCGTAGTGGCTCTGCACGAAGCGGATGGAATCGGCGATCGGAGTCCGCTCCCAGTACGGCAAAAGGTGCACGGTGATCACGTCGCAGTATCGGCCGGCCTCGGGATGCAGCAGCCAGCTCGACCACGTTTCGGCGGTCGTCACCTTGATGCGGGCGGGCAACGCCTCGCGCACGCGGCGGATATAGCCGTTGAGCTGGTCGGCGGTGACGTCGCCGCGCATGATGGCTTCGTTGCCGACGATGACGCGATCGATCACCCGCCGGTTGGCCAGGATGGCGTTCAGCGCCTTGTCGATCTCCCGCTCGTTCTTGTCGAGGTCGGCGCCGATCCAGATGCCGAGCGACACCGTCAGGCCGTAGTGCCGCGCGATTTCGGGCACCTTGTCGAGGCCGTAGTTCACCGTGTAGGTGCGGATGTGGCCCGTGATGCGCGAGAGCTGGCGCATGTCGGCGTCGATGCGCTCCGGCGAAATGTGCTTGAGCTGGTCGCTGGTGTAGGTGTGGCTGGGATAATACGTGACGCCGCGGACCAGGCCGTCCCAATCGGGCGCGACGACGGTGTAGTCGCGGCTTGCCCAGAACAGCGCGCTTGCTCCCACCACCAGGAGCAGAGCCAGGGCGATGCGCAGGGTGCCGCCGGCCTTGCGGCCGTCAAACAACTGGCCTAGCCGATCAAGCACCGCCGCTCCGCTCAGTTGCTGTCGTCATCCGGGCCGAGGTCTTCGCCCGCGTGCTTGTCGTCCGGGTTGTTCGGGTCTGCCGGCCGCAGCTTGGGAGGCGTGACCTTGAGAAGTTCGAGTTCGAACACCAGCGTCTGGTTGGGCGGAATCACGCCGTCGGGCGTGCCTGCTTCGCCGTAACCAAGCTTCGACGGGACCACGACTTCCCACCTGTCGCCCGTCTTCATCAGCGACAAGGCCTCGGACCAGCCGGAGATGAGCGAGTTCACCTTGAAGCGGACGGGCATGCCCTCCTCGGTTCCGTCGAACACCTTCCCGTTGATCAGCTTGCCGGTGTAGTAGACGGTCACGTAGTCGGTCAGCCGCGGCCGCAGACCGAAGCCGTTCTTCAGGATGCGGTAGCGCAGGCCGTCTGGCTTCACCACCACGCCGGGCGTCTTGTCGAACTTGGCCAGGAATGCCTGATTGGACGTGGGACTGAGAGCCGGATCGGCGGCTCCTGCCGAAACGGCCGTCGCCGAAACCAAGACCGCCAGGATCAATCCGAGACGCATCGTCTTCCTCATCGCAGTTTGCCCCAACGCGCCGGAGAATAGCCCAACGCGCACCTCGCGCCTAAGGCATCCTGGCGCGGCGATCAAGCCGGTCCGCGGAACATCCTTGAAATCCAGGACCTTCTGGGCCCCGGCTTGCCCAGGCTCGATCCGATGTGACCGCCGGCCGGCGCGTCCCGGACGGCGGCCGCAGGGACGTCCGGAACGGGCTGCAACCTGGGCTCTTCTGCCAGCGGCGCCACGAAGGCCGAAAGTGGCGGTGCGCCGACTTCGAGGTCCTTCACCGGCCGGAACGGGTGAGTAGCATACCTTCTGGCCCATGCCTCTTCCGGATGATGCACGGGCGGGTCCTCGGGTACGAGGGCTGCCGCTCCGGTCGCAGCGAGCTGGTTTCCCTTGACGCTCTTGACGACCCGGTCGAGGCGTTCGGCGGCTTTCAGGAAAGCGGATTGGTTCACGGTCAGCCTCCCTGCCTTTTGACCCAATTGAAGCCGGCGTCGCGGCTGATGACGGCCACGTCGATGGCCCCTCCCACGGTCTGGCGCTGGGCCATGATCTTCTTCTTGAAGATGTTGAGCGCGACGAGATCGCGCGCGGTTTCGGCAAGTTCCTGCTTCGGCGAAAGCTCGACGACCTTCAGGATCGGGTCGATGTAGGCGTGCTGCTGATACTCCGAAATCAGGCCGTGGAACCGGCGCAGATAATCCGGCAGGTGCCGGGAGAGGAACTGGCGGCGGACGGCCTCGCGCTCGGCAGGATCGACATGGGTGAAGCTCGCCACGAGCTGTTCGACCAGCTTGGCGCCCAAGCCCTGCAGCGTGCCGTAGATGCGCGCCTCGAGATCCAGCTCTATGCCGCGCAGGAACGCATAGGTGACCTCGGAATCGGCGAAAAGGGTGATGGCCGATTTCATCTCGGTATCGATGGCCGAAACATCGACTTCCGCGCGCTTGACGATGCCGTTCACCACCGCCGAGACGTTGGTGGTCACGACCACCGGATAGGTTTCCGCCTCGCCGTAGCCGGCCACAACAAGCCCGGTGATGTCTTCCAGGAACAGGTCCTTGACGACGCAGAAGACGCCGATGTCGCGCAGGCGCTGTTTCGAGTCCGCGTCCAGGTTGAAGCTTCCGAACCCGTAGGCGATCAGCTCCTCGATCGCGCCCGCGTAGTCGCGCTTCACGGTGTCCGCGAACCCCGGAGGAAAGCAAGCCAGGTCGCGCCGCGCGCTGCCGTCCTCCCGATGCTGGTAGCGGAGCCAGACTAGCTCAATCGCCTGGCGCAACACGTCCCTGTCCGCCGCCCGCCCCCCCGCTTCGTGCAGGTACTGGGCGAGCCCGAAGACGAAGCGGTACACCGAGGCGAGCAGCCGCTTGTACTCGTCGGCCTGGCGTTCGCGCGGGAAGAACGCTTCGAGGCCGTCCAGCATGCCGGTGAATTTCGCCGCGTAGTCGCGGGCGTGCGGCAGGCGCGCGCCTCCCGCCTTCTTCTGGAAATGCTCAAGAAGAACTTCCCAGGGGTGGCCCATGATGTCGGCCACGCCGAAAAACATCATGCCGACCGGTAGGCCTTGGGCGAGCTGAAACAGCTTGCGCTGGTCGTTGCGCACGATGACCTTGCCGCCGTCGTACAGGGTCACGGCGGAGTCGGCCGCCAGCGCGATGGCGCGCTGATTCATCACCGCAATTTCGGACGTCATCGGCCCACCCCCGCGGAACGGGAAAAGGATGCCACAGCCCGTGCGTGCTGGGGAGGCGCGCAACCCGCGAGCGGTTAACGACTTCTACTTTGGATAGAATTTGGAAGCCTAGAGAAGATGCGGCAAGCCCACATGCACCAGCAGGATCAGGCCGAACAGCCCGACCAGGACGCCCGAAATCCGGTTGATGACCTGCACTACTCCGTCGTCGATCCGGGCGTGCGCCTTTCCGACCGAAAAGGTCAAAACGAGCCACCAGGTCGCCGAGCCCAAGAGCACGCCGAGAACCGCAAACGCCGCCTGGAAAAAGCTGGGATCGTCGGCCAGTCCGCCCAGGCTGGTGAACCACGCCGCGAAGAAAAGAAGCGTCGCGGGGTTGGTGATGGTAAGCGCGAACGTGGACGCCATGCCGCGGGCGCGCGACTTGGCATCGTCCTTTACGCCGCCGTTTGTGACGCCGTTCTTGCCGTTCGGCCCTCCGTTCTTGCCGTTTCCGCAACCGTTCCCGCCATTCGCCGCTTTGGCGCCCGCAACTTCCGGGAATGGGCTGAAAGTCTCGTTGATTCGTGACGGCGGCGCCGCAATGAACGTGCGTATTCCGAAGATAAGGAGTGCGACCCCGCCCACAATCTGCAGGGGCATCGAGAAACCGTTGATCAACTGGGCGATGGCGGTCAGGCCGAATGCCGTGATGGTCGCAAACAGCCCGTCGCCCAGGGCCGCACCCAGCCCCGAGGTGAAGCCGTATTTCCAGCCGCATTGGAGCGTGCGCCGAATGCAAATCAGGTTCACCGGCCCGATCGGGATGGCGGCAATCAGCCCGATCGTCCAACAGGTAATGATGAGGACTAGATACTCCATCAGAATCCGACGGCTGATTTGCTTGGCAGGCTCGCCTGACGCCCGGCAACGCTAGTAGATGCGGCCGGCCCCGGCCGCATATAGACGAAATTACGCATCAGAAGCGAGAAATTCCCCACGTGTGGTTCCCGCCGATCCAGGCAACCCGCCGATTCGGCGGATACGCAATCTTCCTTATAGCCGGGCCCGAACCCGGCGCTTCCTCTCGGGGACAGGAAGTGTCTCCTCTTGCCGGGGTGCATCCATGCGACGCGACGACGCGACCGCGCCGCCGCCCGGCCCGGGCAGCCCATCCGGAACGCAACAGCGGGAGGCCGCAAGAGCCCGAAGCGGCCATCCTTTGATCCGTGTACGGATTGTGCCGCCCGCTGGCACTGGCACTCGTCGAGTGCTGATCTTCTTGGCGTTAAGGCAGGCGAAATGCATTGAGCGCAATGTCAACTCTCGACAGGCGGAAAGGTGCGCATCACACTTTTGGCACAGAAAACAAACTCAGCACGGGAACGCCGCAGAAGGAGGATTCGTTATTCGGGGTGTCTCATGCGTAGCGTCGAACTCAGACTTCGCGGATACCGCCTGACCACGGCGGAAATCCTCTACCACCTGCCCGATCATCCGGGCCTGCTGCAGAGCTTTATCTGGCAGGACCTCGATCTCGTTCCGGGATTTCCCGTGCTCAACAGATTCCTGCGCTTCTGGGAAACCAGCATCGAAGGCCGGCTGCACTCGGTCCGTGTCGCCGCGCGCGGGATCATCTCCGACGCCGAGTTGAAAATGGCGGGCGGCGAGTTCACGCTGAATTGAGCGTCTCGACGAACCTCATCGGCTTGCCCTGCCCTGCGGAGACGAGCGCGCCGTCGCGCATCACCGCGATCCCGCGGATGATCGTCGCCACCGGCCAGCCGGTCGTCTCCATGCCGTCGAACGGCGTCCAGCCGCACTTAGACGCGATCCACGAATTCTCGATCCGCTTCTTGGCCTTCAGATCCGCGACCGTGAAATCCGCATCGTAGCCGAGGGCAATGCGGCCCTTGCCCGCGATGCCGAAGATGCGCGCCGCGCCCGCGCTGGTGAGATCGACGAAACGCTCCAGCGTCAGCCTCCCCGCATGGACGTGATCGAGCATGAGGGTGACGAGCGTCTGCACTCCGGTCAGGCCCGACGGGCTTTCCGGATAGGTCTTGGCCTTTTCCTCGCGCGTGTGCGGCGCATGGTCGGAGCCGATCACGTCGATGAGCCCGTCCCGCACCGCCCGCCACAGTGCATCCCGGTGCGAGGCTTCGCGGATCGGCGGATTCATCTGCGCCAGCGTGCCCAGCCGCTCGTAGCATTCGGGCGCGGCCAGCGTCAGATGCTGCGGCGTGGTCTCGACCGTCGCCAGGTCGCGCGCCTCGGCCAGCAGCGGCAACTCTTCCGCGGTCGTGACGTGAAGCACATGAAGCCTCCGCCCCGCCGCGCGCGCCAGGCGCAGCACGCGCTCGGTCGAGGCCCGCGCCGTCTCCACGTCCCGCCAGGCGGAATGCGTACGCACGTCGCCCCTGATGGCAAAGCCCTTGCGCTCGCGCAGGCGGGCCTCGTCCTCCGAATGCACAGCCATGCGGCGCGTGCCGCCCTTCAGTGCGGCCAGGATCGCGTCTTCGTGATCGAGCAACAGCGTTCCGGTCGATGAGCCGAGGAACGCCTTCACCCCGCAGACGCCCGGCAACCGCTCCAGCGCCGCCAGCGCCCCGACATTGGCGGGCGTCGCCCCGACATAGAAGGCGTGGTCGCAATGCATCCGCCCGGCGGCGCGCGCGAGCTTGTCCTCGATCGCGATGCGCGTGGTCGTCGGCGGCGAGGTGTTCGGCATCTCGAACACGGCCGTGACCCCTCCCAGCACCGCCGCGCGGCTTCCGCTTTCGAGGTCTTCCTTGTGCTCGTTGCCCGGCTCGCGGAAATGGACCTGGGTGTCGATGACCCCCGGCAGTATGTGCAAGCCCTTGGCTTCGAACACCTCCGCCGCCTTGGCCCCAGCAAGCGATCCGATCGCAACGATCCGCCCGGCCTTGACGCCGATATCGGCCGGCGCAATCCCGTTCGGCGTCGCGCACATGCCTTGGCGGATTAAAAGATCGTACGGTTCCATCCCCTAAAGCAGTAGGCTGCGCCTCTGGTCTTGGCAACCGCGCGCCCACGGATTACCTGATCCCCATGCCGCTCGAACTCACCGACCGCGCTGTCGTCTCCCTCTCGGGACCGGAAGCGCACACCTTCCTGCAAGGGCTCGTCACCAACGACGTCAAGCAGATCGGCCCCGGCCGGCTCGTCTATGCCGCGCTGCTGACGCCCCAGGGCAAGATCCTGTCCGATTTTCTCGTCAACGAAAGCGACGATGCCCTGTTTCTGGACTGCCTGGCCGCCTCCCGCGACGATCTGGTGAAGCGCCTTTCCATGTATAAGCTCCGCGCTCAGGTCGAAATCGCTCCGCGCGACGACCTCGGGGTATATTCCGGCGAAGGACTTGCCGACCCGCGGCTCGAGGCGCTCGGGCCGCGTGCGATCTTGAACAAAGGCGTCGTCGAATCGCAGCCCGGCACTGCCGCCTATCGCCAGCTGCGCCTCGACCACGGTGTGCCGGAGGGCGCCGACTTCGGCAGCGGCAGGATGTTCGCCCTCGATGCGGACCTGGACGAACTCAACGCCATCTCGTTCGAAAAGGGCTGCTATATCGGGCAAGAACTTACCGCGCGCATGAAG
>Ga0335069_10011983_pt1 | contig 12216 bp, 9 predicted proteins | sample Lox_Sample_11_FD_206714 | JGI IMG/M metagenome (GOLD analysis project Ga0335069, IMG submission 206714) | Soil microbial communities from Loxahatchee National Wildlife Refuge, Florida, United States - Lox_Sample_1.1 | ecosystem: Environmental > Terrestrial > Soil > Wetlands | place: USA: Florida...
CGCTCAGGAATTCGAGCAGTTGCCGGTCGCTCTGCTGCGGCGGCACGTTCACATCGATGAGCGCCACGCAAAGAGCCAGAGTCGACCGCTCATTGAGATACGGTTCGATGAACTTCGGCCACTCCTGCGAGACCTCGCGCGAAATCTTGGCGTATCCGTAACCCGGGAGATCGGCAAAAATCAGCTCAGGACGGGGCTTGCCCGGCCAGCGTATCTCGAAGAAATTGATGCTGCGCGTGCGGCCAGGTGTAGAGCTGGTGCGAGCGAGTTTTGTTCCCACCAGTGAGTTGATAACACTCGACTTACCTACGTTGGAACGGCCCAGAAAGGCCACCTCCGGCACGGTGGGGGCAGGGAACTGCGCGACAGTGCTGGCAGCCGCGATAAATCGGGACAAGACCCTCATAAGCAAGTTTGCAATGCGCGGCAGCCACTTGGCAAGGTGGGCACGGCACTCCTCGCACTTAGCCTATGTTTTCTGAGGCAGCGCCCTAAGGGAGGGATGGGGGATTTCCGGTATGTTCGATGCCCGACAGAACTACTTACATTTGAAGAGCGCACTCTTCTCGATACATCTATCCCAGGCAGGCCTCCCCTTGTCCAAGCGTGTGCTTATTGCAGATGACAACGAGAGAGTGCGAGCGGTCATGCGCGCCATCCTCGAAAAAGAGACGGGCGTAGAGATCTGCGCATCGACCAGGGATGGCCTGGAGACCGTCAATGCAGCGATGGTGCTCAAGCCCGATCTGTTGATCCTGGACGTGCTCATGCCAGGCTTGAATGGTATTGAAGTCGCAACCCTCATCAAGAAGGATCTGCCTGCGGCGCGCACCATCGTCTTTACGATGTACGAGGAAGCCATCCAGACTCTGGCGCCGGCGATGGGAGTGAACGTAGTTCTCACGAAACGAGAGGGCATTTCTGATCTGGTTCGCGCCGTTCGAAGCCTGCTTAGCGACAAGTTCACACGGGTGGAACTAACCCTGGCTCGCGCCGTGCAACAGAAGCAGTTGGAGCGCTCCGATCTCGAATCCTTGTCCGAGCAACTGGCCGTGCCCTTGACCCGTTGCAGCCGTGATTTGAAATATCTGTGGGTCAACCGCTACTACGCCAATTGGCTGCAAAGACCCGCTGAGAAGATCATAGGACGCTCGATTTTCGATGTCGTAGGAAAACAAGCGTTCGATTCCCTGCATCTACGATTCGATCAGGTCCTCAATGGAGAAGATGTCGTCTACCAGGCCAAAGTGAACTATGACCAGATCGGTCCCCAGCGCATTTCAGCGGCTTACAAGCCAACTCTGAGCGCTGACGGCGTTCCCGACGGCTGGGTGGCGTTTGTTGAGGAGATCAGCGATACGGCCGAAACGCAAGCCGCGTAAGGCTTGGCGGCCGGACACAAGAAGACGCAGTCCCGACAATTGGCTGTCAGGCCACGGCTATCGTTCAGAAAAACTAGGCGGGATACTCTTTCGCCGAGCGAACAATCCCGCCCATTTCCCAGGGCCACTTTCCTTCAATAGCCCATGGACATGCAAGAGCCCGTCTCAGTTGTGCTGTACTGCTGACCGTACTCGAAGCAAGTGATTCCGTGCGGGATCAGTTCGCGAAAACTGATGTCCTTGTTGCCCAGCGTGAACGCGCTGCTACTCACTAATGGCGCGGAGAAGTAGAACTTATCGGTCACCTGGAAGTTGTCAGGGCTATGGAACAGCCCTGCGCCGCGGATAAATTTCGCCACGGGAATTCCCCAGGTACCACGTTTTGTGACATCGCTCCAGTCCCGGCTGGTGGGATTGTTGCTGTAGTAGATCGTTGCCGAACCCGCTGGAACGATCGCTAATGCCACACTACTCCCTCCGAAGCCGGTGTTGTTGAACATGCTCTGGATGCTCCAATCCGAGACCCAGATCAGATACGCGTGTTCCTTGTCGATCACAGGGGAACCGCTCGCGTCTGGCGCGAAGAGCGAAGAGAGCGGCATGTCTCCGAGAATCGGGAAATACCAGACGCAGGTACCGGTGCTCGCAGAAGTCCATACCGATCCACCCGTGAATGCGATGAAGACGTGTGAACTGCCAGCGGGAGGCGCTGCCTGCAACGAAGCGCCAGGCACCAGCAGAGCCAGTCCCACAAACAACACTGTTGCGAATTTCATTTGAACCTCCATGCGCCGGGTCGGCGCAGTGTTAAAAGGCTCATGTTTGAGGTCTAGCGAGAAATGTCGGCGCCCGAGGCCAGGGACCGCTCGCGAATGGCTACGCGCTGTTGTGTTCGGGCCTTTATATCGGGAGTCCTGGATTGACAGACGTACCCTGATTAGCTTCAGGCCCGCTCGCCTCTGGGGTGGGTGATTCCCGGGGAAACAGGACTTGCACTCCGGGAGGGCGAATGGATACGGGCACTATTCTGTACAAGATAGGATTTCTGTCAGTGACGCGAACCACGTCACAACGAGCAACCGACTAGAGGCGCCACGGGGCTAGCTGAGTCCCAGCGGGCGCTTGTTCTCCACGTCATCCTCTTTCACCGGCCGCAGCTTGTGCCAAAGAAACAGCCCTCCCGCAACCGCAGCGCCGATTCCGATACTGATCAGAAGAAACCATCGGTAGGCCGGTAGCCAGATCGCCGTTGCCACGACGATGGCCGCTGCTACCGCCAACGCCGCCGTGCCTCGAATGGGAATCGTCATAGCAACTTGGTTGGGAGCCTTGGCGCTCCGGTTGCCTCATCGTCTCAAACGCCGGTTGAGGTTCTCACCAAAATCTTTAGAGTCGCTGGCGAACCCTTGGTAACCGGCCAGTTCTCCGCTCGTGCACGGAAGGGATTCAACTCGCGTACATGGCCGCCGATGGGATCACTAGCACCGTACGAGGAGAGCGCCATGGAAAACGATCCAAAGCCCCGGCTCGATATGCACACGCTGCTGCTGTGTAACGATGTTGCCTATCTGGGCATTACGCGCAATGTTCTCAACCAGTTGCACGTGACGCCGCGCCTGGTGAATACTGCGGCAACCGCGCTGGCGACGATCCAGACGCAGGCCTTTGATGTCATCATCGTTGACTGGCGCGAGATCGACAGCATCGCCGAGCTGCTTAGTGCGGTGCGCGGATCGAAGCTGAACCACGAGTCGGTGTTGGTGGCGATTGTGCGTGATCTGCTCGACCTGCGGCAGGCCTTCGCCGCCGGAGTGCATCTCCTCATCCATAAGCCGGCCTCCGCTGTGCAGATCGAGCGCTGCCTGCGGACAGCCTACAATGCCACGGTCGCGCGCCGCCGCAGGCATCACCGCGAACCCGTCGAGATTCTCACTGCAGTCAGCATGCACGCGCAACCACTCGGGGAGGCTAGTATCGTCAATGTCAGCGAGGGCGGGGTTAAACTTCGCACGGGCGTGCAGGAATTCGTTGCGGGAGTCTCTCTGGGCGCCGGCGATGAGGTGAACTTGCGGTTCGCGCTGCCCGGCAGCGAGCAGATGCTGGACCTTTCCGGGACGGTGGTGTGGGGGACTGCGGACGCGTGCGGAGTGCGCTTCGGGTACATCCCTGAAACGCAGCGCATGGCGCTGCAGGAGTGGTTGACTGTATGCGTCAAGCGGTCGATCTCGAGAGTGTGCGAGCGCATCCGCGAAGCTTGCGCCTAAGATAGCCAAGACAGGCACTTGATACGCGAATCCTTTATTCGTAGCGGAGAGCGACCACGGGATCGAGAGCAGAGGCACGCCGCGCAGGGATATGACCGGCAAGCGCCGCCGCGGCCGTCAAAACCAACGGGACTACAACAAAAGTCCACGGATCGAGCGGGCTCACACCATATAGCAGGGTCTTCATCCACTGGACGAGCACAGAGGCTGCGACGAGGCCGATCGCGACTCCGAGTGCCGCCAGTACAAGTGCACCGCGCACAAACATCCAACGGAGCTCGTGTTTTTGCGCGCCCAGCGCGAGGCGGATGCCGATTTCGCGGGTACGCTGTGCCACCGCGTACGAGATGACGCCGTAGATCCCGATAATGCTGAGGGCCAGCCCCATGCAGCCAGCGATTGCCAGCATAACGAGGGTGAATGATGTTCGTGCCAGGGACTGGCTATAGATGTCCTGCATGGTGCGGATAGAGGCCAGAGGCAAGTCCGAGTTCACGGACCACACGGCGCGCTGCAATTCGCCGATGAAGCCTTGTTCTCCGGCACGCGTGCTGCGGATAGCAAACGTTACCGAATTCGGCCCATCAATCGCTGGCGTCGCGGTATACGGGTCATTGAGCATGGCCGTCCAGTAAATGATGGGAGGAGCATCCTTATCGACGCCGTGCACGTGTACGTCCTCTACGACACCGATGACTTCCTGCCAGGGCATGCTGGAAAACTGGCGAACGCGCTTGCCGACTGCGGCAGCGGCCGAGCCCCAAGATTCCCGGGCGAAGCCTTCGGAGACGATTACCATCGGCCGTAGGCCGTAAATATCGGTCCAGGTAAAATCGCGGCCTGCAACAATGCGTGTACCGATGGCATTGAAATAACCGGGCGAGACATAGTTGAACATCCGTAAAGGTGGCTCGCCGCCTTCATAACTTTTGCCCTCGACTCGCAGTTCGTCCCAGTTGGGATCGAACCCCTCCATGGGGACGGCACTGGTGAATCCAACACCGCCGACTCCCGGAATGGCGGCGATCTGGTCGGCGATGCTGTTCTGCGTGCGGGTGACAAGGCCCGGATCGGAGATCAGCGTGTCGGGTATGGAGATGCGCATGGTCTGTACGTTCGCGGGGCCCGAGAATCCTGGTTCGACATTCCGCAGGGCGGCGAATGTGCGGATCATGAGGACGGCGCTGACCAGCAGCACAAGCGCCATTGCCACCTGCGCGATCACAAGAACGTTGCGCGACCGTTGCCGCTCGCGATTGGCAGTGGCTCTTCCGCTGGCTCCGCCCATCAATTTCGAAGCACCGCCACGGGTGTATTTCCAGACAGGAATAGCTCCAAAGAATAAGCCGGAAAATACCGAAAGCATGAACGTGAAGCCGAGTGAGCGCGCGTCGAAGGTTATCTCGCTTAAGCGCGGCAAGCCGGCGGGACCGGCAGCGACCAGAAGCGTCAACACTGCATATGCAATCCCCATTGCGAGAATGCCGCCGATGAGGCTGACCACCAAACTTTCAAGCAACAACTGGCGGGCGATGCGGGCGCGGCTGGCTCCTAGAGAGGTGCGGATGGAAAGTTCCAGATGCCGCGATTCCGCCCGCACCAGCAGTAGATTCGCTATGTTCGTACAGGCGATCAGCAGGACCACGCCGATGGTACTCATAACTACCCACAACACGCTGCTAATATTTCCGATGACCTGCTGCTTGAGCGAGCGAAAGTTCGGAGAAATCCTCCAGCGCTCGTAGTAGTGGGGATTGGTACCGGGGCCGTTGGACCAGGAATCCATCCAGAGGGGAATGAGGCGTGCGACATCTGCATTGGCCTGTGCGAGCGAAACGCCGGTCTTGAGCCGCGCAATGCCGGTGTAACCGAAGGGCGCGAGCTTCTGATGGAGGCGGTCGACTCTCAAAGGGATGAGAAGATCGAAATCCTGGTCGACCATCCGGAACCCGCGCGGCATTACGCCGACGATTTCATGGGTTTGTGCGTCGACCTGAAGTGTGCGGCCGATTATGGCCGGATCGCCGCCGAACCGGCGCTGCCAATAGCCATAGCTCAGCATGATCGCTTTGCCGCCGCGCGGATCCTGATCGGCATTGGAAAACCAGCGGCCTAGTAAGGCAGGAACGTCAAGCGTTTCGAGGACGCCGTCGCTGATCAGTTCGGTGCGGACTTCCTCGGGCTGCGCTACACCGGTGACATTCGCTTTGCCTGATGTCCAAATGCCCATCGACTGGAAGGTCTGGTTATGATCGGAAAAGGTGACGTACATCGAAGGCGAAAGCTCAAGGCCGCTGGAAAAACTGGCGAGCCCTCCGGCTCCAGGGGCATCGAGCGAGAGTGCGATGAGTTGATCGGAGTCGGGATAAGGAAGCGGATGCAGCAACACACGGTTTACCACACTAAAGACAGCAGCATTGGCGCCGATACCCAAGGCCAGAGTTAACACGGCGATGGCGGTGAAGGCTGGACTCTTGCGAAACTGGCGAAGAGCAAAGCGACAGTCGGAGAAAAGAGAATAAAGCCAATTGCCGGCCCGTACCTCGCGTACGCGGTCTCTCACCGGGGTCAGGCCCCCGCCCATTTCTCTTCGCGCTGCTTGTTCGGCCTGCTGTCGGCTCATGCCGGCGTGAATGTTCTCTTCGATGAGCATATCGATATGCGATCGAATTTCCTCATCGAGGTCGCTTTCCACGTGGCGGTAGAAAAGGAAATTTCGAAAAAAACTTCGCACTTTCGCAACAGGAGGCATGATGAGCACCTCGCTACGAGGATTGCAGGGCTTGAGCTATGGCCCAGGAAATGCGGTCCCAGCGTTTGGTTTCCGTTTCCAGCTGTTTCTGTCCCGCTTTGGTCAGGCGGTAGTATTTCGCGCGGCGGTTGTTTTCCGAATCTCCCCAGGAAGCCGAAATCCAGCCTTCTTCCTCCATCCGGTGAAGGGCGGGGAAGAGCGAACCAGGTTTGACGTCGAAGGTTCCGCCAGTGATTTGCTGGATTCGCCGGGAGATCCCGAGCCCGTGCTTCTCGCCGACGAGAAGGGACCTAAGAATCAGTAAATCCAGAGTGCCCTGCAGCAGGGTTGTGGGTTCCGCGCTCAATGGTTTCTCCTATAGAAAATCTATAGGATGGTAGCGCCGGACCTATAGAATGTCAATAGGAGTTCAGAATTTCACTGAGACGAGTTCCGCGGAACCTTGATGGATGTCGGCGCAAAAAAGAAGAAGCCTGCGCAAGCGGGCTCTTCTCTTAACTGAGAACTGGCAACTGAGAACTCGACCTACTGATGCGCGGTAGGACTCTCCGGCGTAGTTGTAGTCAGCGGCGCGATCGGCTGCGTCTCCTCCACGATCTTCGGCAGAGGCCCTTCCAGAGCAACCTGCAGTACCTGATCCATGGTGTCGACGAAGTGCATCTTCATCGCATTGCGCAAGTTCTCTGGGACTTCAGCAAGATCTTTCTCGTTATCTTTCGGCAGGATCACTTCAAACAATCCGGCGCGGTGAGCGGCCAGCAGCTTCTCCTTCAGTCCGCCGATGGGAAGCACTTTCCCGCGCAGCGTAATCTCGCCGGTCATCGCGATGTCTCGCCGCACAGGAATTCTGCTCAATGCGCTGGCAATGGCCGTTGCGATCGTGATTCCCGCCGATGGTCCATCCTTCGGAATCGCGCCTTCCGGTACGTGCACGTGCAGATCAAGATTTCGATAGAAGTCGCGCGTCAGCCCGAGCCGGTTGGCGCGCGACCGAACATACGACATAGCCGCCTGTGCCGACTCCTGCATGACATCGCCAAGTTTGCCGGTCAGAGTGAGCTTGCCTTTGCCATCGACTACGCTGGCTTCGGTGCTCAGAATGGATCCGCCCACTTCGGTCCACGCCAACCCGGTCACCAGCCCGATCTCGGATTTTTCGTGCGCCAATGTGTCGCGGAACTTGATGACTCCGAGGAAGTCATTGACGTTGTCGGCGGTAATGGTGATTGAGAAGTTTTCGCCTTCCTTGACGACCTTGCGAGCAATCTTGCGGCAGACGTTGCCAATCTCGCGCTCGAGATTCCGGACGCCTGCTTCACGCGTGTAGGAGCGGATGAGCCCGGTGATGGCTTCGTCAGTGAATTTGATGTTTTTGTCGGAGAGTCCGGCCGCGGTCATCTGCTTCTTTACCAGGAATTGCTTGGCGATCTCGACCTTCTCCTGCTCGGTGTAGCCATGCAGCCGGAGGACTTCCATGCGGTCCTGCAGGGCCGGAGGAATCGTGTGCATCACGTTCGCGGTCGCCACGAAAAAGACTTGCGAGAGGTCATACTCCACGTCGAGATAATGATCGACGAACATGAAGTTCTGTTCCGGATCGAGCACTTCCAGCAACGCCGCGGACGGATCGCCGCGGAAGTCCATGGACATCTTGTCGACTTCGTCGAGCATGAAAACCGGATTCTTCGTTCCGGCTTTCTTCATCATCTGAATGATCTGGCCAGGAAGGGCGCCGATATAGGTGCGCCGGTGGCCGCGAATCTCGGCTTCATCGCGCACGCCGCCCAGCGACATGCGAACAAACTTGCGCCCGGTCGCTTTCGCAATCGACATTCCTAACGAAGTTTTTCCCACGCCCGGAGGTCCGACGAAACAGAGGATTGATCCCTTGGGATTCTTCACGAGCTGGCGTACGGCCAGGAACTCCAGAATGCGTTCCTTGATCTTCTCCAGCCCGTAATGATCTTCGTTCAACACTTTTTCGGCGCGCGAGATGTTGCGAATTTCCTTCGAGCGCTTCTTCCAGGGCACGGCCAGCAGCCAGTCGAGATAGTTGCGCGAAACGGTCGACTCGGCTGACATCGGCGGCATGGCTTCCAGCTTCTTCAGTTCCTGCAGCGCCTTGTCTTTGACTTCCTTCGGCATGCCCGCAGATTCAATCTTCTTCTTCAGTTCGTCGAATTCGCTCTTCTCGCCGCGTCCGAGCTCCTTCTGAATGGCCTTGATCTTCTCGTTAAGGTAGTACTCTTTCTGCGCCTTTTCCATCTGGCGCTTCACACGCGACTGAATGGTGCGGTCAACGTTCAGCTTTTCGATTTCGATATCGAGAACGTCGGCGATGCGCGTGAGCCGCTCGGTGGGATCGAAAATCTCGAGCAGTTCCTGCTTTTCTTCGATGGAAAGCTGCAGGTTGGCGGCGATGACATCGGTCAGCTTCGCCGGATCTTCCATCCGCACGGCCGAAATCATCGTCTCGTAATTCAGAGCCTGGCAAAGCTTCACGTATTGCTCGAACAGCGACGTAACCCGCTGCATGCTGGTTTCGGTCGCCGGATTCGTTTCCGTCGTGAAGCGCGCCACGCGGACCGTGGCCTGCATGTAGCCATCGGTGTCCACAACCTGCAGAATCTTGCCGCGCTCAATTCCTTCAACCAGAACCTTGATGTTTCCGTCAGGCAACTTGAGGCTCTGCACGATGTTGACGATGGTGCCTACCTGATAGATCTCGTTGGCTTTGGGTTCATCAATGGACGCATCGTGCTGCGTGGCCAGGAAGATCTTCTTATCCGCTGCCAAAGCTTCTTCCAGCGCCCGCACGCTGGATTCACGGCCCACCACGAACGGGGTCATCATGTACGGAAAAATGACCACGTCCCGAATGGGCATCATGGGCAGTTTTTTGGATTCGTACTTTTCCTTCGCTGTCGTCACTGCATCTCCTGGGAATTCCGGCCAACCAACAGTCTAACTCGATTTTACCTTGAGCCGAGGGTCGCGGGGAATGGCATTTAAGTTGTAGGGGTGTCGGGCCTTGGTCGTGCTGCGTCGCTGGTCGTTCGTCGGTGGTCGTTAGCAAAAATGCTGTCCAACGGGCGCGGGCTAACGACGAACGACCAACGGCGGGTCGGTTATCCGGCCTTTTCCATCACGGTAGCGAACGAGGCGGAGCGTTTTTCGACCATCTCGCGGGTCACTTCGAATTCCTTTAACTTCTTCTGGCTTGGGAGGTTAAACATCAAGTCCAACATGAGCTCTTCGAGGATCATGCGCAAGCCGCGAGCGCCTACCTTCCGCGCCATGGCCTGGCGGGCAATCGCCCGCAGAGCCTCATCGGAAAATTTCAGCCGCACGTTCTCGAACTCAAACAGCCGCTGATACTGCTTCACGATGGCATTCTTCGGGCGGGTCAGGATCTCGATGAGCGCGAACTCGTCCAGATCCTCCAAGGTTCCAACCACCGGCAGACGGCCTACAAATTCCGGAATCAATCCAAACTTGATCAGATCCTCCGGCTGGACGTCCTGCAACAATTCCTGCGCTTTCTTCTTGGCGCTGAACGAATCTTCCTTCTCCGCGTCTTCCCCGGTTCGGAAGCCCAAAGCCTTCTTCCCAACGCGCCGCGAGATGATCTTATCGAGCCCGACAAATGCCCCGCCGCAGATGAACAAAATGTTCGTCGTATCGACGGGCGTGAACTCCTGGTGCGGATGCTTCCTGCCGCCCTGCGGAGGCACATTGGCGATCGTGCCCTCGAGAATCTTCAGCAAAGCCTGCTGGACACCTTCGCCCGAAACGTCGCGCGTAATCGACGGATTCTCATCCTTGCGCCCGATCTTATCCACTTCATCGATATAGATGATTCCGGTCTGGGTGCGGCTCACATCTCCGTCGGCCGCCTGCAGCAGCTTCAGGATGATGTTCTCCACGTCTTCGCCGACGTAACCGGCTTCGGTCAGAGTCGTGGCGTCGACGATCGCGAACGGCACATCCAGCATGCGTGCCAGAGTCTGAGCCAGCAAGGTCTTTCCCGTGCCGGTCGGACCGATCAGCATAATGTTTGACTTCGAAAGCTCCACACCATCGCCGGTCTTCTGGCGATTCATAAAGATCCGCTTGTAGTGGTTGTAAACGGCGACCGCCAGCTTCTTTTTGGTCTGCTCCTGCCCAATTACGTATTCATCTAAGAATGTTTTCACTTCCTGGGGCTTGGGTAGTTGATTGGGGGTGCTTGAGGGCGGGGTGGCGCTGCGATCGTCTTCGAGAATGGAATTGCAGACCGCAACACACTCATCACAGATGTAGGCGCGGGGATAATCGCTGGGCGAGGAGATCAGTTTCGCAACCGCGTCCTGTGACTTGTGGCAGAACGAACAGCGTAATATCTCATCCGTTCCCGATTTGTTTTTCACTCGACTGCTCCTTGAACGTCTCGCCGCGCTCGGGAGTTCAGGTCTCGGGCCCAGTCACTGGCGCTGTTCCTCGAATCTCGCTTGCCCCTAACCCCCGGTCCCTAGCCCCGACCGCGAAGGGCGATCATACCGCCTTCACCGTCTTGTAAATGATATCGTCTATGATTCCGTATTCCTTAGCCTGTTGAGCGTTCATGATGAAGTCGCGCTCAACATCCTTTTCTACCTTATCCAGCTTCTGTCCGCTATGTTTCGACAGTAACTGGTTCGTGATCTCGCGCATGCGCAGGATCTCGCGCGCATGTATATCGATATCAGTGGCTTGCCCGGAAAGGCCGCCCATGGACGGCTGATGTATTAGAATCCGCGAGTTGGGCAGTGCCAATCTCTTTTTGGGCTCGCCTGATGCCAAAAGTAACGCGGCCATAGATGCCGCCTGGCCTACGCACAGCGTCATGACGTCGTTCTTCACGTACTGCATGGTGTCGTAAATCGCCATACCGGCAGTGATCGATCCTCCCGGAGAGTTGATGTAAAGCTGTATGTCTTTCTCGGGATCTTCCTGGGCCAGAAAGAGCATCTGGGCGATCACCAGGTTGGCAATGTTGTCGTCGATCGGGGTGCCGATGAAGATGATGTTGTCGCGCAGCAGCCGCGAGTAGATGTCATAGGCGCGCTCGCCGCGCCCGGTCTGTTCGATCACCATCGGAACCAGCATCATGTGAGGATCTTTATTATTGTTCACGTTCACCTGCCACACTCCGCCCCAACCTGTCTGCTTTCTGGATTAGGGAGGATTCGATAACGTCTGCGCATCTGGACTACGCAGACTGATGATACAGAAATTCGAGGGTCTTTTCGCTGCGGATTCTGTTGCGAATTCTATCGAGGCCCCCATCCTGTGTCAAACGAGTACGGACCGCATCCGGAGACTGTTTTGTCTGCTTGGCCAGCACGTCGAGTTCCTTGTTCAACTCCTCGTCGCTGACTTCGATATTCTCCAGTTCCGCAATGCGATCCAGTAACAACGACGACTTCACATCCTGCACTGCCTGATCCCGTTGGCCCGCCCGCAACCGCGGCAGGTCCATCTTTTTGATGTCTTCCATCTTCATGCCCTGCGCCGCCAGCGCGCGGAGCCCGCGCTCCAGCCGCAGATCGATCTGTCGGTCCACCAGCGACTCGGGCACTTCAAAATCATTGCGCCGCACAAGTTCTGAAACCAGCTTGTCTTTCGCCTCGCGCTCTGCGGTATGCTGACGTTCAGCGATCATGTTCTCGCGAATCTGCTTGCGGACCTGATCGAGGTCAGTAAATTCTCCCAGTTCCTTGGCAAACTCGTCGTTGAGCTCGGGCAAGTTCTTCTGCTTTACCACATGCACCTTCACCGTATAGATGAAGGTTTTCCC
>Ga0335069_10011985_pt1 | contig 12216 bp, 10 predicted proteins | sample Lox_Sample_11_FD_206714 | JGI IMG/M metagenome (GOLD analysis project Ga0335069, IMG submission 206714) | Soil microbial communities from Loxahatchee National Wildlife Refuge, Florida, United States - Lox_Sample_1.1 | ecosystem: Environmental > Terrestrial > Soil > Wetlands | place: USA...
CACAAAATCGTACGCCACAACGCAATCAAACCGCCCGTGTGACTTTTCTGACTCACCCCAGCTGGGTAGTTACTACCCGGAAGGAAATAGCGTCGCAAAACCTTGAAAAATCTCGATTCACGGAAGGAAATGGCGCGCATTTAAGGCTGTTTTTCCGCCCCCAAACGTAGCCGGGAGGATTGTTTTTGTAGACAAAACGTAGGCACGCCCTGCGAAACGCGCGTCCAAAGCAGCGCCAAACGTCGCCACATAGCTCCCCCAAGGGGGCAATTCACTCCCCCGCGTCAAGGCGCTCGCGAACTTTCTCCGCCAACTCCGCAAGCGAGAAGGGCTTGCCGATCACATGCACGCCCGGCGCGAGCCGTCCGTGGCGCAGGATGGCGTCGCGGCTGTAGCCGGTCATGTAAAGCACCTTAAGCCCCGGCCGCCGCTTGACCGCCTCGTCGGCGAGTTCGCGGCCATTGTAGCCGCCGGGCATGACCACGTCGGTGAGGAGCAGGTCGAGCGGCGGGGCGTGTTCGAGGAGTTCGAGGGCGCTTCGGCCGCTGGAGGCCTCGGCGACCCGATATCCAAGTTCGCGCAGGGATTCGGTCGCATAGGCGCGCACGCTGTCGTCGTCCTCGACGACGAGGATGCTTTCCCGGCCTCCCGGCCGCGTGAGGTCGAATCGCGCCCGGGCGGTCAGCTCGGGAGTCAGCGAAGCCTGCCGCGGCAGAAAAATGCGGATGCTCGCGCCCCGTCCAGGCGCGCTCTCGATCTCGACCGCGCCGCCCGACTGGCGGGTGAAGCCATAGACCTGGCTCAAGCCGAGACCCGTTCCCTTGCCGATCTCCTTGGTGGTGAAAAAAGGATCGAAAGCCTTCAGGCGCGTCTCATCGTCCATGCCAACGCCCGTGTCGGTGACGGCGATCATTACATATTCGCCCGGCTCCGCCCGTTCGGGCAGGACCGCGACGCGGTCGGCGTCGAGGACGCGATTGGCCGTTTCGATCGCCAGCTTGCCGCCTCGCGGCATGGCGTCGCGGGCGTTCAACGCGAGATTGATCAGGGCGTTTTCCAGCTGGCCCGGATCGACGAAGGCGCGCCAGAGGTCGTCGGCGAGAATGGTTTTCAACGCGATGGTCTCGCCCAGCGTCCGCTGCAGAAGGTCGAGGAGGCCAAGCACCAGCGCGTTGGCGTCGACCGCCTGCGGCGCCAGAGCCTGACGGCGGGAAAAGGCGAGCAGCCGCGCCGTGAGGGAACGGGCCCGCTGAACGCCCTGCAGCGCCATCTCCTTGGCCCGTTCGATCTTCGCTTTCGGGGCAGAATTGGGCAGCTGCGCCGCCTGCCGGTCGATCGTGTCGAGCCCGCCCAGCATCAGGGTGAGCATGTTGTTGAAGTCATGCGCCACGCCCCCGGTCAGTTGGCCGAGCGCCTCCATCTTCTGCGCGTGACGTAGATGCTCCTCGAGTTTGCGGCTGTCGCTCACGTCGCGGGCGCTGACGACGATGCGGCGCGGTTCCCCGTCCGGTACCGGAACGCCGGTTGCGACCGCCTCGAGCACAAAACCCCCCTGCGTTCGCTCATAGCGATAGGCGCCCGTCTGGCGCAGGCAGGCTTCGAAGTGGCGGTTGACCTCAGCGCCGGACTTTTCGCCAAACACCTCCTCGGTCCGGCGACCGATGACCCGGTGCCACGGCAGGCCATAGAGCCTCAGCGCGGCGGGATTGACTTCCTGAAAACGGAAGCCGTCGCCGTCTTCGACGAGCACTGCGTGCAGTTCGGGCGAATGCTCGAAGAAGGTCTTCACCAGCGCCTCGCTTGCGGCGAGCTGAGCCGTGCGTTCCTCGACTCGCCTCTCCAGCGTCTCATTGAGCCGGGTCAGGCTCTCTTCCGCCAGCTTGGCTTCCGTGATGTCGTGAGCGACGCCGATGAAGCCGGCATGCTCGCCCTCCGGCCCCCACTTCGGCTGCGATTCCGAGCGGATCCAGCGCCATTCGCCGTCCGCGCGGCGATAGCGCGCCTCCAGTGCGAACGGCTTCAGCGAAGCCTCCTTGACCTGCTGCTCCTCGACGATGCGGGGCAGGTCGTCGGGATGCAGCGCATCCCGCCAGTCGAAGACGAGCGCCTCGGCATAGGGCAGCCCCAGGAAGGCCTGATAGGCGTCATTGACAAATTCCCGCAGGCCGTTGCGAGCCGTGACCCAGATCGGCACCGGGGCGCTGTTCGCGATGGCCCGGAAACGCGCTTCGCTCTCGGCGACCCGGCGCTCGGCGAGCTTGCGTCGGGTGATGTCGGCAACCACGACATAGACCCCGAGCACTTCGCCGGAAGGGTGGCGATGGGGGATGTGCGTGATTTCGGTGACCGCCGTTCCCGCCGAGCGCACGAAGTCCGCCTCGTAGGTCACCGCTTCGCCAGCGAGCCCCCGTTCGAGATAGGGCCGCCGCGTCTCATACATCGCCGGACTCATGACCGCGTCGACCCGGTGTCCCACGATCGCCTCGCGTGGGCGCTCGAACCACAGCTCGTAGGTTCGGTTTGCAAAGCGGAAGATCTGATCCTTGTCGACATACGAGATCAGGAGGGGCAGGGCGTCCGTCACGCCGAGCAGACGCTCCTCGCTCGCGCGAGCCTGCCGTTCGGCGGCTTCCAGATCCTGCTCGCGCTGGCGCAGACTCTCCTGAGTGACCCTTCGCGAGGTCGTCTCCGTGAAGGCCACTCCGATCCCCTCGCCAACTGGATAGGCCCTGAGTTCGAAGGACCGCGAGGGGTCACGGATCATCGCCGTTTCGAAGACCTGAGCCTCCCGGTCCCTCATGACCCGCGTGTAGCGGCGGTCGAATTCCGTGCCGATCGCCTGCGGCCAGATATCGAAGATGGCCCGGCCAAGCAGCTGCTCGCGCGGCAGACCGAGAAGGTCTGCGGCCGTCCGGTTCACCATCGTGAAGCGCCATCCGGAGTCAAGCGCGAAAAAACCTTCCGAGAGACCGTCAAGGATCTCGTCGAGATCACAGATTCGATCCTGGAGCGGCTTGGGTCGATTCGACCGTGGCCGCCTTGGCTTTGCCGTGGGCACGTTTGCGCTCATCGAAAGCGTCCCCTCCCGGACGGCGCCAGTGGGAGACGAGCAAAGGGTGGTTGTTCCGTCGACGGATCAAAATCAGGTGGCGCTAGGAATGTAGGGCCGGCATGGATGGAAGAAAAGCGCAGGCGCTCCCGAAACAGCCGGAGCCTTGTCCGGACCGAACGCTCATGATAGCCACCCTACCGAGAGCGGGGTATAGCGCAGCCCGGTAGCGCGGAAGTTTTGGGTACTTCAGGTCGCAGGTTCGAATCCTGCTGCCCCGACCAGTCTCACTATCGGATCGCGTCCAAGGCCTGACTGAGATCGTCAACGATGTCTTGGATGTGTTCGAGCCCCACGCTCAGACGTATTGTTTCCGCGCTGACGCCAGCTCGACGCTGTTCCTCAGCCGTCATTTGCCGATGAGTCGTCGAAGCAGGATGGCAACAGAGCGTGCGCGTATCGCCGATATTAACGAGGCGCTTTACAAGCTTGAGGGCGTCGTAGAACTTTTTGGCCGCTTCGAAGCCATCCTTCACTCCGAATGTAAGTAGTGACGGCGCGCACCCATTGTTGAGATACCTTTTCGCAAGGGCGTTGTATGGGCTATCGGCAAAACCGGAGTACTCGACCCAGGCGATTCTCGCGTCCGAGCGCAGAAACTCAGCGACCTTGCGCGCATTTTCTACGTGGCGCTCCATGCGAACAGGAAGGGTTTCGATTCCTTGAAGGATCAGGAAGGCGCTCAAAGGCGCGAGCACCGCGCCTGTCGTACGCTGGTACACGGCGCGGGCGCGGCCGATGAAGGCCTCACGGCCGAAATGATCGACATAGACCAATCCATGATAGGAGTCGTCTGGCTCGCAAAACATCGGAAATCGCGACGCGTGAGACGCCCAGTCGAATTGGCCGGAATCGACAATCGCGCCGCCCATCACGACACCGTGTCCGCCCATGAACTTGGTCAGAGAGTGGATCACGATATCCGCGCCATGTTCGATCGGGCGCAATAAAATCGGCGTTGCAACGGTGTTATCGACAAGCAACGGCAGCCCTCGAGAATGCGCCACTTGGGCAAGCGCCTCAATGTCGCAAATGTTGCCTGCGGGGTTGCCGACAGATTCGCAGAAGATCGCGCGCGTCGTCTCGTCGATCAATGCGGCGATATCGCCCGGCCGCTCGCTCGTGGCGAAACGCGCCTGGATTCCATTCCGCCGCAGGGTGTGAGCGAGCAAGGTATGCGTTGTGCCGTACAACTGGGGCGGCGCTACGATGCTGCCGCCGCGATCTGCAACAGTAAGGAATGCATAAGCGAGCGCGGCTTGACCGGATGCGACGGCGAGCGCGGCGAGACCGCCTTCCAGTTGAGCAACCCGCTTTTCCAGTATCTCCGTTGTCGGATTTGCGATCCGACTGTATCGAAAGCCAGGCAGTTCCAGACTGAACAACGCAGCGGCCTGATCCGCGCTGTCAAATTCATAAGCCACATTTTGGTAGATTGGCGGCGCCACCGCTTTGGTGACGGGATCACAAGTAAACCCCCCATGAATTGAAATTGTCTCGGTTCGCATGGCGAATTCCCCACTTAACCGCCCGGTGACGAAGTCGCTTTTGATCAGGCCGCATCAGGCGCGATGTTAATGATGACGAGCATTGCCGATTTGCCGTTGATGGTCGAGATCGCTAGCGCAGAATCGGGTTGAATGACGAACAAAGGCCTCCATGGGGATCCCGTCCCGAACATCGCGCGCGCTAGAATGCGGAGGTTGAACACACCTCGTGACTGGCGCGCCGTGGCGGTGATCCGCGCTGAATAGCGCCTTCGCACCCCTCGACACCGCTCAAACACATAGGCCCCCGTTTGATCTGGGTCTCCCGCCTTCCTCAAAGAGAGTAAAGCCTCTACTTCTAAAGACAGGTCGGCGCGTCGATTGAAAATTGAATGGTGATGATTGTAGGTTTCCAGCAACGCATCAGTCAATGAGCTCCGGGAGTTATGTTGCAAGGTAAGAATAGAACAAGCTCTAAGTATGTGATTAGCGTGACGGTTGAGTGCCGTCATTGCGTGACGACGTTAACGTTATGGCAGGAAGATTATAACCATGAACATCCACATCTCTGATCGCTACAAAACAGTTATCGATGAGATTGGCTCGCTTGACTGGCAGGCGTTGAGCAAGGAAGAATTGATGGCGGGTTGTAGAGCCTATTACTATTTCTCAACACAGTTCGTCGACGCTGTTCGGATCGCTTGCAAGCTCTACCCGTCGGACCAGCAACTGATGGAATTGCGCGCGGGGGAATGTGATACCGATAACTTATCTCCTTATCCGGGTATCGCCGAAATGGGCGAGAAGATGAATCATGATGAGTTTATGAGACGAACAATCGAGATGGCGAGCCTGGACGAGGCCACTCGAAAGCGGGTGGACACGCTAGGCCGAGAATATCTCGATAGGGTCAATCCCGCGGACGACCAGACGCGCGCGATGAGCCTCTCGAGTTATGAGGATGGCGGCCTGGAGATCGTTTTCCGCGGGATGCTGAGAGCTCCGGACTGGGACGAGCCGTCCCTCGGCGCGTTCAAGCATTTCCTGGTCGAACACATCAGGTTGGACTCCGGGGAGCATGGCGGCCTCTGCCGGCATCTTGTCGCTGATGATCGGGTTCTTCCGCTGTGGCAAGCGTTCCGGGATCTCCTTGTCGGGGCCGTGCCGCGCCTCTCCGCATGAAGGCGGGCTTCGCGCGAAGCGGGGCGGCGCCTGGCAATCCCGATTGTCCCACGACCGAAATGGATGCAATCGGCCACCTGTAGCGAGGCGGCTTAATGGGCCTTTTCAAACAATCCTCGCAGCCGATCTCGCACGAACGACCCAAACGGGAAGGAAGACGGATTGAAGTTGGCCTGATCAACAACATGGCCGACCAGGCGCTCAAGGTCACGGAGCGCCAGTTCGAGACACTGCTCGCCGAGGCCGCGGACGATTTTGATCTCCGGCTTCGAATTTTCTCTCTTAATGGGACTCCTCGCTCGGCGTTCGCGCGGGAATACATTGCCGCGTCCTACGAACCTGCGAGCGCCGTTTTACGCAGCGATCTCCACGCGCTGATTTTTACCGGCGCACAGCCACAGGCTGACGGTCTCAACGAGGAGCCGTATTGGGGGGAGCTGGTGGAACTAATTGAGTGGGCCAAACTCAATACCGCCTCAACGATATTATCGTGTCTCGCCGCACACGCTGCCGTTCTGCATCTCGACGGCATTCAGCGACGACCTTTGGCCGAAAAGTGCACCGGCGTCTTTGCTTTCACCGTGAAACGGACGCACGCATTGATGGGACGGAAGGGCGAAGCGAGATCGATTCCGCACTCGCGATACAATGGCCTCCTTGAAAGCGAACTCGAAGAGGCCGGTTACAGCGTCCTGAACAGCTCAGCGGCCCACGGCGTCGACACATTCACGAAGAGTTTCGGAAGCCAATTCGTATTTCTGCAAGGGCATCCGGAATACTATGCGAACTCTCTCGCACGAGAATACCGTCGGGATATGGAACTATATCTACGTCGCCAGACTGAAAGAAAGCCGGCAAGGCCCAGGGGCTATTTCGGGACGCGGGCGGAAGCCGAACTTTGCGCCTTGGAGCGCCGCGCCTATGATGACCGCGCCAGCGTGCCGATTGATGACCTTTCTGTGATCGTGTCCTCCGCGCCGGCTGAAGCGGCCTGGCGCAATTCCGCCGTCTCGTTCTATCGGAACTGGTTTGAGATGATACTGACCGCCATCGGGCATGGCCGCGCGCGGTCGCCACGGACGGAAACTCTGGAACTTGCGTCGCACCAATATGACCGTCGATGAAGATTTTCATTTGCAAGCCATGTTTCAAATCGTGAGCGCAGCTTCAGTGGAGAGAAGCGATACGTGCAAGCGCCTTGGCCTCGCGTATTTCCACAACCTCGCCAAATCATGTTGAACTCAATCCAAAGGGGAAGACGATGTCTATGAGGGACACAATTCTGAATGAAATGCGGACAGTCGCAACGCTCCATGGGAAGCGTCTGCCCGACCTGACCGACGACCTGCCGCTCACCGAATCCGGGCTCGATTCACTTTGTTTCGCGCTTTTAGTCGCGCGTCTCGAGGACAATTTGGACCGGGATCCGCTGAGCGAAATTCCGAACGGGCGGTTCCCCAGCACGATAGGCGAGTTCGTTGCGCTTTATGAGGAAGCCGTTGCGTAACGCGCAAAATCTCCTCCGCTGGATCGAGGAGGGGCGCGGGCGGGGTAGTGTAGTTGCGACGCGAGACTGTGTTCTGCCACTCGACGGACTTGAACACGGGACAAGTCTTGGCCGAGATTTGAACGGACTGCGGGGGCTCTCGGTCGTCCTGTCGGTCCAGGACATCGCGAAAGCGGCTGCTGCGCTGATCGAACTCGACGGCCTCGCCCGCAGGATTGTTCTTTGCCCGCCGGGTTGGGAGCCTTCGCGTCTGGAATTCGCGGCAGTGACCGCGCAGGCCGACGCATTGATCTACGACGGCGACGCCGAACCGCCATCGGTCTATCTGCGCCATTCGGCGCCTTGCCGGCTGCCGCTGCAGCCGCTCGAATCGCCGCGGGTTGCGGATTTTGACACAGAGTGGGTCTTGCCAACCTCCGGCACGACCGGTCCCCCGAAACTGGTCGTGCACACACTGGGCACTTTGACCGGCGCGATTGTTGACGCGCCCTTGCAGCGATGGGCTACGTTCTATGACATTCGTCGATATGGAGGTTTGCAGATTTTCCTGCGTGCGATGCTGGGACACGGCCCTCTTGTCGTCGGAACGGAAGGAGAAGATATCGGTTCGACGCTCGCGCGCTTCGGAGACGCACGGATCACCCACATCTCCGGGACCCCAACCCATTGGCGCAAGGTTCTCATGAGCGGCGAAGGCCACCGGATTAGTCCGGACTATGTGCGGCTGTCTGGCGAGATCGCGGACCAGACCATATTGTCGGCTTTGCGTGCGTTCTTTCCACGGGCACGCATCGAACACGCCTACGCCTCGACCGAAGCCGGGGTCGTTTTCGCCGTCAACGATGGCAAACCGGGATTCCCAGCGCGCTGGATCGAGGACGGTGGAGACGTTCAGATGAAGATTATGGACAACACATTGCGTGTTCGCTCGAACCGTTGCGCTCGACGCTTTCTTGGCGACGAAGCCCCCGCTTTGACGGACGAGGAGGGCTTTGTCGACACGGGCGACATCGTCGAAAGACGTGGCGACCGCTGCTATTTCATGGGTCGCCGCGGGGGCGTCATCAGTGTCGGGGGCCTGAAGGTCCACCCTGAAGAAGTCGAGGCGGCGCTCAACTCGATTGAGCAAGTTTGCGCGAGTCGCGTCTTCGCGCGCAAAAGCCCAGTAACAGGAGCGCTCGTCTGCGCGGAGGTCGTCCTCCGCAATGGCTGCGCCGCTGACGCGGACACGGAGCTGAAGATCCTATCGGCTTGCCGCGCGCGCCTGGGCCCCCATTCCTCTCCAGTGGGGTTGCGATTTGTCGCCGACCTGCCCATCACGGCAGGAGGGAAGATCGCGCGATATGGATAATGTTATTGTGACCGGGGCCAGCCGCGGGATAGGCCTTGCCATCGCTAACCGACTGGCTGACGATGGCTTCAGAGTCGTCGCAGTCGCGCGCAGCAAGAGCGACGCTCTTTGCGACAGCATTGGTCGGATCAGCAAGGGTCCGGGCTCGTTGATCTTCGCTCCCTTCGATCTCAAAGACGTCGAAGCGATACCTGCCTTCGTTCGCGACCTCCGGCGAGAAGTTGGTCCCATTTATGGTCTCGTCAACAATGCGGGACTCGGGACGGAAGGTCTGCTCGCCACGATGCCCGACGCCGATATTGCGGCGTTGATACGCCTCAACACCCTCTCGCCAATCCTGCTGAGCAAGTACGTGGTTCGAAGCATGATGGTTCAGGAACACGGGCGGGTGGTCAACGTATGCTCGATCATCGCCTCGACCGGATTCAGCGGCCTCTCCGTCTACGCAGCGACCAAGGCGTCCCTCATTGGATTCACGAAGTCGTTGGCGCGGGAGGTTGGGCGAACGGGGGTCAATGTGAATGGGATCGCGCCCGGCTTCATCGACACCGAAATGACTCGCGGTCTTGGCACGGAAGAGCGCAGGCGGGTGATCAATCGGAGCCCCTTACGCCGCTTGGCTGGAGCCGAGGATATCGCTGCAATGACGTCGTTTCTGATGGGCGAAGGCGGACGCAATATAACGGGAGCTATCATGACCGTCGACGCCGGGAGTACTGCATAGCCGCTGGAAGGCTCCGTTACAACAAACCCGACGCGAGCGGCGTTAGGCGGCGCTGTCAATGGCGCTGGCGAATGGGGGATTGTCTGACTCCGCTGAGTCGCGTGGGGATGCGCGAACGTGTCGGAAACTGAGCTCTTGCACCAATCGAATCGATGCGGTTCTCTCTCGGCCGACTGCCGGCGGCGCTGTTGATGGCGTGCTGTGGCCCAATTCGTTGGCCGACCAAGAGCTTGAGGCGGAGTGTGCCGGGCGCACGCGGGACGACGCCCCCATCCGCCTGGACGCCGCCGCGCGGAAATGGCGAAAACCAAACCGCCCGGTATCCGGTCTCACGGTTCACAATGCCGTGCTCGAATTCTGGCCCGAGAGCTGTCCGTCAAAAAACTTTTTCAAAAAACCTTTAAGGATTTCTGCGGTTCTGCCCACGCGGAATTCGCAGTGCTCGGGCTCGATGCACCGACTTGCCCTTGCTGCCTTCGCATTTTCGCTTGAATGGGCTCAAAATAGCTGAGAAGAAAGTAAGGCGATGCCTTTATGTCTACTTTGCTCATTGGCAAAAGTAAGCAGTGTTACCTAACTCCAAAACGCAAGAACGTCGCATCATCGATCAGCTAGCAGAGAGAAGGCTTGATGACCACGTACTATGTAAGTTCGGAGATCGGCAACAACAACAACTCAGGCACGCAAAGCGCTCCCTGGGCCACGCTTCAAAAAGCAGCGAACGTGGTGAACCCCGGTGACAAGGTCGAGGTCATGAATGGGACCTACACCTCGCCGTATTACGGAGTTGCCCTGGATATAACTAGGAGCGGAACCGCGAGCGCCCCAATCACTTTCGAGGCAGCGGCGGGGCAGACGCCAGTGATCAATAGTTCTGGGGGCTGGAACGCCATCGATATCCGGGCCTCCTACATTACCGTGAAGGGTTTCACCATCGTAGGCGACGCGGCCAACTACACCCTTTCCTCTGCTTTGGCGGGATACAGCACCGGAAACTCGTCCCTCGACGGCAACGGCATAGCAATAAATCCGAGCAGCGCCGCTTCCTTGCCAAATCATATCGTAATCGAAAATAATACCGTCTACAACGAACCGGGCGGCGGGATTTATACAGAGGGAGCGGACTATGTCCAAATCCTGAACAACGTCGTTCATAACAACGCAAACTGGTCGGCTTACGGAAATAGCGGAATCTCGGTGTCGACGTCGGTCAATCTAGATACGAAGTCCGGCGCCCATATTATCGTCAGCGGAAATCTCGTCTACAACAACGCACAGCGCGTTCCGTCAAACGGCGTGGGGGCGATTACGGACGGCGAAGGCATCATTCTCGATACCAATCGGAATTACACGGCCGAAATCCTTGTCGCAAACAACACGGTTTACGGCAACGGCAGCTCTGGCATCGAGTCGTATTTGACGAATGGTGCAGTTATCACGGGAAATACAGTATACGGAAATAATACTCTGAATGTCCAATCTGCCGTTAACGCCCAAATTTTTATAAACAATTCCAAGAATAATACCGTCACGAACAACAATACAAGCAATCCAAGCGTGGCGGTTCCGATAATAAGTAAAGGCTCCGTGAACTCGAATGATTCCGTGACCCTGACCGGGACGGCGACGGCGGGCTCGACGGTCAACGTGTCGGACGGCGCGAGCGCGCTCGGAACCGCGTCCGTCAGCAGCGGCGGTACTTGGAGCTTCACGACGGGGATCCTGGCGTCGGGGACGTACAATTTCACGGCGACTGACACAACTTCCCTTGGGATAAGCGCAGCGTCGAGCGCGCTTGCCGTCCTGGTCCCGCAAGGCCCGGCCAATACCCAGACTCCGAGCGCGCCCGTCGTCTCGAGCGCCGTGGAGAACTCCAACCATAGCGTGACCGTGACTGGAGTCGCAACGGCGAACTCCGTCGTGAATTTGTCGTGCAACGGCAGCCCGATTACAAAACTCACCGTCGGCAGCGCCGGAACGTGGAAGTACACGACCGCGGTTTTTGACCCCGCGCTTTACTGGTTCACAGCGACGGATACGACGGCCGGAGGCACGAGCGCCGCATCGAAGCCATCATACGTGGAGTTTTTCCCTACCATCAGTGGAGCCACCGTCAATTCTAACCACTCCGTGACGTTGAAGGGAACCGCGACGGACAGCGCCTTGGTGGCGGTGTCGGATGGCGTTTCCAGCGCCCTGGGAACGGTGATCGCGAACCACAGCGGCGCCTGGAGTTTCACGACGGCGCCCCTGTCGGCCGGGCCATATGCATTTACCGCGACCGACTCGAGCGGGGGCGTGACAAGCGTGGCGTCGAGCCCATTCGATGTGACCGTGCCGGGTGCGACTCCTGGGGCCAAACTGGGGTTGTGATTGCGACCGCGAAGTTAAGCGCCGGCGCGGCCATAGCAACTGCCGGCGTTTGCTTTATCTCTCAGCGTCAACCCGCGCATTCACCGGACTCATGTCCCGCCAGATGGGCGGATTAGCGGATTATATGAGGCTTGAGCGGCAGGGACTTGCAGGTCCGGCATTACGCCCCGAAGCAACGTCCCTGCCGATCTCGTCGAGATGCACCTGCATCGCCTCGATGTTGCACTTGGGCAGGATCAGACCGACCGGCTTGCCCTCCTTCGGGCGGATCGCGCGGAGGATATAGGTCGAAGCGGCGCGCAGATCGCTCGGAGTGTGGAAGGCCGTGTTCCCGCGGGACGCCACTGGCCGGCGATGTTGTTCTTCTGTCAGATGCGCGCCTCATCGGAGAACCAGTTCTCTATGATGGCAGAATCGAGGCCCTAGCTAGTGCCGGTCCATAAACAGTAAGATATTGATTTTGCTGTTTGAATCGTTGTTTTT
>Ga0335069_10011986_pt1 | contig 12216 bp, 4 predicted proteins | sample Lox_Sample_11_FD_206714 | JGI IMG/M metagenome (GOLD analysis project Ga0335069, IMG submission 206714) | Soil microbial communities from Loxahatchee National Wildlife Refuge, Florida, United States - Lox_Sample_1.1 | ecosystem: Environmental > Terrestrial > Soil > Wetlands | place: USA: Florida...
AGCGGGGCGTTCCAATTGACTGCGATTTCGTTCGACGCGTAGCTCTGCCAGTTGTCGGCATAGCACCGTGCGGGTGGCGTTGAGCTGGTGAACATCGAAGCAAGGACAGCGTCGTCAAGTTCGTGATCGGGGCCCCCGACCATGAGTCCCGGGATCGGCGCAACAACGCCATCCGAGTACGAAGGACGGTGATGCGGGTTCATTGGAGAGACGGTTCCCACACCCGTCACAAAAGTCCTATCCAGGCGATTGCAGCCTAGGATATAATTCAACTGCTGAAGCGCCGCGCGCTTGTAGTCGGCGTTCCCACCCTCTTTCCAGCCTAGAATGAGCATAATGGCGTTGTTCAGCACGTTGGAATTGCTGCCCCAGATGTAGTTTGTAGGCAGGAGGCTGACGTTCAACCCATCGGCATCGACGACTGAGAGTAGGGACGAACAATAGGCTAACAGGCCATTGTGCAGTGATGTTTTAATCGAAGCGATTGTGCCGGCTTGACTTCCGAACAGATATTCGGCCTGAGCCAGCGCGCCGACGTTCGGCCAGCTCATGGGCTGTGTGAATACGCCCGGGTCGTTGTAGTGGTTCTTAAAATACGAGTGGTACGTGTCCTCCCCGGTGGTCTCAAAAAGTTCTGCAGCGGCCCAGAGGCGCTCGTCGGCATCGTACGTGTCTCCGTATCCGCCCGTGTTGGTTCCCGCAGGGTTCTGGAACCCGCCAGCCGGAACGATCGAGCTGTTCGCCGAAAGCCAGACCCATGCCCGCCTTGCTGCCGCAAGGCATTGCGACGAAAACGCCGTGTCGAACGGCTGATACACGCGGGCGGCCTGAGCCATCATCGCGCAGAAGTCGCCGGTCGCTGTAGAGGATTTCTGATAGATGTACCGTGTCGCAGCATCCGAGCTGGGCATCTCAAACCCGTCGAAATTCTCCGTTGTCACCTTGAAATAGACCCCGCCGTCAGCGCTGTCCTGCATCGTGAGCAGCCAGGCGAGTTCATAGCGGACCTCGTCAAGTATGTCGGGAACGCCGTTTCCGCTCTCCGGGATATTGAGATTGTCGGCCTGCAAGGTCGCCGGCGACAGCTCATAGGCAAGGAGCAACGTCCCAACCGACACGCCCGCGTTCACGGTATATTTGCCATAATCCCCGGCATCATGCCATCCCCCCGTGCACACGTGCGAGCCTGTCTTGCCTGTGGTCGAGTGATATACCCCGTCGTGCGTATGGCACGCGGCGCGGGCATAGACGCCGGCATTGGACGCAAGGAGCGCGCCCCCGCATCTTTGGTAATAGAACCCCTTGATCGACTTTTGCGCAACGTCGTTGTATGCTGACGGAGAGACGACGAAGGGGAAGGACGTATCTCCGTTGGTTGTTGCCACGACGTACGTCCCCGTCCGGGTCAGCGCGGAGAAGTCTCCACGATACGTCCTGTTGCCCGTCGCTGGATCCTTGACAGCGGTGAGGTGGAGCGTGTCCGCGAAGTACGCCGCACCGTTCGACTGGTCGATGACCATGAAACTGTCGGCCGCAGAGAGGAAGTAGACGAACTTCGCTTCCCCCGGGAGATACCCCGCCTGATTCACCAGCACGACCTGCGCGGGACCTGGAGTCACCCAGCCAGCGGCGAAGATGAAAATCACGAGTACGAGCATCGACGAACGCATACTGCCTCCTTCGCATTGCACGACCATCAAACACCAGGGCCGAAGCGAGTGCTCCGGCCCTGGACTAGCTTCACCGCTCAAGAATACTGCAGCCGGTCCGGATTTTCCCTGTGTCCCGGACGGCGTCTCGATGTGACGACTACTTCAACATCAACATCTTTTTGGACATCGTCTGATCGCCGATCGTCAAGGTATAGAGATACGCGCCCGACGCCAGATTGGCACCGTTGAACGTCGCGATGTAGCTTCCCGCCGTCTGGGCCCCGTCGAACAGCGTCGCAACTTCCTGTCCAAGGAGATTATACACCTTCAGGGTGACCTTTGCCGCTTTCGGCACCGCGTAGGAGATCTTCGTCTCGGGGTTAAAGGGGTTCGGATAATTCTGATCGAGACGCATGACCTGCGGCACTGACGCGGAGGTCTGCTTCACGGACGAAAGCCCGAGCCACTGGGTGTACTTGGCCGGGTACCAATGGAACAGGTCGCCGAGGGGGAGTCCGTCACTGCCGCCGGCAAGAAGAGTTGTATTGGAGTACGTGAGGTCTTCTTTCAGCGGCCAGGTCCCGTAGATGTCCGGATTGTATCCCCAGAAGCAGCTGCCGCCTTGCAGATAGCGATCGGTAAGAAACGTCATGATGCTGTCGAGGTTGGTCGCGGCTTTGGTGAATCCCGGATCCTCGCCGTCGTAGTTGTTTGCCATGGTGAACTTCGGATGCCAATTGAACATGTCCAGCGTCCGGTCATTCATCATGGGTTCCGCAAAGATGTACAGATGAGACGCCTTTACGCTGTCAACTTTATTATAGTTGTCATAGAACGTCTGGAACTCCGCCTGCGTGAAATTGCTGTTGTTCGAGAAGTTGACCACGCGGTCCAGTTCCGCCACCCCGTTGTATACGGTTCCGGTGGGGATGGTATCGATGTCAAGAACAGCGCCGTAGAGCAGGAGATCCGGATCCTGACCGACGCGATCGGCTTTCCGCTCGCCGGTGAAGTGGCAGTTCATAAAGAGGTTGTTGATCGCGATCAGGTGCGTCATATAATAAAACTTGAACGCGAACTTCGCGATGTTCAGGAACGTGTTGTGGTTATAGTAGACGTAGAGCGGAGGCGTATAATCGGTCTGGAAGGTAAAGCCCATGTTTTCGAATGTGCAGTTCGTCGAGATGACGGTATCCAGCGTGGCCGCTGACGACACCGTGGCCATCTGCCGCCCGGCCCACCACTGGCCGGGGTCGATGCAGTTCCGGAAGACGCAGTTCCGGAAGATCATGTTGATATTCTGGCCGTACGCCATGACGCAGATCCCCGTGGCCCAGTCGAAGATGCAGTTCTCAAAATAGCCTGTCGTGTTGCTGTTTTCCAGGGCCAGGTCCGTCCAATTCTGCGCACCCGTGTCCGTAATATACAGCAACCAGATATTCTTCAATGAAAGGTCACCATAATCGTCGATGATGTGCGAATAATACAACCCAGCGACAGTTCCCTCCACGAGCACCGCCATCCCGGCGTCCGTGCCGGATTTCGGCGCGGGCTGTCCTTCAAGGCGTATATGGGTGCCGGCTTTCGTCACGAGGGGGCCATTCAGGGCATAGTAGCCGCCGCGAAGAAGCAAGTAGACACGATTCGGATTCGTGCGATTCCCATTAGCCAGGGTATCGCCCTGAATGACAGTATTGATCGTCCCAACCTGGAAATCATTCGGAACCGTGACGGTATCCGGCGCCTGGGCAAGCGCCAACACCGGCAGGAATAGCAGGGCGATAAGAATGACAGACAGTAGCTTCGCCATAACGAGCCCCTCTTGATTGATAAAGAAAGTTGATTATGTGAACATATGACTTCGGTGTTAGAGACTATAGCGCACGCCGAGGTCGGCGGTGAGACCGTAGAAAATCTGATTCGTCGTCCCGCCGATCGACTGTTGCGTTGACAGATCCGATCGTGAATTCAGATTGTTGATATCCAGGAATACCTGGAGCCCTTCGATCGGAAGTTTCTGGCGGATCGAGAGATCTGCCCGGTAGTAGTCCGCCGCGTATGCAAAATACTCCGGCGAATCTCCCGCGTTGGTCAGCATCTTCCCCTGGAAGAAGAATGACAACCGTGCGGAGAAACCCTGGAAGTCGTAGCCGATCGATGCGTTGACGATGTCGTTGGGCTGATTGATCAGCGCCCCTGCAAGCGACGAATCCGAAACGACTTTGACAGGTTTTTTGCTGGGGGGGGTGGGGGGATAGGTATAGGTCACCGTAAACGGATAGCTCGTCGCCGAATTCAGGTGCGTGTAATTGATGTTGAGAATGAGTCCGTCAAACGGCGCAGGGAGGTACCAGAAACGGTGTTGAAAATCAACTTCCACGCCACGCACGTAGGCAAGAGCCGGGTTATTGTAAAAGGTGCCGTAGTGTGCTCCGATCGCCGCTCCGGGGACCTGATTGTTCTTGAGGTAGCCCGGAATTGTTGTCGAATCAGAAAGGGTGTAGTCAATATAGTAGGAGAAATCCTTGATCTCTTTGTAGAAGGCTCCCACGGAGAAGAGACCGATGTCGTTGCTGTGGATCGTGAGCATCAGATCATGGTTGTAGGCATGCATCGGACGCAGTTTCGGGTTGCCGGCGCTGACATACTGCCCGTTGTAGTCCATGTTAGTATACGGAGACATCTCGCCGAATTTCGGACGGGAGAGTGTCTGCGTGTATGCGTACCGGAGGTCGGCCCAATCCGCGACGTCGACTTTCATCTGGACCATCGGGAGCCAGAACTTGTTTATCGGTTTGACATCGACCGCGGTCGCACGTGACTGGGTCCAGTCCTGGGTCGCTTTGACATAGTACGCGCTGAAATCCGAACGGTCCTGTTCAAATCGTGCCCCGCCCACAATGAGGACGTGCTGTCCGATGTTCAATTCGGTCATCCCGTAGCCGGCGGAGTACGTTTCCACGTCTTCGTAGTCGTTGCGCAGCATCTCGTAGGCGCCGGAATACCAGCGTGAATTCGTCGAGAGATTGGAAGCGATGTAGCGCAGGGTCTCGCCAAGGAACGGCGTATTGGGCACCCAGACCATCCCTCCAAAACGACCGCCAAGGAAATTTCCGTACAGGGAATTGTCCGGGTTCGTGAATCCGTACGCCTGGAGGTTCTGCGTGGTGGCATCGTACATGGGGGCCCACTGCGAATACAGACCCACCAGAACCGGGACAATCTGGTTCCCCTGCCAGCGCATCTGCGCGTACGGGTCGTTCTCGTCATACGACCTCGTATAGCGAATGTACTTCCCGCCGAATTTCAGATAGCCGGAGAGGTCGGCAAGATCAAGCCGGAACGGCACCTTCACGTTCCCGGAGGCAATCGCATCATTCTCCTGGAAACGATAGGCGTAGCGGTTCATCTGCTGGATAAAGAGTTGCGAGGTGTCGAACACCACGCCCTGGTACAGTCGCTCCGGCGGAACATTGGGGGCCTGGCTGCCTCCGGAATGGATAATGTCCACGTCGTCGAAGTCAAATCCGAGCGCTTCCGGATTCGCGTTGCGCGTATACGATGTCGCTCCGGTCAGGTCAATGCTCATGAACCCGAAATCCGTCGAGCCCGAGAGCTTTGACAGGAGGAGGTCCGTATTGCTGTTTCCTTGCGTGGAGTTGAATGTCATATCCGCGTTGGGACCAAAATTATACGTCGTCGTGTAGTCATGATACAGGGAGTTCAGCCGGCTTGCCATGTTCACGAACGAAATCGATGTCTCGCCGGTCTTAAAGTCGAGGATCAAATTGCCGCCGTAACGGGAACGGGTCTCGAGATGCCGGTTGAGCCCCATGCCCGTGACGTAGACCTGGCCGTATTGCTGCCCTGCCGTCGCCCCGCTGAGCAGGGTATACGACCCGTTGAAATTGTCCGACGCGCGGTCGTATTTCTCCGCGCTCGCCTGGAAATAGACGCCGAACGCGTCGTCGAAGAACCGGTTGCTGACCGCCCCCATCACCTTGAAGTTGTTGTAGAGACTGTTCTTCTCGGTATAACCTTCCTGGTACATCAGGTCGGAATGGAACCCTGACGGGGCTTCGCGCAACTGGAGGTCGACCACCCCGCCGATCGCGTTCGCGTCTTTGTCCGGCGTCAGCGCCTTGTAGACGTCGATCGCCTTCAGCATGTAGGGCGAGATCATCGTCAGGTCGACGCTCTTGTCGTACTGGTTGGTTGAACCGATCGAGATCCCTTCGATCGACACAAGGTTATATTCCGGCGAGAGACCCCGGATGGTGATCTTGCTTGCTTCACCCGAGCTCCGCTGCACCGAGACGCCGGGCAGTCGCCCGATGGCTTCGGCGGCGTTGTAGTCAGGAAGCTCCTGGATTTTCGCTTCCGAGACCACGTTCTTAATGGCGTTGGAGGACAACTGCTCGTTGATGGCCTGCATTTGCCCCTGGGCCTGAGCGGTCACGACCACCGTCTGACTGACGATCGCCGTGGCATGGAGTGAGGCGTTCGCCGTGCTGGTCTGACCCTCGCTCACGACCACCGAGACCGAGTCGGTAACATACCCGATGTAGGAAACCCTGAGCGTAAGCTTTTCGGCGGGCACATTGTAAATGACGAAGTTTCCGTTCAAATCGGTGGCGGCACCGAGGGTATACCCTTTCACCACCACGTTTGCGCCAGGCAGGGGATCCTTCGTGTCGCCGTCGACCACCCGGCCCCGGATGATGCCCGATCCAGCTGCAATCACCGCTTGAACGGCGAACATGGCCATCGCGACAAGGATGAACATCCTCGTGTGCGCGAGGTTCTTCCTCTGATATCCGCGGTACATGGATCTCTCCTTAGATGTATCGTATGACGCTGGAAAACGCTCCTAGAACCGGCGGGACCGTCTCCGGTCCCGCCGATTGATACATCGGAACCTACTTCAGGAGCAGCATCTTATGTGTCTGCGAGAACGTTCCTGCGGTCAAGCGGTAGAAGTAGATGCCGCTTGCGAGGCGTGTTGCGTTGAAGCTTGCAGTATAGGAGCCCGCCTTCTGGTTGTCGTTCACCAGCGTGGCGACTTCTCGTCCGAGCAGGTCATAAACGACCAGCATGACCTTCGAATCTTTCGGGAGGTCATAGTTGATCTTCGTGCTCGGGTTGAACGGGTTCGGGTAGTTCTGCGACAGGGCATAAATCGCCGGGACCTGGCTATTGGTGAGTTTCACGCCGTCCAGCAATTCCGCCGGGAACCGTTCGCCGGTAATGACGAGGTTGTCGAACCACACGTTGCCCGCGAAGGTCGAGGTGTCACCCGTGTACGAAATCGTGATGCCGACTCGGGCCTTCTTCGAGGGGTCGAACTTGCTGACGCCCGCGAGGGAATCGAGCTTCGGAATCACCACCGTGTTCCAGGAATTGATCTTCAACTGCGTGTTGTCGATGGCATACGCCACGCCTACGCTGTCGCTGGCACCACCGTTGACGTAGAACAGCAGCTTGCCGCCCAGCGGGAACTTGTTCGGCAGGTAGACGTCCATCGCGATCTGCTTCACGGTGGAATCCACGCTCGCTCGCATCGGAATGCTGTCGCGGATGATGCCGATCTTGCCGGGGGTGGTCTTGAGGTTGACGGCGTCCTGCAGGATCATGGTGCCGTTGAGCGTCTTGGTGTCAAGCAGGGTGGTCAGCTTCCCGACGCAGCCCGCGGGGATCGTGAACCCGTTCTTGCCGGTCTCGAAATCTGCTGCCGTCCAGATGATCGGCGGAGGCGCAACGACTTCGTTCCACATTTCGACGTTGTCCACCCAGAGCCTGCCGTTCCACTTGGTCTTGTTTGGCTGGAGCTGGAGGCCAAACATGAACCCGTTGTTCACGATGTCAAAGTTCTTGTCTTTGGCATAGTGTTCAGCGGCAGGGAACGAGAGCGGATACCAGACGTTTTTCGGAATGTCCTTGACATAGTGGATGTCTTCCGTCCAATCCCAATGGACGTTGTTCATCATATACGTGTCGATCTGCAGGCTGTCCGGCATGTGCTGCGCGCTGTCCAGGTAGACCATGAAGTTCATGAACTGCGCGCTGTTCAAGTTGAGATAGGTTGCATTGCCGAGCGAGCCGTACTCGAGACGGGCATGAAGGTTGGTCGTCGTGTCGGCGATCGAATCGTGGAAAGAGATCTGTACGCCCATCACGCCGTTCGCTGCACTATCCGGCGCATGCGTCCAGAACAACGAATCAAGGCCATACTTGCTGTCGGAAGCCTTTTCCCAACCGGTGATCGCGGTGCTGAAGTTGCTTACTACGGTCGGCAGAGCACCAAGGAACTCAATATTGTCCACCCAGAATTTGCCGTTCCACTTCGTTTTGTTCGGCTGAAGCTGCAGGCCAAACATGAAGCCGTTGTTCGCGATATCGAAATTCTTGTCTTTGGCGAAATGTTGGGCAGCGTTAAAGGAGAGCGGGAACCAGACGTTTTTCGGAATGTCCTTGACGTAGTGGATATCTTCCGTCCAATCCCAATGGACATTGTTCATCATGTACGTGTCGATCTGCAGACTGTCCGGCATGTGCTGTGCGCTGTCAAGGTATACCCAGAAGGTCAGCACTTTTGCTCCGCCCATCGTGAGATAGGTTGCGTTTCCGAGCGAACCGTACTCGAGGCGGGCGTGAAGATTCGTCGTGGTGTCGGCAATTGAATCATGGAAAGAGATTTGCACGCCCATCACGCCGTTCGCCGCACTGTCAGGGGCGTGTGTCCAGAACAACGAATCGAGGCCATACTTGCTGTCGGAGGCCTTTTCCCAACCGGTGATCCCGGTGTTGAAATTGCTGATCACCTGCGCGCCTGCGAGACTCGACACCATCAGGAACGCAAAAGCGAGAAGGTAGAACTTCTTCATACATCCTCCATGAGAGTTTTACGGTAACTGAAGCGGTACGTCAACACATCATAGAGCGCCGTTCCCTCGTGGGCTTCGACCCTGGCGGCAGATCAATGCCAGATATTACGCAGCTCAGGTGTTTGGGTCCGGAACTCCTTTTACAGAAGCATGCTGGTTTCTTCGGTTCGCCAAGGATCGGGGGAGAACTCAGTGTGAGTATTGTCCCGTACCACTCGGCAGTGTGCGATCAGCGTTGACGAACGCTTAACATTGTCAAACGCTTGCCAACCGCGGATCGCCGCGTCGCCTCTGGGGAGAACGATACGTATTTCAGGAGCATGATGAGGTACATCTGACTTGGGCCGACGTGGTCAGGCCCAACGCTGGTGTAGAAGCTTCGGCGCTTGAACGGGGAGTAGCAAGAAGCGTACTGCGCCCAAGTGCTCATAGCTACAACCGGACGCGAGTGTGGGGATTCAACACGAATGGAAAGAACACCGCTTGCCCTACGACCCAGAAATGCTCGCGATGCTACAACAGAACAACCATCGTTGGTAATGGAACCTGCAAGATGGAAACGTCGCTTCAATCCGAACTGTGGGAGATTGAAACGATTGAAATATACCGGGGTATTTCAAAAAGTCAAGTGGTAATTTCAATTTTTTGAGCAGAGGGAAGGATGTTGCTGAAAAAAACAGTCGATTCCACATCCTTTGCCTAGAAACTCTGTCCCTCCGCCGTCTGAATGAACCGGTTTGTTCAATGAAAAACCGTCGGGTCAGGCGGCCGACCCACCGCCGATTTTCTCCAGTGTCCTCCTCGGGTCCTCCAATGCCCTCCCTTCCCCGGGGGTTCTGAGCGCCCGCGTCGATTCACGAAGGATAAACTCCGCGTCCAGGACGACCTTCTGAATGGGGAACGGCTTCGGCGCTTCAATATTGTTCAGGAGAATCTCCGCGGCTTTTACGCCCAGCTCAAACATCGGGGCATGCACCGTCGTGAGCTGGGTCGGAATATACCGCGACAGAGGGATGTCGTCGTTGCCGACCACCGAAATGTCGTCCGGGACCTTGAGGTTCAACTCGGTCAGCGCCGCCATGACACCGAGAGCGATCTGATCGTTATAGCAGACAATGGCTGTCGGATACTCTTCTTTGCGACGTTTCTGAAAATATTCTATGCACTTCTGGTAGCCGTTCTCCAGATGTGCGCCGGCGGGAACGATCATGTCGCTGTTGAAGATGAAGTGCGATTCACTATAGGCGCGCCGGAAGCCGTCGATTCTCTCGAAGGTGTGCGACGCATGCGCAGGGCCGGCGAAGTGGACGATGCGCGAATGCCCGCTGTCGATGAGGTACTTCATCGCCTTTCTCATCGCCTTGATGTTGTCGATGCTCACGACATTCGCCTGAATCCCCTTCACGTTCTCCAGCAGCACGAACGGGAAATTGATCAATTTCAACCTGAACAGATGCTCGATCTCCGCTGTCCCCTCCAACACCGGGGCGATGATCGCGCCCCTTCTGTCCGAGTGCGCGAAATTGCTGGTGATCTCCTCCTCGTATTGGTGATCGCCTTCCGAGCTTGCGATGACGACGACATATCCCTTGGAGTGAGCGTATTGACGCACGCCGGAAGCCACCGCGGTATAGAAGGGATTGTCCAACTCGCGGACAAGAAGTCCGATGCTGCCACGCCCCGTCTGCTTGTTCTTCAACGTGCGTGCGTTTCCCTGAGGCCGATAGTTTAACTCTCTGATCGCCTCAAGCACCACGTTGCGCGTTTCCAGCTTCACGCTGTTCTTCTCGTTGATGACCGCGGAGACGGTTCCTATGGACACCTCCGCAAGCCGAGCGACATCAGCGATCGTTGCTTTCTTCACTGGCAGATCCCCGTAAGGGTGCATCTGATTGTTTCAAATGTTTCAAATGCATTTCAAATCTATGTCGCTGCTTCTTCAAAGTCAAGAAACGCCGCATCGAACCGCCGCAGGAACATTGCTCGGCGATGTGTTCTCGCGTTGAAGACGCCGTGCTCTTGCATTATGTCGGCAAATCTGCCAGATTCCATCGGTCCACTCCTTCATGATGCGCTCACGGCGCTCTTCTGCGTCTCACAGACAAAACGGCGACTCCCATGAAACGACTCCAACTTGACCGACGCTCATTCCTTGGCGCCCTTTCTTCTCTGGTCACCCCGGTGGTCCTTCACCGAGGGCGATTCTTCGGCACGGATGACGCCGCTTCGGCCGATTGGATCGAACGCAATGTATCATCGCAGAGTACTCTGCCCGCGTCAGGTCCAGGGAAGATTTCCGGAGAATGTGAGATTCCGCATGACTGCCCCGCATGGGTGCACGGAGCGGTCTTCTATCAGATCTATCCGCAGACCTTCTTTGATTCGAACGGTGATGGGATCGGAGACCTGCCTGGCATCACGAAAAAGCTGGACTACGTCAAAAGTCTGGGAGTCGATGCGATCTGGCTCAACCCCTTCTTCCGCTCTCCATTCGGTGATGGGGGATATGATATTTCCGATTACTTTGCCGTTGATCCGCGCTACGGGACCAATGACGACGCCCGAACCCTGTTTCGTGAAGCCCACAAACGCGGCTTAAAGATCCTTTTTGATTTTGTCGCAAGCTATACGTCCATCGAACATCCCTGGTTCAAGGACTCCGCCCGCCAGCAAAAGAACACTCACTCAAATTGGTATATCTGGACGGACAACGTCTGGGTGGATCCACCGGAACGCTATCGAGGAGCCTTCATAAAAGGACTCGGATCACGCAACGGGCAATACATGCAGAATTTCTACTATAGCGAACCTGCCCTCAATTATGGATTCGCAGCTCCGGACCCCCACCAGCATTGGCAACTCCCGGTGGACCATCCCGACGTCCTCGCCATGCGGGAAGAGATGAAGCGGGTCTTCCGCTATTGGATGGACATGGGTGCCGATGGTTTCCGCGCTGATATGGCGGGCGCTCTGGTGAAGGCCTCCGGCGTCGAAGGCAACCAGCAGTTCTATTCCGTTCACGACGATGAGACCAAGAAGTTCTGGCGGGAGATCCGTGCGATCCTGAATAAGGAATACCCTGAAGCGTTCATCGTTTCCGAATGGTCCGACCCGAAATCCGCCCTCGACGGCTGCTTTCACGCCGATTTCTTCCACTGGTTTCAGGGGTACAACGATCTTTTTCAGAAGGAGTCATGGAGGATTCTGAACGGGTATTCGGAAGGGCACAGTTATTTCGATGAAGAGGGGAAGGGCGATATCACGTTCTTCCTTTCGAAATTCTTGGAACAACTCCAGGCAACGAAGGGGAAGGGATATATTTCCCTTCCGCTGGGCAATCACGACAACGCACGATTGGGGAACCGCAGGAGCGATGACGATCTCGAGATCATTTACGCCTTCGGGCTCACGATGCCCGGTGTGCCGTTCATCTACTATGGCAACGAGATCGGCATGCGCCAGATGCCGGAAGAATGGCCGCAGGTCGAAGGCGCCTATCGTCCGCGCAACGGCGCCAGAACGCCGATGCAATGGGCTCCCGGGAAGAACCTCGGGTTCTCTTCAGCTCCTGAAGCGAAGCTCTATCTTCCCGTCGATCCCGCCGGAGACGCTCCCTCGGTAGCCGCGCAGGAAACCGACCCCACGTCGCTCCTGAATCGCACACGCCGCCTCATCGCATT
>Ga0335069_10011987_pt1 | contig 12215 bp, 9 predicted proteins | sample Lox_Sample_11_FD_206714 | JGI IMG/M metagenome (GOLD analysis project Ga0335069, IMG submission 206714) | Soil microbial communities from Loxahatchee National Wildlife Refuge, Florida, United States - Lox_Sample_1.1 | ecosystem: Environmental > Terrestrial > Soil > Wetlands | place: USA: Florida...
CCCTACAACGTCAACGCGGCCTGCGACAACGCGTCGCTCGCCGCGTAGACCCCCGCCGAGGTGGCGACCTGCGCGGCGAACAGACCCCGCTGCGCCACCCCTAAACCGGTCGCCGTCAAATACTGCACAGCATGCGCGGCGATCGCCTGGGCGAATATCACCGAGACTTCCTCGCCGCCCATCGGCACCACCGCACCCATCGCTGGGGCCGACCCGCCCAACACAGCGCCGGTGGCGGTCGCACCAACCGCTTCAGATGCCCCCTGTGCAGCTACAACAGGTGTTTCAATGAACATTCTCCGACCCCTCCGTTAGCCAGTTCGGCGACATTGCCCACGAGCCTAAACCGCGCCCAAAACCAGCGCGACCGACAACTCCAACATTCATCACGATTCGGCACCCCGTGACGACACAGCCTGCTCGAGCACCTGAGCCGAGACGACGGCGTTGCGGACTACTGCGCACCATCGCTTGTGCCTGGCGTGGTTGGCGCGCGGTTATTGGTGTTGACATATCGATTGTGCTGAGTGCGGGGTCCACGGCCGGCGCGATCGACGCCAACAGTGTCGACCGGATAGCGGTAAGGACCTGGATCTCGGCGAACCGTCCGAGGACTGGTGACCGGCAGGCCAGCCCATCCCCGACACCGGGACGGCGTGCTCTAGCCTCAACCGCGTGGGGGCAACTTGCCTGACCGCGATCGCGGCTGCAGCACTAACAGTTCCCGTGACATGGGCAGCGCTGACAAGAACACTGAGGGAGCCAGCGAGCGTTCGGGCCAGGCCCCGTGATTCACCGATCCAGGCATTCAAAAACGCGGACACGCCTGCGCGAGTGGAGGTCATCTGCGCGTGTGTGAGTTTTGGGTTCGCGATCCTCACCGGGGTTTTCATCGCCATGCATTTCGGCATGGCAACGACTTCTGAGCTGACTTGCGCCTACATCGCTGGAGGCATTTTCGAAATCGTCGGCATCTTGGTGACCGTCGATGCGCTGATCCCCAGTCAGGGGCTGGCATGGTTCCCGGAAGGCTGGGCCAAATGGCGCGGACCGGCGTTCCTCATCGGCGGCATAGTGCTCGGCTTGCTCGCCACCATCGCCTGGCTACACGTGCCGCAGACTTCCCCTCCGCCCGTCGTTAATGTTCCGCCCACAGCGAGCGGGTAGAAGGTCCAAAGTCCGCGCGGCGTTGTGGGCGCGTCAGCGGCGAGGTAATCGGCGAGCAGCTCGGCGAGGTCGCTCACTCACGTGCCGATTGCGCCCTCGTTTGCGTTGTCTTCCGGGCGCGTTTTCGGCGGCGGATGTTGCGTGTCGCGGCGGCGGCTTTGACGACGACGAGCGCCGGGCTGCCGGGTCGACCACGAAGCGGGTTTCTGCAGTGCGTCTTTGATCGCCGCGAAGCGATAATCTTGGGGCAGATCCCGCCGTGCGTCGCGGTTCCCGGCTGCCGCGCATCGTCTGACAAAACAGCCCCGCCTGGATAGCCGTCTCGCGACCGGCCTACCGCCGCATGGCCGGACGAGACACGCGGACGATCTTGCCCAGATCGTGTTCAGACAATCCCAACTCCAACCGCGCCACCTCGACCGCAGCCGCCAGTCGGCGAGCCGCCGCCTCGTCGTGGCTCAACGCTCCGACGTGGCGATCTGCACTGGGGCCACCAGCTTGTCGGTGACATAGATTCCGCGGCCCGGCGGAAACTTCGCGGCCTTCGTTTCACCGATGATCGCGCCCTCAGCGCGGTCACCGTCCATCACCACCCCGGCAACTTTGGCCTGCAAAAGCCGGCCCACCAGCGGGGAGAGCGCCGCTCGGCCCCACTGCGCAAGCCGCCGCGACACGATCAAGTGCAGCCCGACCTCGCGGGCGCGATCCACAAACGGCACCAGCGGCTCCAGCGGATATCCCGTCCCCTCCTGCCAGCCGCCCCGATCCCAGCCCTGGATCGTCTCCTCCCGATCCACAAACACGAAAATCTGTGGTCCCGACCATCGTTGGACGCCCGCGGCCAGCTCCGCCTGGGTGGCCTCCTCGGCCGGCAGCCGGCTCTCCAAGATGGCGGCCACCTGCACGGCTATATCGCGGATCTGGCGCTCCCGATACGTGTAGGCGCCCAGATGCGCCCCCTCCGGAACCACCTGCAGCAGCCCGTTGTGCGGGTCCACCACGTAGATCTGCGCCTGCTCCGGGGTGTAGGCGCTCATCACCCCGCGCGCCAGCGTGGCCAGCCCGGTCGACAACCCGCACTCGGGTCGGCCGGCGAGCAAGAAATGCGCCGACGCGGTGAGATCCGCCACCGCCGCCAGCAGCCCTACCTCCGAAATCCCGAACGGCACCTCGCCGGGCCGGCCGCCGCCGCGGCGCTGCCACAGCCGCTGCACCTCCTCCAGCGACACCACGCTGGGCAGCATGCGCACCTGGGCGGCCGCGCCCGCCCCGCCCGCAACCTCGGTAATCGCGGAGGCCGCCTCGCCCACACCCACCAGCTGGCCGCCCAGCCTCAGCTGCGACAGCGCGGTCTGAAAGTGATAACCCGCCATTGAGGTACCCCGGCCCCGGACCTTGACTATCTTCGCCTCCTGATCCTCGCCGCGCGCAACGGTCTGTAGGTCGTCGCCGTCCTCGTCGTCGCTGAACTCCTCGCGCTCACCGAACGGAACGTTTTTGGCGATGTCCAACTTGTTGTGCGTCAAATCGTCGGTTGAGGCCAGCTTGAGCTCGACGTTGGTCGTCAGCAGCTGCGGCATCCCCGATCGCAGTTTGCCCGCGATCCAGCCGCTGGCCGACACGATGACATGCACCCCGTGCGCAGGGCCCTTATCCATGATCGTCACCACATCATCGACAAGCGGCTCAAAACTGGTCATGAACTGCGCCCAGCCGTCAATCACCAAATACACGTCGCCGAATGGGTCGTCGGGCACCGGGCCGGGCTCACCATCGAACTTGCGCCGCCGCAGGCCCTCGATCGTCAACCCCAGCTCGGTGAACGCGGTCTCGCGTTCGTCGATCAACGTGCGCATCTCGGCGATCGTGCGCCCGACGCGCTCCGGCTGCGATTCGCGCGCGAACGAACCCACATGCGGCAGACGAGCCACCGCGTTGATATCCGGGCCGCTGAGCGCGATCACGTAAAACTGCACCCGCTTCGGGAGGTACATCAACGCCGCCCCGGTGATCATGGTCGTGATCGCCACCGTTTTGCCGGCATTGCCCTGCCCGATCACTCCGCAGTTGCCCTCTGACATGTCCAGGGCGTACACCCGCTGGGCGTGCTGGAAAGGCCGGTCCTCGATCCCGACCGGGAAACGCAGACCCCGGTTTTCGCCGTAGCCATCATCCCATGCGCGTCCGCGCAGACGGCGCACCAACTCATCGACCGGCAGTGGCTCCAGTGGAGGCAGCCACATCCGATGCACCGGACCATACTGGTGGCAGCGCAGCGACGCGATAGCAGCCTGAACCTGCCGCAGCGGGCGCCCATCCGGTCCCACAACCACTTTCGGGGTGAACTGCTCGACAGGCTCGGCCGCCGCCTGTGACTCGGGCAGGGGTCCCATCCCGGTCGCCGAAAACTCCCTTGGCGGCACATAACCGGCCTGGGCGCGGACCGCCGCGGCGGCTGCGCGCCGTGGCGGAGTGTAATTCTGCGACACGAACGCCGTCTGAAACCGGGTCAACCGCGGCCGGCCCTCCACCCGCAACAACCCCGCACCGGCGGGTTTCATCGGCAAATACTTGGCTTCATCATTGCCCACCACCGCGCGCGAATCGGTGTCGTCCAAGGTGCGCAGCGCCGCGCGGATCGGGATGTTGCTCATGATCCCGGTCGCCATCTCATGGCCCAGCCGCTGCGAACCCATCAGCAGCCGCACACCCAAAGCCCGCCCCTGGCGGCCGATTTCGTCCATGACCTCCTTGGCCGGCGGGTACTGCTTAAACATCTGGGTGAACTCGTCGACGATGGTCAGCAGATGCGGCATCGGTTCAAGCTTCTCCCCGCCGTGGATACGCCGATACTCATACTCGGCGGCATCACTGACCCGGGCTCGATCCAGCAACCGTTTGCGCCGCTCCAGCTCGCCGTAGATGACATCTCCCATACGCTCGATCCACAGCGAATCGTTGCGCAGGTTGTTCATCGCGGCCACGACATGCGGCAACCCGTCGATCGCGTGCGCGGTGGTGGTTCCCTTGAAATCAAAGAAGGCGATATTCAATGACTCCGGTGAATGCGTCAACGCCGCCGAGAGCACCAGCGTGGTCCAAAACTGAGACTTGCCGCTGCCGGTGGTCCCCACCAGCACCATGTGATGGCCCATGCCGCCCTCGTGGGTTTCCTTGAAATCCACCGCAACCGGGGCGCCGTTCTCATCCACGCCGATCGGGATGCGCAACCAGTCCGCCCCCCACGGGTTTTCCTCCCACGGAGGCCCCGACCGGGTCGCGGCCCACACCCGGTCCACGTCAACATGGGCGGCATCCTCCAACCCCAAGATGTCGAACAGGTCCACAAATTTCGGTCCGTCAATCGGGAGCGCCGCATCCTGGCTATCCGGGTGAAAACGCGCCATCTTGCGTGCGACCGCCCGCGCGCTCGCCGCATCGAGCTGATCCGGCACCGCCAACGGTCCCGCCTGGGTGCGCGCCATCCCCCCGGTCACGAAAAGGGTCGTACCGTTCTCGAATCCGACACCACTACCCCGCTCGGCGGCCAGCCGCACGAATGTCACCCCGGCCACGCCGCCCTTACGAGTCAGGGTCTGCCACTCCGTACTCACCCGCACCTGGTCACTGATCACCAGCCAATGCGGAAGCGCGCTGCCGCCCTTCTCGCCGAAACCCTTGCGCTCCTGGTGCAATTCAGCACCGACCGCGGCATCCATCTCCTCCGGCGAACCCCACACCATCCGCGCCGGCCCCCCGCTATCGACCAACGCCCAATGCTGGCAATGTGGCAGCCATTTCAGCCAATCCCAGCGCGACACATCATCGGTGACCACCATGATCTTGAAGTCTCGCGGCGAATGAAACAGCGCCGCTTGACAAATCATCGCTCGCGCCAACCCATACACCGGTTCCATACCCTCGGCGCCGACCAGACCCAACCCCGGGTTCGCCGTCAACGACACCGGTTTGGCGACACCCCGCACCGACTTTTGCTCCAACAGAAAACTGCGCAGCGTGTCATAGGTCACTGGCTCATAGTCAGCCGCCTCACCCAACAACGGGGTGTCGAACTTCTTCGTCAAATCCGTCTTGCCGACGCCGATGCGCACCCATGCGAAATGCGGCTGCCCCGGCACCCGCTCCCACATCCGCGCCGACCCCACCAAGCCACGCAGCAGCCCCGGCTCGGGATGAAACCACGCAAACTGCGCGAATTGCCGTGCCGCATCAGCATGCACCACATCACGGATGTCGTCGAGCTCCATCAAATAATCGCGTCGGGCCACCTCCATCTGCGCCGGCGACAGCGTCTTATTGTCCGAGCCCCCGTAGCGGCCCATCATGAACATCCCGCCGAACGAGGCCAGTATCATGAACGGGAAAAAGAACGAGAAGAACCCCATGGGGCCCGAACGCAGGCCCGGCTGGGAAATGATCAACACAATCATCCCCACAAACGCCACCCCGATCACCGCCGGCAAAATGATCTGCATCTTGGTGCGCGGAATCGGCCGCGGCGCCGGCAAGCACTCCTTGATCGCGATCTTGCCCGCATCCACCTTCGGGGCCGCCAACCGCTGACCCGGCGAAAACCGCACCGTCGACATCTAGCCTCCCTGTTGTTGCCCGGTGGGCACCGGTGCCGCCGCCCCATCCAAAGAGTCATGAACCGTCAACGCCGCAGCGCGCGACAACTCCGGCCCGGCCGGCCACACCTGCAGCATCGGCCACGGCGCCGGGCGCACCTGTGAGACCGCCAAACCCAACGCCCGCAAAGCGTTCTCATCAAACGGCACCCCATAGCGCACACCCGACTCGCTGATCAACCACATCGTCTGCCGACGCGGCGAATCCAGCGCCGCCCCCGTCGTCGTCACGAACGTCGCCGGCTCCCCACTCAACAACACCCGATTGGCCTGCACCCCATTAGAGCCACCACCCACCAGGGACACCAGCCGCGCCTGCTGATCCGTGCGGATCGGCAGCCCCCGCCCGCTGACGACCTTCAACACGGCCTGCCGCTCACCTTGCCCCCACTGCCACGCGACACACGTCACCGGCTCGGCTTGCCCATCAACCACCCTCAACGGAGCCTTGGGGTAGGAGTCCACATCCAACACGTGGCGCACCGGCACCCGCGCCAGCTGATCCGGTGACACCCGCGGTGGCGTGGGCGCACCATATGAGTTCTGTTGGCGCAGCATCGCCGCCACCACCGCTGACACCGGCTGCACCCCATCGGCGACCACCACATAAAACCGGTCACCGCCGGTGGCGACGTCCTGGCTGGCCACCACCGACCCCACCACCACGCCCGGACCCCAGTCAAAGTGCGCCGGGTTGCCCGCATCCGCCACCTGCGGCACCACCAGCGGGCCACCCGCTGGAAGCGCATCAAACAACGCCCGAGACATGCCCGCCACCAGCGCCGACGGATCCACACCCAACGCGCTGGTCACCGCACGATCACCCAGATCCACCGGCAGGCGCACACCATCGGTGACCACAAACTTCTGCCGGTTATACGACAGCAGCGCCGCACTCCCGCCGGCCAGCTCGTGGCTACCCTGCCCGAGCGTCAACTCCCCGTCGATCCCAGTCACCAACGGCGAACCACCCATCGTATTTGATGCGGTGTCGCACACCGCCCACCGCGACACATCCGGTGACAGCACCCGCGGTGAATCCACCGGCGCCCCAATGATTCCCACCGTCGGGCCTTTCGGCCACTTCGCCAAATCCTCTGCGCTGACAAACGTCGGCGACTCCGGCGAGCCCGCGATCAGCTGCGCCGACACCAAATTCAGCGCCGGGTGCAACCGCCCATCCACCGACACATACAAGGTGCCCAGCTTGCGGTCCGCCACGATCTTCGACGTCCCCACTAGCCCGGCCGGGCGAAACCAGCCGATCAGAAACGCCCCCACCAGCATCACCACACCGACCACGGCCGAGAGCATCAGCATCGTGCGCTGCCACCGCACCGGGTCCACCTGCATGCGCACCGACCGGCGAAGCAACGCGAAACTCAGCCGCCGGCGCACAAAATAGTGCCCACTCACCTGCGTCTTCGACGCCAAATTCAACGGCACACCGGCACCGTACCGTCCAACCCAACACCCCGCTACCGCCGCGTCCAAACCAAACCAATCCGCGGTCAACCAGCCACGCAACAGCCGCCCACCGGCTGCTGTCGCGTTGACCCCGCGCGAGGAACCATCGGAGCCTGGTCAATAGTCGTACAGAAGGCGTGGGATTGACGCTCGACAACACCAACTCCGCTATCGACCTGCCCCTTGACCGGCGAGACGAACGTACGCCCAGTTGATGGCCCAGCCGTGACCAATCGCGATAAGCACCAGGCCGAAGATGAAAACGATATGACCCAGAAGGGGATGGTCCTCGCCTAAGCGCTTCCCCCACACCGAGCCAGCAAGGCCAGCCGGGGCTACCACGAACCACCAAAAGGGGTGTCGTCTCAGCAAGCTCAACGAGCTGGTGTCGTCTGCCATGTCTGTTAGCGCTCCTTCTCTGAAAAAATCTTTGCGCGCCGAACTTGGATATGACGCACCAAATTTAACGCTCACAACGAACGGCAACACCCCAGCTCTCGCCCATGACGTCCATCGGGCGCACCGGCGCCGGCTATGACCGTCGCAATTCGTGCTCGATTTCCCGCAGACTCGGCTCGAGCTGCTCGCGGATATCGGCGGTGGTAATCGCGGCCGCCGCGTAAACCATATCCGCCAGCGGTAACGGTCGAGTCGACCAACCGCCAATGTGCTCCAGGGTTCGGGCCACAAACCACTGGCTGCGGTAAAACTCGCCACTGCCCGAGGGAACGTCCTCTGGCTGCTGCGGTCCACTTTCAAACCCTCCGGGCCGATGCGCGGCGGGCAGCACGGCGAACACCGCGTTTTCCGCGTCGTACTTCTCCCATACCGCCGGCGTTGGCTCGTTGCCGGCCGTCAGCGTCGTCCATATCGCACGCAATATCGGCGGAACCTCCACACCCACAGCCGATTTCGCCGAATCCACTAATCGCCCGCTGATCGGCAGGATCACCCGCTCCTGCAGGGCCGGCTGTGCCCCGGCCAGCCGCTGCAGCCGGTCATAGAGGTCCGGATACTCCAGCTGCAACCGGTGCACATGCAACTCATCCAGCGCCGGCAGCGACCAATCCCTCGCCAACGGACACCGCTCGCGTTTACAAGGCTCGCCATGCTCCACACCCGCCCCCCGAAAACCCGCCACCGAATCGTTCGCTGCGGCCGCCACCAGTTTCCACTCGGTGCGCGCGCGCACGCCCGCATACTCCACCAGCACCCGCGCTGGATCAGCCCAGCCAAACCAGCGATCCCGAAACGCCTTATCCACCAACGGGTCACCCACCAGAAGCCGCACATTCCGCGGCACGAACACCCCCGGCGGCACATAACCCGAGCCGTCGTTCGACATCACCACTGTCTCGCTACCCGCCGGCGAGCGGAACACCCCCACAGCCCAGGACAGCGGATACCCCCGCTTATCGCACGCAGCCTGCAGCTCCCACGCCAACGCGTTCGCCGCAGCCACATCCGGCGACACCGGCCGCTCCCCACGCGCCGCCCCCGCGGCCGGGGCCACCACGCTGGCCGGCACCAACGTCGGACCCGCGCTCGCCAATGCCCCCGGCAGCGGCGTGAGAGGAGCCGTCGATCCCCCCGGCACCGGCGCTGCAGACCCCGACCCGGGCACACCAGGCGAAATCCCAGCCGCGGGAGCTCCCATCCCAGGCGAAGGCAACATCATCGACGGCGGCGCTGCAGACGCCGACAAACCGCCAGGCGGTGAACCACCAGTTGGCGCAGGCGTATGCGCCCCCGACGATGCCAGGCCGGTAGGCGCCCCGGCTACCGAGGCAGGTGCGGCTGACGCTGGTGGCGGCAACGATCCCGCCGCCTCGATCGGTGGCGCCACCACCTTCGGGGTCGCGGGCACCGATGGAACCGCAGAGCCGGTACCTGCGCCCGCGGCCAAACTAGAGGTAAACGGCTGACCAACCTGCGCGGCCTGCGCCACCGCACTCGGCCCACCCCCGGCCCCCGCTGGCAGACCAGCTAGCCCCGCCGGCGAACCGGACGGCATCTGACCAGCACCAGACGCCAACGACGACAACGCATTACCGCCACCTACGCCCGAAAACCCACCAGGCAAACCGCCACCGGCACCCGCCAAGCCACCGACCGACGGTGACGGCGGTGGCGCACTCGGAGCGGGCAAAGAGGGAGCGCCGATTGGGCCGTTTGACAAGTCACCCCGCCGCCGCGGGTCGCCAGGTACGGTCCCTGAGGCAATCGGCCCAGTCGCTCCCGAGCTGGACTCAGCATCCTTTCCACCTTTGCTCGGCGAAGTTTCGTCCGATTTCTCGCCGCGATGCTGCGGATCGTTGCTGAGTGCATGGGCAGTGGAGTCTCCCGGTGGTGTTCTTCCGATGACCTCCGCGGCAATGGGATTCACCTGACCTGACACGAATGTGTAGTAGTTTCTCAAGGTTTCGGTGAAGTCTTCGTGGGCCGTCAAAGCAATAACATGATATGCGTCAATAATCCCTTCGCGGGCCTCGGGAGGAGACGCCGAGATCTCTTGATGTGCTTGGGAATCGATGCTATCTAGGGCCATGGCTAGTCTGTTGCCCAGGTCGCCCACGTATACAGCAGCCGCATGAAGATCGTCGAGAATGCTCGCGTGGTTGGCATGGTCGACAGCGAGACGTTGATGCGCTGCCACCACGGCTTCGCTCATCTCACCCCCAGTCAGCTCCGAAAGCTGCCCCGCCGCGACACGGTAGTCATTCGCTTTCTGTTCGGCGACCGGGCGGGCAGCGGCAAAACCCTGTGCCACGACGTCAGCGGCGGCCTGGGTTTGCGGCCACAGCCATGCAGGGACGATCCGCTGCGAGTAGGGCCGGTTCGACGGTGACGTAGCGGGCATTTCGGCTACAACCCGCAGGCAGTCCGAACTTTCGCCGCGGCTGCGACACCACGGTCCGCTGCGGCGTTCGCAACCGTCGCCGATTGATGTTGCCCATCAAGAGCAGCCAAATCAATGCTTGCTCGAATGTAGTCGTCGATCGGGCCGGCCACCTCGGCAGGTGTCGCGGGACTGACGTGCTGGCGTAGATATTCGACTTGGATCAGGATACCCGCTTGCGCCTGAACTAACGCGCGAACTGTCACCGGGTCGTTCCAGTTTGGGGGAGAATCGACGAACGGTTGCCGTGTGGCCACCATCGCAGCCGATGCCGCACTCCAGGCATCGCACGCAGTCTTCTTAGCGGCTGCTACGTCGCCTGGGCTGGGTGCGCTTGCGCTTGGTGCCGGGCTCGATGCCGGTCCGGATGGCGCTGGTTGGCGCACCAGTGCGATGCCGCTCATAACGAGCGCGGCCACAGCTGCGGTCGCCATCATCGCGATCAGCAATGCCCTCTGCCATCTACTTGGCGCCGCGTTTACAGCGCGACTGCCCTGGGGATGCGGCGCGGGCTGAGGCTGGACGTGCAGCGGCGGCGGAATGGGCTGGGTCACAACTCCCCCACCCGAAGATCAGCCGCATTCCCATCATCCATGTCAGCGACCGTCGCGAAACCCGATGCCGAGCATTCACCAAGAACTCCACCCCGTACCCGCACCGCAGTAGATACCGCGTGATGCGTTGAGCCCGCCCACGCCAGCAGCAACGTACCGACCGCGTCGAATTCGTTCGCACCAGTGGCCGGTGCCGGTTGTGGTACCGGCGGTGCGGTCTGGGCTTCCGCGGCCACCTTTGCCGCCACCGTGGGGGCGGCAGGATCAACCTGTAACCGCACTGCACTCATCAAATCACCTACCCGGGGGTGCGATTTGCACTCTTTGTCTTACTTACCTTGCGCTAGCGCTGAAGTATCGGACGGCACCAGGACACCGAACCGCCTGGCCTTCGCGACAATTGTCACCAAATTGAGGTAGTTGCTGTCCCCCCTCGTCGCTCACCCTCTCAATGTATCGGTGCGCTATGACACGTGGCTACCGTCGGGACAAAAGACGCGATCGGCACGGAACCTTCGCCGCTGCAAACCACGCTGACGTCCGAACTGGGCTGCATCCTGGGGGTCAAGGTCAGTCAGTTCGAGGGCGCGTCGATCACGCACCTGCGGAATTGTGCCCTCGACCACTGCCAAGCGGTGGCCCAGCCGGGATTTGTAGCGAAAGCCGCTGGTGGCGGCAGTACGGCAATGCACCGGCACCGGTGTATAGTGATGATGTCTGGGGCAATAGCTTCAGGAAGTGGACCCGGTAGCCTTCCGGACGGTGGGTGGGCCGGGTTCCGCGCTGTTTGGGGTCGTTCGTTTCAAACTTGTTTGACGTCGACGACGGCGGGCCGGACCCGGTCTTTCCATCGGCCACCGCGCGCCCAGCACCATGCAATCGCGTCTGGGACGGTTAGCAGGAGCTCCGTTTTCGCGCGATGATGGGCGTAGCGCACAGTGCTGGCGACACCCGCGGCGTGCACTGCGTTGTACAGGAACTTCTTGTCCCAGCGAAGGATAGAGTCGTCCTGTTCCAGGACGATAAGCGTCTGCTCGCCGGGCGGCAGGCCGTCGATGATGGCTTGCAGACAGGCAGCACGGGCGTCGAGCGGGTCACGATAGCGGCACCCAGCGTCGTAAATGGTGGCGGTCACGCCGGCGCGACAGATGGCGTCGGCTATTGCGCGGCGGCGCGGATCGCGTTCCTTGGCCATATGGATCCGGTTTTGACCGGGCAAAACGAACTTGTCCCGCAGCGTTTTTCGGAGATCGTCGATGTCGGCGGCGATGTGGACAGTGGCCACCAGAATGTAGCCGTGCTCTTTGGTTTCGTCGACGAAGATGTGCCGGGCAGTCATTGAGGTGTCTCCACGTCTCCGCAGTCGCAGCGTTCGTTGTCTACCTGCCCGAACAGACGAGAACAATCACCCGGATTAATGCGGCCACAACTTTCACGTTTCACGTCTTGAGGGCGAGCAGCAGCACCGACATCCGCCGA
>Ga0335069_10011988_pt1 | contig 12214 bp, 10 predicted proteins | sample Lox_Sample_11_FD_206714 | JGI IMG/M metagenome (GOLD analysis project Ga0335069, IMG submission 206714) | Soil microbial communities from Loxahatchee National Wildlife Refuge, Florida, United States - Lox_Sample_1.1 | ecosystem: Environmental > Terrestrial > Soil > Wetlands | place: USA...
GGTCAACGACGCCAAGCCGACATCCATATCGGCCTTCCCTTGGAAAAAATCCTTTTTCTCCAGGAGGTGATCCCCGGTGGCCACATCGATCAGATCCAGATCCTTCGACATGCGGTAGCATGCCAGCGTCTTTCCGTCGGGCGAAAGCAGCGTCTGCAGGCACATCCGCAGAACATAAACCTCCGTCGCGGACACCTGTTCCTGACTCTTGAGGTTCCATCGTTCCACGCGCAACGATCTATCGTAGAACACAATCTCCCCCGAGTCCGGCGTGAACTGCGCGGGGTACGCATCCGGAGCGCTGATCTGGAAGAGCGTCTTAAAGGGATCGTGGTTAAGCACGTAGATATTTCCACTGTCTTGTGCCAGCACGTATTTTCCATCCGGACTGAATTTCAGCGTGTGGATGGCATCCTGCAGCGGCGGATCCAGCCGCTTCTGCCAGACCACGTTGTGCAAATCGTCGCTGGTCCTCATGCCCTTGAACGTAACCTCCTCAGTTTGCCATTTCTTGAATTGCTCGGAAGCGCCCGAAGCTGGCACGTCCCGGCAAGACGTGGGCAACGCCGCCAATTCCTTGGTCATCTCCCGGTAGCGCTTCACGTCCGGCTGCGTGGTCATCAACATTTCGCTCAACCAGTTGCCCGTTTTCCCCTTGTTCTCCGTGAAACGGTCCCAGAATTCCGCCAGTGCCTGCGGAGAGTACCCGGCGCGAACTACGGCTTCCATGCCGATCCGGTCGGCCTCCTGCTGGTCTGCTTCCGGGTCAAAGGTAATCGAACCGTGCTGATTCCATTCGTCGTACATGCGGTTCAATTTCTGGTACAGGTCCTTGCGGTCGCCGACCTCCGTGACCCCCAGCTTCTCGCGGAAGACGCGCGTATACAGCTTCGCCTGCTGGTGTGTCACGATGTGTCCCAGTTCGTGCCCCATGACCCCGGCCAGCTCGTCTTCGCTGTGCACCTGGCCGATTAGTTTCCGCGTCACGTATACGCGCCCACCCACGAAGGAAAATGCATTGGCTTGCGACGCATCGGAGAGGAAAAACTGGAATTTCAGATCATTCGGCGGCAAGTGCTTCACCAGCCGTTCTCCGATGCGCTGGAGCTCCGCGCTAAGCTCTTTGATTTCGATTGGTCGAATCGAGCTCATAGATCTGTCGGACAGAAAATCGCCAATCTCCCCTTCTTGCTCCGGCGTGAACATGTTGGTTCCCGGCTTGGGAGTCGATAGCGGCGTCAACGCACAAGGAGACGGCTGCTGGGCTTGCGCGAATGGAGTAATCAGAAAAACGGTCAAGAAAATGAGACCCCGCGCGGGACCTTGTCGCATGAGTGGCAATCCTCACTGCAAAGTAGGGACGTCCAAGTGTATCCGATGGATACGTATCGTCAACCGGAACCCTGCTCCACCGCCCTACCAAACAATTCAACGACATGTTCGCTAAGCCGTGAATGTCCTAACGCCAACCGCTGAATTTGTAACGTACCAGAACGACAAGAATGATGGCCAAAACTACAACCCCAGCGATGATCCATAGAAGTTTCGGGGCCTCTAAGCCTATAAACATGAGGTTAACTCCGTCGTAGTTGGCTCGTCAAAACACTCTCTTATTTTTTTAGGACCAGGCAACCTGCAATTCGGTCATGAATCGCCTGCTTCCTTGGCGGTATTGCCGCAAATAGACAATCCACGGCCACGTAGAGCCAGCCCAACAGCGGTACCTGGATCCACGGCCGACCAGTGAAGAAGCGTGCGCTTGCCCGCCCAAACGTCACTTTACGACGATTCAGGTCGACCACATATAATCCGCAGATTCGCTTTCCCGGAGTAGCCTGGTGCGAGGAACTCTCAGCGATTGCGAAATAAAGCCAACTTGCAAAGATGTAACCACAGAACAGAGCGCAGAGGAAGTGCACCCAAACTTTTCTGATACTTCGGCCGGCGATTCGCCTGGGCGCAGGTCCAAGAACGCGATCGTGATTTTACGGAAAACTGAATAAAACGAAACGACGACGGCGACAGGGATTGCCAAGACTACAAAATCGACGATTGCTGCAAGACATCGAAGTCCGAAAGTCGGTAGTGGTGTGGACGTTACGTTGGCAAGCATCTTTCATCACCACAATACCCCGCTGTTGCCCATCCCTCAAGCTGGTTTGATTCCCGACGAAAAGTCCCGATTACGCGCTCACCGTCCGTGTGCGGGCCAGTACCAAGTTTCCAGTTGCCCAACAAATAGGGGGCTAGTGAGAAATCAGTGATAAAGTTGGATTCGATAGTTATGCGCCCGCCGTTTCGATCCAAGCAAGAAGTGGTCATTAACGCGCCGTTGGAAGCAGTGTGGGCATTCAGCATGGATCTCACGAAAATCCCGGAGTTCCATCCGCGTGTGGTCAAAGTCGATCTGCTTGCCGGAAAATCGTTTCGTGAACCGGGCGTGTCATATCAGTGTCATCTTTCTGGCGGGAAGCACACCTGCATCGAAAAGGACATCGAGATCGTCCCGCTGGAGAAGATCGTCACCCTATTGCCTCAAGACACGTTTGGTATAAGCAAGATTCTCAGCGATTACAGGGCCGAAACAATATTTCAAAAGGTCGACGATTCTTCAACGAAGGTGGAAATCAGCCACTACTACTCGACACCGACCCTGAAAGCCAAACTTGTGAACTTAATAGCAAAGGGCAGAATCGCCCGCGAGACTCAAGCAACCTTGAAAGCGGCCAAAGCCGCAATCGAAGCTGCTCACTGCTCAGGATGACGAACATGTCGGTCTAGGATCGACTTCTCTGGTCAGCCAAGTTACCAGGCGGGTTCGATTACTTCCGGTTTGTCCATGATACTTCCGCAGTGGCCAGCGGCTAACAGAGAAAGGCAAGGAGCGCTGACAGAGGCCGCACGACTATTGCGGGAGGCCCGTTTTATAGAGAATGGCCTTGTGGCGCGGGTCGGGGCTGTAGGGCTCGTATACTCGAGCGCCTTTACACCGATAACCGACTGCCATTAACAGTGGAATTATTTCTTCAGCTTGCCTTTTTCATTCTGAGCTGCAAGCCCATATCGTATTGCTGCTTGAAGCGTATCGATGTTTATATTCTTTAGAGCTTTAAACCGAATGCAATATCCGGTCACGCTCGCCTCGCCTAGTTTTCTTCCAAACGTTTTGGTTAAGTACTTCTTATCTTTGAGACCAAGAATATAGACAGAGATTCCGGTTTTGTTTCCGCTCACACCAATTTGAAAAAACTCTCTACTTTTTCCATTGGCATATTTAATTGTCTGAAATCCATATCCTATCGTAGGGTTGTAAACAGTATGATCTTTGCTGTCTTTGCCATCGAAGAACCACAGTTTGCATTCCGGTGACACTTGAAGTGTGAGCCGATGCAACTCCCGGATGTCACTGCGTTTTGGCTCCGGTTGGCTGGTAATATACTTCTTGATTTGTTCTGGTACGTTCATATGTTCTGTTCCCCAGTTGCGCGCACGAGATTATACGACGTTTAGTCCTTCTCTGTTTAGTCCTTCTCCCCTCACGCCGTTCGTAACGGAGGTCCCAGCCGCCTCACCTTTGCGAGAGACTCGCTAAAGATCCCCTGCTTTCATTTCGCGCGAAATAAACTCAGCTTGCCGCAACGCCAGCGCCACGATGGTCAAGGTGGGATTGGCACTACCCGGCGTGGTCAGCGCGCTGCCGTCGGACACAAACAGGTTTTTCACATCGTGCGCCTGTCCCCAGTGATTTGTCACACCAGCGTCAGGCAAGCTGCTCATGCGCGCGGTACACAGATTGTGCGTGGCCGGAGGGGTGGGACCTTTGACGACACGCTTTGCGCCGACGGCGTCGAACATTTTGGTCATCTGTCCTTGAGCATGGGCGCGCAGCGCTTGGTCGTTGGCGTGTTCCTCCACGTGCACATTCGCCACCGGCAAGCCATAGACGTCTTTCACTTTCGCGTTGAGCGTAACCCGGTTTTGCGATCGTGGAAGATCTTCTCCGTTGATGAACATTCCCGAGAGGTTGCGGTAATTTTCGATAATCGAGGTGAACTCGCGGCCCCAGCCGTAAGGGAGTCCCACAAGAGGGAAGGTGGGCAGGTCCAGTGTCACGAGTTCGATGCGATAGCCGCCGAAAAAGCCGCGGGATGGATTGTTGACCGACTCATCTTCAACGACACCGGCAAGAGTTGCTCCTCGCCAGGAATAAACCGGCTTGTCGAAGATCCCCCACACAAATCCGGTGACCTGGTGGCAGTAATTTCTGCCGACCTGACCGGAAGAGTTGGCGAGTCCATTGGGAAATTGCGAAGATTCCGACAGCAGGAGCAGACGAGCCGTTTCGATGGCGTTCCCAGCGACGCAAACAATGCGAGCACGTTGCTTCTTCTCTAATCCGTGGAGGTCGCGGTAGACGACGGCGTTAACGCGCCCGTCTTTTCCGTGTTCGATGCGGCGGGCGGTTGATTCCAGGCGCAAATCCAGCTTGCCGGTGGCCTCCGCCTGAGGAATTTCCGTGTAGAGGGTGCTCCACTTCGCGCCCATCTTACATCCCTGGACGCAAAAGCCTTGTTGAATGCAGTAGCCACGGCCGTCGTAAGCTCGGGAATTGATGGCCATATGACCTGTATGCACTTGCTTGTAGCCGAGTTTTTTCGCGCCGGCGTACATCACCTTGAAATTGTTCGATGCTGGAAGGCCTGGAACGCCGTTGCGACGCGTAACGCGCATGCGTGCTTCCGCGAGCTCATAGTATTTTGCGAGCTCCTCGTAAGCGATCGGCCAGTCGATCAGCGAAGTTCCCGCGACTTCGCCATAAGTTGTCTTCGCTTTAAGTTCCCAGGGCTGGAGGCGCGGAGCGGACGCTGTCCAGTGAACGGTCGTGCCGCCCAGCGTCTTGCAATGCCAGACCGGCATGTTGGGAAAATCGCGAGCGACACCCCAATCGCCGCTCTGCGTGCGAGTATCGAGCCAAGTCAATTGTTGAAACGCTTCGCCGGGGACCTGGGAAAAAGTCTCTGTGCTCTGACGTTTTCCCGCTTCCAGCAGCACAACTGGAATGTCCCTGCGTGTGAGTTCGTGCGCGAGCGTACCACCGCCTGCGCCGGACCCGATGATCACGACGGCTTGGTCGTCATTCAAGGGAATGCTCGTCATGCTTTCACGCGCCCCATTCACCCGACGCCGGGAATCGGCCCGCTGTCCTCGGCGGGAACCTCCGGCAACCAATGAAGGTCGTTGAATCCGCGATGCAGATAGCCGCCCTTGGAAAAGGCTTCGCCTTCATAGCCAAAATAGGAATAAGCGGCGGGCGTGGCGTAGAGAACTTCCACTTCCTTTTGGCGTACGGCTCGGAAGAACTCGGAGGATTCGATTTTCTTGAGTTCCTCAACGCGCTCGATCTCGGATTTGCTTGGGAAGGAGTCGCCCAATTGTTCCAGCCCCTTCGTCAGCATGGAAGCGAAATTCACGTCGGCCCGGGCCTGCTCGTCCAGTGCGTGAATCACCTGCGCATAGGCAAGGTCATCGAGCTTGTCGTGCGGGAGAATCGTGCGGAGCACGGACATCAAAGTGCTTGCCTGCGGACTGGTGAAAGCGCCGAGACGCACTTCCCAGGCGCGAGCCGTGGCCAAGGATGCGAACGGGCTGCCTAGAAGTACCACGCCAGTCACGAGCCCTGTGCAGGCCTTCAGCAATTCACGGCGATCTTTGCCGATCGCGCCATCCATGTCTTCGACCTCACTTTTATGCTGACGCCGGAGCGTGCGTCAGGCGCTCGCGGCTGCTTCAAACGGATAATGCCGCGGCGTGTGTTGCACCGAAATCCATTTCCAAGTGGTGAATTCGTCGAGCGCCCATTGACCGTTGAGGCGGCCAACGCCTGAGGCTTTCTCACCGCCAAAGGCGACCAATGGTTCGTCGTTGATCGTTCCGTCGTTGACATGGACCATGCCAGTGTCCATGCGTTTGGCGAGCTCGGCGCCGTATTCCGGATTGCGCGTATGAATGGCACCGCTGAGGCCGAAGGGCGAATTGTTGGCGATGCGCATCGCGTCGTCCGGAGTGTCGAACGGCATCACGCAAACGGCGGGGCCAAACAGTTCATTTTGCGCGAGCCACATCTCTGGCCGAACATCGGCGAAGACCGTGGGTGAAGCCAGATTTCCTTCCACCTTGCCCTGCAGCGCGACTCTGGCGCCCTCGTCAATACCTTTTTGGACTTGTTTTGCAAATGTCTGCGCTTGCCGGGCGTTCATCAGCGGACCAAGTTCTGTCTGCGGATCGCGTGGATCGCCGACTTTGAGTTTTCCCACGCGTGCCACGAATTTCTGGAGAAATTGGTTGTAGACGCCGCGCTGCACCAGCACGCGATTCGCACACATGCACACCTGGCCCTGATGTGCGAAGCGGCTGAAGATGGCCGCGTTGATCGCGAGATCCAGGTCCGCGTCGTCCAGGACAATCAGCGCGCTGTTGCCGCCGAGTTCGAGCACCGCTTTTTTGAGGCACCTTCCCGCCACTTCGCCGATGTGCCGCCCGACGCCTTCCGACCCCGTGAAGGAAATCACCCGCGGGATGGGATGTTCGACAAATTTGTCCCCAATTTCCGCAATATCCGCCACCACGACGTTCAGCAAGCCTTTGGGAATCCCCGCTTCCTCAAAAATCTTGGCCAACAAGGTTCCGCCTGTAATCGCCGCATCGTCGTGTGGCTTCAGCACTACGCCATTTCCCGCGCCCAAAGCGGGCGCAACCGAGCGCATGCTCAAAATAAACGGAAAATTGAAGGGACTGATGACTGCCACGACTCCGGCCGGAACGCGATAGAGGCGATTCTCTTTTCCGGGAATCGTGGACGGCAAGATCTCACCTTTCATCCGCAAGGGAAACGTGGAAGCTTCCTTCAGCGAGCTTTTTGCCAGCATGATCTCGATGAACGCTTTCAACCCCGTGCCGCCGAGTTCCTCGATGATCAGATCGGTGATGTCGCTTTCATTCTTTTCGATCCACGCGATGGCCTTTTCCAGGATGGCTCTTCTTTCGAAAGGACTTACCTCGGCCCAGACTTTTTGCGCCGCTTCCGCGGAGCGATACGCCTCGTCGAGGTCCTGCAGATTCGCTAGTTTGAAAGTGGCAATGGTGCGCCCGTTGTATGGGTTCAGGTCGGCGAGCGTTTTCGCGCTGGAGCCGTCGCGCCAGACTCCTCCGATGTATTGCTTGTTGAGCTGAGTCAAAGGATTCATGCCGTCTCCTGACTATTCGACCCGCTCCTCAAAGGGTGGGAAAACTTCTGGGTCAAATGCGGCTTTTCGCACAAGTTCGCAAGCGTGTCAAGAACAATTGGATTTCATGAAAAATCTGCAGCCGATATTCGCCTTGGCAGGGCGAATTCCGGTGAGAAGGCGATGTTGAGTTACAATCCTTCGCCGTCGGAGGATCCATGAGCGACCTGGAAAAGAGGCCAGGGATGCAGCTGCCGGAGCGAACGAACTTGGGACAGCTTGCAGAGCACCCGGAATTCAAGCGCCTGCTTGCCAGGAAGAAAGCATTTCTGGTTCCCGCGTTTGCCTTTTTCTTTGTCTATTATTTTGCGCTTCCTGTTTCGATTGGATTTGCTCCTCGGCTCATGTCCATGCGTGTCTTGGGGCCGGTCACCCTGGCCTATCTCTTCGCGCTCACGCAGTTTTTCGTTGGCGGGATCATCGCCTGGCTGTACATGCGTGCGGCGTCGCGGTTCGACAAGTTGGCCGCAGAACTCCTTCAAATGAGCGAAAAATCAAAAGGGGAGGGCTGAGTGTCCATCGCACTTTTGGTATTTCTCTCTTTCGTGGCGGCCACGCTCGGTATCACCTATTGGGCCGCACGGAAATCGCGCGGAGCGAGCGCCTACTTTGCCGCTGGGCGGCAGATTACGGCGTGGCAAAATGGATTCGCGGTGGCGGGCGATTTTATGAGCGCGGCGTCGTTCCTGGGGGTCGTCGGCCTCATCTCGGTGCAAGGACTGGACGGCTTTCTCTACTCCGTCGGGGGCTTCATCGCCTTTGTCACCATACTGTTGTTGGTGGCCGAGCCGCTGCGCAATTCCGGGAAATACACGCTCGGAGATGTCCTGGCCTTCCGCTTTCGGCCAAGGCCGGTGCGCGCCATCGCGGCCATCAGCACCCTGACGGTCATCAGCTTCTACATGATCGCCCAAATGGTGGGAGCCGGAGCACTAGTCACGCTCCTTTTGGCAGGCTCCGGAATCTCTTACAGCGCGGCGATCATCGGCGTGGGCACCCTGATGATGATCTACGTCATTTTCGGCGGAATGCTGGCGACTACCTGGGTGCAAATCGTCAAGGCCATGCTGCTTTTGGCGTGCACCTTCGCGCTGGCATTTTTGACGCTGAGACACTTCGGCTTTCATCTGGGAGGTTTTTTCGCCGCAGCGAGCGAGATCAACTTTCACGCGGCAGACAAGCTGGTGGTGCGCAATTTCTTGCAGCCGGGTCTGCGGTATACGCCTCCGTATGGTGCGTTTGACCTGATTTCGCTGGGAATGATTTTCATCTTTGGAACCGCGGGCGCGCCCCACGTGCTGGTGCGCTTCTACACTGTCCCGAATGCCAAGACGGCACGGCAAAGTGTCGCCTGGGCCATGGTGCTGATCGGGGCCTTTTTCCTGATGACTTCGATTCTCGGTCTTGGCGCTGCCGCTGTTCTGGGCCCGGACTACATTCTCGGCCACGGCGGCACGAACATGAGCGGCCCGTTGCTCGCCAGAGCATTAGCAGGAGATGTGTTTTTTGCCATCGTTTCCGCGGTCGCCTTCGCCACGATTCTCGCGGTCGTGGCGGGACTTACGATCAGTGCGGCAACCTCGTTTGCTCACGACTTCTGGGTCAACGTGATCCATCGCGGAGCGGAGCGAGATAGCGCGGAGACGGTTCTGGTCGCAAGAACCACCGCTCTCGCCGTTGGCTTGAACGCCATCGTGATTGCCATCGCTGTGGGTCCGACCGCCAACGTCAGCGTCCTGGCAAATTTAGGCATGGCCGTGGCTGCCGCTGCAAATTTTCCAGCGCTGATGCTCTCGCTTTTCTGGCGGCGCTTTAACACAGCGGGAGCGATCGCCGGACTGGCCGCAGGACTGCTTTCGTCCATCTCGTTGATTCTCGCCGGACCGGCAGTGATGGGGATCGATGCACCCGGTTCGATGCATCACCTGATTCATGCGCGCCCCTGGTATCCGCTGGAGAATCCTGGACTCCTGGGTGTGCCCATCGGCTTCGCAGCGGCCGTCCTGGGCACATTCCTGAGCGGAGAATCCGCATCTGAGGAGAAATTTCAGGAGTTGCTGGTCCGGGCGAACACCGGGCTTGGGGCCGAAAAGGCCGCGTTGCATTGATGCGGTGGCGTTATGGACTTCAGCGATAGTTTGGCGGATTGACGGATTGGTCCAAGCCCATGCAGGTTTGTCCGCCCTTGGCGACATTCACGCTGATCAACCAGGGTTTCGTCGAGCGGAATGCTTCCCGAAGCGCGGACTCCAGGTCCTCGGGGCGATCCACTTCTCTGGCTGTCACGCCGTAGCCTTCCGCGATCTTCGCCGCGTCGAGACCGGGCAAGTCCATCCCGGGAACATTCCGTCCAACCTGGGTGAAGTCGCAAAAGCCTTTCAGCGCGGAATAATCCGAGTTACGGATCACAATGAAAATCACTGGTGCGTTTTGTTGAGCAGCACTCCATAGGGTCTGCACAGAATACTGCAGCGAGCCGTCACCCACCGGGCAGACGACGCGACGTTTCGCATTGGCAAGCTGTAGGCCGACTGCGGCCGGCACGCCGAATCCGAGAATGCCGGAGCGTACGGAGTAGAAGGAGCCGGGTAAGTCCAAAGTGAGGTGCTGGTCCAGGTCGCCTTTGGAGGAAGGACATTCTTCGCAGATTATTGCATCGCGCGGCATCACTTTGTTCAATATCTGGAACAAATAGGCGGGCGTGATCGGATAGCTTGCTGCCATTTCCGACAGGCGCGTCGATTTCGGCGGAACTTGTGCGTTCCTCGATTTTGCACGGGCGCGGATGTACTCCGTGGCGGCCGCGATGTTCCCGACGATTCCGACACCTGCCAACGCGGCACTCGCATCCTGCGGTGAGTTGGTAATTTGAAAAAGCGCAGTGCCAGGACGAATCGGATCGCCGGGCACATGCGCATAATAAAGAAAAACAGGCGCGCCGAGGACGAGAACCGTGTCGTAAGGCGACAGTTGATCCGCGAGCGGCTTCTGTGCTGGCAGCAGATTCCCGCAGTATTGCGGATGCGTTCGCGGGAAACACCACCGAGGTGCGATGGGTTCCTGGAAGACGTCCGCCTTGACCTGTTCGGCGAGAGCTACGACCGGCTCCCATGCGCGGTCCTCTTCGATTTGTGAGCCAACAACGATCGCCATTTTTTTGCTGTTGTCAATCGCGCTAACCAGACCATCCAAGGCGGCGGGATCGGCCAGCACTCTATGCGTCGTATCACGCGGCGTGAGCGGTTGGCAATCGTGATTCCAGTCGTTCATGGGGATGGAAAGGAAAACCGGCCCCATAGGAGGCTGCATTGCGAGGTAATACCCGCGCGCGATCGTTGCAGGTATATCTTCCGGGCGAAGAGGTTCGTAAGCCCATTTCACATACGGTTTCACGGTATCTACGGCGCGGCTCACGAGGAAGGGTTCAGCGAGAACTTGACGGCGGTCCTGTTGCCCAGTAGTGACCACCAGCGGCGCATGGCAATAGTACGCATCCACGATCGCCGAGAGCCCGTTACCGGCGCTGGCGATGGAATGCAGATTGACGAACGCCGCCTCTCCTCTTGCCATCGCGTAACCCAGCGCCATTCCGGCCGCGCTACGTTCATGAAGGCCAAGAACATAGCGAAAGTCCGAAGGCATATCCCGCAAGAACGGGAGTTCTGTCGAGCCGGGGTTCCCGAAAATCGTGGTCATCCCCAGCTTGCGAAGCACGTTGTAAGTCGCTTCCCGGACCGTCGGCAATTTCGTCGTCTCCATTTACGGCGATTCGAAACTTGCGAATGCGGGAGTTTATACCACTTTGCAAGAGCGCCAGTGGTGGATTTTGTGTTCGCCGGAGTTATAGTGTGTACGCCAATCGCACAGGAAGAGGCGATTTTCTGCGGAGAAATATGACTACCAAAATCTGCATTGTGGGTTGTGGCGCGCTGGGAAGCGTGATTGCCGCCCATCTGGCCCGACTGGAAGATGTGGAAGTCTTCGCGCTCGACGTGGCGGAGGCGCACGTGCGGGCCATTCGGGAACATAGATTGCGCGTCAGCGGTGCGGCCAACTTGAGCGCAAAATTATTCGCTACCACCAACCCAAGCGAAATTCCATCATGTGAGTTCGGCATTTTTGCCACCAAGAGCATTCACACGCGCGCGGCCATGGCACAGACGGCGCGGATTTTTGGCCCTTCCTCGGCTGTGTGCTCCGTGCAAAACGGCTTGGGCAACGAAGAAATCATTGCCGAGCAAGTCCGGTACGTCATCCGCGGAGCCACGACGATGGCGGCCCACATGGTTGCACCAGGGCATGCAGGCTTTGAGTTTTACAGTGAACTCTGGATTGGTCCGTTTGAGCCTTCCGGAACTCCCTTCTCACTGGTCGAGCAGTTTGCCGGGATTCTAAGCCGCGCGGGTCTTCGCGTGGTTGCCATGCCGGACGTGCGCGGGGCGCAATGGACCAAACTCATTTTCAACGCAGCGGTGAATCCTGTCGGCGCACTCACGCTGCTCCATCACGGCGCCGCTACGCGGTTTCCTCCGACGCGTGCACTTTACGAAGCCTTATTGCTCGAAGGCGAGAGTGTCGCGAAGGCGCTGGGCGTCACTCTACATGGCAATCCGCGCAACATGATCACCGAAGGCGCCAACGCGCCGGGCAAACGCAACGCGAGCATGTTGATGGACGTATTTGCCAAGCGTCAGACCGAGGTGGATTTCATCAATGGCGCCATCGCGGACGTAGGAGAGAGAATCGGTGTCCCTGTGCCGTTGAACCGCGCGATTTGGCAACTGGTCAAGGGTCTCGAGCATTCCTGGACCGATCCGGCTTAGCAAGTGAAGAGCATCAATCGATGCGCGTTCCATCCACTTTTAGCCGGAACAGCACATAGGGCTTTTTGCGCAAATCCTGGCCGTTGTGAAACGTCCCCTGGCGCTCGA
>Ga0335069_10011989_pt1 | contig 12213 bp, 11 predicted proteins | sample Lox_Sample_11_FD_206714 | JGI IMG/M metagenome (GOLD analysis project Ga0335069, IMG submission 206714) | Soil microbial communities from Loxahatchee National Wildlife Refuge, Florida, United States - Lox_Sample_1.1 | ecosystem: Environmental > Terrestrial > Soil > Wetlands | place: USA...
GACCGGACCAGTCGTGAGCAGCGCAGGGAGGCGATGCGCGCCCTCCGTGAGGCGCAGCAGGCTGCGTGACCTCGGCGTGCGACCGGAGGCTGAGCGTGCGCACCGTGTTCCTCGGGACGAGCGATTTCGCCGCCGGAATCCTGCGCCGGCTCGTCGACTCGCGCCACCGCCCCGCGCTCGTCATCACGCGCCCTGACCGGCCGCGCGGCCGGGGGCGCAAGCTGGCCGCACCGCCGGTCGCGGAGGCGGCGCGGGACCTCGGCTTCGAGGCCTATCAGCCGGCTTCGGTCAACGACGAGCAGGCGCGCGCCCGGATCGCTGAGGCCGCGCCCGAGGCGATCTGCGTCTGCGCGTTCGGCGCGCTCATCAAGGAGCCGCTGATCTCCGATCACCTGATCCTCAACGTGCATCCCTCGCTGCTCCCGCGCTGGCGCGGCGCCGCGCCGATCGAGCGGGCGATCATGGCGGGTGACGCCAGTACCGGGGTGTCGATCATGCGCCTGACGGCCGGGCTCGACAGCGGGCCGGTCTGCGCGCAGACGGCCGAGCCGATCGGCGCGTTCGACACGTACGGAAGCCTCGCGGCGCGGCTGGAGGGCCTCGGCGGCGAACTGCTGCTGCGCGTGCTCGACACCACGCCAGCATGTACGCCTCAGAACGACGCGCTGGCGACCTACGCCGAGAAGATCGGACCGGCAGATCGCGAGCTCGACCCGGCCAGGCCGGCGGACGAGCTCGAGCGCGCGGTCCGGGCGCTGACACCGCACATCGGCGCGCACGTCAAGCTGCCCGACGAGACCTGGCTCGGGGTCCGGGAGGCCCGGGCGCATCCGCACAGCGGCCCGCCGCCGGGCACGATCTCCTGGGACGGGCCGCGACCGGTGCTGGGCTGCTCCGAGGGGGCGCTCGAGCTGATCACCGTCCAGCCCCAGGGGCGGCGGTCGATGAGCGGCGAGGACTTCCTTCGTGGGCACCGCCGGTAAGGCGAGGGGGCGCGCCGCGGCGGTCACGCCGGCCCGTGCCTGCGCGTTCGCGGTCATCAGGCGCGTGTTCGAGCACGGCGCATACGCCGATCGAGCGCTGCACGCCGAGGCGAGCCCGCTCGGGCCGCGCGAGCGAGCACTGGCCACCGCGCTTGCATACGGGACGATCCAGCGGCGCGCGACGCTCGACTACGTCGCGTCCGAACTGGGCACGCGCCCGCCGGGGCGGCTCGATCCGCCCGTGCTCGCGGCGCTCCGGCTCGGTCTGTTCCAGCTGCTGTTCCTCGCGGGGATCCCCGAACATGCGGCGGTCAACGAGAGCGTCGAGCTCGTCAAGCGATCGCATCGGAGCGCAACGTCGTATCTCAACGCGATCCTCCGTCGGGCGGCGCGGGACGGTCCCGGGCTCCTCGAGCGGCTCGACGACGAGACGCCCGCGGGCGCCGCGATCGCACACTCGGTCCCGCACTGGCTGGCGGAGCGCTGGTGGGCGGAGCTCGGCGCCGCCCAGGCACGGGCGCTGCTCGCACGCATCAACGAGCCCGCGGAGTCCGCGATCAGGGTCAACGAGCTCGTCGCGACGCGCGAGGAGGTGATCGCCGCACTGCCGGTGCCCGCTGCCCCGGCGCCGGAGCTGGCGGAGGGCCTGATCCTCGGTGGGCCGTTTGACGCCCATGGCTCGGAACTGTTCGCGGCCGGCGCGATCATGCCGCAATCGCGCGGGTCGATGCTCGTCGCCCGTGCGCTGGCGCCGCAGCCGGGCGAGCACGTGCTCGACCTCTGCGCCGCACCCGGCGCCAAGACGACCCATCTCGCCGCGCTGATGCGTGACGAGGGGACGCTCGTGGCGGTCGAGCGCAACGCCGGCCGAGCGCGTGCGCTCGAGCGGACCGCCGCCCGGATGCGGGCGCGCTGCGTCCGGGTCGTGCACGGGGACGCCGCCGCCTTCGTGGGCGAGCAACCGTTCGATCGGGTGCTCGTCGATCCCCCCTGCAGCGGGCTGGGGACGTTGCAGTCGCGCCCCGACCTGCGCTGGCGCGCCGGCCCAGACGCGATCCTGGAGCTCGCCGCGCTCCAGCTCGCGATCATCGAAGCGGCCGCCGCGAATACGGCGCCCGGCGGACTGCTCGTGTACTCCGTGTGCACGATCTCCCGCGCCGAGAGCGAGGATGTGATCGACGCATTCCTCGCGCGACATGACGATTTCGAGGCGCTCGGCCCGCCCCGGCAGCTGCTCCCGCACCTCGACGGCACGGACGGCTTCTTCATCGCTCGCGTGCGACGCGCGAGTTAAGGCGTGCATCCCCGATACCCTTCACAGGGACCGTGAGCGAACCTGCGATCAAGCTCGGTCCTGAATGTCCCGCCTGTGGCGAGCCTTGGCTGCGCCCGACGGCGGTGCCTGGCCGCTATCGCTGCGTCAACTGCCTACAGCGCTTCGAACTCGTGTCGGTGTGTCCGAACTGCGGCGAGCATTCCACGATCGTGCGGATGTCGAGCACCGCGATCGTGGCGTGCAATCACTGCAAGGGCAGCATGCTCAGGGCGGTGTAGGTGGCAGCGGCGAAGCGGGAGCCGGCAGCGGCGAATCGGGAGCTGCTGCGCGAACGGCGCGTGGCGCCGTCGATCCTGTCCGCCGATTTCGGCCGCCTGCGAGAACAGGTGGCCGACGTGCTCGCGGCCGGAGCGCGCGTGATCCACGTCGACGTGATGGACGGCCACTTCGTGCCGCCGATCACGTTCGGCGCGATCGCCGTGAGCGCGATTGCCGACGCGGTGCACGCCGCCGGCGGGATCATCGACGTTCATCTGATGATCGAGCGTCCCGAGCGCCAGATCGACGAGCTTGTCCGCGCCGGGGCGGACAGCATCACGATCCACGTCGAAGCGACCCCGCACGTGCACTACGCGCTCGCTGCGATCCGCGCGGCGGGGTGCACGGCCGGGGCGGCCCTGTGCCCGGCAACGCCGGCCAACAGTCTCGCCGAGGTGGCCGACGACTCGCTCGACCTGGCGCTGTGCATGAGCGTCAACCCCGGCTGGGGCGCCCAGGAGCTGATTCCGGCCTCGATCGGAAAGCTCGAGCGGATGCGGGCCGCGCTCCCGGCCCACGTCGCGCTCGAGGTCGACGGCGGCGTGCACAAGGGCACCGCGCCGGCGGTCGCGCAGGCGGGGGCGAACCTGCTCGTCACCGGGTCCGCCGTATTCGGGTCCAAGGACCCGGCCGCCGCGTACGCCGAAATCGCCGCCGCGGCCGGCGCGACCCACTGAGGCCGGGCGCATCGCGCCGCGCTTTCCTGTAGGGTCAGCGCGATGCTGGGAAGGAAGGTACTGGCGCTGCTTGCGGCGCTCGCACTCTCGGTCGCGCTCGCGTCGTGCGGCGGATCGAGCTCGTCCGGCGTCAGCGCCGCCGACTACGTCAAGTCGATCTGCCAGGCCGTGGGTCCGTTCGAGAAGGACGTCCAGGCCCGCAGCCAGGCGATCTCGAACCTCGGCAGCGGGGCCAGCGCGGCCGAGGGCAAGAAGGCCCTTCAGGACTTCCTGACCGCCGTCGTCAACGACACCGATCAGGCGATCACCAAGCTCAAGGCGGCCGGTACTCCGAACGTCAACAACGGCAAGCAGATCGAGACCGCGATCGTGCAGGCCTTCACCACGCTGAAGACGGCGCTCCAGACCGCCAACACGTCCGCCGCGTCGCTGCCGACGAGCAGTCCGGATGCGTTCAAGACCGCGGCTCAGCAGCTCGGCTCGAAGATCACCTCGTCGATGAGCAACATCGGCTCGAGCCTGAACAACCTCAAGAGCGCCGATCTCGAGGCCGCCGCCAAGAAGGAGGCGGCGTGCCAGAGCATCGGCGCCTAGTGCCCTAGCATCGGCGCCTCGCTAGCGTCGGCGCCGAACCTTCGGACGAGATCCGGGGTCGGGCGGGTCGGGCGGGTCGAACCGCCTGCACAACGTGAAAAAGTCGGCGCCGCGCACGACGTTTGTGCACATAAGCACCGTGGCGGTGCTTATGGGGCATACGTCTGAGCGGGCCGGCGACTTTTGCACGTTGTGCCCGCGCTGCCCGCCCTGGCGATCAGCCGATGCCGCCGGCGGCTTTTGCACGTCGTGCCCGCGCTGCCCGCCCTGGCGATCAGCCGATGCCGCCGGCGGCTTTTGCACGTCGTGCCCTCGCTGCCCGCCCTGGCGATCAGCCGATGCCGCCGGCGGCCGCGGTCGCCTGCTGCGCTGTTGTCGTCCCGGCGGGCCCGCGGCGGTACACCGCCCGTAGCAGCCCGCACAACACGAGCGCGGCGACGAAGTAGCCGACCTCGACCCGGGTGACCTCGGAGCTGATCGCCGGCGAGGCCACAAACGCGACGAACAGGGCCGCCGCGAACAGCCACGCGATCGAGGCGAGCTTCGCACGCCCCCGGGCGAGCGCGGCCTGGTTGAGCGTCCCGGAGACGAGGTGCAGGCCCATCCCGATCGCCACGACCGCCAGCCCGATCCGTCCGTAGTGGAAGCCCTTGTTGCCGAGCAGGGTGGTCATCACAAACGGTCCGATCAGCAGCAGGCCGAGCGCGACCGCCCCCGCGAACCCGGCGATCGCGAAGACCGTGAGGCGGATCGCGCGGTGGAACTCATCGCTTGACTCGCGCGCCTCGAGGCCGGCGAGGTGCGGCAGGATCGACGTCTGGATCGCCTGGAACAGCTGCAAGGGGGCCCGCACGATCAGCAGCACGTTGAAGACGAAGCCGGCGAGTGCGCGCCCCGAGGTGTGGTTGACGATCAGCACAGCGGCGTTCATCAGGGTCTGCTCCGCGAGCATGATCCCGACGACCGCGACCGCGAACCCGGTCCCGACCTTCATCGAGAGGTCCTCGGCCGCCTCCTCGACGGCCGCGTGGGCAGGGCCCTCGCGGGCCGCGTCGGCGGCGGGGAGGCCGGACAGGCGCGCGGATCCGGGCAGCCGCACCCGCGAGAACGCGAACGGGATCACCGCCAGCGACACGAACGGCGCAACCGCCATGCCGAGCGCAACCGCCGCCTGCCCCGAGGCGATCCCGACCGCGACCGCGAGCGCGAACAGGAACCGCGACGTCGACTCCAGGAACACGAGCCCGCCGTACAGCGCGAACCGCTCGTGGCCAGCGAGCCAGCCGCGGGCGAAGTAGCTCGCCGCGTACGCGAGCACGCCGATCACGAGGATCCAGTAGAGCGCGCTGGAGCCGTCGAACAGGTTGTGCTCGATCTGAGGGCGCAGTGCCAGCGCCGTGGCCAGGAACAACACCGCGAATCCGAGCTGGATCAGCGCCGGCACGCGCAGCGGATGGCCGTGCAGCCCGCGGGCGCGACGGTCGGCGATCGTCCGTGAGAGCAGCTGCTCGACCGGCCGGTAGATCACCGACAGGATCACGAACATCACCGCCCAGCACAGGGACACGCGGCCATAGGCACCGGGCGTAAGCACGTGGCTCGCGGTCGCGAGATAGGCGAACGTGAAGATCCCGGTCGATGCGATTCCGATCGACAGGACGCGGGCGCCCGACGCGTACGACTTGGCGCTGTCGGCAGGGGGCGGACCCCCGTTGCTGCCGGCCCCGGCCGGCTGCGGCCCGCCAGGACGCTGTGCCGCGACTTCCGGCACGCCGCCGGGACCACCTGGCGCGGGGGACACTACGCCACCCGCACCAGCAGCATCGTCCACGGGAACGGGGAGCGCACGTCGATCACCTCGCCGTGGCGCCCGAGCAGTCGCACGAACGCGCGCTTGGTGAAGTGGTTGACATGCCCGGGCGTGTTTCCGAGGTCCCGCAGATAGGCGCCGCGCGCCATGTTCAGCATTCGCCACAGCGGCTCGCGGGGAACGGACACGAGCAGATGTGAGCGGGCGACCCGTGCCATCTCCGACACGGTGGCCTCGGGGTCGGGCACGTGCTCGAGCACCTCGATCGCGGCGACGAGGTCGAACTCGCCGGAGCCGAACGGCAGCGCGCCGGGCTCGAACGTGCGGAACTCGAGATTCGGCCGTCGGCGCGCGGCCCACTCGGCCTGGAGCTTGGGGTCGTCGAGGTCGATGCCGACTACTTGTCCGGTCCCGAGCCGCGTCGCCCACCGCTCGGTCAGAACCCCCTCACCGCAGCCGACGTCGAGAACGGTGTGTGGTTCGGCCGTGCCGAACAGCTCGTCGAGGGTCCGCTCGAAGCCCGCCATCAGGCGGCGGACGACCGGATTCGTCGAGCCGTACTTGTCGAACGTGTTGCCGGTCGGTACGGCCTCGGTCGCTCCCGTCATACCTCGAGTGCCTCGCGATCGGGGTTGCCGCCGGGCTCGTAGTGCGAGGGCTCGACGCCGAGCTGCAACTCGATCCTCCGGATCCGCTCGAGCGTGCGTTGCGAGAGCGTCCGCTGCGAGGACAGCAGGTCCCCGATCACGCCGAGCGCGCCGAGCAGCATCGCGCCGAAGAACAGGACGGCGCCGAAGATCAGCGACTGGACGTGGCCGGCCCGGCCGCCGTTGCCGATGAACGCGACGACGAAGCGGATGAACAGCGCGAGCGCGGGAACGCCGAGCACGATCGCCGCGCCCCAGAACACCTTGAGCGGCTCGTACTGCGAGTAGATGCGGAAGATCGACAGTGCGTTGCGGCGCACGTACGACGCCGTGGACGGGAACAGCCGTGACTCCCGCGTCTTGGGATTCGTGCGGATCGGCACATGGTCGACCGCAACGAGTAGCTTGCCGGCCTGGATGATCGTCTCGAGCGTGTATGTGAACTTCGACACGACCTGCATCTGCAGCGCTGCCTCGCGGTTGTACGCGCGGAAGCCGGAGGTTGTGTCGGGCACCCGCGTCGAGGATGCCTGGCGCACGACCCACGAGCCCAGGCGCTGGAGCAGCTTCTTGGGCGCGGAGAAATGCTCGATCGTGGTGACCTGGCGGTCGCCGACGACCATGTCCGCCTCGCCCCGCAGAATCGGTGCGACGAGCTTCGGAATGTCCTCGCCCTCGTACTGGTTGTCCGCGTCGGTATTGACGATCACGTCCGCGCCCAGCTTCAAGCCGGCGTCGATACCCGCCTGGAAGGCGGCCGCCAGACCCTTGTTATTGGTCAGGCGGACGACGTGATCGACACCGTGCGCCCGCGCCACCTCTATCGTCCGGTCGCTCGAACCGTCGTCGATCACGAGCCAGTCCACCGCATCGAACCCGTCGACGTGGCGTGGGAGCTGGCTCAGCGTCAGCGGCAGCTGCTGCTCTTCGTTGAAACATGGAATCTGGATGATGAGTTTCATGACCGCGTACTCGGCTCCCGCCGGTGCGATGGCTGCTGGGTGCGCTGAAGCGACCGTGCGGAAGGCGCTGTCGATAACACGGTAGCGGGATACTCGGCACGAGACATGGACATGGCAATCGATACGAGGCGGGTGCCCAGCCAGCCACTGACGGCCCGGACGGCACCACCGGGGCGCGCGCGCCACCGCGCCCACGCGCTCAGCCAGCTGCGGATTCGCAACCCGCATGCCGTTGTGCTCTGCTTCATCCTGATCGCGACGCTGCTTCTGCGCCTGTGGGGGATCAAGCAGGGATTGCCCTACAGCTACAACGTCGACGAGGCGACCCACTTCGTCCCGCGTGCGGTCGCGTTCTTCTCCCAGGACCTCAACCCGCACTACTTCCTCAACCCGCCGGCGTACTCGTATCTGCTGCACATCGTGTTCGAGTTGTGGTTCGGCAGCGGGGACGCGGTGTCGCGCGCGTACGCCTCCAACCCGACCGACGTGTACGTCGTCGCGCGCGTCGTCGCGGCCGTGCTGGGGACCGCGTCGGTCTGGCTGACCTACCTCGCCGGAGCGCGGTTCTTCAACAAGAACGTCGGGCTCGCGGCGGCCGCGATCTTCGGGTTTGCGTTCCTGCCGATCTTCTACAGCCACCTCGCGCTCAACGATGTCCCGACGCTGGCGCCGGTGGCGCTGTCGCTGTATGGCACCGCCTGCGTGCTGCGCCGCGGCCGACTGCGCGACTACGTGATCGCGGGCATCGGGCTCGGCCTGGCCGCCGCCACCAAGTACACCGGCGGGATCGCGCTGCTGTGCCTGCTCGCGGCGTTCGTCAGCGACGGCGCCGGCGGCGCGTTCTGGGTCGCCCTGCGGCGGCTCGCGATCGGACTGATCGTGGCGTTCATCGCGTTCGTGATCGCGAATCCATACTCGCTGCTCGACTTCCACGCGTTTACCTCGGGCGTGTCCTCGCAGGCGTCACTGGCGGCCGGTCAGGATCCGGTGAAGCTCGGAACCCGCCCCGGCAGCGGCATCGACTACTACCTGTGGACGTTCACGTGGGGGCTCGGGTGGGGTCCCGTCCTTGCCGCGATCGGCGGTGCCGTGTTGCTGCTCGCGCGGCGCCGGTGGGCGCTCGCGATGGTGCTGATCCCGGCGCCGATCACGTTCATCATCTTCATGGGCAACCAGCAGCGCTACTTCGGCCGCTGGCTGATGCCGATCTTCCCGATCGTCGCGATCCTCGGCGCCTACGGGGCGATCGAGCTGATCGGCTGGCTGATCCGCGCGCGCCGGATCCCGGCGCCGGCCGCCGTCGCGCTCGTGACGGTGCTGCTGCTTGCCCAGAGCCTGGTCGCGGTGCTGCACGACGACGCCGTCCTCTCGCGGCCCGACACGCGCAACCTCGTGCGGGCGTGGATGGTCAACCACGTGCCGGCCGGGGCGAAGGTCGTGATCGAGCCGGTCGTGTCGGACAATTGGGCGACCGATGTCGGTGTCTCGCTGCCGTGGACGCCGACCGGTGATCGCTGGTACCGCTACCCGACCTGGCTGACCGACCTCGACCCAAACGGCAACCCGCTCGCGCCCGGACAGCGGCGCTACGTGCTCGTCGATCAGTACGAGCGCACGCTGCGTCCGGCCCTGCTCGACCAGTACGCCGGGAGCGGTTACTGCTGGATCGTGATCGGCTCGGAGCAGGCCGGGCGGGCGTTCGCTCAGCCCCAGCTCGTGCCGTCGGCAATCGCGTACTACGCCGCGCTCGCGAATCGCGCGCGCCTCGTCTACCACGTGAGCCCGTTCTCGCCGGGCACTCACCCGGTCCCGTTCAGCTTCGACTGGGCGATCGACTACTACCCCCGCCAGTACCGCCGCCCGGGACCGGAGCTGAGCGTGTACCGGCTGTCGGGCGGGAAGTGCGGGGCGGCGTAGCCCGCATTCGCGACTATCCTTGAGGGGACCCCATGCCCCTCAAGACCGATACGGATCGTCGGTTGCTCGCACGCGCGATCGAGCTGGCGGAACAGGGGCGTGGGCGCGTGAGCCCCAATCCGCTCGTCGGCGCCGTGATTGCGCGTGACGAGGAGCCGGTCAGCGAGGGCTTTCACCGGGAGCTCGGGGGACCGCACGCGGAGGTCGAGGCGATCCGGGCAGCCGAGGACCAGGACCTGACCGGCGCGACGATGTACGTGTCGCTCGAGCCGTGCTGCCATCACGGTCGGACGCCGCCGTGCACCGACGCGATCCGGCATGCCGGGATCGTGCGCGTCGTCGTTGCCTCCGACGACCCCTCCGAGCATGCGTCCGGCCGCGGTCTCGGCATCCTGCGCGACGAGGGGATCGAGGTCGTGATGGCCGACGGCGAGCTCGCGGCGCGCGCGCGGCTGCTCAACCAGCCGTTCCGCAAGCACGCGCGCACCGGGCGCCCGTGGGTCCTGTTCAAATCCGCGATGTCGCTCGACGGCAAGGTCGCCACTCGCGGCGGCGACTCCAAGTGGATCTCGAGCGAGGCCAGCCGCTACCGTGCACACCACTGGCGCGCGGAATGCGACGCGGTCGCCGTCGGGATCGGCACCGCGCTGGCCGACGACCCGCAGCTCACCGCGCGCGTCAAGGGCGCGGTCCGCCAGCCACGCCGGATCGTGTTCGACTCGCTTGCGCGCCTGCCAATCGCGTCCAAGCTGATCAGCCAGGCTCGCCAGATCCCGCTCACGGTCGTCGTCTCGCGGGCGGCGCCACGCGCCGCCACCGACGCACTCGAGGCCCACGGCGCCGACGTCATCGTCGCGACCGGAGAGAACGAGCCCGCGCGCGTGCGCTCGGCGCTCGACCAGCTCGGATCGAGCGGCATCACGTCGATCCTGCTCGAGGGCGGACCGCACCTCTCCGGGGCGTTCCTCGACGTCGGCGAGGTCGATGAGATCCGCCTGTTCCTCGCGCCGCTGATCCTCGGCGGGCGCACCGCGCGCGACCCGCTCGAGGGCGAGGGCGTCGATTTCATCTCCGACGCAGTCCGTGCGCTGACGCTCGACTGCGAGCGAATCGGCGAGGACGTCCTCATCTCGGCGCGCGTCAAGGAGTGGTGATGTTCACAGGGCTCGTCGCGGATCTCGGCACGGTCACGTCGGCGGAGCGCTCCGCCGACGGCGTCCGCCTCACGGTCACGACGCAACTCGCGGCCCAGCTCGGCGCAGGCGATTCGATCGCGGTCAACGGCGTCTGCCTCACCGCGATCGCGACCGACGCGCACGGCTTCCGCGCCGAGGTGATGAACGAGACGCTCGCGCGCTCATCGCTGCGCGACGCCCGTCCCGGCGCGCACGTCAACCTCGAGCTGGCGCTGCGCGCGACCGACCGGCTTGGAGGCCACATCGTCCAGGGTCACGTCGACGCGACCGGCACGGTCGCGAGCGTTGCGGACGACGGGTTCGCGCGCCGGGTGCGGATCGACGCTCCCGACGATGTCCTGCGGTATCTGGTCGAGAAGGGATCGATCACCGTCGACGGGGTGTCGTTAACGGTGGCGGACGTGGATAGCGATTCCTTTACCGTCTCTCTGATACCAGAGACGCTCGAGCGGACCAACCTGAACACCGCGCAGCCGGGAACGATTGTGAATCTGGAGGTCGATGTGTTGGCGAAATACGTGGAGAAACTGATAGGGGTGACACGGACGTGAGCCCGGTGAAGGCGCCCTTCTCGACGATCGAGGAGGCGATCGAGGACATCCGGCAGGGAAAGATGGTCGTCGTCTGCGACGACGAGCACCGCGAGAACGAGGGCGACCTGACGCTCGCCGCCCAGTTCATCACGCCCGAGGCGATCAACTTCATGGCCAAGGAGGGTCGGGGCCTGATCTGCCTCGCGCTCACTCCTGAGCGCTGCGACGAGCTCGGCCTCGACCTGATGGCCGCGAAGAACGAGTCCCCGTTCGAGACCGCCTTCACTGTCTCGATCGAGGCGCGGACCGGCGTCAGCACCGGCATCTCGGCCGCCGACCGGGCGCGGACGATCCAGGTCGCGATCGACCCGAAGACGAGCCCGCGCGAGCTCGTCCAGCCAGGACACGTGTTCCCGCTCAAGGCCAAGGCCGGCGGCGTGCTCGAACGCGTCGGGCAGACCGAGGCGGGCGTCGACCTCGCCAGGCTGGCCGGACTGATCCCGGCGAGCGTGATCTGCGAGGTGATGAACGACGACGGCTCGATGGCGCGGGTCCCGGATCTCGAGCAGTACTGCGCGCGCCACGACCTGAAGATGATCACGGTCGCCGACCTGGTCGCCTACCGCCGCCGCCACGAGAAGCTCGTCGAGCGGGTCGTCTCGACGAAGCTCCCGACCGGATTCGGTGATTTCGTCGCCGTCGGCTACCGCTCGCTCGTCGACAACAAGCATCACGTGGCACTCGTGAAGGGCGACGTCGAGGGCGAGGAGGACGTGCTCGTGCGCGTGCACTCCGAGTGCCTCACCGGCGATGTGTTCCACTCACTGCGCTGCGACTGCGGCGAACAGCTCGAGTCCGCGCTGTCGATGATCGAGCAGGAGGGCTGCGGCGTCCTGCTCTACCTCAGCCAGGAGGGTCGCGGCATCGGCCTGCTGAACAAGCTGAGGGCGTACAAGCTCCAGGAGGAGGGGCTCGACACCGTCGACGCGAACCTCCGTCTCGGGCTCCCGGCCGACCTGCGCGACTACGGGATCGGCGCACAGATCCTCGTCGATCTGGGTCTGTCGTCGATCCGGATCCTCACGAACAACCCGAAGAAGATCTCCGGCCTGGCCGGCTACGGCCTGTCGGTCACCGACCAGATCCCGATCCAGCATGTGCCGAACCCGCACAACGAGGCGTATCTGCGCGCCAAGCGCGAGAAGATGGGCCACACGCTGCATCACCAGGGGTTGGCGCTCGACGAGGAAATGATCCGCCACGAGCAGTCGCAGGATCGAGAGCGCGATGGCTAACGACA
>Ga0335069_10011990_pt1 | contig 12213 bp, 15 predicted proteins | sample Lox_Sample_11_FD_206714 | JGI IMG/M metagenome (GOLD analysis project Ga0335069, IMG submission 206714) | Soil microbial communities from Loxahatchee National Wildlife Refuge, Florida, United States - Lox_Sample_1.1 | ecosystem: Environmental > Terrestrial > Soil > Wetlands | place: USA...
GGGCGAGGGGAGTCTCGGCGTCGCAAATTGAGACGTCGCCCGCGTAGCTGACGCCGGAACTCCCCTCGCCCGCGAAGCGGGAGAGGGGCCGGGGGAGAGGGCCCGTCAAAGCCCCTTCAACTCGCCGCGACCTGCGCGAGATCGTCGACGACGTCGACCGTGACGTCGATCGTCGCGCTCGACGCCAGCATCGCGGTCGCCGAGCAGTACTTGTCGTGCGACAGCTTCACGGCACGCTCGACGGCGGCGCGCGGCAGGCCGCGGCCGCGGACGGTGAATCGCATCTCGATCCGCGTGAACACCTTGGGGTCGGTCTCGGCCCGCTCGGCGCGCAATTCGACGTCGCAGCCGCGCACGTCGTGCCGGCCGCGCTTCAGGATCAGCACGACGTCGTACGCGGAACAGCCGCCGGTGCCGGCGAGCAGCAGTTCCATCGGCCGCGGCGCCAGGTTCCGGCCGCCGCCGTCCGGCGCGCCGTCCATCGCGACGAGGTGACCGCTGCCGGTCTCGGCGACGAAGCTCATCCCGGTGCCGGTCCAGCGTACGGTCGATTCCATCATGTGTCCTTCCAGGAACGCAGGCGAGGCGCGGGCGAGGCGAGGCCCGGCGATGCCCCGCGAACCGGCGCGTGCGGGCCGTCTTGATGCGGAACATCCGTTTCAGATAGAATACAAGGCTTTTCAGCTGCCGCCCTCGCCGATCGTTCGATCGCCGACGGTTGAAGCGGGCGCGGCAAAGCCACCGGTAGGACCGACTTCCATGAAGACATTTTCCGCGAAGGCCGAGACCGTCCAGCACGACTGGTTCCTCGTCGACGCCGACCAGAAGGTGCTGGGGCGCCTCGCGGCCGAGATTGCCCGCCGCCTGCGCGGCAAGCACAAGCCGGAGTACACGCCGCACGTCGATACCGGCGATTTCATCGTCGTCGTCAATGCGGCGAAGATCAAGGTGACGGGCAACAAGGCGACCGACAAGCTCTACCACCGGCACTCGACGTATCCGGGCGGCATCCGGACCACGAGCTTCGAGAAGATGCAGGGGCGCTTTCCCGGCCGCGCGCTGACGCATGCCGTCAAGGGCATGCTGCCCAAGGGGCCGCTCGGCTACGCGATGATCAAGAAGCTCAAGATCTATCCCGACGCGTCGCATCCGCACGCCGCGCAGCAGCCCAAACCGCTCCAGTTCTGAGGTCCAGGATGATCGGCAACCACAACTACGGCACCGGCCGTCGCAAGAGTTCCGTCGCGCGCGTCTTCCTGCGCCGCGGCACCGGAAAGATCGTCATCAACGGACGTGCGATCGAGCAGTACTTCCATCGCGAGACCGGGCGCATGGTGGCGCGCCAGCCGCTGGAACTGACGAGCCACACGACGACGTTCGACATCCAGGTCAACGTCGAGGGTGGCGGCGAGACCGGCCAGGCCGGCGCCGTTCGCCATGGCATCACCCGCGCGCTGATCGACTACGACGCGACGCTGAAGCCGGTCCTGTCGAAGGCCGGGCTCGTGACGCGCGACGCGCGCGAAGTCGAGCGCAAGAAGGTCGGCCTGCGCAAGGCGCGTCGCCGCAAGCAGTTCTCCAAGCGCTAAGCCGTTCTCGCCGCGCGGCGCCGGGCACGCCTCCGTGCGCCTGGCGCCGCTTCGCTTATGGCGGGTCTTCACCCGTCCGGCTCGTGTTCGACGACCGTAGGTCGCGGACCGTACGTCAATCCATCCGTCCGGATGACGCGGCACCGGACTGCCGCGGCCTATACTCGATTCCTCCCGGCACGGATAGTCGAATATCTGCGCGGGGTTGGCGCACGGACTTCAAGGTGGGCCGCGGCGCTCGAGCGTGCCAGCGCGGCGAGAACGCGCCACCTGTTGGCGGTTATCGTTTGCCGCCAGGATCTCGTTGAAAGATGAGCACGAACAATCCCATTCGAGTGGGCATCGTCGGCGGGACGGGCTACACCGGCGTCGAGTTGCTGCGCCTGCTGGTGCGGCACCCCGCGGCTCGGATCGCGTCGATCACGTCGCGCGGCGAAGCGGGCACCCGCGTCGATGCGCTCTTCCCGTCGCTGCGGGGGCACGTTGACCTGCGGTTCGTCGAGCCGTCAGCGAAGTCCGCGAGCGGTTGCGACGTCGTCTTCTTCGCGACGCCGCATGGCGTCGCGATGAGCCAGGCGCGCGAGCTGGTCGGCGCCGGCATCCGGGTCATCGACCTTGCCGCCGATTTCCGGCTGCGCGATCCGGCGCTCTTCGAACGCTGGTACCGGATGCCGCACGCGTGTCCTGAACTCCTCGACGAGGCCGTCTACGGCCTGCCGGAAACCGGACGCGCCGCGCTGCGCCGCGCGCGCATCGCCGGGATGCCGGGCTGCTACCCGACGAGCGTGCAACTGGGCCTGCTGCCGCTGCTGGAACTCGAGCGCGCGCAGCCCGGGTCGATCGACGCGTCGACGCTGGTCGCCGACAGCAAGTCGGGCGCGAGCGGCGCCGGTCGCAAGGGCGAGGTCGGGCTGATCTTCAGCGAGGTCGCCGACAACTTCAAGCCGTACGGTCTCGAGGGACACCGGCACCACCCGGAGATCGTGCAGCAGCTGGAGCACGCGCTCGGCGGCCGGATCGGGTTCACGTTCGTTCCGCACCTGCTGCCCACCGTGCGCGGCATCCTGTCGACGCTCTACGTGCGGCTCAAGTCGGCCGTCGGCGTCGACCTGCAGCGCCATTTCGAGCAGCGCTACGCGCAGGAGCCCTTCGTCGACGTGATGCCCGCGGGCAGCGCGCCGGAGACGCGCTCGGTGCGCGGATCGAACATCGCGCGCATCGCGCTGCACCGTCCCGCGGAGGACCTGCTGGTCGTATTCGTCGCCATCGACAACCTGGTGAAGGGGGCCGCGGGACAGGCCGTCCAGGCGATGAACATCATGTTCGGACGGCCGGAGACCGAAGGACTGGCCGGCGTCCCGCTCCTGCCCTGACCCTCGGCGATGAAGTGGAAGCTCCTGCTTCGCAACCTCTCCGTCAGCGCACCGCGCGTCACGGTGCGGTCGCAGCTGCCGCCGTGGATCCGCTTCGTCCTCTTCTTCCTGCTGACGGCGAGCGCCGCTGCGCTCGGCATGGGGATCTACGAGTACGGCCGCAACTTCGCCGGGCCGGATCGCCACGACCTGCTCGCGAAGGTCGACCAGCTGCAGCTTCAGGTGCGCGAGGTCACCGCCGAGCGCGATCGCTACGCCGCGCTGCAGGCTGCCGGCGAGGCGCAGCTGAAGGTCGAGCGCGCGGCACAGCAGCAGCTCGTCGAGCAGGCCCGCTCGCTCGAGATCGAATCGAACAAGCTGCGCGAGGACCTCGCCTTCTTCGACAGCCTGCTGCCGGCGGGCACGGGCAACAAGGACGTCGTCATCCGCAGTTTCCGCGTGCAGCCCGCGGACGAGCCGAACCAGATGCGCTATCGCCTGCTGGTGCAGCAGAGCGGCAAGCCGGAACACGACTTTGTCGGCAGCGTCGAGCTGGTCGTCAACTTCTCGCAGGGCGGACGCAATTTCGTCCTGCAGATGCCGGAGCCCAACGCGCCGGCCGAGCGGGTCCAGGCGTTTGCGCTCGGGTTCCGCCATTACCAGCGCGTCGAGGGCACGTTCGCGCTGCCGCCCGGCGCCACGGCGCGGTCGTGCCAGGTGCGGATCCTGACGGGTTCGACGACGCGCCTGCAGCAGACGTTCACGCTTTGAACACCACGGAATGATTTGATCGCGGCGCCGGCGATTCCGCGCGGTTGCAACCTCGAGGAGCAGTGACATGTTCAGCAAGAAACCGACCACGCAAAAGGAAATCGGGAGCCTGATCGGCGCCGGGACGTCGATCAGCGGTGACGTCACCTTCTCCGGCGGCCTTCGCATCGACGGTGCCGTCAAGGGCGCCGTGCGGTGCGTCGAGGGCGACAAGGGCGGCATGCTCGTGATCAGCGAGCACGGCAGCATCGAGGGCGAAGTGCACGTTGCGCATCTGGTCGTCGCCGGAAAGATCACCGGTCCGGTCTATGCGAGCGAACTCGTCGAACTGCAGCCGAAGGCGCGCGTCGCCGGCGACGTCCATTACCGGGCGCTGGAAATGCACAACGGCGCTGTCGTCGAGGGCAGTCTTGCCCATGCTCCGAATGGGGAAATCAAGGGCGGACTGAAGCTGGCGCTGCAGGCCGTGCGCCCGGAGGCGCCGCGTGCGGTCGCCGCGGTGGTCGATGCGAAAGCGACGGCGAAGAACTGACTCGATGCCGGCGGGGGATACGCTTATAATTCCCTTGTAAACCTGCACCCGGGAGGAACCTTATGAATGCTCCAGTCGAGATGCCCACGCCCCTCGTCTTTTCCGACGCGGCGGCAGCGAAGGTCAAGCAATTGATCGACGAGGAGGGCAACCCCGAGTTGAAGCTGCGCGTGTTCGTCCAGGGCGGCGGGTGCTCCGGTTTCCAGTACGGATTCACGTTCGACGAGGTCGTCAACGAGGACGACACGACGATGGACAAGGGCGGCGTGACGCTGCTGATCGACTCGATGAGCTACCAGTATCTCGTCGGCGCCGAGATCGACTACAAGGAAGACCTCGAAGGCGCGCAGTTCGTCATCAAGAACCCGAACGCGACCACCACCTGCGGTTGCGGGTCGTCGTTCTCCGCCTGAGCCGGGCCGGGTGTAGGAACCGGGGGCGCTGCGGCGCCCCCTGTCGTTCCGGCGCCCGTGTCGTTCCGGCGCCGCCCGCTGCCGGCCGCTAAGCCGGGTACAGGGCCCCGAGCACCCGTCCTCCCTGCGCGCCGGTCACTGCCGGCAGGTTCCCGGGACGTCGATTGACGTGCTCCCGCGCGAGCCACGCGAACGCAAGCGCCTCCACGTGGTCGGGCGCGACGTCGCGCGACGCGGTGCTGCGAACCGGCCGTGTGCCGCACTCCTGCTGCAGCATCGTCATCAGCGTCGGATTGAACGCACCGCCGCCGCAGACCAGCACTTCCGCCGCGTCCGCGAAATAGCGATCGATCCCCTGGCCGATCGTCGCCGCGGTGAGTCGGGTCAGCGTCGCCGCGACGTCGCGAGCCGCGATGTCGCGGCCGGCCACATGTCGATCGATGAACGCCTCGTTGAACAGGTCGCTGCCGGTCGACTTCGGCGGCGGGATCGCGAAATACGGCTCCCCGAGCAGCGACGCGAGCAGTTGCGCGTCGGTGACGCCGGCGGCGGCGAAGGCGCCGTCGCGGTCCAGCGGTTCGTGCAGGTGGCGGCGGCTCCATGCGTCGATCAGCACGTTGCCCGGGCCGCAGTCGAAGCCGAAAACCGCCTGCGCGCTGCCCTGCGCCGGCAACGCGGTGATGTTCGCGATGCCGCCGACGTTGACGACGGCGACGGGCGCGGCGCCGGAGAATACCGTCTGGTGGAAGGCCGGCACCAGCGGCGCCCCCTGCCCGCCGGCGGCGAGGTCGCGGCTGCGGAAGTCGGCGACGACGTCGATTCGCGCCAGTTCCGCGAGCAGCGCCGGCGCATTGAGCTGGATCGTGTAGCCGTCGGCGGGCCGATGCCGGACCGTCTGCCCGTGTGCGCCGATCGCGCGGACCGCATCCTCCGCCAGGTCGTTGCGCAGCAGCAACTCCGTCACCGTATCCGCGTACGCGCGGGCGAGGTGCTGCGCAGCGATTGCCGCGCGATGCATGTCGTCCCAACCGGGGCTCGCCAGCAACTGGAACTCGTGGCGCAGGTCTTCGGCCATCCCGTGGTGTACGTGCGCAAGCATCCGCGGACGCTCGGCCGAGAAATCGGCGAGCACGGCATCGATGCCGTCGAGGCTCGTGCCGGACATCACGCCGATGAACAGTTCCCGTCGATCCGCCACGTGCGATGCTCCGCAGTCCATCGATGCCGTTGCGCCGTGGGAGCCCACCGAATCCTCCCGTCGTCCGGATCGTGCTCCTCGCCGGCCCGGGGGCGTTGCGCGACATCAATTAGACTCTGACCCGGTCCACCTGCCAATCTTCCTTCTTCGTGCGCGGGCCTGCCGGTGCCGGACCGCGGCCGGGCCGCCGCGCTACTGCGCCACTGCGCCACCGCGCCACCGATCATGACGCCCGACCCCTCCGCCGCGCCCGCCGGCGCAACTCCCGCGGCCGATCCGCACGATCCCGCCATCGCGAGCGCGCTGGCCCGCGTGAAGCGGGGCTGCGACGAACTGCTCGTCGAATCGGAGTTCGCCGCGAAGCTCGCGCGCTCGCGGCAGACCGGCAAGCCGCTGCGCTGCAAGCTCGGGCTGGATCCGACCGCGCCCGACATCCACGTCGGGCATACCGTCGTGCTGAACAAGCTGAGACAACTGCAGGACCTCGGCCACACGGTGATCTTCCTCATCGGCGACTTCACCTCGATGATCGGCGACCCGTCCGGTCGCAACGCGACGCGGCCGCCGCTCACGCGCGAGCAGATCGTCGAGAACGCGAAGACCTACTTCGAGCAGGCGGCGCTGGTCCTGGATCGCGAGCGGACCGAGATCCGCTACAACTCCGAATGGTCGATCCCGCTCGGCGCCGACGGGATGATTCGGCTGGCGGCGAAGTACACGCTGGCGCGGCTGCTGGAACGCGAGGATTTCTCGAAGCGCTTCGCGGATAACACGCCGATCGCGATGCACGAGCTGCTGTATCCGCTGATGCAGGGCTACGATTCGGTCGCGCTGCACGCCGACATCGAGCTCGGCGGCACCGACCAGAAGTTCAACCTGCTCGTCGGGCGCGAACTGCAGCGGCACTACGGCCAGGAGCCGCAGTGCATCCTCACGATGCCGCTGCTCGAGGGCCTCGACGGCGTCGAGAAGATGTCGAAGTCGAAGAACAACTACATCGGCATCACCGAGCCGCCGTTCGAGATGTTCGGCAAGTGCATGCGCATTTCCGACGACCTGATGTGGCGCTGGTACGACCTGCTGTCCATGCGTGGCGAAACGGAGCTCGCGAAGCTGCGCGACGAGGTGGCGGGCGGCCGCAATCCGCGCGACGCCAAGGTGATGCTGGCGAAGGAGGTCGTCGCGCGCTTCCATTCGGCGCGCGCGGCCGACGAGGCCGAGGCGGAGTTCGATGCCCGCTTTCGCGGCGGCGCGACGCCGGACAACATTCCCGAAGTGGCGCTGCAGTGCGGCGACCGCCCGGGCCTGGGCATCGCGGCGCTGCTCAAGCAGGCCGGCCTCGCGCCATCGACGAGCGAGGCGGTGCGCAACGTCGAGCAGGGCGGCGTGCGGATCGACGGCTCGCGCGTCGCCGACCGCGCGCTCGTCGTGGCGCCGGGCACCTACGTCGTGCAGGTCGGCAAGCTCAAGTGGGCCCGGGTCACGGTCGTCAAATGAGTCGTTCGTTCCGCATCGCCGTCATCGCCGGCGACGGGATCGGTCGCGAAGTCGTCCCGGAAGGCCTGCTCGTGCTGCAGCGGGCGGCGCGCCGATTCGCGCTGTCGCTGCATTTCGACGAGTTCGATTTCGCGAGCTGCGACTACTACGCGAAGCACGGCGAGATGATGCCGGCCGACTGGAAAGCGCGGATCGGCGGGCACGACGCGATCTACTTCGGCGCCGTCGGCTGGCCGGCGAGCGTCCCGGACCACGTGTCGCTGTGGGGCTCGCTGCTGAAGATGCGGCGCGAGTTCGACCAGTTCGTCAACCTGCGCCCGGCGCGGCTGCTGCCGGGCGTTGCGTGCCCGCTCGCGGGGCGCCGGCCGGGCGACATCGACATGCTGATCGTCCGCGAGAACACCGAGGGCGAATATTCGTCGATCGGCGGGCGGATGTTCGAAGGCACCGATCGCGAGTTCGTCGTGCAGGAGTCGGTCTTCACGCGCCACGGCGTCGACCGCATCGTGCGCTACGCGTTCGAGCTCGCGCGGCGGCGGCCGCGGCGCCGGCTGACGAGCGCGACGAAGAGCAACGGCATCTCGATCAGCATGCCGTACTGGGACGAGCGGGTCGCCGCGATCGCCGCCGAATTCCCCGACGTCGCGGTCGATCGGTACCACATCGACATCCTGGCGGCGCATTTCGTCCGCAACCCGGACCGCTTCGATGTCGTGGTCGCGAGCAACCTGTTCGGCGACATCCTCTCGGACCTCGGCCCGGCCTGCACCGGAACGATCGGCATCGCGCCCAGCGCCAATATCGATCCGACGCGCTCGTGGCCCAGCCTCTTCGAGCCGGTCCACGGCAGCGCGCCCGACATCGCGGGCCGCGGGATCGCGAATCCGGTCGGCCAAGTCTGGTCGGGCGCGATGATGCTCGATTTCCTGGGCCAGGCGCCGGACGCCGACGCGGCGCGCTACCGCGCGGCGCACGACGCCATCCTGCGGGCGATCGAGCGCGTGTGTTCGGTCGGACCGCGGACGGCGGACCTCGGCGGCACCGCGACGACGCGCGAGATGGGCGACGCGATCGCCGCGGCCGTGACGGCCGGATCCTGAGTGATCGCGCTGATCCAGCGCGTGACGCGCGCCAGCGTCGAGGTCGAGGGCCGGATCGTCGGGGCGATCGGCCCCGGCCTGCTCGCGTTCGTCTGCGCCGAGCGCGGCGACGCCGATCGCGAGGCGCAGGCGCTCGCGCAGCGCGTGCTGCGGTATCGCGTGTTTCCGGACGGCGAGGGTCGGATGAACCGCTCGCTGGCCGATGTCGGCGGCGGCCTGCTCGTCGTCTCGCAGTTCACGCTCGCCGCCGATACCCGCAGCGGCACGCGGCCGAGCTTCACGCCGGCCGCGGCGCCGGACGAGGGCCGGCGCCTCGTCGAAGTCTTCGCCGGGACCGCGCGGGCCGCGCACCCCGGCGTCGCCGAGGGCGTATTCGGCGCCTCGATGCAGGTGTCGCTCGTCAATGACGGGCCGGTGACATTCTGGCTGCGGATCGCGCCGGCGGGGTGAGGCGCGGGCGGGAACGCGATACCCGCCGGCCATCCGCGACCTGGCCCGCCCGCGGCCCCGTCCACGGAACTTGGCTACGATATCGGTCCCCACGCCGCAAGGAAGCGTCGCGGACGGAGGGTACGACTTCGGGGAGCGCGGAAGATGAAGCTGTGGAGCAATTCGTTTGCCGATGGTGCGCGAATTCCGGGCGAGTTCGCGTTCTGCGTGATCGATCCGGTCGACCACGTGAAGTTGTCGGGTAACCGCAATCCGCACCTGGCATGGAGCGGGGCACCGGCGCGCACCGCGTCGTTCGTCGTCGTCTGCCGCGACGGCGACGTGCCGAGCCGACCGGACGACGTGAACCAGGAGGGGCGCGAGATCCCGTCGACCCTGCCGCGCGTGGACTTCTACCACTGGCTGCTGGTCGACATCCCGCCGACCCTGGCGTCGATCGCCGCCGGGGGCTTTTCCGACGGCGTGACGCCGCGCGGCAAGAGCGGCCCGGCGGCGGCCCACGGGACGCGGCAGGGGGTCAACGACTACACCGGCTGGTTCGCGTCCGACCGCGACATGAACGGCGACTACTTCGGCTATGACGGCCCGTGCCCGCCGTGGAACGACTCGATGGTCCATCACTACGAGTTCTCGGTCCATGCGCTCGACATCGCGCGCGTTCCGCTCGAGGGGCGTTTCGCCGGCGCCGACCTGCTGCGCGCGATCCAGGGCCACGTCCTCGACAGCGCGCGCCTCGTGGGTACCTACACGCTGAATCCGCGCATCGCGGGTTCCTGACGCGGCACGCCGCGCGACGCGATGGACGACGCGACCACCGAGATCCTGCTGATCCGCCACGGCGAGACGGCGTGGAACGCCGAGGGCCGGATCCAGGGGCAGCTCGACGTTCCGCTGTCCTCGACCGGGATGTGGCAGGCCGGGCGCCTCGCGGAACGCCTCGCCGCGGACGACGCGCCGTCCCTCGCGGCGATCATCGCGAGCGATCTCGCGCGGACCTGGTTCACCGCGCATCCGGTCGCCGCGCGCCTCGGCCTGCAGGTCCAGCCGGAAGCGCGCCTGCGCGAGCGCGCGTTCGGTGTCTTCGAGGGCCACACGCTTGACGAAGTCGCACGCCGCTGGCCTGACGAGTTCGCGCTCTGGCGCGCGCGCGATGCGGAGCACGCGATGCCCGAGGGCGAGTCGGCGCGCCAGGTCATCGACCGCGTACTCGCGGCGATGCACGATATCGTCCTCGCGTATCGCGGCGCGACGATCGCCGTCGTGACGCACGGCGGCGTCCTCGACGTCGTCTACCGGCAGGCGCAGCACCTGGCGTGGGACGCGCCGCGGCAGCACGTGATGCTCAACGCCGCGATCAACCGCGTCGGCGCCGAGGCGCCGCCGCTGCGCTTCCAGATCATCGACTGGGGTGACATCGACCATCTGGCCACGGCCGGCGACGAACAGGTCGCCTGAGCCGGTCGCGTACGAGGGGGCGCTGGCATAATGCCCGCTCGACTCCGCCTCACGACCCCGCCCACCATGTTCAGTCGCAGTGCCCAGAGCCTTGCCCAGGTCGATCCGCAGGTCGCCGCGGCCGTCGCCTCCGAGAACCGGCGCCAGGAAGACCACATCGAGCTGATCGCCTCGGAGAACTACGCCAGCCCGGCGGTCCTCGAGGCGCAGGGCAGCCAGCTCACCAACAAGTACGCCGAGGGCTACCCCGGCAAGCGCTATTACGGCGGCTGCGAGTGGGTCGACGTCGCCGAGACGCTGGCGATCGAGCGCGCGAAGCGCCTGTTCGGCGCCGACGCCGCCAACGTCCAGCCGAATTCCGGCTCGCAGGCGAACCAGGCCGCGTTCATGGCGCTGATGAAGCCGGGCGACACCTTCCTCGGAATGTCCCTCGCGATGGGTGGCCACCTGACGCACGGCTCGCCGGTCAACATGAGCGGCAAGTGGTTCAACGTCGCGAGCTACGGCCTCACCGAGCGCGAGGAGATCGACTACGACGAGGTCGAGCGGCTCGCGCAGCAGCACCGGCCGCGGTTGATCCTCGCCGGCGCGTCGGCCTACGCGCTGCGAATCGACTTCGAGCGTTTCGCGCAGGTCGCCCGATCGGTCGGTGCGGTGCTGATGGTCGACATGGCGCACTACGCCGGGTTGATCGCGGCCGGCGTCTATCCGAACCCGGTGCCGCATGCCGACGTCGTCACGTCGACGACGCACAAGAGCCTGCGCGGGCCGCGCGGCGGGCTGATCCTGATGCGCGCGGAGCACGAGAAGGCCATCAATTCGGCCATCTTCCCCGGCCTGCAGGGCGGGCCGCTGATGCATGTCGTCGCCGCCAAGGCCGTCGCGTTCCAGGAGGCGCTGTCGCCCGGGTTCCGCGAGTACCAGGAGCAGGTGCTTCGCAACGCCGACGCGATGGCGCGCGCGCTCGCCGCGCGCGGCCTGCGAATCGTGTCCGGACGCACCGAAAGCCACGTGATGCTGGTCGACCTGCGGTCGCGCCGGATCACCGGCAAGGACGCCGAGATCGCGCTCGGCCGTGCCCACATCACGGTCAACAAGAACGCGATACCGAACGATCCGGAGAAGCCCTTCGTCACCAGCGGCATACGGCTCGGCTCCCCGGCGATGACGACGCGCGGCTTCAAGACCGCCGAGGCGGAACTCACCGCGAAGCTGATCGCCGATGTCCTCGACCAGCCGCACGACGAGGCGAACATCGCGCGCGTGCGGGGGCAGGTCGCCGAACTGACGGCCCGCTTCCCGGTCTACGGCGCGTAGCGCCGCCGCCGGGGCGCCGCGTGAAGTGCCCCTTTTGCGCGCACGCGGACACGCAGGTCATCGATTCCCGCGCGTCCGACGAAGGCTCGACGATCCGCCGGCGGCGGCGTTGCCTCGCGTGCGAAAAGCGTTTCACGACGTACGAGCGGGTCGAGCTCGCGATGCCCAGCGTCGTCAAGCGCGGCGGCGGACGTGCCGAATACGACCGCGAGAAGCTTCGCTCGTCGATGCTGCTCGCGTTGCGCAAGCGTCCGGTGCCGCGCGAGGCGGTCGACGAGGCCATCGGCCGCATCGAGGAAAAACTGCTGACCGCGGCGCAGCGCGAGGTCCGCAGCGAGAAACTGGGCGAACTCGTGATGCGCGAGTTGAAGCGCCTGGACAAGGTCGCCTACATCCGCTTCGCGTCGGTCTATCGCAGCTTCGAGGACATCGCCGAATTCGCGGAGGTCGTCCGCGAGGTGCGTCCGCCGCGCAAGCGACGCGTCGCGCGGGGCTAGCCTGCGACCGCCCTCTCCCCCCGCCCCTCTCCCGCTTCGCGG
>Ga0335069_10011991_pt1 | contig 12211 bp, 10 predicted proteins | sample Lox_Sample_11_FD_206714 | JGI IMG/M metagenome (GOLD analysis project Ga0335069, IMG submission 206714) | Soil microbial communities from Loxahatchee National Wildlife Refuge, Florida, United States - Lox_Sample_1.1 | ecosystem: Environmental > Terrestrial > Soil > Wetlands | place: USA...
AGCGTCTCGGCTTCGACGTCGCGCGCATGAACAGCTACGAGGTCCACGGCCTGCGCGTGTCGAGCTCCGCCGTGCGCGCCGCGCTCGCCGTCGGCGACATGGCTCGGGCCGCGGCGCTGCTCGGGCGTCCGTACAGCATCAGCGGACACGTGATCCACGGGAAGAAGCTCGGGCGGACGCTGGCCGAGTCGAGCGTCGGCGCGGGCGACGGCATCCGGACGCTCAACCTGCGCTTTCCGCACGCGCGTCCTGCCGCGCATGGCATCTTCGCGGTGCGCGTGCACGGCCTCGTCGCCGCGCCGGTCGACGGCGTCGCGAGCCTCGGCCATCGCCCGACCGTCGACGACAGCGGGCGCGTGCTCCTCGAGGTCTATTGCCTGGACTGGCCTGAGCGGCTCGGCCCCGAGGGGGGCTACGGTAAGATCGTGCGCGTGGAACTGCTGAAGAAGCTCCGCGACGAGAAGCGCTTCGACGGCCTTGCGGCGCTGACCGCGGCCATCGGGCGCGACATCGACGATGCGCGTGCCGTGCTCGGCGCGTGGCCGGCGTCGCACGTGTCGACCGGCCGGCAGACGACTCGCGACCGAATTTGACCGGCGGCCCCGCGCGTCGCGGGGCCGAACGCACGGCCTCGGCCGTCGCGCCTCGCGCCCGCTCGTTGCGGGCTCCGTCTTCCGCATCCGCCGCCACGCCATGACCGACACCACGACTTCCGACGCCACGCGAAAGCGAGCGCCGCTCAACCTGCCCGACACGCCCTTCCCGATGCGCGGCGACCTGCCGAAGCGCGAGCCCGGCTGGGTGAAGACCTGGCAGGAGGAAGGCATCTACCGTCGGCTGCGCGAAGCACGCCACGGCCGGCCGCGGTTCGTGCTGCACGACGGGCCGCCGTATGCGAACGGAACGCTGCACGTCGGGCACGCCGGCAACAAGATCCTGAAGGACATGATCGTGAAGGCGCGCCAGCTCGCCGGCTTCGATGCGCGCTACACCCCGGGCTGGGACTGCCACGGTCTGCCGATCGAAAACCAGGTCGAAAAGCAGCACGGCCGCGGGCTCGCGCGCGCCGACGTGCAGGCGCGCAGCCGCGCGTATACGACCGAGCAGATCGCGCAGCAGATGGCCGACTTCCAGCGCGTCGGCGTGCTCGGCGACTGGGAGCATCCGTACCGCACGATGGACTACGGCAACGAGGCCGGCGAGATCCGCGTGCTCAAGCGCATCATCGAGCGCGGCTTCGTGTACCGCGGTCTGAAGCCCGTGTACTGGTGCTTCGACTGCGGGTCGTCGCTCGCCGAGTTCGAGATCGAGTACGCGGACCGCACATCGACCACGATCGACGTCGCCTTCCTCGCCGCCGAACCCGACGCGCTCGCGGCCGCGTTCGGCGTCGCGCCCTTGGAGCGCGAAGCGTTCGCCGTGATCTGGACCACGACGCCCTGGACCCTGCCCGCGAACCAGGCGCTGAACTTGAATCCCGACCTCGAGTACGCGCTGGTCGACACGCCGCGCGGCCTGCTGGTGCTGGCCAGCGCGCTCGTCGACAAGTGCCTGGCGCGCTACGGTGTCGAAGGCCGCGTCGTCGCGACCGCGAGAGGCGAAGCGCTCGCAGGCCTGCGCTTTTACCATCCGCTCGCGGCCGTCCATCCGGGCTACGAACGCACGTCGCCCGTCTATCTCGCCGACTACGCGACCGCCGAGGATGGGACCGGCATCGTGCACTCGTCGCCCGCCTACGGCGTCGAGGACTTCAACTCATGCCGTGCGCACGGCCTCGCCCTTGACGAGATCCTGAACCCGGTGCAGGGCAACGGTTCGTACGACCCCGCGCTGCCGCTGTTCGGCGGACAGAACATCTGGAAGGCGAACGCGGCCATCGTCGAGGCGCTACGCGACGCCGGCCGCCTGCTCGCGAGCGGCAAGCTCGAGCACAGCTACCCGCACTGCTGGCGCCACAAGACGCCGGTCATCTACCGCGCGGCCGCGCAGTGGTTCGTGCGCATGGACGCCGCCGATGCGTCGACCCGCGGCGTGTTCACGGTCGATCCACCGGCCGCCACCCTGCGCGAGATCGCCCTGGGCGCGATCGACGAGACGAGCTTCTATCCGGAGAACGGGCGACTGCGCCTGCACGACATGATCGCGCACCGGCCCGACTGGTGCATCAGCCGCCAGCGCAGCTGGGGGGTGCCCCTGCCGCTCTTCCTGCACAAGGACACCGGCGAGCTGCACCCCGACACGATGGCGCTGATCGATCGCGCCGCGGCGATCGTCGAACAGGGTGGCGTCGAGGCGTGGTCCCGGCTCTCGGCCGAGGACTTGCTCGGGACCGAAGGGCCGCTTTCGGCCGCGCACTACACCAAGAGCCAGGACATCCTCGACGTGTGGTTCGACTCGGGGTCCACGTTCTTCCACGTGCTGCGCGGCAGCCACCCGGGTACCACCGACGGCGGCGAGGACGGGCGCGGGCCCGAAGCCGATCTCTACCTCGAGGGGCACGACCAGCACCGCGGCTGGTTCCACTCGTCGCTGCTCATCGCCTGCGCGCTCGAAGGGCACGCGCCGTACAAGGGCCTGCTCACGCACGGCTTCACGGTCGACGGCTCGGGCCGCAAGATGAGCAAGAGCCTCGGCAACTTCGTCTCCCTGCAGGACACGGTGAAGAAGCTGGGGGCCGAGATCCTGCGGCTCTGGTGCGCGTCGACCGACTACTCCGGTGACCTCGCGATCGACGACAAGATCCTCGCGCGCGTGGTCGACGGCTACCGCCGCATCCGCAACACGCTGCGCTTCCTGCTCGCGAACACGAGCGACTTCGATGCGCAGCGCGACGCCGTGCCGTTCGCGGAGCTGCTGGAGGTCGATCGCTGGGTGCTCGCGCGCACCGCGGAGCTGCAGCGCGAGATCGTCGGGACGTTCGACCCGGCGCGCGGCGTGTTCACGGGCGGGCACTACGGCGTCTACGAGTTCCACCCGGTGGTCGCGAAGCTGCAGGTGTTCTGCTCCGAGGACCTGGGCGCGTTCTACCTCGACATCCTCAAGGACCGCCTCTACACGACCGCGCCGCGTTCGCACGGACGCCGCTCGGCGCAGACCGCGCTGTGCCACGTCGCCCATGCGATGCTGCGCTGGATGGCACCGTTCCTGAGCTTCACGGCCGAGGAAGCCTGGAGGGTGCTGGCGCCCAACGGGGCGTCTTCGATCTTCGTCGAGACCTATGCGGGGACCGACGGCTGGGCCAATGCCGAGCTGCTCGCGAAATGGGCGCGCATCCGCGCGATCCGCGACGCCGCGAACAAGGAGATCGAGACGGTGCGCGTCGCGGGCGGCGTCGGCTCGTCGCTCCAGGCGTGGCTCACGATCGCGGCGAACCCGGACGACCACGCGCTGCTCGCGTCGCTCGGCGACGAGCTGAAGTTCGTCACCATCACGTCGAAGGCCGAGCTCGCTGCCGGGGACGACCTCGCCGTGCGCGTGACGCCCGCGGCCGCGTCGAAGTGTGAGCGCTGCTGGCACTGGCGCGAGGACGTCGGCCACGACCGGTCGCAGCCGGACCTGTGTGGGCGCTGCACGAACGAGCGCGACCTGTGCGGCGGCGAGTCGCGGCGCGTCGCATGAGCGCGCGCGCCTGATGGCCGCTTCGCGTCCGACGCAGCGGCTCGCGCCCTGGCTCGCCATCGCGGCGGCGGTGGTCGTGCTCGATCAGGTCGCGAAGGGCATCGTGCGCGCGTCGCTGCCGCTGCACGACGGCCGCACGCTCGCGCCGTTCCTGAACATCGTGCACGTGCACAACACCGGCGCCGCGTTCTCCTTCCTCGCCGGCGCTGCAGGCTGGCAGCGCTGGTTCTTCATCGCGCTCGGCCTGGCCGCCGCGGTCTTCATCGTGTGGCTGCTCACGCGCCACGGCGCGCAGCGGCTGTTCGCGCTCGCCCTCGCGCTGATCCTCGGCGGTGCGATCGGCAACGTCGTCGACCGCGTCCTGCACGGCTACGTCGTCGACTTCGTGCAGGTGCACTGGCGCGGGTGGTACTTCCCGTCGTTCAACGTGGCCGACAGCGCGATCACCGTCGGCGCGGCACTGCTCATCCTCGACGAACTGCGGCGGGTGCGGCGACGGTGACGCCCTTCGCGCCCGCGACGTGACCGGCTTTCGTCGTCCGCGTCCTCACGTCGGCATCGCGGCGCCGCAGTTCCAGCATTGCTCGAACGGCCCGTCGATCGTCTCGTGGCACGAGCGGCACACCCAGTGGCGCGGGCGCGGGTGGCGCAGCTCGTGCAGCAGGGTGCGGGCGTGCTGCCACTGCGCATCGTCCTGCACCCACAGCTCGGGGAGTGTCTGGTCGGGCGGGACTTCGCCGGCGATGCTGCTCGCGTACGCGCGCTGCACCGTGGTGGGCACGCCGGCGCCGCACAGCAGGTCGGCCCACAGCGTCGCGAGCGCGAGGTTCGGGGCGGTGGTGAGGCGGCGCATAGCGGACCGGAATCGACGCGGAGGCAGAGTCGCGCGAGTGCTGGCACGATAGCGCACCCAACGATTCGCCACCACACGGAATGACGCGATGACCACCACCAGCACCACCGTTCGCATCGACCGTCAAGGCGGCCCCGAGGAGATGAAGCTCGTCGAGCTGCCGGTCGGGGATCCGGGTCCGGGCGAGATCCGCATCCGGCATCGGGCGTGCGGCCTCAACTTCATCGACGTGTACCAGCGCTCGGGCGTCTACCCGATGCCCATGCCGCTCACGCTCGGCATGGAAGGCGCAGGCATCGTCGAGGCCGTGGGCGCCGGCGTCACCCACCTCGAGGTCGGCGATCGCGCCGCGTACGCGAGCAACCCGCCGGGCTCCTACAGCACGGCGCGCGTCATGCCGGCCCGCAACGTGGTCAAGTTGCCCGACGCGATCGACTTCGACACCGGTGCGGCGATGATGCTGAAGGGCCTGACGGCGCAATACCTGCTCAAGCGCACGCTGCCGCAGGGCGGACTGCAGAAGGGCGACCACGTGCTGTTCCACGCCGCAGCCGGCGGCGTCGGCCTCATCGCGTGCCAATGGGCGAAGGCGCTCGGCCTGCAGCTCATCGGCACGGCCGGCTCGGACGAGAAATGCGCGCTCGCGCGCGAGCACGGGGCGGCACACGTCATCAACTACCGCACCGAGGACTTCGCCGCCCGCATCAGGGAGATCACCGGCGGCCAGGGCGTGAAGGTGGTGTACGACTCCGTCGGCAAGGACACCTGGGACAAGTCCCTCGACTGCCTGCGCCCGTTCGGGCTGATGGCCAGCTTCGGCAATGCGTCGGGCGTGGTCCCGCCGTTCGCGCCCGGCATCCTCGGCGCGAAGGGCTCGCTCTACGTGACGCGCCAGACGCTCTTCACCCACATCGCGACGCGCGAAGCGACGCAGCAGATGGCCGACGACCTCTTCGCCGTCGTGACGAGCGGCGCCGTGAAGATCCGCATCGACCAGCGCTATGCGCTGAAGGACGTGGCGCAGGCCCACCGCGACCTCGAGGCGCGCCGCACCACCGGATCGAGCGTGCTGATCCCGTCCTGACCGCGCTAGAACGTGCCCGGATACGCCCCGCCGTCGAGCAGGATGTTCTGACCGGTGATGTAGCCGGCGTGCAGGCTGCAGAGAAAGGCGCAGACCGCACCGAACTCGTCCGCCGTGCCGAAGCGCTTCGCCGGGATCGCACCGCGGCGCGCGTCGGCGATCGCTTCGAGCGGCCGTCCGCTTTTCTGCGCGCTCGCGACCATCGTGCCGCGCAGGCGGTCGGTGTCGAAGGCACCCGGCAGCAGGCCGTTGATCGTCACGCCCTTCGCCGCAAGCGGACTGCGCGCCAGGCCTGCGACGAAGCCGGTGAGCCCCGTGCGAGCCCCGTTCGACAGGCCGAGGATGTCGATCGGCGCCTTCACGGCACCCGAGGTGATGTTCACGATGCGACCGTAGCCGCGGCTCGCCATCGCATCGACCGTGGCCTGCATGAGCAGGATCGGCGTGATCATGTTCGCGTCGAGCGCCTTGACCCAGGCCTCGCGGTTCCAGTCGCGGAAGTCCCCCGGCGGCGGACCGCCGGCATTGTTGACGAGGATGTCGACCTGCGGACACGCGGCGAGCGCCGCCGCACGGCCCTGCTCCGTCGTGATGTCGCCGACGACCGTGCGCACCTCCGCACCCCCGAGCGAGCGCAGCTCGACGGCCGTCGCCTCGAGCGCCTCGGCCCCGCGTGCGGTCACGACCACGTTCACGCCCTCCCGCACCAGCGCGCTCGCGCAGCCCCTGCCGAGGCCCTTGCTCGCAGCGCACACCAGCGCCCACTTGCCCGCGATGCCCAGATCCATGCGTCGTCCTTTCGTCGTTCGTCGATCAGCGAAGTGCGCGGCGTCAGCGCCGGCGCGTGAGGAGCCAGATGCCCGTGAGCACGAGCGCGGTGCCGGCGGCCATGAGCGCCGTGAACGGCTCGCCCAGGATGACCACGCCCATCAGAATGGTCGACAGCGGTCCGACCATGCCGATCTGCGCGGCCGCTGCCGCCCCGATGCGCTCGATGGCCATCATGACCATCAGCACCGGCGCGACCGTGCACACCGTGGCGTTGAGCACGGAGAGCCACACCACCTGCGGCGCCACGGCCGCCGCGTCGATCGGGCGCAGCACCGCGAACTGCGCGATGCACAGCCCGCAGGCGACGCTGCTGGCGAGCCCCGTCAGCCGCAGCGCGCCGAGCCGCCGCACCTCCTCGCCGCTGTACACGAGGTAGACCGCATAGCTCACCGCGCTCGCGAACACCAGCGCCGCGCCGAGCGCGACATGGGCGCCCTGCAGCGTGACCTCCCGGCCGAACACGACGAGCACGCCGCAGTAGCTGACCGCGAGCGCCGCGACCTGAGCGCGCGTGGCGCGGCGCCCGAACAGGAGGAAGCCCAGCGCGAGCACGAGGGTCGGGTTCAGATACAGGATCAGCCGCTCGAGGCCCGCGCTGATGTACGCGAGGCCCGCGAAATCGAGAAAGCTCGCGAGGTAGTAGCCCGAGAAGCCGAGGCCCGAGACGAGCAGCCAGTCGCGGCGCGTCAGCGGCGGCTTGCCGCGCCCGGCCCACCATGCGAGCGCGACGAACATCGGCAGCGCGATGAGCATGCGATACATGATGAGCGTCACCGCATCGACGCCGTAGCGGTAGGCGAGCTTGACGATGATGGCCTTGCCCGAGAAGGCAATCGAACCGAACAGGGCGAGCAGGAAGCCGCTCCAGGCGCCGCGCCGGTGGGCCTGCGCGACAGCCGGTGCGCGCGGGTCTGCCGCAATGGTCGGGGAGCGCATTCGGTGGGATTCTAGGGATCACCTTCGCGCACACTCCGCAGCATGGCCGTTGGCTTCGATCCAGATGCTGGCGTCACCGCACGTCGCGGTGCGCGCATGGTCGCCGCACGACTGCAGCGTATCCTCGATCGCGTCACCTCCGCGGGTGCGTGGCTCGTGGTGCCGCTCGTGGTGCTGCTGTGCGCGCAGTGGCCGCTTCGCGATGCAGTGGCGGCGGGCTCGCGCCAGGCGAACGACCTGGCGCAATGGATCTTCGCCCTCTACGTGGCGCTCGCCGTACGGTACGCGACGCGACGCGGGGCGCACGTCGCCGCCGATGCGTGGGCACACGCGCACCTCTCGGCACGCACGCGGGCGATCGCGCATCGGTTCGGGGCGGCGGCGTGCGTGCTGCCCTGGGCGCTGTACGTGCTGGCAAGCGGCGCCCTGCCCGTGTGGCGTTCCGTCTCCCAGCTCGAGGCCTTTCCGGACACGCTCGACCCGCTCTACTTCGTGATCAAGGCCAGCGCCTGGCTGCTGGCTCTGCTGCTGGCGCTGCAGGCGATCGTCGATGCGCTCGCTCCGGGCGTCCGCGAGCCGCCCGCATGAGCGCCGGCCGGCCCTGCGGGGCGAGGCTCGCCCGCTCGACGCGGTGACCGCGTGGCCTGGCTCGGTCTCCTGATGTTCGCGGGCGCGCTGGCGCTCATGATCGTCACCGGTCTGCCCGTGTTCGCGGTGCTGCTCGGGGTCGCGTCGCTGTTCGCGGTGGCGGGCACCGCACTCGGTGCGATCGACGGCGGCGTGCTCGGCGCGCTCGTCCCGCGTCTCGTCGGGCTGCTCGAGCACGACCTCCTGCAGGCGCTGCCGCTCTACGCGTTCATCGGTGCGCTGCTCAACCGCCTGCCGCTTGCGGCGCTCCTGCATCGTGCGGCGACGCGGCTCTTTCGCGCGAGCGGCGCGGCACCCGAACTCGCCGCGCTCGGCGTGGGCGCGCTGCTCGCGCCGATGAACGGCTCGGTCGGCGCGAGCCTGCACACGCTGGCGCGTGGCGTCGCGCCCGCGCTCGCCGCAAGCGGGGCATCGCCCGCGCGCGCCACCGCGACGATCTGCGTCGCCAGCACGCTCGGCGTCGTCGTCCCGCCCTCTCTCGTGCTCCTGCTGCTCGGCGATGCCATGATGGCCGCGCACACCGAGGCGGTGCGCGCCACCGATGCGGCGGTGCGCATCGTGAACACGCAGGACGTGATGCGCGCGGCGCTCGTTCCCGGCGCACTCGTGCTCCTCCTCGCCCTGGCCTGGGTGGCGTGGCGCGACCGCGCTCTGTCACGCCCCGCTCCGCAGCGCCTGCGGGGCTCGGAGCTCGCGCTCGCGCTCGGCATCGTCGCGGCGATCGTGGTGCTGCTCGGCGGTGTCGCGATCGGACGGCTGTACGCGGTGGAGGCTGCGGCCACCGGCGGCGTGCTCTTGTGCATCGGCGCGGTGGCGGCCGGCGAGCTCGATCGCGGTCGCTTGAAGGACGTGCTCGCCGACGCGATGGCACTCACGGGTCTGCTGTTCGCGCTGCTCATCGCCGCCACGACGTTCTCGCTCGTGCTGCGCGCGTTCGGCACCGACCTGCTGGTCGCGCGCGCGCTGCAGACGCTGCACGCGCACCCGCAGGTGCTCCTCGCCAGCGTCCTCGCGGGCTTCGTCGCGTGCTCGTTCGTGCTCGATGCGTTCGAGATGGTGTTCCTGGTGGTGCCGCTCGTGATGCCCGCCGTGCTCGCGGCGGTACCGGATCCCGCGTGGGTCGCGGTGCTGGTGCTGCTCGTGCTCCAGGCGGGGTTCCTGCTTCCCCCGTTTGGCTATGCGGTCGTGATGTCGCGATCGATGCTCGGCGGCGCGCCGTCGCCGCGAGCGCTCGGCCGCGCGCTCGTGCCGCATCTCGTGCTGCAGGCGCTGCTCGTGGGTGCGGTGCTCGCGTGGCCCGGCATCACGCGCTGGACACGCCCGGACGAAGCGGCATCGCCCACCGCGCCGGCGCCCGATGCCGAGCGGCTGCTGCAGGAAGCGATCGAACGCCAGCAGAAGGACGCAGCCGGACGCGCGGAGCGCCCTTGACGACGCTGCGCCTCACGCCACGCACGCTGCTGCTCACGCTCGCGGCGCTGCTCGCGTTTGCCGGCAACTCGCTTCTTTGCCGGCTCGCGCTGCGCGCCGGCACGATCGACCCGGCGACGTTCGGTTCCATCCGGCTCGCCGCCGGCGCGATCACGCTCGCGCTCGTGGTGCGCGCACGCGGCTCCACGCGCCCGCATGCGCCGCGCGACGCATGGGCCGCGGCGCTGCTGTTCGCGTACGTCGCCTTCTTCTCGTGGGCCTACCTCGGCCTCACCGCGGGCACTGGAGCGCTCGTGCTGTTCGGTGCCGTGCAGGTGACGATGTTCGCTGTCGGCCTGCGCGGCGGCGAGCGCTTCGGCCCCGTCGCGTGGTGCGGAGCCGCGCTCGCCATCGCCGGACTCGTCTACCTGGTCGCACCCGGTGTCGCGGCACCGCCGCCACTCGCGGCCGCTTCGATGGCCGCTGCAGGGATCGCCTGGGGCGGCTATACGCTGCGCGGACGCGCCATCGCCGACCCGCTCGCCGCGACGGCCGCCAATTTCGCGTGGGCCACGCCGCTCGCGCTCGTGCTGAGTGCGGTCGAGTGGTCGTCGGCCAGGGCCGCGCCTCAGGGCGTGGCGCTCGCGATCGCATCCGGCGCGATCACGTCGGGCATCGGCTACGTCGTGTGGTACGCGGCGCTGCGCGGGCTGACGGCGCTGCGCGCCGCGACGGTCCAGCTCGCGGTGCCACTGATCGCCGCATTCGGAGGCGTGCTGTGGCTCGGCGAACCGATCACGCCGCGGCTCGCGCTCGCATCGCTCGCCATCCTCGGCGGCATCGCGCTCGTGCTCGGCACGCGCGCGCGGCGACTGCGCTGAGGTCCGCCGCTACCACGCGGCGGCGAGGCCGTCGCGGCGCGGGTCGCTCGCGGCGACGTAGCCCTCGACCGCGGGATCACCGAGCCGCCAGATGAACTGCCCGGCGCCGAAGTCCTGGTAGCTGTCGTCGATCACGTCGACGCGATGGCCGCGCTCCACCAGGCCGCGCACCGTGGCCGACGGCAGCGTCGATTCGACGTTGATCTCGAGGCCCTGGTTGAAACGCCAGCGCGGCGCGTCGCACGCCGCCTGCGGGTGCTGACCGAACACGAGCATGCGCACGAGTGTCTGCAGGTGGCCTTGCGGCTGCATGTTGCCGCCCATCACGCCGAAGCTCATCTGCGGCGCCCCGTCCTTCGTGAGGAACGCAGGGATGATCGTGTGGAAAGGACGCTTGCCGGGCGCCACCACGTTCGGACTGCGCGGATCGAGCGAGAAGCCGTGGCCCCGGTTCTGCAGCGAGATGCCCCAGCCCGGGATCACGACACCCGAGCCGAAGCCCATGTAGTTGCTCTGAATGAAGCTCACCATCATGCCGCGCTCGTCGGCGGCCGTGAGGTAGATGGTGCCGCCCTTCGGAGCGAGGCCGGCCCCGAACACCTGGGCGCGATGCGGGTCGATGAGCCGCGCGCGCCGCGCGAGGTAGTCCTCGTCGAGCAGCTCATCGGTCGACACGTGCATGTGCGCGCGGTCGCCGACGTGCCGGTAGGCATCCGCGAACGCGAGCTTCATCGCCTCGATCTGCAGGTGCTGGCATTCCGGTCCGTCGACCGGTAGCGAGTCGAGGTCGAAGTGGCGCAGCATGCCGAGCGCCATCAGCGCCGCGATGCCCTGGCCGTTCGGCGGGATCTCGTGCAGGCGATGGCCCGCGTAGTCGATCCCGATGCAATCGACCCATTCGGGCCGGAAGCGGGCGAGGTCGGCCACCGTCATCGCGCCGCCGTGAGCACGTGCGTGCGCGGCCAGCGCCTGCGCGATCTCGCCGCCGTAGAGCGCGCCACCTCGGCTGTGCGCGATCGCACGCAGCGCGCGCGCCGCAGCGGGGAACGCGAACCGCTCGCCGACCTGCGGCGGACGGCCCCACGGCAGGAACGCATCCGCCCAGCCCGGCTGGTCGCGCAGCAGCGGGGCGGCGGCGACCCACTTCTGTTGGATCACGATCGGCACCGCATAGCCGCGCTCGGCAAACTCGATGGCGGGTACCAGCAGTTCCGCGAACGCGAGCTTGCCGTAGCGCTCTGACAGCGCCACCCAGGCGCCCACGGCGCCGGGCACGGTCACCGAATCCCAGCCACGCTTGGGCGGCTGCAAGGCGTCGCGGCCGTGCCTGCCGGTGAAGTAGGCGGGCGTCCAGGCGTCGGGCGCCGGCCCCGATGCGTTGAGTCCCTGCAGTCGCGTGCCATCCCACAGGATGCAGAACGCGTCCGAGCCCAGGCCGTTGCTGCAGGGCTCGAGGATCGTCATGGCCGCCGCCGCTGCGACGGCGGCGTCGACCGCGTTCCCGCCGGCCTGCAGCATGCGCAGGCCGGCCTGTGCCGCGAGGGGATGCGACGTCGACACGACGTTGCGGCCGAACACGGGCAGGCGCGTCGACGGATAGCCCGCCGACCAGTCGAACGGATGGCTCATGGCCACCACGTTAGCAGAGCGGCCGCAGTCGAGTCGGCGACGCGGCGGGGGCGGCCAGTGCGCGTCGCGGCCCGCGCCCCGTGGACCGGCGGCCGCTAGTCCTCGGAGAACGCCAGCTCGCGCTTCTGGCGGATGGTGGGCAGCGTCACCACGACGATCATCAACGCGGCGGAGGCGAGCAGTCCTGCCGAGAGAGGGCGCGTCGCGAACGTGCTCCAGTCGCCGCGCGAGAGGAGCAGCGCGCGCCGTAGGTTCTCCTCCATCATCGGACCGAGGATGAAACCGAGCAGCAGCGGCGCGCCCTCGCAGCGCAGCTTGTAG
>Ga0335069_10011992_pt1 | contig 12211 bp, 7 predicted proteins | sample Lox_Sample_11_FD_206714 | JGI IMG/M metagenome (GOLD analysis project Ga0335069, IMG submission 206714) | Soil microbial communities from Loxahatchee National Wildlife Refuge, Florida, United States - Lox_Sample_1.1 | ecosystem: Environmental > Terrestrial > Soil > Wetlands | place: USA: Florida...
TACTACCACTGATCGTAGGTGAGTGCTACGAAGTCAGCGCAGTAACTTTTCGAGCAGTTCGTGGACACTGGATAGCATCGCCTGTTGCGATTGCAGGGACAACAACGATGCCGCGGTGATGGCAACTGTGAAAATCCCCACGGCTGCAGGAACGCCTCGGTGGCCGGATTGAGCGGGGGACGTCTTCGCATCTAACAACCGTTCGACTCGCTCGGACAGGTCTTGATCGGGGCCTAATAGAGATGTCGCGAGCGGCAAAGGTTGAGGCGCTACTCCCAGTCGCGCTACCTGAACCAGCGCAGTCGCGAGCGAAACCGACCGGCCGGGACTTCCAAGGACGGCCTCGTCGTCCGCGGCCCATTCTGTGAACTTGCCCCAGGCGCGATCGAGTGAGCGGCCGCCGTGTACGAACGGAAGAACGTCGGGGACGAGCAACATCAGCAGACGCTTCAGATTGTCGTGAGACGCACGGTGCGCGAGTTCGTGCTGCACAGCCGACGAAAGTTGCTCGTCCGAAAGGGCAGCCAGGATTTCGCGAGATACAAAAAGTCGCGGCCGGAACACACCGGCCAGTGCGAACACGGGACCGCAACCCTCAATGACGACTGCATTCCAATGCGCGAGAATTTCCCGGTCGCCGATTCGTTTCAACTCGTGTGACTGGCGAACGGACCGTGCAACAGCGTTGATGCTCCGGAATATGGCGATCACCCAGGCGACACCCCCAAGAATGGCTGCCGACAGACACCAGAGACCAACACCTTCTGGTTGTGCGTCGGGCTCCAGCCACAGATAGCTGGGGACGCAAAGTCCGGCTACGGCGAGGCCGGCCAAAACTGTTGGGAGCAGACGAATTCCGAGCAGAAATCGCGTTGCCGGGCGGGGCCCCCAACTTGAGGCAAGTCGTACTACTTGGTGACGCATGGCGATCAGTACCAGCGAGAGCGCGGTGTGGATCAGAAAAAACGAAGCCAACCCGAGGACCAGCAAGCGCGCAAAATATGGCAAAATCATGACTTAGCCCTCCGGTCCAACTCTTTGCGCTTCATCTTGATCTTGCGCTCTAACTCATCAAGTAAGGACTGGTCATGACGGCCCACGGCGTCTACCAGGCAAGAAATCAGAACCTGGCCAGAGGGCTTAGGACCAGCGAGGAAACCCGCCACGAATTCCCCGGCGCGCTTTTGCTCCCATTCCTGGCGGGACCAGCGCGGCGAATAGACGAAGGCTCGCTCTTCTTTGCGCCGAACCAATAGACCTTTCTTGTACAGCCGGTCGAGCGTGGTCATTACGGTGGTGTAAGCCAGTGAGCGGCTCAGCTTTTGGATCACATCGTGGACGTTCGATTCGCCGGAGGTCCATAGGATCTCCATCACCGAAACCTCAAGATGTCCTAATGCGGCCGATGACGGATTCTGTTTGAAAAGACGGATCATGCGGGACGTTCTTGATTGTAGTGCATCCGCGGATGGGAAAGCGCTTGTGAAGGCTAGTTCGGCACAGTGAAGCGGATTGTGGATCCACGGCCAAGTTCCGACTCGACCCAAATCTTGCCGCCTCGCCGCTCGACGATTCGCTTGCAAACCGTCAAGCCTAAGCCTGTTCCCGGGTATTCGCGGCCGTGGAGCCTTCGAAAGGGATCGAAAATCTGTGTATGGTACCGGGGTTCGATCCCAAGACCGTTGTCGCGGAACGAGAACGTTGTCACATGCTCGTCTTGCGTCGTAGAAATGTGAATTCGCGGCGGCTCGGCCGAATGAAAGACGAGAGCGTTGGAGATCAATTGCTGGAAAATCTGACTTAGGCTCGCGAAATCGAACTGGACGTGTGGGAGCTTGTTGTATGTGATCTCTGCGTGTCCGGCCTGGATCCGTTTGTCCAAGCTCAGCAAGATGCCTTGCAGCACACCCTCGGGATCGACGGCGGTGAGAGTCGCGTCGGAGGGCCGTAGATATTGCGAATAGTTCACCAGGTCGCTGAGGAATCTCTCCATTCGCACCGCAGCCTCGAGGATGTAGCCCATGAACTCTTTGCCATCGCCTTCGAGCTGCTTTCCATAGTGAAAGTTGAGAAGTTGGGAGTAACTGGAGATCATCCGAAGCGGTTCGCGGAAATCGTGGGAGATTGTGTAGACGAACTGCTGCAATTCTTCGGAGTGACGCGACTCGGCGCTTCGCCGCAGATCCCGCATCTCGTCGAGAAGGGCCATCAGCGCCTGCGGATCGTGTTGGTGTCGCTCAGTCTCCTTCTCCAACGAAGTGGCCGCAGCATTGAGGCTGGTGCTCATCGGGTTGTTCTTAGCGTACTACTGATCGCTAGAAGAATCTAGAGATTAAGCCCCGTAGAATTACGAGTGTGCTACGCCTTCGCGCGACGAACGACGTCTTCAATGATCTTTGCGATGTCCATCAATTCTTGTAAGTCGGACGGCTTGCGAATATACAAATCGGCGCCGAGTTCCACTGCGCGGGCTTGATCGGCTGGAGATTCAGAGGATGTGAGCATCACAACCGGAATCCCGCGAAGACGTGGTTCCGCGCGCAATTGCCGAAGTACTTCGTCCCCATTGTGCTTGGGCAGATTCACATCCAACACGATGATATCCGGAGAGTTAGCAGGATCTTCCGCAGCTACGCGCTGAATCATGGCGAGGGCTTTTTGCCCATCTTCAGCCAGCGATAGATCGAATTTTATATTACGGCTGTTGAGTGCTTCGGTGAACAGCCGCACGTCGCCGGGATTATCTTCCGCAAGCAGGATTCGAAGCACCTGCGAAAACTCCTAGGTGTGTTTCCACAATGGCGGATGTTAAAAAATTCTGTAACATGGCCCTCAAGTGCAAGTCTAACCGTTACCAAGCGGCAATTTCTGTCTTTGTACGCAGGCCTATTGTGTCATGTTAGAGCTAAGAAACCAAGCCGGAGATTAATACATGAGCGCGGTCCAAACACCCAAGAAACGGCGTCCAAAAGCCCAAACCAATGTGCTGCTGAAGACGTTGATCGCCTTTAAGCGCGGAAATTTCTCCATCCGGATGCCTGTCGATCAAACGCACATCGAAGGCAAAGTCGCCGATGTTCTGAACGACATTCTGGATCTGAACCAAAAGATGGTAAAGGAGTTCGCGCGCATCAGTAAAGTGGTTGGAAAAGACGGCAAGATCACCCAGCGAGCCTCCATCGGTTCGGTGACGGGGTCTTGGGCGGATTGCGTGGAGTCTGTCAACAGCTTAATCGGCGACCTGGTGCAGCCTTCGACGGAGGTCGCGCGCGTGATCGGCGCCGTGGCGAAGGGCGATCTTTCCCAAACTATGGCGCTTGACGTCGACGGGCGGCCGCTGCGCGGCGAGTTCCTGCACACGGCCCGCGTCGTCAACACGATGGTGCAGCAGTTGAATTCCTTCGCCTCCGAAGTGACGCGCGTGGCGCGCGAGGTCGGTACCGAAGGCAAGCTCGGCGGACAGGCGGTTGTGACGGGCGTGGCTGGAACTTGGCGAGATTTGACGGAATCGGTCAACTCGATGGCCAGCAACTTGACCGACCAGGTCCGAAACATCGCCGGCGTGACGACTGCCGTGGCGCGCGGCGACTTGACGACACGCATCACCGTAGACGCGCGAGGCGAAATTCTGGAGCTGAAGAACACGATCAACACGATGGTCGATCAGCTCAGCTCGTTCGCGGCTGAGGTGACGCGCGTGGCGCGCGAAGTCGGTACCGAAGGCCGGCTCGGCGGACAGGCGGAAGTGAAGGGTGTCGCTGGTGTGTGGAAGGATTTAACGGACTCGGTCAACTCGATGGCCGGAAACCTGACCAACCAGGTCCGCAACATTGCCGAAGTTACCACGGCCGTGGCCAAGGGCGACCTTTCAACACGCATCACCGTGGACGCGCGCGGCGAGATTTTGCAGCTCAAGAACACCATCAACACGATGGTCGACCAGCTCAGCTCGTTCGCGGCCGAAGTGACACGCGTGGCGCGCGAAGTCGGAACGGAAGGCAATCTTGGCGGACAGGCGGACGTGCCGGGCGTCGCTGGAACGTGGAAAGATTTGACCGACTCGGTGAACTCGATGGCCGGAAACCTCACGGCTCAGGTTCGAAACATCGCTGAAGTTACGACGGCTGTCGCGAAGGGCGATCTGTCGCGCAAGATCACCGTGCAGGTTCGCGGCGAAATTCTGGAGCTGAAGAACACCATCAACACGATGGTGGATCAGCTCAGTTCGTTTGCATCGGAAGTGACGCGCGTGGCGCGCGAAGTCGGTACGGAAGGCCGGCTTGGAGGTCAGGCGGAAGTCGAAGGTGTCGCCGGAACGTGGCGAGATTTGACCGAATCGGTCAACTCGATGGCCGGCAACCTGACCAATCAGGTTCGCAACATCGCGGGCGTCACGACGGCAGTCGCCAAGGGCGATTTGTCCACCAAGATCACGGTAGATGCGCGCGGCGAGATTCTCGAGTTGAAGAACACCATCAACACGATGGTGGATCAGCTTAATTCGTTCGCTTCGGAAGTCACGCGTGTGGCGCGCGAAGTCGGTACCGAAGGGAAGCTCGGCGGTCAGGCGCAGGTGCGGGGTGTCGGTGGTGTGTGGAAGGACCTCACCGACTCGGTCAACTCGATGGCCGGCAACCTGACGGCTCAGGTCCGCAACATTGCTGAAGTCACCACTGCCGTCGCAAAAGGCGACTTGTCCCGCAAAATCACGGTCGACGTACGCGGCGAAATTCTGGAACTGAAGAACACCATCAACACGATGGTCGACCAGCTTAATTCGTTTGCTTCGGAAGTCACGCGCGTGGCGCGCGAAGTCGGAACCGATGGCAAGCTTGGTGGCCAGGCGCAGGTGAAAGGTGTCGGCGGTGTGTGGAAGGACCTCACCGACTCGGTCAACTTCATGGCGGGCAATCTGACGGCTCAGGTTCGCAACATCGCTGAAGTGACTACGGCCGTTGCGAACGGAGACTTGTCGCGCAAGATCACGGTCGACGTCCGCGGCGAGATTCTGGAGCTGAAGAACACCATCAACATCATGGTGGACCAGCTCAATGCGTTCGCGAGCGAAGTGACGCGCGTGGCGCGCGAAGTCGGAACCGAAGGAAAGCTCGGTGGTCAGGCAGTGGTGAAAGGTGTCGGCGGCGTTTGGAAGGATCTCACCGATTCGGTGAATTCCATGGCCAGCAACCTGACCAACCAGGTGCGCAACATCGCCGAAGTCACGACTGCGGTCGCTACCGGCGATTTATCTCGTAAAATCACCGTCGAAGTCCGCGGCGAAATCCTAGAGCTGAAGAACACGATCAACACGATGGTGGACCAACTCAGCTCTTTCGCCTCGGAAGTGACGCGCGTGGCGCGCGAGGTCGGAACGGAGGGCAAACTCGGCGGCCAGGCCGACGTACACGGCGTTGCAGGAACCTGGAAGGATCTCACCGATTCGGTGAACTCCATGGCCAGCAACCTGACCAGCCAGGTCCGTAACATCGCGGAAGTTACCACCGCGGTCGCGAAGGGCGATCTATCGCGCAAGATCACGGTCGACGTGCGCGGCGAAATATTGGAGCTGAAGAACACCATCAACACGATGGTCGACCAGCTCAATGCGTTTGCCAGCGAAGTTACACGCGTAGCGCGTGAAGTCGGTACCGAAGGAAAGCTCGGCGGACAAGCGGATGTGAAGGGCGTCGGTGGTGTCTGGAAAGATTTGACGGACAGCGTCAACTTCATGGCAGGCAACCTGACCTCTCAGGTTCGCAATATCGCTCAAGTCACGACTGCAGTCGCAAAGGGCGACCTGTCAACCAAGATCACGGTCGATGCGCGAGGCGAAATTCTGGAACTGAAGAACACCATCAACACGATGGTCGACCAGCTCAATGCTTTTGCATCGGAAGTAACGCGCGTGGCGCGCGAAGTCGGAACCGAAGGAAAGCTCGGTGGGCAAGCCGACGTGCGCGGCGTCGCTGGAACCTGGAAAGACTTGACGGACAGCGTCAACTACATGGCCAGCAACCTGACCAACCAGGTGCGCAACATCGCCGGCGTGACTACCGCAGTTGCGCGCGGCGACTTAACTACGAAGATCACGGTCGATGCACGCGGCGAAATTTTAGAGCTGAAGAACACCATCAACATCATGGTGGATCAGCTCAGTTCGTTCGCGTCCGAAGTGACCCGCGTGGCGCGCGAAGTGGGAACCGAAGGCAAGCTCGGTGGTCAGGCGGAAGTCCGCGGCGTCGCCGGAACCTGGAAGGATCTCACCGAAAGCGTGAACTCCATGGCTGGCAACCTGACCAACCAGGTGCGAAACATCGCGGAAGTTACGACCGCCGTCGCCAAGGGCGACCTGTCGCGCAAAATCACGGTTGACGTGCGCGGCGAAATTCTGGAGCTGAAAAACACAATCAACACGATGGTGGATCAGCTCAATGCATTCGCCAGCGAAGTGACGCGCGTCGCGCGCGAAGTCGGAACCGAAGGGAAGCTCGGCGGTCAGGCGAATGTCCGTGGCGTGGCCGGAACGTGGAAGGATTTGACCGACAGCGTCAATTCCATGGCCGGTAACTTGACCTCGCAAGTCCGCAATATTGCACAAGTGACGACTGCAGTCGCCAACGGCGACCTGTCGCGCAAGATCACCGTCGATGTCCAAGGAGAAATCCTGGAGCTGAAGAATACGATCAACCGAATGGTGGACCAGCTCAACTCCTTCGCCAGCGAAGTGACGCGCGTGGCGCGCGAAGTCGGTACGGACGGAAAACTCGGCGGGCAGGCGGAAGTGAAAGGCGTAGCCGGAACCTGGAAGGATCTTACCGACAACGTCAATTTCATGGCGGCGAACCTGACCACGCAGGTGCGCGGTATCGCGAAGGTCGTTACCGCGGTTGCGAACGGAGACCTGAAGCGGAAACTGGTTCTTGAAACGAAAGGCGAGATCGCGCAGCTCGCGGACACGATCAACGGAATGATCGACACGCTTGCGACCTTCGCCGATCAGGTCACGACGGTCGCTCGCGAAGTGGGAATCGAAGGTAAGCTCGGCGGCCAGGCTCGCGTACCCGGCGCGGCCGGTATCTGGCGCGACTTGACCGACAACGTCAACCAGCTTGCTGCGAATCTCACCAACCAGGTCCGCGCTATCGCCGACGTCGCGACCGCGGTCACCAAGGGCGACCTGACGCGATCCATCGCTGTCGAAGCGCAGGGCGAAGTCGCCGCGTTGAAAGATAACATCAACGAAATGATCGCGAACCTTGCGGCCACCACGCGCAAGAACAACGAACAGGACTGGCTCAAGACCAACATCGCCAAGTTCACCGGCATGATGCAGGGTCAGCGCGATCTGCTCACGGTGTCGCAACTACTTCTGTCCGAGTTGACGCACCTGGTCGGCGCGCAGTATGGGACATTCTATATTTCTGAAGTTCAGGACGACAATTCCACGGTGCTGAAGCTCATCGCCGGATATGGAGTCGATTCCCAGGACAACATCCCCGCAACATTCCGCATCGGGCAAGGCTTGGTTGGCCAGTGCGCGAAGGAACGGCAGCGCACGCTCGTTACCAATGTTCCGGGCGAGTACATTCACATCAGCTCCAGCCTCGGCCGGCAGGCGCCCGTCAGCATTCTCGTTCTACCGGTGTTGTTCGAAGGCGACGTCAGGGCGGCCATTGAACTCGCCTCGTTCGCTCAATTCAGCGACGTTCACCTCGCCTTCCTCGATCAGCTCACGCAATCGATCGGTATCGTGCTGAACACGATTGCGGCGACGATGCGGACCGAGCAGCTTCTGCAACAGAGCCAGGCGCTCGCCGAAGAATTACAGAGCCAGCAGCAACAGTTGCAGACCACAAACGCCGAATTGCAGGAAAAGGCGCACTTGCTCGCCGAACAGAAGACTGAGGTCGAAACGAAGAACCGGGAAGTAGAACAGGCCAAGAAGGCGCTCGAAGAAAAAGCCGAACAGTTGGAAATCACCTCGAAGTACAAGAGCGAATTTCTGGCCAACATGAGCCACGAATTGCGCACTCCTCTGAACAACCTGTTGATTCTCGCGCGTATGTTGTCTGAGAATTCGGACAAGAACCTGACGCCGAAGCAAGTGAAGTTCGCCGAAACCATTCACACTTCGGGAACAGACTTGTTAGCGCTGATCAACGACATTCTGGATCTCAGCAAGATCGAGTCCGGAAAGATGGACGTCGAAGTCGGCGGGGTCCGGCTAGTGGAGCTCGGCGACTACTGCTCGAAGACATTCCGTCACGTCGCCGACGGAAAGGGCTTGGACTTCACCGTCGAACTCGGGGCTTCAGTTCCAAACGAGGTGATGCACACCGACGCCAAGCGCTTGCAGCAGGTGCTCAAGAATCTGCTGTCCAACGCGCTGAAGTTCACCGAACACGGATCGGTGAAGTTGACGATCGACAGGGCGGTGGGCGGATGGAGCCCAGGACACGGCATCTTGGGCCGGGCGAAATCAGTGATCGCCTTCTCGGTGGAGGACACCGGCATCGGAATTCCGGCGGACAAGCAACTCATCATCTTCGAAGCGTTCCAGCAAGCGGACGGAACCACCAGCCGCAAGTACGGCGGGACTGGGCTTGGCCTGTCGATCAGCCGCCAGCTCGCGCGCCTGCTGGGCGGGGAAATCAGATTGCAGAGCGCGCCAGGCGTAGGGAGCAAGTTTACCCTGTACCTGCCGCAGACTTACGTCGCGCAGGCTCAGATTCCGAAGCTCGAAGCTTGGACCAGCGCGCCGTTGTTAATAGAACAGTCGGCCGTCATGCCGACCGATCAAGTGGATATCATTCTTCCGTCGTCGCCGATCCCAACGGAAGCACTGGTTGAGGACCTGGTCATTGATGACGATCGCAATGTGATTCAACCCGGTGAATCGGTGATTCTGATCGTGGAAGACGACATCACTTTTGCCAGGATTTTGGTGGATTTGGCGCATGATCGCGGTCTTCGCGCTCTGGTGGCTTTGCGAGGCAGCAGCGCGATGACGCTGGCTCGCGAATTTAAGCCGGGCGCAATCACACTGGACATCAATCTGCCGGATATGGCGGGTTGGACCATCCTGGACCGGCTAAAACATGACCCGGCTACCCGCCACATTCCAGTCCATGTGATTTCGGGTGACGATAACCGCCGTAGGGGTATGGCATTGGGCGCGATGACATACCTGGAGAAATCGGTCAGTAACGAGTCGCTGGTTGAGGCTTTTGCGACGATTCAGCATTCGACGGAACAACGGATGAAGAAGCTTCTGGTGGTCTGTTCCGACGAGCAGGCTATGGCGGAGATGGAAGATGCCGTGGCTGCTTCCGACCTTGAGATTAGTCCGGTTCAGAGCGCTGGCGAGGCGCTTGCCATCGCCAAGCAGCAATACCTCGATGCGGTGATCGTTCACCTGCAGGTCGCGACCATCGCCGCGATTGCTCTGGCGGAGGAAATCCAGTCTCAGATGGATCCGCAGGTGCTGCCACCGGTAATCGTGTTTTGCGACCGGCCGCTAACGGCCGACGAGAAGATCGATTTCGATCGTGTCTCGCGGAACAGCGTGGTGAAACTCGTCTCAACCCACGAGCGTCTGCTGGACGAGTCAGTGCTACTCATGCATCGCGACGAGGCCAACCTAAAACCCTCACAGCGGCATATTCTTGAGCAACTGCGCGAGATGGACGTGACGCTGGTGGGTAAGTCGGTCCTGGTCATCGATGACGACGTGCGAAATATCTTCGCTCTCACGAGTCTTTTGGAAGACCATCATCTGAAAGTCCTGCATGCGGAGAACGGACGGGCCGGCATCGAACTGCTTCAGAAGAACACGGGTGTAGATCTGGTGCTGATGGACATCATGATGCCGGAAATGGATGGCTATGAAACCATGCGAGCTATCCGTAAGGACGCGCGCTTCCGATCGTTGCCTATCATCGCGCTAACGGCGAAAGCGATGAAGGGAGATCGGGCGAAATGTATTGAAGCCGGGGCCACCGATTACATTACGAAGCCGGTAGACTTAGAACAGCTCTTCTCGGTGCTCCGCGTCTCTGTGAGCCGGGGTTCCGAGATGGCGCAGTTCGCCGTGCAAAACGTCTGATGTGTCGAGCCGACTAATGATCGACTGACTGGCATGGAAGCAATTGTCGAGCAAGCCGCTCCTGAGCGGGTCAAGATTCTCCTGGTCGACGACTCGGCCGAGAATCTTGTCTCGTTGGAAGCGGCGCTCGAAACTTTGGGCCAGGAATTAGTGCTGGCGCGGTCGGGCGCCGAAGCGCTTCGTCACCTGCTGGTAGACGATTATGCCGCCATTCTCCTCGACGTCAAGATGCCCGACATGGACGGCTTCCAGACGGCCGAGCTGATTCGCGCACGGAAGCGGTCTCGAGACATTCCCATCTTGTTCCTGACCGGTTACAAGAGTGACGAACATTTATTCCGCGGTTACGATCTCGGAGCGGTGGATTTTCTTTTTAAACCGATCGTTCCCGAGATTCTGCGATCCAAAGTAGCGGTCTTCGTGGAGCTCAGCCGTAACACTGCGCTATTGCGGTGCCAAACGGAAGTGCTCGGAAAAGCGGAGCAGAAATTCCGGTCGCTCCTGGAGGCTGCACCCGATGCCATGATTATCAGCTCCGAAGAAGGCCGCATCAGCCTGGTGAACTCGCAAACGGAGGTATTGTTCGGCTTTCGCCGCGAGGAAATGGTCGGAAGGAACATCAGTATCCTCGTTCCCGAGTGGACGGCATCGGATTTGCAATCTTCCGGTGCGGGAGGGCGCAAAGTACCGACTTCGCAACGCGAGCTTTGGGCGCGGCATAAAGGCGGCCGGGAGTTTCCTATCGAGATTACCTTGAGCCCGTTGCAGACCGAAGAAGGGCTGCTATTCACGTCGGCGATCCGCGACATCACAGAGCGGCGGCGCGCCGACGAAGCAATCCGGGAGCTCAATAACAAGCTCGAACAGCGCGTTCTGGAGCGCACCCACGAGCTGATGCGCTCGAACGACGCCCTGCGCCAGTCGAATGACGATCTCAGCCAATTTGCTTATGCCGCAAGCCATGACTTGCAGGAACCGCTGCGCATGGTTTCGCTCTATAGCCAGATCCTGCAGAAAAAATACGGAGCGAAGCTGGATGGTGACGCCGATCAGTTAATCGCTTTCGTGGTGGGCGGAGCTAAGCGCATGGAGATGCTGTTGAAAGATCTTCTGACCTATTCCCGCGCTGGATCGTCGGATGAAGGGCCGCCGCGGCCGATCGATTGCGAGCGCGTGGTGCGCAAAGTTCTTTTGAACTTGGAAGCGTCCATCCAGCAAGAGGCCGCTGCCATTACCTGGGATCCGCTGCCGACGGTCGAAGCACACGAAATCAGGCTGGTTCAGCTCTTTCAAAACTTGATCTCCAACGCTATCAAGTACCGCTCCACGGCGCCCCCGGAGATTCGATTGTGGGCCGAACCCAGCGAGGCCGGCTGGATCATCTCAGTTCGAGACAACGGCATCGGAATTGAACCGGAGTACGCGCAGCAGGTGTTCGGGATTTTCAAGCGGCTGCACGGCCAGAAGTATCCCGGGACCGGGATCGGATTAGCAATCTGCCAGCGCATCGTGGAACGATATGGCGGGCGTATCTGGGTGGATTCCCAGGCCGGGGCGGGCTCGGTTTTCCGATTTACGCTTCCGGCGATCAAAGATGAACAACAATCGGGATTCACTCCGGACATGGCGTACCGGGCAATGGGAGACTAGGTCAGTTCTGCGCGAGCAGATCGACAACTTCCTGATGACCGGCAGCTTCAGCAACACGTGACGCTGTGAGGCCATCTGCCGTTAAGCAGTTCCGATCGGCGCCGGCTTCCAAGAGTAGCCGTACGATTTCCAATTGTCCGGTGGCCGAGGCGGCGTGAAGCGCGTTGACCCCGCGCCCGTCGACGGCGTTGAGCGCAGCGCCGGCCTTTGTGAGTTGATCCACGATGTCTGAGAGACCTCGCACCGAGGCAGCGATCAAAGGTGTGATTCCTTCGCGTCCTGCGACATTGGGGTTGGCACCGGCCTTCAACAGTTCGGCGAGCGCATTGACTTGCCCGCCGAGAACTGCGGCGAACAATGCCGTGTTGCCATCGGGATCGGTTGCTTCGATGTTGGCTCCCTTGCCGAGTAGCATTGGGATCACCTCAGCGTTGCCTGCTGCCGCCGCCGAAATCA
>Ga0335069_10011994_pt1 | contig 12208 bp, 9 predicted proteins | sample Lox_Sample_11_FD_206714 | JGI IMG/M metagenome (GOLD analysis project Ga0335069, IMG submission 206714) | Soil microbial communities from Loxahatchee National Wildlife Refuge, Florida, United States - Lox_Sample_1.1 | ecosystem: Environmental > Terrestrial > Soil > Wetlands | place: USA: Florida...
AACGAGGAACGACCTGCGTCGGTCGAGTCTGCGCTCCTGTGCCCAGTGCCGGATGGCCGCGCCAAAATCTGATTCTCCGGTGGCCCGGTAATCCTCGTCGCGAAAACAAAAATGTGGCAGCCGCAGGATCGCATCTTCCAAAATCCAATCCAGCTTGTTCGTCCCAAAGTTACGCGCATACCGCCGTTTGTTCAGTCCCCACGAAGGCCCCACCAGATGCGCATGCAATTCCTGGCTTGCGATCCATCCCTTGGCCCAAGGCAACAACTCATTCCCGAGCCCCTGACCGCGCCTGCTCGTGCGCCTGGCCACCACAATCTTCATCCGGCCACCTCGGCGGAGCTCTCGGGCCCGACCGCTCCGACGGACGGTCGACGTCCCGCCTGTAATTGAATCTGTTTCGCATAGCAGGCCGGTAGGGAATCGACGTACCGGTTTAGGAAGGCAATCGCCTCGTGCCCAAAGACAAGCTCACCTGACGCCCACACAGTCCACCCAAGTGTTCCTGCGCAGAACAGAAACAGGATCGCCAGGCGCTCCTCTGCACCAAAGTGAAACGGGGCGCGCAGAACCTGATCGGCAGACCACGCCATGCCGCCGAACATCGCGGCGAACAGAGCGCGCCGTCCGAGCGTGCTCAGAGCCCGCGTCCACCGGATCTCGAGCAGCCGGAACGCGAAGCCGGCCGTCAGACCAAAGCGCAGCAGCATGACAGCAAACAGTACCCACGCGATCGCAACGATGGAATAGTGGCCTGCTGCGAAAAAAGCTGCCGCTCCTGCTGCGCAGCTGATCGCCTCCGGCAAAAACTCGAGTCTCGGCCTCCCCAGTCCACAAACGATTGGTCCGAGGAGGCAATGCGCTCCATAGAAAGGCATAGCCATCGCCAGAGGTAGAATCGCCGGGATGACGCCCACCCACTTATCGCCAAACAGCCCCACGATCGCCGTATCGGGGATTGCAGCGAGCACCGCGTAGGCGCAACCGAGTACGCCAAAGACCGCCGCTATCGTGCAGAGCATCATTTCGCGCACATGTTCGCGCTGCTGAGCCCGTGCGGCCGATGCCATCAGCACCGATTGCAGAGCGGTCGCCGCGGTGTTGACCGGTTGATAGGCAAAGTTGCATGCGCGTCCATAAAGGCCAAGCCCCACCGGCCCGAGTTGCGCAGCCGCGAGATTGTCGAGGTTGGCGTGTCCCCAATTGACGAGGTTGTTCGCAACGACGGTCCCGCCAAAAGCAAGCGTCGATCTCCGCGGCAATCCGAAGCTGGGCATGATCGAGTGCCGCACAGCGCAATAGAGAAGCAATGAGTTGAGCAGACTCTGGCAGAGAAGGGCCGCCACCAGGCTCCAGACACCCGCACCAGCGAGCGAGAGAGGGATTCCGAGCAGCAGGAATCCGAACAGATAGCTTGCGACCCCGGCGTATTGAATGACATGGAACTGCATTCGGCGCCGCAGGAGCGCGGCCGAGACCAATCCAAGCGACTGCAAGACGATCACCAGGCCTGACGCCTGAATCACTGGCACGGCCGAGGGATCGTGAAAGGCACGGGCGATCGACGGGGCAAGCACAAACACAATCGCCGTCGTCTTCCCGCCGAAAACGATCTGGCAGGTGAACGTTCTTCGTATCTCCCGTTCGTCAAGCTCTTGCGTTTGGATCAGAGCCTGACCGAAGCCGCCGTCCACGAACAGATTGGCGAATCCATAGATCGTGCTGGCGACGATGACTTGTCCATACGGCCTTGGCCCGAGAATCCTTGCCAGGACGATACCGATCCACAGCGAGCAGAGGCTGGAGATAAGTCCGCCGAGAGAGTTCCATCCCGCTCCGGCGATGGCCCGAGCGGCAAGACTCCGAGTCTCAGCCTTCACAAGGATCGCCTCGCAAACGCAGGCGTGGAGACGATGCGTGCCCAGCTCTCACGCGAGAAGAGACACGGTGCGAGTGTTTTGGCATAGGGCGACAGCGCATAGTGTAGCCATCTCCATCCAAAGTGCCGCCAGGTGAAGAGTATCCACTCCTTGATGGGTACACCCTTCGGTGACGTGATATGGCGCCAGCGCTCGGCAAGCGAGAGTCCTCGATCCCGCCATGTGCCGGCAGTCGGGTTATCGGAACAATCGCCCGCGTATCCAGGCATCACCACCACGGCGAAGCCCGCATCTCTTGCGCGCAGTCCGTAGTCGATGTCTCCGAACTGGTGTTGAAAGTGCTCATCCAGATTGCCCAGCTCCGTTGCAACTTCTGCCGGGACTAGCACGAAGTTCCCGTGGAACGTGTCGCACTCGATGGGCTGTGAGGGATGTGCCTCGACGCACGCAAATCGAAGCGTAAGCCCGCGCGTGCGCCGCAAGATTCCGCCGTAACTCTGACAGCCGGTTCGATGCGAGCGCGTGCTTCCCACCACGATGGCCGGCGTTCCCGCCGCCAGCCGCTCACGTGCCAGAAGTACCTGCCGCACGATCGCGTCCTTGTAGAGGATTGTGTCGTCGTTCAGAAAGATGTACGCATCAAAGCCCATCTTCATTGCAACCGCAAATGCCAGCCGCATGCCGCCGTTCCAGTAGAGCGAGCCGTTGCCGCGCAGGACATGAATGCACGGGAACTGCGCACGAACGGCTTCGCCGGTCCCGTCAGTGCATCCGTCATCGACAAGAAATACCTCGATCTCGAGATCTCCAATTGGCCTTTGACGGAACAGAGCACTGAGTGATGCCAGTGTCAGTTCTCGGCGATTGTGGCAAGTGATCAAAACCGCTACCCTTTGTATGTACATGCTTTCTCCTGCCTAGGCTGCAAATCCGGGTGAAGACTCTGTGCTTGTCCCCGCATACGATCTCGAAGGTTCCCCTTCGCAAGCGCCGATGCCGCTCACCGTTGCGCTTGCCATGCCGATAAATGCATAGGCTTCCGGCTCAATACTGTAAGTGATGCCGTAGACCAGCGTCATCGCTGCGACCGCAATCCAGATCGACGTGGCTGGATAAATCATCGTGTTGTCGATCCTGCTGGTTCGCCACAGCGCCCACAGAGGACGGGATGCGAAGAGAACAACAAGCAGCAGGCCGAGAGCTCCCACCCGCAGATATTCCGTCACGTATTCACTGTGCGGCGGAGCTGTCTGCAGTAAATGGCTCTCCGGATCGATTCGCCACCATCCACTCCCCATCGGTCTGCCCGCAAGCACCGTAACGGGTGTCTGGTCCTCATCGCAAAGGAACTCCTGCCAGCCATTCACTCGCCACTGCCAGGTCTCAGTGCTCGATGCACCTTGCGCAAATCGGTTTTCAGTCGCGCCGAGCGCTGCGCCTCCCAGAAGCACAACGCCCGCCACGACCGCCGAGGCCAGCAGCGCGGTCACAAACGCACGCCGGAAGAGCTTGCCGTCCACGAATAACAGCATGACGATACCTGCCAGCAACATCACCCACACGGTGCGGTGCCGAAGAGCAATGGCTGCTGCAAAGAAAACGACAGGCAAAATATGATCGGTGAGTCCCCATCGAACATAGGTCGCGCGCGCTACTGCAAAGAAGCCGCAGATCGCAATCGTCGCCGCTGCGGCGGACGGCAGCACGCGATCGTCGACGGGATTGGCAGTCTCCACCAGACCTACTGATAAACCCGCGACAGCAAGCAGCATTACGGTGCATAGGCCCGCCGCGAAGATCAAATAGATCCTCGCAACCCGGTGCATAAGGTTCCCGGAGGCTGGCGCATTGGCGAAGTAGAGCATTGCCGCCAAAGGGCCAACGAAGCCGCGTGCCTCGTTTGCAGCCGCAAGGAGGCCATTGGAAGAGTAGCCCCGTACAAAGCTGCACACAAAGAGAACCAGATAGCCGGTCACGAGCAGGCGCGATGCATCGATCGTCCTCAGGCTACGCGCGAATCGAATTGCCCCAGCTGCCAACAGCATCATCGAGACAGCATCCAGAGCGCTCAGATGAAGATGGCCGATCAGTGCGGAGTCCTTGCCAAAAACCAGATCGAAGAATTCAACGCCGAGCAGGGAGCAGAGACCAGCTTCGGTCCAGCGGACGAGCACCCAGATCAGCCCCAGGGCAGCACAGAGACAGACGGCGCCGATCAGAATCGCCATCGCTACACATCCGCCGAGAGCCGGGATTCGGCGTGCCCATCGTGGCAGCTTGCGGTTGCCCCCATCAGCATCGCACGGTAAAAGTTCTCATACTCATCGGCGATCGTGCTCAGGCGATAGTGGTGAAGAGCTCGTTCGAACCCGTGATTCGCCAGATGACGACGATAGTCCGCGTTGTTTGCCAGGTGCAGCATCGCCTGGGCAATGGCTGCAGGGTCCTGAACATCCACGAGCATTCCGCCACCTTGGCCGAGCATCTCGCGCATGCCCGGCGTCGTTTCGCCAGCAATCAGCGCCTTCCGCAGTCCCAGCGTTTCCAGGGCGGCCATTGAGAATGCTTCATCGCGCGATGGGTGGACAACGACGTCGACATCTTCGCTGATTTTCTGCAGAAGGTTATTGTGGGCAATCGGGCCTGCGAACACGACACTGCGGTCAAGCGCGTGCGCCTCGGCCCATCGTTGTGCGGGGCCGTTCGGTTCGTACTCGCTTCCGAACATCAACAGCCGCATATTCGTCAGCTCACGGCGAACCAGGCCGAAGGCTTGCAGCGCGGCTTGCGCATTCTTGCGTCGCGACCATCCTTGCAGAACCGTCGCAAATGTCACTGCACGCTGGTTCCCGACTCTGCCTTGCTTTGCCATCGCGAACACCTCATGCGACAAGCCGTTCGGGATAATCGTGATCTCCGCTCCAGGCCTGATGTAGCGAGCGAAGTGACGCGCCGCTGCACTAGAGACCGCGGAGAAATACTTCCCCCTCAGTCCCACTTCGCACGCCATCAGGACGCGCGCAGCCCGATGAGCATCGCGATAGTAGCGAAGCACGTTCCAGGGGAGATCGTGAATCGTGGTGAGCGTGGGAACACCCGACCGCAGTGCGCCGAGCGCAAACTCATAGGTCCAATGAGCATGGACAAAGCCCGGAGCATCGGCCCTGATCGTTTTCCGCAGGAATTCGATTTCAGGCCAGTAGTACGTTCCGGCAAGATGACGGGCGCGGAACCGTCCAACAAAGATTCTCAGGTTATCCCATTGGTAGAGACAGTCCCTGGCGACGTCCTTACTGAGGGTGTAGAGCGTCACCCTGTGGCCTCGCCGCAAGAACTCGCAGAGAAGAGGTGTTGTGGCTGTCCCGCCCAGGCCCAATGCCGCCTGTGTTGTATCCCGCCCGCAGAAGCGCGCAAGCGCGTGAAGATCGGCTGGTGCACAGAGAGCAATTTTCATGAATGCTCCGCTGCACCGAGATCTTTGTCGCCCTGCGCGTAGAGGCCGACCACGATGCTCTGCACACCGCGCCGCACCGAGAACTGCTCGCGGACGGTGTGGCTGTCTTCCAGCGCACGGTTGCGCAGCTCGGCGATCGGAAGCGACGCTGCATATGCAATGCCGCTAGCCACCGAATCCGGAGTTGTCGAGGTAAGGATGGTATAGCGCGTTGCGGCAGCGATGTCGGCAAGCCCATCGACATGCGCACAGACCAGCGGCGTCCCCGAGGCTACAGCTTCGATGGCCGCAAGCCCCAGGCCCTCATGCAGTGAGGGCATCGCAAACGCATCGGCCGCCCACAGGAAGGGCCGCACATCGCCCTGCGACCCGACAAAGCGCACCCTGTCCTCAATCCCAAGCGTGCATGCCAGCGTGCGCTCGGGGCTGTCCTGTTCTTCGCGGCCAATATGCAAATACACAGGCCTGATTGCCGCGGGAAGAAGGGAGATCGCCCGCAGAAGCGCTTCATGGTTCTTCACTGAATTGCAATTCCCGACCGAGACGATTACAAACTCCTCAGGGCGCAAACCAAGCCACTCGCGCATTTTGCGGCGATCGAGCGAACTCGGCGGCTTGAAGTGCGCCGTATCGACCCAGTTGCAGATACGAGTTCCCCGGTTTCTGAAATGTTTTCGCTCCCACGCTTCGACGCCGTCACTGACCATGCCATACTTCCCGCCTAGCTTGCGCACCAAGCCCCGTTCGCAGCACTTGCGCCAGCGAAGCAGTCCGCAAAATCGGAACGTGTTGTGCGGGGTCAGCGCGATTCGCGAAACTCCGGCCAGCCGCGCGATCAAGGCAAGGAGTGCGGGACACGCCTCGGTATGAATGTGAACAACCTCATAGCCGGACCCGCATAGGCGAAAGAACTCGCGGATGAAGTCCAGTCTCGGGAGAAAACCGAGTCGGCTCCGGAAAGGGAGATGGAAAACCAGGTACCCAGCGGTTTGCATTTCGTCTGCCAGCGGACCGATTGCGCCCGCCGTGGCCAACACGTCGCACACAAAACCGTGGCGGTGCCACTCGTAGCCGCTGTTCAGCAGCATCTTTTCCATGCCGGATCGTTCCAGGCTGTACAAGACATGCAAGACACGTTTCATCGGTTGCCGTTCAGAGCCTTTCTTAGTGATTGCTCGCAGCGTAGATCGAAGCTGCTGCGGCAGCGCTCAGCACATTCGATCCGTTGATGATCAGCGCTTTCCAGCCGCTCGCTGGGATAAAAAGCGCGTCGTTGACTTCGAGCGCGACAGCCGGCGCCTCACCCTTTTCCATCTTTCCCAGTGCCACCCTGATCTGCTCGACCGTCTCGCCATGTTTCCGCACGATGACGGCCCAGTGCGTCGAGGCCTCCAGCGTCTCCCCGCCGGCGAGCGACACCGCCTCGACGGCATTCAGTGAGCCGCCATCCGCCATCAGGTATCCGCCGGGCCGATTCACAGCGCCAAGCACAAAGACCACCCCGGCGCGATGGACCAGAACCGTGTCGCCCGGTTCGACCTGGGCGTTGCGGAGAATCGCCGCGCCATCGCCGGGAGCAAACCTGAGTTTTCGGGACACAAGTTCGCCGCTCCTGTCGCGATGTTGAATCTCGATGTTGTTTCCTGCGGCCACCGTCTCCCCACCCGCCAGGGCCAGTACGTCGCCCAACGGCGTCGGGACAAGGAGCGGAAAGCGCCCCGGAACCTGAACCTCGCCCATCACCGAAACACTGCGAGCCGCGTACTGCAGGATGTTCAGATTGACTTGCGGGTCCTTGAGGACCTCGCCATCGGCAAGCGCCTTGGCAATCGCGGCGCGCGCTTGTGTTTCGGTGCCGCCCGCGACGTGGACCGAGCCGACGAGGGGAACTGCGACGTTCCCCTCGTTGTCAACGCGCAACTGCGCCGACATCTCTGGAACGCCATAAACGTCCATCTGCAGCAGAAAGCCAGGCGCCAGTGAGAGATTCTCAAATCCCTCCGGCACCGGACTCACGGCGGAGGGGCTCTGCGCTTGCGGGCGCGTGCTGTGGATCTCGTCTTCGCCGATCCGGGCCCGAACCGCCACACCCTCCTGCCCAAACCCTTGCAACGACACAACCAGGAGAAGGGCCGGCAGCGTGAACCAGCGGAATTCACTCGCATGCCTCGGCATAGTAGCGCCCTCCTTTCTTGGCATATCCGTATGCGGAGGAAGTGCCGGGCTGCGGTCTAAACGCGTTCATCACAACTCCAAGAACTGGCGCATCGGTGGACTCGATCAATGCCAGCGATCTCCCCAAAAGCCGCTTCAACGTTCTGTTTGCCCGCACCACAAACACACAGCCGTCCGTCTGTGGCGCAATCACCTGCGCGTCGGTGACTACCAGTACCGGTGGGCTGTCGATGAAGATGTAGTCGAAGTGCCTGCGCAGCTCGCCCAGCAACTCGTTGAAGCGTTTCGATCCCAGCAACTCCGAGGGGTTCGGAGCTGCATCCCCCGCCGGCAACAGAAACAATGTCTCGATCTCCCGATGCGGCTTCAGGGCCGCCGAAAACTCCAGCCCATTTGCCAGACAACTGCTGAGCCCCGCATCGTTCTCGCAACCAAAGAGCCGATGGCCCTTGGCGCGCCTCAGGTCTGCGTCGAGGTAGAGAACACGATCGCCCTGCACTGCGAATGCGGCTGCAGTGTTCATGCACGTCGTCGACTTTCCTTCCTCCGCCGACCCACTCATGAACATGACCACGCGGGGAGCATGTTCGGCGCGGCTCAACTGCAGCGCCGTACGCAAAGCGCGATAGGCCTCAGCCGTCTGCGAGTGCGGAGCACGCAGCAGCCAGGTCTGCGATTCGGCCCCATCTGCCTCGGCGCTCTTGCCCCTCCGCCCGTAATAGGCAACCGAACTCTTTCGCTGGCAGAAATCCGGAATCGTGCCAATCACCGCAACCGAAGTAATTTGCGCAAGATCTTCCGGAACTGCGAGCGAATCGTCGAAGTAATCCCATGCCAAAGCCGAAGCCAATCCAAGAGCCAGCCCGGCGAAGGCCCCTAGCGCGAGCATGACCCGCTTCTTCGGATACGATGGCTGCGCCGGAGCTCTTGCCGGATCGACCAGCACGATGTTCGATGCCTTGATTCCCGCCGTGACACTGGCCTCCTCCAACTTTGTGTAGAGATCCTGGTAGATCTGCCGGCTCGACTGCGCTTCTTCCTGCAGCAGGATGAGTTCGTCCGCTTTCGCGGCCGCGGTGTTGACGACCTGCTCCTGCCGTGCAATCTGGCGATGCAGCCCGTCCTCCTCGAGAATCGCAACATCCAGTTCGTTCTTTGCGCGAGTGCGAATGCGCTCGAGCTCCGCACGCATCTGCGCGCTGAGTAAAACCTCTTCGTTCTTCAGCTGCACCATTGCCGGGTTCTTCGCGCCGTACTTTGTTCCAGCGGCCGCTTCGTCAACTTCCACCTGTGCCAGTTGACGGCGTAACTGAGCCAGAAGCGCCAGATCCCCGCTATCCGGCGCCAAGGGAGATCCCGGCCCCAACTCTCCGGCCAGAGCACTCGATCCGGCGCCTAGAACAACCTCCGGATCGTGTGTCTCCGTCATCCGGTAAACTGCCTCACGCGCGATCCGCGCAGCTTCCGCATTCGTCAGGTCGCGGTTCAGCTCGATCAGCCGCGTCAATGCAATATCGTCTGCCGCGCCGGTTTTTCCGCGACCCTCACTTACGCCCGTGGCAACGCCGGTCAACCCCGATGTGCGCTCAAACACATCGACTTTCGCCTGACTCTGCTCGACCCGGTGCTTCAGGTCGGCCAGTTGGCCCGCGAGCCACAGCGACGTCTTCGACGAGGCCTGAAACCTTGCTTGTGTCGACTCGCTTGAATACACATCGACAATCGCGTTTGCAATTGCCGCAGCACGGTCGGGGTCCGGGTCCGTAAATGTCACCGTGAGCAGGCGAGTGCCCTTGATCAGATTGACCCGCAGTCCCGATCGAAACGCCTTCAAAGCGTGTTCACGGCGCAGCGGTGCGTGTTCAAGCGGTAGTCCGGCTTCTCGATCGGCTGCCCCGCTCGACTTGAACGCGGCCGCATAGGGCGCATGCTCATCCAGCTTCAGATCCTCAACAACTCGGAGAGCGGTGTTATCGCTCTGGATCACTGCCTGCTGCGTGAGCAGGTCCATGTTCATCCCTTCCTGATCTCCCAGGCCTCCGGCGATCCCCGACAGGTCTGCGAATCCAAGCGAACTGCCGCTCTCGCGATTCACCTCAAGCGTTGCCGTCGCACTGTAGCGTCTCTTCGCAAGCAGTGAAGAGAAACCAGCGACGATCAGTCCCAGCACCAACGCGGCAACGATAGCGATACGGCGTCGGGCCAGGATGTGGACAATCTCCCGAAGCTCCACGCCCCCTTCCGCGGCGTGCGTCCTTACGGGAGGTCGGTTGCGTACGGGTGCCGCTGCTGGTCGCTGTGCGAAGTCGGTCGAAATCAAGACAGCATTCCCTCCTGTGGCGCAGCCCCCGTTCGCTTTTCTTGTGTCACTGTCTCGTACGGGAGCCTCCGGATTCCGGCGGCCTCGAGTCCGGCATTCCATAAGAATGCCGGCACGCACGACAAATAGCGGCGCCCCAACCGTCGCGGTTCCTGCATCAGGCGATACGTCCACTGCAGTCCGCTGCGATGCAGCCACCGCGGTGCTTCCTTCACTGCACCGGAATGAAAATCGAAAGCCGCGCCCACTCCCACCATCAATGCGCATCGAAGCTTCCCGCGATGCTCGGCCATGAATTGCTCCTGTTTCGGTGCGCCAAGCCCCACCCACAGCACGTCCGGTTTTGTCTCTTCGATTTGTGCCGTAAACTCCGATTCTTCGGCTGCCGTCAGCGGCCGATACGGAGGCGCATAGGTGCCCGCTATCTGTAGTCCCGGAAATCTCTCCACCAGCCGCGAAACTAATCTCACCGCGATCCCCGTCTTGCCGCCATAGAAGAAATGGCGCCATCCTCGGTCAATGGAGGTACGGCACATCTCCAGCAGAAAGTCGGGGCCGTATACCCGTTGCATCCTCGTGCACCCACGCAGCCAACCCACCCACACCAGCGGCATCCCGTCGGCGACGGTTAGATAGGCTCCATTCAGCGCTCGCCGATGCGCAGGATCACGAAATGCTTCGACCACCGAGTGAACATCTGCGGCGCAGATGTATTCGCTCCGACCCGACCCAATGAGCAGATCGCACTTTCGGACTGCCTCTCTCATATCGACGGTGCTTACGTCGATCCCGAGAACCCGAACACACATCGTGCTGTCGGCCGTCCGCTTGAAGGTGATGGAGGTGGAATTCATAAGGGCCCAGACAAGGAAGAACTAAATTCCGCGAATGAACGAGGCAGGTGTGCAAACCAGAATTGCCAGGTCCATCCAAAAGTTGCGGTGGTCAATGTAGTACTGGTCGTATTGCGGATTCTCGTGAATCCTTGCTGATCGGGCGGGGCTCAACTGCCAGAGACCGGTCATGCCCGGAATCACCTCGAGTCGCTGCCGATGTACTGCTTCGTACTGCTCCACAAGAAACGGCATCTCGGGCCGCGGGCCAACCAGCGACATCTCTCCTTTCACAACGTTGAACAATTGTGGGAATTCATCGATATTGGTCCAGCGCAAAAAACGGCCCGTACGAGTGATCCTCGGATCGGTGCGATCGTCCGGGGAGATCGCGTACTGAGGTGTCGCGGCATCCATCGTACGAAACTTGTACATCGTAAACAGACGGCCGCCTCTTCCTACGCGTTGTTGACGGAAAATTGCCCCTCCTGGCGAATCCAGATAGATGAGCAGGACAACGACAAGCCCAAGGGGCGATAAGGCCACGATGAGCGCTATTGCCAGTACTAGATCCCCGCCACTCTTCAAGGACTCGTACACCCAACTCGCCCCCGCTCGCCGCCCTTCGTAGCTTGCATGGCTGGTCGTTGCGTGTTCGCTGGCAGAGAGTTCCGCGTCTCGGAGCGACCCTGTCCGACGATCGTCCTGCGAACTGCGATTTGACAATTCAGGTATGGCTCGGAACAGTAGCTGGTTCTCGAATAGCAGAGCGAACATCGCCGCGATGATTGAAAGCGCGATTGCTCCCCGTGGAAACGCGGCGCCGAGCATCAGGCAGACCAGCAGAACCAGCACCGTGGCCTGCGCCCCCACTCGGACCGTGCGCTCGACTTGTCGGATGCGCAGCGGTCCGCTCTCGTCCTGGTAAACACCATCGTTGGCCAGCAGAACGACGATGAACGCCGCAAGGCACAGACTCGACAGCACAGTCACAACGACGTGCCTGAGAAGTACCTGTCCCGACGGATATGCCAGCAGCACGGCACACACCGTAAGTGCCGCAACGAACCAGTCCGCAACCATCTGCATCGCAAGTGCCCAGTCCAGCCGTGCACGCGCTGCAAGAAGTGTGAAGAAGCCACTCGCTGGCGGACCGCACCGAAGAGATTGATCGATACCAAGAGAACTCATGCTGTCCTCCATGGATCTGAGAACAGTTGAGAATCCCCACCATGGCTTGCTGCCATAAATACGGGCCCTTTTTCTCTAGATGTGTCGCCGATCTATGGGTAAATGAATCCTGTGCGCGGCCTCATCGCACCGTGCTGTACCAACAGCCTCTTTTTAACGTGTGTACTGATCGAGCAAGTGCCCCACGGAATGGCCGATCGCAGTCTCTATCCGCCCTCCTGCATCGCGAGCGCAACGTGCTGCAATCGACCTAATCTTGCTCTCAACAGAAGTACTTTGATACAAAAATCGATGCTGTGAGAGCCGTCACTTGCGACGAAAGTGCTATAGATTTTTCGGGGCATTTCCCAAATTG
>Ga0335069_10011995_pt1 | contig 12208 bp, 7 predicted proteins | sample Lox_Sample_11_FD_206714 | JGI IMG/M metagenome (GOLD analysis project Ga0335069, IMG submission 206714) | Soil microbial communities from Loxahatchee National Wildlife Refuge, Florida, United States - Lox_Sample_1.1 | ecosystem: Environmental > Terrestrial > Soil > Wetlands | place: USA: Florida...
ATGGCGGATGAAGTCGTCAACCCAGGCTGCCTGCGCGGTTGCCGGACCGCCAACCCGCAGCCGATCGCTCACTGCGTGCAGCGTCGTCGCAGTGTGATCGTAAAGTTCCCAGTAGGTCGCTTGCTTGGGCTCGCCACCCCAGAAATCAAGGTTCGGTTCGTTCCAGACTTCGAAATACCACTGCGCCACTTCGTCAATTCCGTAGCGGTCAATGAGGTGTCGGGCGAAGGCTCGGATCAGCGCGTCCCACTTGACCCAATCCTTCGGCGGAGAAACGTTGGGCTTATACCAGAACACATGCGGCATGTCTTTTGCCGCCAGCTTGTTTGGCATGAAACTGATTTCGACAAACGGGCGCACTCCGGCTGCCAGCAATCCGTCGTAAATCTGGTCTATGTAGGAGAAGTTATAAACCGCCTGACCTTGCGCGTCTTCGTCGTACACTCCGACTTCATCATGCAAAATCGCATGGAAGCGCACGTACTTCACATCCGTCACCTGCTTCACCGCGCGGAGATCGGATCGATAGCTTTCCCGCAAGCTGAGGATTGCGCGTCCGGAGCCAAACATTTGATCCCAAAAATGAGGAAACGGGTGCGATGGTGCGTGAGCGTCAATTACGATGGATGTTGGCTCGGTGACTGATTGGGAGAGGACGGCGGCAACGCCGCAGAAATAAAACGTGACAATCAGGCAAAAAAGTCTTGGCATGAGGTTGGTCTGGGTCCAAATAAGTCCTAGTCACTAAAAATTACGCACTTCTGCTGCGATGGTGATGGTGATTGCGGCGGACCGGATGGAAATGCGACGCCGGACGCTCCTGTAACAGCAACTCGGTAGCCTGCACTCGCGGGTGACTGTGGAACCAGCGCTGCACCACATCCTCGTGGAGGAAGTTTGCTATCGACAGCAAACTCATTCCTTGATGGTGCGCCATCCATGACCGTACCACTTCAAAACGGTGGAACCACGAGCGCCGCTGCGAGGGGCGGAAATCAATCGATTCGTAGAAGCCGTAGGTCCCCACCCACCCCTTACGGAACATCTTGCGCAGATTGCTCAGTGCTCCGGTCGGATCGATATGCAGTGCGAGGAATGTCGAATACGGCGAGATGACGGGTGCTTCTTCTTCCTGTTGCTGTACGGCCAGGGTGGGCACTCCGAAGGCAAAGTATTCGTAGTTGCCCTGATCATCGGTCTTGAGTCCCGCCGATTCAGAAATGCCCCACGGGATGCGGTGTCCGGCAACATATTCCTGCTGGGCCCGCACAGCCGCGGCTGCGGCCCGGGCCCAAAGCGTGTTGGGGTAAATGCGCATCCACAAGGCCGGCATCAGATACTCGAACATGGTACCGGTCCACGAGAGTAACAAAGCCCGACCATGATCGAGCGCGTGCGGCCTGCCCAGCAGGAACCACGTCTGCTGCGGAATGTCATCTTTTGCAATTGCAGTGAACACAGCAATCCGCGACTCGGTGGCCAACAGGTCGTAGCAGGCATCGTGCAGGCGATCCGCCTCCACGTCATAACCGATCGAGAGCAGCCGGCGATCCTGATTCAACATGAAGCCGAAACCCATTTCGGTGGCCAGGTCGCCGGCCTGTGTCGCAATAGATTTCAAGTCTTCGACCAATTGCACAGCCCGGCGCCGTGCCTCAGGCAACAGCGAAAGCAACGCGGTCGCTTGCAAGCTCGGTTCGTCTGAGTTGGGAAGTTTTCTTGCGGCACGCAGCCGCGAGGTCAGCGAATCAATGAACTTCGGAATACGTTCCAAAGTCGCAATCTCCGGACGGCGGTCAAGATGGATTGCCGAGTCGGTTTCGAGCGCCGCAAATTGAGGCGAGAGCCACGGTGTATAGTTCTGAACCAAATCTCGCAAGCTCTTGATGCGCTGGACTGCCTGATCGCCAAACCACTGTGTTTCAGCCGGACGCTTACTGGTGGTTGCACCGCTACGAATCGATTGCAAGGTCTCGTCCGGAATGTCGATCAGGCGCTGCAGCCAGTCGTGCTTTTGCACATCGGATTCGATCTTCGAGACTTGGTGCCGCGACACCGCCTTCGACGCAGCAAGGGAGTGGAGATGATCGAAAAAACCACTCGCCAGTTCGGATCTGAGTAGTGGCTGATGAATAAGGTCAAGACATCCTTGCTGCAGAGTCCATAACGATGCCACAAGATTGCCACTGTCGACGCTTGACACCAATGACGGCGAAAATGGCAAAAGTGTTTTTGTGTCATACCAATTCGCCAGGTGACCGCGGAAACGCGGAAGGCTTGCAACTGTATCCAGCGTACCGCGGGTCAGCCGCACAAATTCCGGTACCGTGAGATAGCCGAATTCGCATGCTACCTGCCGGGTGTTGAGCAGCATTCCTAAATTTGTCGGCGAGATGCGGTCTGCAATCCGTAGGGGATCGCCCTGCACATTGTCAGGAATTAGCCAGTGATCGTCTTCATTGGAAAGTTCCGCAAAATACCGCCAGATGCGAATTGCCGAGAGCCGCAGCAGCCAGCGGTCTTTGTCCGAAACCGGCTTGCGAGGCGCGAGCGGCGGGCGGTTGAGCCAGATCGACAACGGTTTGCTGAAAGCCCAGAGAAGCAGCACGGGCAGTGCTGCGGGAAGGGCTGGCCGGCGCACAAAATAAACCAGCAGGAAAACGCCAAACGCAACCAGCACCGTTAGATCGAGGTAGATTTCCAGGATTGTGCGCCTGAAGCCCGCCAGTTCCGCTTGGGCTGCGGTTTCCCACTGCAAGAGCCTTTGCCGCGTGATGAAGCGCCGCACCATGGTGCGCACCACGGCATCAATCGACAACAAAGCCTGGTGAGCCATGAAGGCGAGGGTTAGGAGATTGGTAACACTCGCGTCAAAAAAAGTATTCAGAGCATCAACCACGATGCGGGGCTGCTTTGCCACCGCGGCGCGGCCTAAATCCACCAGGAATTGAAAAATCGCCGGCAAGAACAGAATGGTGATCGCCGCCAACGTCCACATTCCTGGACGTCCGGGCAGCACCAGCCAGCTGAAGATCAGCAGGAGAAATAGCGACGGCTCGACCAGGCTGCGGCGCAGGTTGTCGAGAATTTTCCATTGCGACAGCACCGACAGCGGATTGCGCACCCACTGTCCGAACTCGTCCGGAACGCGCGGTCGCAACCATCCTGTGATCTGCCAGTCTCCGCGCATCCAGCGATGTTTGCGCCGGTTGTACGCGCTGTAGTGGGAAGGGTAATCCTCGATCAATTGAACATCCGTTACTAGCCCGGCTCGAGCATATGCGCCTTCAACCAGGTCGTGGCTCAGCAACGCATTGTGCGGGAATCGATGATCGAGGACTTTGTGCAGGGTTTCAACTTCATAGATGCCCTTGCCGACAAACGTCCCCTCGCCGTACAGGTCCTGGTAGACATCAGAGACCGCGCAGGTGTAAATGTCGATGCCGGTCTGTCCTGAGTAAATGCTGGCGAGCCGCGAGAGGGCTGTACTTTGCACACTGACGCCAACCCTGGGCTGCAAAATTCCGTAACCGGCAACCACGATCGCGTTATCGGGATCGACGATCGCCTGGTTCAATGGATGTGCCATCGCGCCTACCATGCGGCGGGCAGTACCACGGGGCAATTCCGTGTCCGTGTCCAAGGTGATGACGTAACGGACCGAGTTCAAAACCGAGACGTCACCAATCTTGACTGGGAAGCTGTCGAACCGGCCTCCGATCAGATTGTTCAGGTCCATCAGTTTGCCGCGCTTGCGCTCCCAGCCCATCCAAAGCTGCTCGCGCGGGTTGTAGACGCGATGACGGTGCAGGAGGAGAAACGACCCTGCTTCCTGCCGCGAGTATTTCTCATTCAATTGGCGGATCAGGTTTCCGCACAAATCCACGAGCGGATCATCTTCTTTCGGCTGCTCGGGCGAGTCCGGGAGATCGCTGACCAGCGCGTAGTGCAGGTTTGGATCCTGATTGCCGAGGAAGCGCACCTCCAGGTCTTCCACCATTTTGTAGACGCGCTTCTCGTCGATGAGCACGGTTGGTACACAAACCAGAGTGACGCAGTCGTCGGCGATGCCTTCGGAGAAATCGATCTTCGGGAGAATTCCGGCAGGCAGGATTGCGGTCACCAGATAATTGATGATTTGCACGGCTGACTGCGAACTGGGGAGCAGCAGCATCAGCGTGGCAAGAAGAATAAATTCCAGGGAACTTCGCGAATCCGTGAGCAGCAGGACCGCGGTGGAGACCACGGTGAACGTCAATACGAAGATGCCGGGAATGTAAATCTCATCCGGATGCGTCTTGATGAAGTCGCGAACCCGCTCCATCACTTGGGGATGGTAGCCAACCCGTTGTTTTAGAAATATGCTTCCTTCGCCGATCAGGTAGCAGCCGACATGCGAACGCCGTTGCGTGACTCGCGGATCGGAGTCGGGATGCCGCAGCGCCTCGCGAGACAGATCCAGTGCGGCGCGCGCAACTTCCATCTCTGTGCAATCGGAACGGTCGGCGATATCCACCACTTTGCTGCGGTACAGATCGCGGCTGGAAGCGTCCATGCGCGAATATGCTCCCGCCGGGTCTTCAGATAGCACCTGATCAAACAGGATCAAGGGATCGAGGACGTCTTTCCAATTTGTTTGCCGCATCACCTGCAGGCTACGGATAGGAGATGCTAACTCTGACGAAGCCGCGCTCTCCACCAGCCGCAACGCCCGGGCAGCAATTTCTTCCAACAGCGCCAGCTTCAGGGCTGGCACTAAAAGTGACAGCTCGACCGCCTTCAGGATCGTGACCCGCTGGAAACCCTCAGCGTATGCGTTCAAAGTCTGACCGCTGAACACAAACTCCACCTGGCCAAGGAATTTTTCAGCCAGGGCGAGGCAGCGGGGAGCCACTTTCCCGCTGGGCGTTCGTACATGCGGGATCTTGGTCGGCGAAGTGAACGCCCGACAGACGTCATCCAATTCCGTCTCAAGCAGATGAATGTTTTCGCGCAGCACCTGGAAATCATTGTGAGTTCGTGCCTGCGGAGCGTTAGCTGCAGACTTCAAGGCCGGACGCAACAACTCGGTCACTTCTTTGCAGCGTTCGGAAAAACGCCATGACGTCGACTCGCCCGGCACCCATGTCAGAGTACGCGCCAGGTCCGCGCCATCGACACGCAGCGCTTCCATGTCGCGGCCGGACTCCTGCACCGGCGGCACTTCAGGCGAAGGTTGGCGCAGACCTCCAGCTACCGCAACGAGTTCCAGATTTGCATTCTGTGGCATCTCGTAAGCTTTCTAACGATAGCTGGAGGCCTGCATTTCAAACATTTCGGCGTAACGTCCGCCCAGGCTCGACAGTTGATCGTGACTTCCTTCCTCAACAATTTGTCCGTTTTCCAGCACTACGATGCGGTCCGCCATGCGCACCGTCGAAAAACGGTGTGAAATAAACAGCGCACTTTTTCCCGCTGTCAGTTCTGAAAACCGGCGGAACACTTCAAATTCGCTGCGCGCATCCAGAGCGGCAGTCGGCTCGTCGAGGATCAGCAGTTGTGCGTCGCGCAGGTACGCTCGTGCCAGCGCCACTTTCTGCCATTCTCCGCCCGAAAGGTCTACACCAGTTTCAAACCGCCGTCCAAGCATTTGCTCATAACGCTGTGGAAACTGTCCCACGGTTGCATCCGCCATGCTCTTATGCGCTGCAGATTCGATTAAATTCAAGTCGTCAATTGCTTCCACTCGACCGATCGCGATATTTTCACGCGCCGTCATTTCGTAGCGCATGAAGTCCTGAAAGATCACTCCTATTTCCTTATGCAGATCTTCCATGTCATACTCGCGCAGGTCGATGCCATCCAGCAGAATTTGTCCGTCGGTCGGGTCGTACAGCCGGGTGATCAGCTTTACGATGGTGGTTTTACCCTGGCCGTTTTCCCCAATGAGTGCAACCCGTTCGCCTGGGTGAAGATGAAAGTTCAAACGATTCAGCACCAGCCTCGCCCCGCCAGGATAGCGAAACGAAACGTTTCGAAATTCGAACCCTCGCTGGATAGGGCGGGGTGCTGGCAGCGCATTCGGCTTCGATCGGATCGTTGGCTTCATCTCGAAAAATGCCAGCAAATCGGTAAGGAAAAGCGCCTGATCGGCGATTCCTGCGAGCGTAGAAAAAATCTGTTGAATGTTGTTACTGGCCTGCTGGATTGCCCCCGCGAGGAACGTCAACGTACCGATGCTCAACACGCCTTGCAACGTCCGCCAGATTACGAACGCATAGGCGGAGTAGTAGCCTAGCGTACCGATGATTGAAAGAATCGATCCGCTGATCAGCTTGCGCCGCGAGAGGCCAACGTTTTCGTCGTAAATCTGATTGGACAGCCGCGCGAAACGCTCGGTTAGAAAACTCCGGAGTCCGAAGAGCTTCAGCTCTTTGGCAGCTTCTTTGCTTCCTCCCAGGATGCGCAGGTAATCCATCTGCCGCCGGATGGGAGTCTGCCGGAAATTCTTGGCATATCCCAGAAATGCAAAGTGACTCTCGCCCAGAAAGGCAGGAATCACTCCGCCAATCAACAACAGCATCAGCCACGGCGAGAACAGCATGATCGAAATCGAAAGGGTAAGGGTCGTGATTACCTGCTGCACCAACCGGCCGATTGCCTGGATCATCACGAGCCGGTCTGTGGCTTGCACTCGGGCTCGATCAAGCCGGTCATAGAAAACCGGGTCCTCGTAGGCCAGCAGATCGAGGCTGGCCGCATGGTTCATGACCTCGATGCTGACGTAACGGGTGTACTTGTCGGCCAGGAGGGAGTCGGAGTAGTCGATCGCCCGCATGACCACGCTTAGCAGCACGGCTGCGGCAAACTCTCCTCCCACCAGCCACCAGAATCCCGGCGCGACCGGTTGGTGCGCCGAGACAGCGTGCACAATTCCGTCAATGATGAGCTTGGTAATCCAAAGCAGAAGAACCGGAAGCAGGGAAGCGACAACCCGCGCGACGAGTCCAAAAATGACGACGGCGCGGCCTGAATCCCAGACCATTTTCAGAACGGCGGGCACGTTGCGGAGCGCGGAGAGGCGCTCGTGCCATCCAGACTTAAAATCGCCCTGTTCCGTCATGAGGGATGCAACCGTCTGCGGGGCGCTTCTTGGACCCAGATCGATGGACCAACAGAAACAGTAGACGTTTGAGGTGCCCCAGTGTTGTTGCTACTCTATCTTAAACAAAAAGCAATGACAAAGATGCCGGATTCGGGGCGAAAGGTTTGTCGCTGACTAGCGTAGCTCCTATCTCTGCCTGACCGCGGCCTGTTGTTCTGACGGGCTCATTTCTCGCCAAACCATACGTAAATTTGCTGTCAGACGGGGATTGTTGGGCGTCTGGCTCTCTGCTTTCGCCAGCCAGTGGTAGGCGGTGGGCAAATCAGTGGCTACGCAATGGCCGGTCGCGAACATTGCGCCCAGGACGCTCTGCGCCTCGGCGTTATTCTGCTCGGCAGCCACAAACAGTTTGGATCGTGCCAGATCGCAATTCTTCTGTACGCCATTGCCGTACAAATAATTTTTGCCGTCAGTTACCAGTTTGTCCTCCTCGGAGGCAGGATGCACGGCTTCAGCCGGGGTACGGCCTTCGTCGGCTGATTGTGTTTCTTTGATTGTCCTTTCAGGTTGTACCGATGGTTTCGCGGATGCAGGGTTCAGGTCCTTTGTTGTTTCTGTTTTCGCTGGCTCCGCGGCCGCTTCGGTCGGCAATGGACTGGGGGCCTCGCTAGGGGCAGGGGTTGCTGCAGTCGGTGTTTGCGGAGGTTGGTTCACGGCCACGGGTGCGCTGTTCTGTCCTCGACGCATGAATCCGACGATTGTATGCCACGCCGGGCCTTGCTGCGCCCAGATCCACACGAACGTCCCGCCAATCACGAGCACCAACAACAAAGCCACGTAAGCCATGGGATGAGTCGCTTCCTGCGCGTCTTCAAACAAATATTGCGGTTGCGGTTCCGGTTCGGAGGCAGGAGTTGCCAGTCCTAGAAACGATGGTCCGTTCACAGTCGTCGGTTGTACAACAGGCGGTGCGGGTTGCGATCGGATAGGCTCCGGTCGAACAGGCTCCGCTGTTTTCGGCGTTGCCGCCGGCAGAGGCGATCCGCACATGCTGCAAAAACGGTGGTCAGGAGTATTCTGGTAGTCGCACTTCGGGCATCGGGAAATCACGCGCACTTGGATGCCTGGGCGTAGTGTCTGGCATCCCGCGACTTCTGTTTAGGGTGTCTTTTGAGGCTCACTACCGGAAACCCTGTATATACAAGGTTATTTTGGGGAACGAAATCGGCCGATTCGCACATTTATCACAGGATTCCCACACTTGTGGAACCGGATAAAAACAAGCAAAAAGTGGTTACTTAACCACCTCGCCGGGATAGTAGCCTTTACGGGTACGGACTGCAAGTCCAGTGTATCCAGGAGCTTGCGCGGCAACGCGAATCACGCGGTACTTGCCGTCTTGGGCTGGATTACTGGACTTATATCCAATCGTATACCGGCTGTGAATGTCGCGGCCAATTGTCCTGCTGATTCCGTCCAACTCATCCAAAGTTGCCGGGAAAAAGGCAGCCCCTCCGGTGCTGGCGGCCAGTTCACTGAGAACGTCACGATCGATCTGTTGAAGATCGTCTCCCATCAAGCCAATGACGTAGAGAGTCGGTCCATTCTGTTCCTGCAGCCGCGCGCGCGCTTCTCGCAAGGTTTCTCGGCTGGCATTATCTCGTCCATCGGTCACGACCAGCAAAACTTTGTTATCGATTCGAGGATTGTTCTTGAGGTGGATAGAGGACGCCACGATGGCGTCGTAAAGAGCCGTGCTCCCTTGCATGGAAACTTTGTTTAGAGCGCTCCGAACCTGGTCGATATTGGAGGTGAAATCCTGATCGAGATAAGGTTCCCAGTTGAAATTCACAACAAATGCTTCGTCTCCCGGATTACTCTGACGCAGAAGGTTTAAGACCGCCTCGTTCACCTTTCCACGCTTTTCGCGCATGGATCCAGAATTGTCGATCACAATACCCATGGCCACTGGAACATCATCCCGGTGAAACGAAGTGATGGGTTGCGGCTTGTTGTCTTCGAACACGGAAAATGCCGGCTGGCTGAGATTGGCAACAAGATGGCGCTGGCTGTCTACAACGGTGGCGTGTAACACCACCTCTTCGACTTTTTTGTGGAAGACGAAAACGCCGCTGTCCTGCTCCGGTTGTTGCGCAGCATTGCCGGGCGGCGGCGTGGTTGAATCTTGGGACTTCGTGTCCGGTGGAGCTGAATCCCGTGCCGGCGGAGGAGTCTGCATCGGCCGCAGGGGCGGCGGAGCAGTGATATCCGTAGGATCATACGATGGGGCAGGAGATGTAGCGGGTGGCTGAGTTTGGCTGGGTTGAGCGGCCGGATTTTGCGCGACTGAGTTCGACGCGATTGCGAGCGACAATCCAAGCCACAACACGCGATGAAATCCTAGGTTCACTCTAACCCTCCCCGTTTTGAAACTTACTGGAGCAGACTCAATCGATCAGCCACCGCCGCGAGAATCAAGAGCAGCGGGACGAAAATCAGCATGGCGCTGCAGCGAGACATGATCTCCTGCAAAACTCGCCAACCCCTTTTCTTCAAACGCATCGATATCCCCAGTGCCACACGGCACGCTTCCAAGATGCCGGAGGCGAACGTTGAGGTTGGCTGACGGGCAGCGGCGGGGGCTACACGAAGCGCCTTACCCGAATGTCAGTACGGCGAAATTTCTTATCGGAGAGTCATCTCTACTCAGGCCCCTGTCGATACCCGGCGCGGCAAATTATTAGAAAAAAAGACACGTCCTTAGTGGCCCGGAGTTTGCAAGAAGAAAGCTCGAGAACAAGGCAATGACGAATCTTCACATTGATCGGCTTGGAGGCCTGGCGGTCATCGAGTGCGAGGGCAGAATTGTGCGCAGCGATTCCGCGTTCGAATTGCGGGATGCCGTGCAATCACAGGACGACGCCCGGACAATACTTCTTGATTTGTCAGGCGTAACCGCGCTCGACGGAGGCGGTTTGGGGATGATGATGTTTTTGCAGCGTTGGGCTTATGACCACGATATCCGCCTGAAACTCTTCAATCCCACTAAGGCGGTCTGGGAGCGGCTGGCAGTGGCAAATTCCATCCCGGCCATGGAAGTAGTTTCCGCGGACGAAATGAAGGCAATTGTGGCAGGCGCTCATCCCCCCGACCGCATGGCTGCCTGAGGGAGACAAGCTGCAGATTTCTTTACATTTATACAGTTAGCTCGCCGGCAAAGATACCAATCTATAACCGGGAAATACAGTGAATCCTGTATTCGGCACACCTTAGGGTTTGTACTAGAATCCCTCAGGTGCGAAGGACCGCAATTGGCCCTCGCCCGGTTTTTAGGTGGAAATGTCAATTCGCATTCTGATTGTCGACGATCACCCGGTGGTGAGACATGGTCTCAAAACGCTCATCGGGGAGCACCCGGGATGGGAGGTCGTCGCCGAAGCGGCAGATGGCCTCGAAGCAGTAGAAATGGCCGATAAATTAAGCCCGGACGTCGTCGTTTTGGACGTTAGTATGCCTCGGATGCACGGGTTGGAAGCTTGCCGCCGGATCCGCCAGAACGATCCAAATTGCGAAATTTTGATTGTGACGCAGCACGACTCTTTGCAGATGATGGAAGAAGCGTTGCTCTGCGGAGCGCGTGGGTACGTAGTGAAATCGAACGCAGCGCGGGATTTGCTGGCAGCTGTTGACGCGGTAAGCAAGCACAAAAATTTCACGGCGCGAAAACCCGAACAGGTTAGCGACGCCAACTAGGTGGCTATGATGAATGCAATGCCGAACGGAGGCAGACCAATGAAGCTTCGAATTCTGATCGCGGATGACCACGAAGTGGTTCGTCGCGGACTCTGCACCCTGCTGCAGTCCCACGAAGGTTGGGAAATCTGCGGGGAAGCAAACAATGGGCGCGCGGCGGTGGAAATGGCGACTCAATTGAAGCCAGACGTGGTGATCCTTGATATCGGCATGCCGAACCTCAATGGACTGGCCGCGACCCGCCAACTAGTTCAACAAGACCCGAAGTGCAAAGTAATCGTGCTGACGATCACGGACTCCGATCAGGTGATTCGTGAAGCACTGGACGCCGGTGCCCGCGGATTTGTCCTGAAGTCCGACGCGGCTCGCGACCTGGTCGCGGCAGTGGAGGCTCTGCAGCGCAATCGTATGTTCTTCACTCCTCGAGTGAATGATATGGTTCTCGCGGGCTTTCTGAATCGCGGCCACAATGGGGCAGCTACGAGTACTGCCCCCCGTCTGCCGCAGTTGACTCCGCGCGAACGCGAAGTGATTCAGTTGTTGGCGGAAGGGAAGAGCTCAAAAGAAGTCGCTTCGGTGCTGAATCTCAGTACCAAGACGGCTGAGACGCACCGTAGCAACATCATGCGCAAGCTTGGATTCCACTCCATTCGCGACCTGGTGGTTTATGCGGTGAAGAACAACATCATCCAGGTGCAACTTCCCGCCGAAAGCGTAGTCCCGAGAGACGATTCGGCGGCGTGAAAGAAATAGGCGCCGCGTGATCTAGCAATCTCGCGCGGCGCTCGAGTTTGAGCGCGCATCCCTTCCAAGTTGTTTCGCAGCAGCGATCTTTCGCCGAAATCTCTTTCCACCCGAATTTGCCAGAACGATTTGCCGCCAAAAACCGAAAGAGCTTCCCGTCTGTGTGACAGGAAGCTCTTCGAACTCGGGCGAAATTTAATCGCCGTTTACGGCAGGTGGTTGAGATAGCACGCTCCGTTCAGGTTTTGGGTTGGCGGGCTGGGTGGTGTCAGCCAGACTGGGTTAGTGAAGTCGAAGAATTCTGTCATGTCCATTTGCGCGGCATCGCGTGCCGTCAAGGACGACAAGGCAAAGCGCGTTTCGATCAGCTTCAGGATCGCGGTGAAATCCGCGACAGTATGGGAGACGTAGTTTTTCTTTGCATAGGGAGATACCACAATTAAGGGGACACGATAACCGGTGTAGACGAAGTCACAGGTGGGGCCGGTTCCCTTTGTGCACAGGTCCCCCGGCTGCAAATCTACCGGTGGAATTCCATCCGGGCTTACGGTCGGTTGAGGTGAGACATGATCGTAGAGGCCACCACCTTCGTCATAGGTGAGAATGAACGCGGAGTCCTTCCAGGAT
>Ga0335069_10011996_pt1 | contig 12208 bp, 12 predicted proteins | sample Lox_Sample_11_FD_206714 | JGI IMG/M metagenome (GOLD analysis project Ga0335069, IMG submission 206714) | Soil microbial communities from Loxahatchee National Wildlife Refuge, Florida, United States - Lox_Sample_1.1 | ecosystem: Environmental > Terrestrial > Soil > Wetlands | place: USA...
CCAGCCGTAGATCGTCGCGGTGAATTGCCACGAGCCGGCATCGGTACTTGACTGCGCCCCTTGCGCCGCAGCCGCCCCGGGAACGAGCGAGCCGACGGCAAGACCAATGAGCGTCGTCGCGCATGCAAGCGAACGGGAAATTTTCATCCTTGACCTGTTGTCTGCGGGAGCGTGATTGGAGTGTCTTCGTGCGCCGGCGACAAGGCTCGGCGCATGGCGGAGCGGTTGGCTCTATTCATAGAGGTCGTCTTCGACGAGGCGTTCTTTGCCTTTCCTGTAGGGGCCATCGCCGGTGAGGATGACGCCGTCTTGCCTGGCGTAGCGGTCCCAGAGAGCGATCAGCTCCTTGAGCTTCCTGGGATTCTCCTTGACCAGGTCGCGCGTCTCGCCGGGGTCGTTCTTGAGGTTGTACAACTGCCAGTCGCCGCTGCCGCCGGCGGCACGCAGGGTGTTCAGGATCTTCCAGTCGCCTTTTCGCACGGCGCGGTTGCCGAAGAGCTCCCAACCCGCCCAGTCGCTCTCGCCGCGGACCGAATCGGCCGAGCCGGCGAGCAGCGGCACGAGGGATTTGCCCTGCAGCGGCACGATCCTGCTGCCGGGTCTCTTTGACGGGTGTTGCGCGCCGGCCAGTTCGTAGAGCGTGGGGGCGATGTCCATCACGTGCAGAAAGGACGTGTTGATGTCGCCGGCGTGCTTCACACCGGGGCCTGCGACGATGAGCGGAGAGCGGATGCCGCCTTCAGCCACATACCCCTTGAACCCTCGAAACGGCACCGAACCGGCCTGTGCCCAGGCCGGCCCGTAGTCGACCGCAGAGCCCCGCTTGCCCCAGCTCTCGGGCCGCAGGTCGAAGTTCGCCTGGAACCACTTCTTGGCGTCGGGTGAGAACGCGGATTCGATCAGCGATGCGAGCTCGACGGGTTCTGCTCCGTTGTCGGAGAAGAAGAGCACGAGCGTATTGTCCAGAGTGCCCGCTTCCCTGAGGTGATCGAGGACGCGGCCGATGTGGTAATCCATGTTGGCGAGCATCGCGGCATAGATTTCCATTCTGCGCGCCGAGAGTTTCTGCTGCGCGGGCGTGAGCGAATCCCAAGCGGGAATCGCCGGGAGGCCGGGGAACGCCACGACGTCCTTGCCGAGGACGCCCATTTCCTTCATGCGGGCGACGCGCGATTCCCGCAGCGCGTCATAGCCGTTGTCGTACTGTCCGTGATACCTGTCGAGCCAGTCGTCCGGCACGGCGAAGGGACTGTGGACAGCCTGGAAGGAGAGGTAGGCGAAGAACGGCTTGCCATCGTCCTTGTTCTCGTCGACGGACTTCATGATGAAGTTCGCATACGCTTCCGAGGAGAAGTGATTCTCCGGCAGCTTCTCGAGCAGCTTGCCGTTCAGCGTGAAGGTGAGGCGCGGGTGCGCCGGATTCGGGTACACCATGTCGGACCAGTTGCTGCCGCCGCCCTGAAGGAGCGTGAAGTCGCGCTCGAAGCCGCGCGCGGCCGGCCAGCTTCCGGGCTCCTCTCCCATGTGCCACTTGCCCGCCATGTAGGTGTGATAGCCCGCGCCGCGCAGCACGGTGGCGAGAGTCACTACGCGATCATTGAGATGTCCCTCGTAGCCCGGTTTGCCCTTCTGTTTCGGACCGAGAAACTCCGCCATGTTGCCGAGGCCCGCCACGTGGTTGTCCGTTCCGCTCAGGAGCATCGAGCGGGTCGGCGAGCAGGTCGGGCCGACATAGAAACTCGTCGCCCTGAGACCGCGCGCCGCGAGCGCATCGAGATTCGGCGTCTTGATCTCTCCACCGAATGCACCGATGTCGGAGTAGCCCATGTCGTCCGCGACGATGAGCAGGATGTTGGGTTTTTTGTCCGCTGCGTGGACCGGAGCAACTACGCCAAGCAGGATCAGCGCGCCGACGAACGCCGCAATAATCAGGTTGTCGCGCGTGGATTTCATCATTTGAGTTTCCGGACCCTTCGTCGACCCTGGCAAGGTGTTTTCCGATGGGGCAAGCAGGCACGCACGGGCCTACCGAAGCGCTGCATTCTCACCAGCAAAGTATACATAACTGCGCGCTGCGCATAATGGCGGTTATAGCTCTTCATAACGGCCAGCTGCGGTCATGGCACCTTGCACTCTCCATACCGGCCGTTCATTCACGCTTGTCAACCAGGACTGGGCTTTGGGCGATGTGAACGCGAACGGAGAAGCCTTCTTGCTTACGATGCGCAGAAAAGCTTGCGGTGCCCGCAACACAGGTGTATGGGTAGATTGCACGGTTCGTCAAGTAAGTGAAATGCGGGTCGGTCGTTGCCACCTTCGGGGCATTCCTCGGGTCTTCGTCTCTCTCCACTTGCAGTTCCGGCACTTGGGCGAGCGCTCGTCAGTCGTATTTCACAGGAGCAGCAGACGTGATCACAGGTACGGTGAAATGGTTCAGCGATAGCAAAGGCATCGGCTCTATCATCCCCGACTCCGGCGGCCAGGATGTTCTTGCTCATTTTTCAGCGATTGTGGGCGTCGGCCGGAAGACCCTGCGACGAGGCCAGAGGGTTTCATTCGACGAGACGGATCAACCAAACGGGAATCACGTGTCGAATATCAAATCGCTCGATTGACCAGAGGTCAGAGGTCGACCTGGTCCATTGAACGTGAGCGGGGCGTTCGCTTTCAGCGAACCTGTGCGCTCAATGGCCATCCAGTTGACCGATCGTGAGGCCGATGATCGAAGGAATCTTGATGGCCAAGCCAAATTACTCGTTCGCGAAACGCCAACGAGATTTATTGAAGAAACAAAGGAAAGAGGAAAAGCGGCAGCGAAAGGCCACGACGCAGTCGGTCCCGCCGTCGCAGGAACTCGAACGGCCGCCGGTCGATCCGCCACCGACAGCGTAGTCTCTTGCCCCTGCAGCGTGCGCAGGCTGATTGTTTCAGCGTCGAGCGAGGAGCCGATCCGGCTCTATCCGCCTGCCCGAGCATCGGAGATTCTTGATGGAATCGCGACGAGCGTGCGCTGCCGGAAGCATGGCGCTCCTCACCCGCTCGGGAACATGGCGAGCATGTGCCGGCCGGTGCCTGCTGGATCGATCGGTATTCCGCGGCGCCCGACATCCGCTCTGTTCAGTGGAACAAGAAGGGAATCGACTACAGCGCGCGGCTCTCGGGTGACGGCCCGCGTCCATATCCTCGGTTGTATTAGCCAGTACGCGTGAGCGTCGGCCGCTGTATCCGCTGCCCCGATGCTGGCAGCGCGGGTCGCTGATTCATCGTGGTCGCGTGGGAATCGGGAACCCGCCTTGATGGCAGCCCCGCTGGGGCCGCGCGTTCGCCCCCGTCGCCCAGATTCCGCATCGGCTCGACGATGTGGAGCGAGATGAGCCTGTCCGCGCGAATTGGCGTGAATCCGCCGAGCGCCCCGCGCCCCTATGATTTGGCATTTCACATCCGCGAATGGAAATTGGGCGCATACTGCCGGACACCTGCCGCCTATAGGCGGGTCGGCGCACGAATCGTCGTCCGCTGAAGCGAGAGATAGAAATGCAAGCCAACTTTCATCGTTGTTGCCCGGTCGGCGCGGTTCGGTCAATGCCCCGCGTTCCCTCACTGAGTACCGCGGCCAGCGTCCAAGGCAAGGTGCGATTTGATCTTCACATCGTCGACGGACTCGTGTCTGTGACGCAGCGCACGTGGGGCCTGGGCTTGCGCGTCGACGAACGGGCAAGCGGAGAATGATCGCATCCTATGCACCGCCGAAGCTTCGCGACCAATTTCTCGCCGCATTGGATGCGGACGATCGCGCTCTTTTCACCCAATTGGCGATCGGCCTTACTGGATCCCTGAATCCGCTTCCCGGTATGACCTGCGATCAGCTCGGTCTACCGATCGGAAGCACGTATGGGTCCGCGGCTAGACATGTGTTGTTGCAGGAAAGGTGCCATGCCATGCCGGTTACCGCGTCAGCAACGGCGTCGAATGCCGGGATGCTGTTTCACGCCCCTCGTCCCTCAGGCAAGCCGGAGCACGATACCTGAGGGTTTGCAACGATCAGTCGGAGCGTGGTGCGAGCTATGGTCGACGTCCTGGAATGCTTGAAGAAATACGGTCAGCGATTGGACGTGGAAATCGCCAAGGAGTTGAAGATGCCGCTTGCCACGGTGCGCGAGCGGCTTGCCGGTCTGACGGCGACCGGGGCGGTGATCACATGCAGTCTGACCCGCTTCGAAGGCGGTAAGAGAACGGAGGCGTGGCAATGCCGCGTGTCGGGCTACGTGCCGCCTCCGGCGCCCGGGCGCAAGGCTACGCCCAAGCCGTGATCGTCAGGCCAAGACGGGAGGCTGTGCGCTTGCGCCAAGCAGGCCACGGTCCTGGCGCGCGTGCTATCATTTCTCTTGCTATTGCCGAGCTTTGCATGCATAGTCTCGCGCAGCGATCTTCAAGCAGTGCTGTTGCTGGTCTTTAGTGTCCGCAATACGGCGGATACTTCTCCTCATCATCTGCCTTCTTGATCTTCGCCCCACGCTGGGGCGTTGTCCCCATTTATCGTTCTTCTAGGAAATCAAGACATGGCAACAGGCACCGTGAAGTGGTTCAACGATTCGAAGGGCTTTGGCTTCATAACGCCCACCGACGGCAGCAAGGATCTCTTTGCCCACTCTTCCGCGATCCAGGAGCAAGGCTTCAAGACGCTGAAGGAAGGTCAGCGCGTCAGCTTCGATGTCACCACAGGCCCGAAGGGGCAGCAGGCATCGAACATTCGCGCGGCGGAATGAACACAGACGAAGGCACGGCGTTGCCGCATCGTGCCCCTTGAGTCGTTGCGATCACGCCCGGCAATCTGCCGGGCTTCTTATTTTTTGCCTGTCGAGGCGCCGCTGTGGCCAAGGAAGAAGTTCTCGAGATGAATGGTGTAGTGGCCGAAGCGTTGCCTGATGGCCGCTATCGAGTCCGGCTCGACAACGGCCACGATCTCGTCGCGTACAGCGCAGGAAAGATGCGCAAGCATCGAATTCGGATCATCGCCGGCGACAGGGTGTCGCTGGAGATTTCACCCTATGATCTCAGCAAGGGGCGGATCACCTTCCGCCATATCGAGACGCACGCGCCGGTCGCCGTCCGCCCTCGTCGACTCTGACGGGAGACTTCCGCCACGATGAGGGCCTCGACCCCTCGCAGATGATTATCCGCTGCCCAAGCGCAGCATTCGCTGGGTGAGGCTCGTCTTCTTCGTGTTTCTGCACATCATCGGCATCGTCGGAACCCCCCGCTATCTCTACTACAACGGTATCACCGTGCCGGGCGCCACCGGACGCACTACGGTAACGGCAGGGACCTGTGCAGATCACGCCTCGTCGTTCATCAGCACGATCACCATCCGCCGTGGTCCGTCGGCGGCGGAATCGCTCGCCGGCGGACGCTGGCATGTTGCCGTCGAACGCCGATCAATATCACCCGAAGCGCCAGTCAAGGGGAGGTACCTATGTCTTCCAGATTGCTGCGGTCTGCTGGCTTGACCGTGCTCGTCGCGGCGGCTTCAGCATGGATCGTGCCGAACGCGCACGCACAGGCCGATCCGAAAGCGCATATCGCGGCTTCGCAGGTTACGCTGTCCAACTTCCTGCGCGATCCCGACATGGATTGGCTGCAGCGCAACTTCCATCGTGCCAAGGCGGTGATGATCACGCCGGAGGTCGTCAAGGCTGGATTCATTTTCGGGGGGTCGGGAGGCCGTGCGCTCGTGGTCGCGCGCGACCCGACGACCGGTGGATGGGTGGGGCCCGCGTTCTACGCGATGGCGACGGCCAGCGTCGGATTCCAGGCCGGCATCTCGGTGGCCGAAGGTGTGACGCTGGTGATGACCGAGAAGGGGTTCAACTCGCTGCTGGCGACATCGTTCAAGATCGGAGGCGATGCTAGTGTCGCCGCGGGTCCGGTCGGTGCGGGTGCGCGGAGCGACATCGTGGCCGACCTCATCACCTTCAACCGCGCCAAGGGGGTGTACGGCGGTCTCAACCTCGACGGGACCGTGGTCACGGCCTCCGATGATTGGAACGCTTCGTTCTACGGGAAGAAGGTTCTTCCGCCGGACATCTTGGTGCGGACATCGGTGCACAACGAGGCGGCCGACAAGTTACTCGCACAGGTTAGCGCCGCCGCCTCCAAGAAATAGGATCCGTGCGACCATTTATCGCTGATGCCAATCGTTATGCGGCTGCTTTCTGACATCCGCTACGACCGCTGAGGGCTCGAACTGCGATTGTCTCGAATCATTACGTGCCCTTGCACGCTCGAGCCGGTGTAGCGAGCCACTGCTTGATCTGCGCGTAGACTTCCGCTCGGCTAAGCAGGTCGAGGTGGTTGATGCCAGAGGCCACCCACTGTCGCGACTCATCGAATGTCAGGGCGAGCCGCGGATTGCGGTGACGGCCGAGCGCGCTGGCCAGCGGCACGATACCGTCCCCAATCAACCAGGCGCCAAGGTTGCCTATTTTCTGGCCAGTCGCTCCAGCGATCGCGTAACACGCGACACCTTCCGGCAGCTTCACCGCGGCACGGACATCGCCGCTGCGCTGGAAGCGATCGCGGTTTTTCCAGTCCTGGTCAACCAGATTTCCGAACCGCAGATCGGTGATGCCCGCGCTGCGGATCTTGCCAAGACGAGCCAATGGAGCGGAGTACTTGCTGATGCTCAGCAGTATGTCCACCCAGTTTCCGCCCCGCTCGAGCGGCGCTCCGTGATGTGGCGTGCCGAGGAAAACGAGCTTGTGGAGGCGCTTCACCCATTGGTGACGCGCCAGCGCACCGTAGTGACAGGCGCTGCGGGCCACCAGCCCACCCATGCTGTGCCCGATGAGCACCAGTTCCGTCAATTCCACCGGCCAGAACTGCACTAGGGTTTCCAGCCGTTCGGCGAATGCTTGTCCGTTGGTGGAGATATGGAGACCGCTGTTGTAGTGTAGGTAAACCGGCGTGTACGCGAGATCGCGCGCCAGCGCCGCGCCATGATCGTGTCCCTTGCGCTTCCACTGCAGATCGTTCATGCACAGTCCGTGCAGCAGCACGACCACCCGGCCTCCGGCCTGCGGGATCGCCGCAGCCAGCGACGCTCGCTCGGCCGGCAATGCGATACCACCCCGACGCAGGCACATCGTGATCGCCAGCGGGTTGTTGGACGCCGCTAGGTAGTCGCCGAGCACACCGTTGAGCGCCGCGAGCAGCGCCTCACGTCCCGGCCAGGTGCTGCGCGCGCCGAGCAAAGGCTCGAGCCGGGCCAGAAGCATGTCGAGTCCGTGGCCAACCAGAGCGATCACGCCGCGGATACTCTGGTAAACCAGGCGCGTGATGCCGGTCGTCCGCTCCCGCTTCGACTTGGCGAGTATTTTCGGCACGCTGGCGATGTTGTAATGCATCGCCTCGACCAGGTCTACGACGCCCGCGATGCCGTCGATCGTCAGGCGGTTGACCCCGCGCAGATCGGCAGCGCGTACGCGCAGCTTCTCTACCACGGCGAACCCATTGCAGTCGGCGCGTCCGCAGGCGTCCGCTTGACCGGACGCTCGATCGACCTCCGGCGAGCCGTCACACGTACTAGGATTTGCGTGCTGCCGCCTTGGTACGCTGCACAGGCTTGCGGCGCTTCGTGGTCCTCGCGGCCACGCCCTTGCCTGCCTTGGGGGTCGCACCCCCCGTTGTCTTGGCCGCTCTGCGGGCGCTCGCCGTCTTCGCTGTTTTCTTCGAAGTCGCGCGCTTGGCGCCCAAACCCTGGGACATTCCAATCAGTATCCCGCTCGCCAGGGTTGCGAAGTTCTGCGTGAGCAGATGCGCGGCCTTGAAGCTCGTCGCGCGTTGCTCACGCATCGCCGCTTGTGCCCGCTTTGCGTAGTCGCGAATGGTTGACGCCACCTGAGTACCCGTGGCGGTGCCGGACACCTTCGTCTTCTTCAGCAGCCGCTCCCACGGAGCCTTGAGCTTCTCGTTGGCGCCTTGCGTCGCCTTCGCGATGCTCTCGAGAAACTCGTCCTCGAGCTTTTCCAGTTCGTCGAGGGCACGCCTAAGGTTGGAGTCTTCGTAATCGTAGCCTTCACCCGTTAGTCTGTGGAGAGCGACGTTGCTGGCTTTGACCGCCTTGAGTAACGCGTCGTCCATGCCAGCTACCGTATCGGCAAGCACCTTCTCGACCTTCATCTCGCGATTGGCAACACCGAGATTCACGCCTTCGGTGATACTCCGCAGGACCCTCCCGATCTGATTCAACGTAAGCTCGCGCTGTTGCAGTGCCTCGAGGGTGAGGTCACGGACCGCGATACGCACATCCCTGCCTTGCTTGATGGATTGACTCGCCAAGCCTTTCAGCACTTGGTCCACATCGGCTACAGAATTCGTCATGGATTGTTCCTCGTGGATGGACGGACTGACATAGAAACGATCGGATCGATCCGTGCAGGGACGTGCTCTCGTACGCTCGCCGCCCCAAAGAGCTGATGCCACCAGAGCGTTCCGCGCGGCGAGGATCGGGGTTGGGTTCGCCGGATGTCGGCGGGTTACTTTGCGTCGCCAGCGATTAGCTGGTATCGCTTTCGCCGTCTAGCTTCAGACTCGAACTCCATCAATGCCGGATCCATGGCGCTGCGCGCTGAGACGATCCCGACGACCTTGCCGTCCTTGATCACGGGTAGGTGTCGAAACCCCCTTTGGTGCATCCGCAGCAATGCATACCCGAAAGGCAGGTCGGGACCGACTGTGTCGGGTGCAGGAGTCATAACGTCAGCAATTCGGGTCGTCTGTGCGTCAAGCTCCCGTGCGACGACGCGAAATACGATGTCGCGTTCGGTGAAGATGCCAACCAGCTGCGTATCTTCAACGACCATGATTGCGCCCACCCTTCGTTTAGCCATCAGCTTGGCGGCTCTGCTAACGAGGATGCCCGGTGCCGCCTTCAGAAGGTTTCGGCGCTGCATCACGCTTCTAATCGGCTCATCGAACATCGAACTCCTTTGGGAAGAGTTCGCGGCCGTCGGCCGAATCGACGGGTCGGTCATGTCGATCAACTGCCGGAGTCTGCGATCTCCTCCTTCGGGGCACCCTACGCCACTCGCTAGCGGCGATGTTGACCGGGATCAATCCCGGAACGGCAATGTCCGATCTGCGCCTGTCAATGTCCTCCTGAGGCCGGCTTCGGCGAGTCGCGCGATCATTCAACTCGGCGACATCCCGACAGTCGAAGCAAATGGGTAGGTAGGCGTTCTGGTCGCGAACTCGACGATCTCTAACCGGGCAACTCCCGATGGTCAGCGCCAAAATTGCCGTGAAGCGGATATTGCTGGTCCGCGGCAGTCACGGTCCGGCGAGTATTCCCGCGGGTTGCCGACCGCATCTGATGTGGCGGGCCGTTGTTAACGCAACGTAGGGTTGGTCGTACGCGTTGCTCGGGGGGCCTCGCGGGGAATGGTCCGCCCGGCGCCCGGGGTCGCGGCCGTCTGCCGGATCAAAGCGGATTTGAATCGCGATAGACGATGACCCTGTTCAACGCGACCGTATCGAGCAGCTTCACCGCGCGGCCCTGCACATGTATCAATCTCTCGCGGTGGAAACGATTGAATATGCGGCTCACGGTTTCCAGCGTGAGGCCGAGATAACTTCCGATCTCCGCCCGCGACATGCGCAGCTCGTATTCGGTCGACGAATAACCGCGGTGACGATAACGGTCGGCTAGGTTCAGCAGGAACGAGGCAAGGCGCTCCTCCGCATGCATGCTGCCAAGCATGAGCATCGCGTTTTGGTCCCGCGTGATCTCCGTGCCCATCATCTGGTGGATATTGCGCTGCAACGCCGGGATGACCTGCGCGAGGTTCTCGATACTCTTGAATGGCAGTGCGCAGAGTTCGGTGCTCTCGAGCGCGATCGCACCGACGCAGTGGCGGTCGCTGCCGATGCCGTCGAAACCGATGATCTCACCAAGCATGTGATAGCCCATGACCTGCTCACGGCCATCCTCGGCGAGCAGGACCGTCTTGAGCGACCCGAACCGGATCGCATACAACGCATGAAACGACTCCCCGGTGTGATAAAGGGACTGGTACCTCCTTAGTTTGGTTCGGTGCACGACCAATGTGTCGAACTGCTTCAGCTCGTCGCTGGTGAATGCGACCGGAAGACACAATTTCCGCAGGCTGCAGGTCTGGCAATGGGTCCCGCAATCGCGGATCGGAGTGACCTGCGAACGCGGCGTAGCGTCGGTGACGTGCAAAGCCGGCGCGCCGGCGGCGGCTGCCACTACGGGGATTGCCTGCGCGACCTGGGCGATGGCGGGGGCTCGATTTGGAACAAAGCGTCGTTGAACCGGAGCACGGCATCCAGCCTACTCCGATTTGCCGCAAATGCACGAGGTATTTGGCAATACGCTATCGCCGGTAGGCCCAGTCGTTGGAGTGCAACGGCTCCCAGAAATGCGGTTGTTGAATCCCATCGGGGCCAACGATGGATAGTTACCGGGGCCCAGAATCGTGCGAGCGGCCGCGGAACCCTGCTTCCTCGCACACTTGCCAATGTCCCTGCTCGACGACGGCGGGCGTTGCGCGGTCGCTGAATCCGAGCGGGTCGAAATTCGGCATGCTCGTGTCCATCCTGACGTGGCTCCCCCGAACTCCTCGCCTTCGTAAAACGTGACTTGCGCGCCTGCCTGGGTCGTCACAATCAGTTGTTCAGCGCGTTGCCCGCTTGCGCAGAGCGGGCTCGGCGGTGCGGATGATCCTCATGAAGGCGCTCTTGGATTCGCTTTGCCGCGCGATCCTCTGCCCAATCTGCACGCACACAAGGTCGCAAAGCTGAAATATCCGCGGATCGATGATCCGATAAAACGCACTTGTGCCGCGGGTCGGAGCTGCCACGGCGGACCGAATCCCTGAAAGGGCGCGGCTAGAGTGTCAATGTCGCGGGATGCTGAACTCAGGGAGTAGCCAATGGGCAGATTGCGACGGCCCTCTGCGTCGACGTGTGTCCGTTCCCACAAAGCGGACTCCAATCCCATCCCGGACCAAACCAGGGCATCCGGTTGCCGCGAGCAACCTGTACCTAAAGGGAGGGCAGCACGCGGCCGACAGCCTCGATGCCGGCCTGAATTGCGGCGCTCGCGCTCGCGTCCCCAATGCTTTCCTCCGCCATCGATGCCGCGCTTGTCGTTGGTGAATGCTTGTCGACGGACCCGGCCCTCGATACCACCTTGAAGCCTTTCATCGCATGGATCGTCCTGCCGTCCGCCGATAGCCACATGCCGTCATACGTTTGGTCGAGGCCAAAGTGAAATGCGTACCCGTACTGAAGTGCGCCTGCAGTATTGACAACGACACAGACGACGAATCCTGCCGCCCCGCCGCTTGTTTGCAGTTCGCACCCCGCGAGTCGCGCGGGATCCACAGCGATGCCGTTTCCGTTTGCCGAGGGCGCCAGCGTGCTCGAGAGATCGAACCGATTTGCAGTGGTCGTCGTGCCAGTGTCATAGAAGAACACCCATTCCCCGAGCAACCCGGTGGGCGGATCGCCGATCGCGAAGCTGTAGGATTGGATCTGGGTCGTACGACCGCCAGGCAACGTCAACGTCGCCGATGTCTCCGATGTGAAGACGATGGAAATGGATCCGTCGTTCCCGATGAGAGTTGGGCTCCCCGAATAGGCGCAGGAGATGCACTGGCCGCCCACGTACTTGTCGAGCGTCCCCGTAAAATTGTGCTGGTCGTTCGTCATCGGTCCTGCCGCGAGGTACCACTGTGGCGCACCCCCCGGTTGGTAGCTGTATATCGCGATGACAATCACACCCTCCTGGACCTCGATGGTGTATCCGGAACCGGATTCGTGCAGATTCGCCCAAACGCCGGACCGTGGCTGAAATCCATTCGCCGACGCAGCGATGGCGAAGAGAACAAATGCCGCAAACATTCGCTTCATGGAAACCTCCCTGGTGACGTGAACTCTCGGGCGTCCGCTGTGTGGCGCCGCGTCCGCGATTGCAACGCCCCATGCTTCCATGAGCGGGGCCACAATTCGCTTACAAATGACCTACGCATCAAGGGGCACAGCCATTGGGGCGGAGGGTCGCGAGGCGGCATCGGAGGGAAAGCGAGCCTCTCCGGCGCCTACGTCGGAGAACGGTGTACACGCTCCCCAACGGATCACCGCTGCGGCACGACCGCTAACCACGCATCGTTGCAGTTCTGAACGT
>Ga0335069_10011998_pt1 | contig 12205 bp, 8 predicted proteins | sample Lox_Sample_11_FD_206714 | JGI IMG/M metagenome (GOLD analysis project Ga0335069, IMG submission 206714) | Soil microbial communities from Loxahatchee National Wildlife Refuge, Florida, United States - Lox_Sample_1.1 | ecosystem: Environmental > Terrestrial > Soil > Wetlands | place: USA: Florida...
GAAGGCCGCCCAGTGCATGCGGACGAAATTGGAGAACTTCATGTCAGGACATCCCGGGGACGAATTGGACGATGAGGTCGATCAGCTTGATCCCGATGAACGGGGCGACGATGCCGCCGAGCCCGTAGACGTAGAGGTTGCGGCTCAACAGCTTTGACGCGCTGCTCGGTGTGTAGCGCACGCCGCGCAGCGACAACGGGATCAGCATGACGATGATGATGGCGTTGAAGATCACCGCCGACAGGATCGCCGACTGCGGGCTGTGCAGCCGCATGATGTTGATCGCGTCCAGCCCGGGGAACAGCGCGACGAACATCGCCGGGATGATCGCGAAGTACTTCGCGATGTCGTTGGCGATCGAGAAGGTGGTCAGCGCCCCGCGGGTGATCAGCAGCTGCTTGCCGATCTCGACGATCTCGATCAGCTTGGTGGGGTCGGAGTCGAGATCGACCATGTTGCCGGCCTCTTTGGCGGCCGAGGTTCCCGTGTTCATCGCCACGCCCACGTCGGCCTGGGCCAGGGCCGGCGCGTCATTGGTGCCGTCGCCGGTCATCGCGACCAGCTTGCCGCCCCCCTGCTCGCGCTTGATCAGCGCGAGCTTGTCCTCGGGCGTGGCCTCGGCGAGGAAGTCGTCGACGCCGGCCTCGTCGGCAATCGCCTTGGCGGTCAACGGGTTATCGCCCGTGATCATCACCGTTCGGATGCCCATCTTGCGCATCTCGTCGAAGCGCTCGCGCATGCCCTGCTTGACGACGTCCTTGAGGTGGATGACACCCAGCACCGCCGCCTCGCCGTTGAGGGATTCGCCGACGACCAGCGGCGTGCCGCCGCCCGCCGAGATGCCGTCGACGAGCTCGCCGAGCTGCAGCGGAACCTCGCCGCCTTGGGTTCGTACCCATTCCGCGACCGAGCTGGCCGCGCCCTTGCGCAGCAGGTGCCCGTCGAGGTCGACGCCCGACATCCGCGTCGAGGCGGAGAAGGCCACCCAGTGGGCCTGCGAGAGTTCACCCGGCGTGCGCGCGCGCAGCCCGAAGTGCTGCTTGGCGTATACCACGATCGAGCGTCCCTCCGGCGTTTCGTCGGCCAGGCTGGACAACTGCGCGGCGTCGGCCAGTCGCTCGGGGGAGACCCCGTCGAGGGGGACGAAGTCGGCGGCCTGCCGGTTGCCCAGGGTGATGGTGCCCGTCTTGTCGAGCAGCAGCGTGTTCACGTCGCCGGCGGCTTCCACCGCGCGCCCGGACATCGCCAGCACGTTGCGCTGCACCAGCCGGTCCATGCCCGCGATGCCGATGGCCGACAGGAGCGCGCCGATCGTCGTCGGGATCAGGCACACCAGCAGCGACACCATCACGATTCCCGTGACGCCATTTGCGTTGAGCGCCTGGGTATCCGGGACGCCCGGGTTGTTCGCCTTGGAGTAGATCGCCAGCGGCTGCAGGGTCGCGACGGCGAAGACGAAGATGATCGTCAACGCGGCCAGCAGGATGTTCAAGGCGATCTCGTTGGGGGTCTTCTGCCGGTTGGCGCCCTCGACGAGCGCGATCATCCGGTCGATGAAGCTTTCCCCCGGCCTCTGGGTGATTTGCACGACGATCCGGTCGCTCAGCACGGTGGTGCCGCCGGTGACCGCCGAACGGTCGCCGCCGGACTCGCGGATCACCGGTGCCGACTCGCCGGTGATCGCCGATTCATCCACCGACGCAATGCCTTCCACCACGTCACCGTCACCCGGTATCGCCTGCCCGGCCTCGACCACCACAATGTCGCCCTGCTGCAGCAACGGCGCCGCGACCTCTTCCTCCACCCCGGAGGCGCCCGGTTTCCAGTTCCTGAGCCGCCGGGCCAAGGTCTGGGTTTTGGCTCGGCGCAGCGCTTCCGCCTGGGCCTTGCCGCGGCCCTCGGCGACCGCCTCCGCCAGATTGGCGAAGAGCACGGTCAGCCACAGCCAGACCACGATCAGCCACGCGAACCAGGTTTCGTGGATGATCGCCAACGCGGTGCTCCAGGCGGCGCCGATTTCGACGATGAACATCACCGGGTTGCGCCACAGGGTGCGCGGGTCGAGCTTGCGCAGCGCGTCGGGCGTCGACCTCCACAGCATCTTCGGGTCGAGCAAGCCGCCCTGGACCCGTTTCGTGCCCGCGGCGGTCGCGGGCTGCGTCTGCTCGGACGAATCGACAGCGGTCGTGGTCATCAGTGGATTCCTTCAGCGAGAGGCCCGAGCGCGAGCATGGGCAGGAACGTGAGGGCAACGAGGATCACCGTGACGCCGGCGACCATTCCGACGAACTGGGGCCGATAGGTGGGCAGGGTGCCCTTCGATTCCGGCGTGTGGCCCTGCTTCGCGAGCGAGCCGGCCAGCGCGAGCACGAGCACCATCGGCAGGAATCGGCCGAAGACCATGGCCAGGCCGAGTGCGGTGTTCCACCAGTTCGTGTTGACGCTGAGCCCGGCGAATGCCGACCCGTTGTTGTTGGCCGCGGAGGTGAACGCGTACAGCACCTCCGACAGCCCGTGCGGGCCGGTGTTCGCCATGCCGGCGCGCTCGCCGGGCAGCGCCATCGCGACCGCCGTTCCGGTCAGCACGATCAGCGGGGTGACCAGGAAATAGCTTGCGGCGAGCTTGATTTCGCGGGGGTTGATCTTCTTGCCGAGGTATTCCGGGGTGCGCCCGACCATCAGCCCGGCGATGAAGACGGTGATCACCGCCAGGATCAGCATGCCGTAGAGGCCCGAGCCGGTGCCGCCGGGGGCGACCTCGCCGAGCTGCATGTTGAACATGGTGATCATCCCGCCGAGGCTGGTGTAGGAGTCGTGGAACGAGTCGACGGCACCGGTGGAGGTGAGCGTCGTCGAGTCGGCGAACACCGCGGAGTTGGCGATGCCGAACCGCTGCTCGACGCCTTCCATGGCGGACCCGACGGCGGTCGGTACCGTGCCGTGGTGCTGGAGCTGGAACCACATCATGAGGGACACGCTGATTGCGTACAGGGTCGCCATGACCGACGCGATCGCGTAGCCCTGCTTGGGGCTGCCCACCATGCGCCCGAAGGTGCGCGGCAGCGAGAAGCTGATCACCAGCAGCAGGAAGATCTCCAGCCAGTTGGTCCAGGTCGCTGGGTTCTCGAACGGGTGCGCGGAGTTGGCGTTGTAGAACCCGCCGCCGTTGGTGCCGAGCTCCTTGATGACCTCCTGGCTGGCCACCGGGCCGCCGGTGATCGTTTGCTGGGCGCCGCCGAGTGTGGTGACGACCTGGTCGTTCAGGTGGAAGTTCTGGATCGCCCCGCCCGCGATGAGCACGATCGCGCCCACGACTGCGATGGGCAGCAGGATGTGCAGGACCGTGCGCACCAGGTCGACCCAGAAGTTGCCCAGGTCGCCGGTGCGCCTGCGGGCGAACCCGCGCACCAGTGCGATCGCCACCGCCATGCCGACGGCGGCCGACACGAAGTTCTGCACCGCCAGCCCGGCCATCTGCACCAGATGGCCCTGCGTCGACTCGCCGGAGTAGGCCTGCCAGTTGGTGTTGGTGGTGAAGCTGACGGCGGTGTTCCACGCCAGCCCCGGGGTCATCTGGGTGGCCGGATCGTGCAGGTGCAACGGCAATTTGCCCTGTACGAGCTGGAATGCGAACAGGAAGAGGATGCTGATCGACGAGAACGCCAGGACGCTGCGCGCGTAGGCACCCCACGTCTGCTCCGAGCGCGAATCGACGCCAATCAGCCGGTAGATCACCCGCTCGACGGCGGAGTCCTTCTCCGACGCGTAGACCCGGTACATGTAGTCGCCGAACGGCACATGCACCAGCACCAGCGCCACGACGAGGACGACGAGGAAGATGATCCCCGCTGTTGTTGTGCTCACTAGAACCTCTCCGGGAACAGCAGGGCGCCTGCGAGATACACCGCGAGCAGCACGGAAAGCGCCAGGCCGATGATGTTTTCGTAGCTCACAGGCGCTCGACCAACTTCTGCGTCAGCCCGAGAACGGCGAACACCGCGATCGTCAGTAAGACGTAGACCAAAACGCCCATCTTGTCTCCGTTCCGTGCGAGTGGCGCGCATACGAAAGGACCTCATCGAGCAGGCCGCAGTGCCGTACTCGGAGGCAAGGTCAGCTTGAAGCTAGACAGCGCTGACCGGATAGGGCCTTTGGTTGACACTTTCCTAACGGCGTTGCAGTGCGCCTTTACGGTTTCTTTACGCCCTCGTCCCGCGTCCCCGCGTCTTGCCCTTTGAGCCGTTCGTGGAGAGCGCGCAACGCGACGTATCGACGATCGACGTCGGCGCGATCGGATTCCTCGGGGACCGATTCAGCGTTCGCGCGGTGGATCATGGCTGCTTGATCCATCAGAACCTGTGCGCGTTGTGGGTCCGTTGTCTGTTCGATGATCGTCGTCAAGGCGTCGAGCTGGCGGATCATCACCGCCGGCATTCCCCGGCTGGCTTGGCGGATCTTCTCGAAGGCTCGTTGCACCAGCCGCTCGTAGCTGACTTGATCGGAGATGACGCGGATAACCCCACGATTGTCGCGATGAACTTGGGTGGGAGTCCACACCCGCGCGATCTTGCACAGGCAGTCGCCGAGCCAGTCGATGCATGTCAGTGCGGTGAAGGTGTCGTTGACGGCCGGCGACAGCGCTCGAAGGGCGATCTCGACGAGCTGGTCTACGCCGAAGGCGACGTCCTGTGTCAGGGTGCGGTGCGGTCCGGTCGCCTGGGCGCGGGCCAGGTAGTCGGCCACCTGCGCGGCGGCGGTGGCAGGCCACACGCTGGCCAGTTCACGGCCTTCGACGAGGAAGTGGCCCGGGCGGTAGGGCAGCCGGATCACCGCATCGGCCTGCGTGGCGACACGGACCAGCGTCTGATGTCGAATGAACTGCAGGTAACCGCTTTTGGGAGTTCGAATGACGCTGCCGGTGGTTTCGATGGCGGCGAGTAGCTCGTCGAGCGACGGACCCTGCGCGGGCTTTCGTGTCGACCGGGGCCGGTCGGCGCTCTGCACCGCGACGGCATGGGCCAGGTCCTCGGCGATGCTGGCGATCACCTGCGGCAATTGGATCTGGGTGGCGATGTGGTGGATGAAATAGATCAGCACCGCGAGATCGATGAGCACCAGGCCGAAGGCCGTCGTGATCGAGATATGGGGGACGAACTCGCCGCGATCGCCGGGTGCGATCGATATCAGCGCCACGACGCAATACACAAACGTTGCCACGAACGTTCCCAGCGTGAGCTGGGTTCCCCGGTCACGGATGAAGTTGCGTAACATCCGCGGACCGAACTGCGTCGACGCCAGCGTCAGAGTCACGATCGTGATGGAAAAGACGATGCCCACGACGGTGATCACCGATGCCGCGACCGATGTCAGGAGTTGACGCGCCGCGTCGGCGGAGCCGCTGATCACCCAGGCCGGTGGTCGGAACCGGCCCTCGTAAGCGGCTCTGTCAAGCCGCACGGTAACCACGAAAAGCCCGAGCGCGCCGACTACCAGGATGGTAGGAACCAACCAAAGATTGGTGCGCAGCTCTTCTCGCTGCCACTCCGGCCACACCGCACGCAGGCGCGTCGTCACATCAGCGCAGCCCCAGCGGATTGAAGATACCTACGTGCACTACCACGGCGGATATCTAACTGACCGACCCCGGGCAAGCGCAAGCCCAGCTTATGCTCACCGCGTCGATAAGGTGGCGTAAAGGTTAGGCCGTGGAGCGTATAGATGTCGTTTGGATTGATCGCGGGCGTCGCGAATTGGGCGTAGACCCGAGTCCATGCGAAGAACCGCGCAGCGACACCCCGAACCGGGCGTCCTCCAGCCGACTGAGAGCTCCCCGGCGGGACCGCACTGGTGGTCGCGGCTGCTCGACGGCACCCACCAGTGGGGATCGCTCGATGCCACGGTCGGCAGATACGGCGTTCAACGCTATCGATTGATCGTCTATCCGCCCGGAAGCACTACCGCTGATCGTCGGATGGCGCGGCTGTGGCGGGGGTGGCCGATAACCGGTGCCGTGCTCGGCCTGCTCGCGGTCATGCTGCTCGGCAATGTTGCGGCCTCGCCCAATGCGGTGCTTGTTTACGCGGTGGCCGCCTCCGTGAGCTTCGGCGCGCTGCTCTTCCTGCGTGCCGGACCCGCCCGCGTGCCAGTCAGGTCCATGTCGGTCGTCCTTTTGCCCAACACCGCCGACGCGCATGAGCTACGCAGGCACACCGAGTGGCGAGCGTTGGCCGGCATGCTGACCCAGGCCGACGAATCGCTGGCGAGTGGTGCGATTTCCGTGGTCGAGCACGAGGCCGTCTGGTGGGAAGCTTACGACCGCCTCGGGGCGATTGCGCATGTCTGACACCCTGTCCCAGATTCCCGAGGCCGTCGGCGCGGCAGCGACCCTGCTGTCCCTCTACTACCTGGGTAGGCGAGGACATGGGCGAAACCGCACCCCGTCGTGGCGAGGTCAGCGAAATCCTAAGGTGTAGAACGAAAAAGCGGTGTCAAGAAAGCATCAAGGAAATTCCCGGTAGCGTCAAGAAGTCGTAATTTGCGTAGCCTGCGTCAATCCCGCCCTGCTTCGATGGATTCCATGGTCCGCACTACGGTTGTCACGGGCTGGGACGACGAACCACCGTCGTGCAGGCGAATCAGCTTCTGAACCGGGCTTTTAGCGCCCTCGAAGCTCAGCCCTACTCGATTGTTCCCATTCCTATTCATTGCGACTGCTTTCGTTGTCGTGTCGTATGACGCGATGAGTGCAGTCCCACCTCAAGGTAGCGAAAGTCATTATGTCCGAATTTGTTTCCAACTCTCCCACAGTTCTCGTCACCGGCGCCACCGATGGCATCGGTTATGCAACGGCTCGCCGTTTCGTCGATGAAGGCGCGACCCTCTACCTGCATGCTCCCGACCTGGACAGCGGCGAGGAGGCGATGACTCGTCTGGTGAAGGACGGAGCGGAGCCGCTGCGCCTGAACCTCGTTGTCGCCGACTTCACCCGCCTGGATGAGGTCGCCGGCCTGGCCGACAGGCTCGCCGCGACCTTGCCGGCGCTGGATGTGCTGGTCAACAACGCCGCGGTGGCCGCCCCCGAGGGGCGTACCTACACGCAGGACGGCCTCGAGTTGACCTTCCAGGTCAACTACCTCGCACCCTACTTGCTGACCACGAGACTGGTGCCCCTGCTCGCCGCGGCGGGCGGACGAGTCGTCAACGTGTCCTCGGCGACGCATGCTGGGGGAAACATCAAGTGGCACAACCTTGCCGGCGAGCAGTACTGGCCGCTTGCGGCTTACGCGCAATCCAAGCTCGCCCTGACGATGTACAGCAGGTGGCTGGCTGAGGCCGGCGGCGCTTCGTTCACCGCACTCAGCGTTCATCCCGGCGTGTTCCGGACCGGGCTGCTGCGCATGTACGGCCGTGTCGGCCGGCCGGCCGACGAGGCCGCACCGATCCTCACCACGCTCGGGTCACCCACTCATCCCACGGTCGACGGCGGCTACTACGACGGCCTAAGGCTTACGAAAGCCGCTGCGCTGGTGGAGAATCCGCGCGCCCGTAGCCGTCTGGAGAAACTCAGCGCTCACCTGGTCGAGTCGGCGCTGCACTGACAATGAAAGGAGGCGAAGCGATGTCTAAACGAGCCGACAAGAAGCGCGCGCGCCGGAGGAAAAACGCCAACCACGGCAAGCGGCCCAACTCTGGAAGGCGCGTACAAGCTCATGCCTCGGTGACTAGCCGGCATCGGTGACCGGATCCTCGATCAGCGGAAGCCGCACCCGAAAGACCGTTCGGCCATCGGCGGATTCGGCGGTCACCGAGCCGTGGTGGGCCTTGACGATCGAACTCACGATGGCCAGGCCCAGCCCGATGCCCGAGCCATCGGACCGGGAGGTGTCCGCGCGGGCGAACCGCTCGAACAATCGGGGCAGAAGGTCCGGGTCGATGCCGGCCCCGTCGTCGGCCACGGTCAGCTCCGCATAGGGGACTTCCGTGCCGCGGTGGCAGGTAATCCCGGTCGTCACCGTGACGCCCGGCGGCGTGTGCACCCGGGCGTTGCCGAGCAGGTTGCTGACCAGTTGGTGTAGCCGGGCGTGGTCGCCGCGGACCCACACCGGTTCTTCGGGCAGGTCTTTGACCCAATGGTGTGTCGGCGCCGCGACCGCGGCGTCGTTCACGGCATTGATGACGAGGTCCGCCAGGTCGACGTCCTGGGTCTGCAGGTCTTCGCCCTCGCCCAGGCGCGAGAGCAGCAGCAGCTCGTCGACGAGCACCGCCATGCGCCGCGCCTCGGATTCGATGCGCGCCAGCGCGTATTCGGTGGTCGGCGGCAGCGCCGCGCTGTCCTGGCGCGTCAGTTCGGCGTATCCCTGAATCGCCGCCAACGGAGTTCGCAGCTCGTGGCTGGCGTCGGTGATGAATTGCCGCATCCGCAAATCGGACTCGGCGCGATGCGCCAGCGCGCTGTCGACGTTGTCCAGCAACCGGTTCAGCGTGTGTCCGACGATCCCGACTTCGTTGTCCGGGTCGGTGTCCTGTGGTCGCACCCTGGCGCCGATCCGGTGATCGCCGTCGGTGAGCGGCATGGCGGCGACCTCGGCGGCCGTCGCGGCGAGCCGGCGCAGCGGGCGAAGGGTGTAGCCGACCACCCAAACGGTCAGCCCGGCGGTGACCGCTAGGGCCGCCGCGACGAGCAGCGTGGTGGTGAGCTGCTTGCGCACGATGATCTGGTCGGCCCGGGCCAGCGATACCCCGACGACCAAAAGGTCGGGCCCGTCGACCCGGCTGTCGACCCGATACGAACCGAGGCCGCCCAGTTTCTCGGTCCGTGGCGGGGCGTCGGGCCACGACTGCGCTTCCAGGGCGCGGACCACATCGGGCGGCGCGGGTCGCGCTTCGGCTTCGGAAAAGACCGCCGAGCCGATCACCACGCCGTCGCGCAGCACGGCGATGAGGTTGCCCGGCGTTTGATCGGTGAACTCCAGCATCGCCCGCGCGATCGGCTGGGCGCCCCGCTGCGCCGAAGGAACCTCGCCGTTGCGGTATCTGGTGTAGGAGTTGCTCAGTGCGTCAAGGGATTGGGCGACATCGGCGTCGCTCATCGCGGCGACGTAGCCACGCAGGCTCAGCACCGAGACGATGCCGACCGTCACCAGCACCACGCTGACGACGGCCAACACGCCCAATAGCAACTGGCGGCGCAACGAGTGGGGAAGCCACCGCGGACGATCCCTGGATGCCTTGTTCCGCTCGCGGGTCATTCGGGCGGTCGCAGCATGTATCCCACGCCACGGACGGTGTGGATCATCGGCTCTCGGCCGGAGTCGATCTTCTTTCTCAAGTACGAGATGTACAAGTCCACGATGCTGGTGCGGCCGGCGAAGTCGTAATTCCAGACCCGGTCCAGGATTTCGGTGCGGCTCAGCGCGCGGCGGGGATTGCGCATGAGGAAGCGAAGCAACTCGAACTCGGTTGACGACAGCGATATGGGCGTGCCGCCGCGGGTGACCTCGCGGCTGGCCGTGTCGACACGCAGGTCACCGACTTTCAGGGATTCGGCCGCGGGCGGGCTGAGCTGGGTGGAGCGGCGCAACAACCCGCGGAGCCGCGCGACCAACTCCTCGAGGCTGAACGGCTTGGTCATGTAGTCGTCCGCGCCTGCGGTGAGCCCGGTGACGCGGTCCATCACCGAGTCGCGCGCGGTGAGGAACAGCGTGGGGGTGTAGGCGTCCGACTCGCGGATCCGCTGCAGGATCTGCAGCCCGTCCACGTCGGGAAGCATGATGTCGAGGACGAGCACGTCGGGGTTGACGCTCTCGAACTTCGCGATGGCCTCGCGCCCGTTGTGGGCGATGTCGACGACCCAGCCTTCGTAATGCAGCGCCATCTTCACCAAGTTGGTCAACGCGGGCTCGTCATCGACCAGCAAAACCCGGATCGGTGAGCCGTCGGCCCGGTAGATGCGGGGCAGCTGCCCCAGAATGGCCTGGCGTGGCCGTTGGCTGCCTGCGTATCCCGACATTACGGTCATGTTCCTACATTCTCCCAAGCACACATGCAGTTGTCACGAACCTCATAGAGTTCTCAAATAAAACTTTGTTGCGCGGCTCACATTCCGGCGCTCTCAAATATGTGTTTTATATGTGTTGCATCAGCGAAGTTGAGTAGGGTAGCTTTTTCAAAAATACTGGTATGCATGGTTGTTGGTTTGACGGAGCTGAGCCGGTCCGAGGGGCAGTTTCCCAAATCGCTTCCATGCAAATAGATTTCGTTGATTGCACGACGCTGGATTTCAGCGGATGCCGTCGGAGCCCGACACGTACGCGCGACGGCCGAGGACGATGGTGTCCTTAATCCTATTACCGCAAAGTTACGTGATGTTACGAATATTGGTAGCGCTGCATGTTTTTTCGCGGCACAGTTTTTGTGCGGGCCGTCAGGAATGGCTTTGACGGGGGTTTGTGAACTCCGGCGCGTCGGGTCGGCGGGCTCCGCGAGGGCCGTCCGAGACGTGGCCGATCCCACTCTTTGTGAGCGGGTGATGCCGACGACGGTCGATAACAGTGTCCGCGTGTTCGCCGACGCCCCGGGCCCCGACCGATGTCCACGGCCGGTGCGGCGTCGCGCGGGTTCGCCGAGCGTTCGTGGTCACAACGGCGTTCCGCGGCATCGGGGCCCGGGATGCGAGGCACGTGAAACCGGATCAGCAAACTCGAGCAAGGGATAGGGACAAGCGATGGACTTTGGCGCATTGCCACCGGAGATCAACTCCGGTCGGATGTACTTGGGGCCGGGCCCCGGCACGTTGCTGGCCGCCTCCGCGGGATGGGAATCGCTGTCCGCCGAGCTGATCGACGCCGCCAGCGGGTACCGGTCGGTGATCGCCGGCCTCGCCGACGAATCCTGGCTCGGGCCGACCTCGATGTCCATGGCGGCCGCGGTGACGCCCTACATCTCCTGGATGACGGCCACCGCCGCGCAGTGCGAGCAGTCGGCCACCCAGGCCACGGCCGCCGCGGCGGCCTTCGAAACGGCGTATGCGATGACGGTGCCGCCGCCGCTGATCGCGGCCAATCGCGCCCAGCTCATGGCCTTGATCGCGACCAACATCTTCGGGCAGAACACGCCGGCCATCATGGCCACCGAGGCCGAGTACAGCGAGATGTGGGCCCAGGACGCCACCGCGATGTACAACTACGCCGCGAATTCGGCGGCGGCGTCGGCGTTTTCGACGTTCACCTCGCCGCCCCAGACGACCAATCCGGGCGGCCTCGGCGGCCAGGCCGGCGCGGTCGCCCAGGCGGCCGGCACCCAGGCCGGCAGTAACGCGCAGACGACGACGGCGCAGTTGATCTCCTCGGTGCCCCAAACGCTGCAGACCCTGGCGACCCCGGGTGCCGCATCCGGCACCGGGCTGTCGCCGGCGGCGGCGGGCACCGCGGCGTCGCTGGGATCGTCGGGGGCTTCGGGCCCGCTCAGCGCGCTATCGAGCCTGACCGGCGCCACGGGCAAAACCGCCACCAAGGGCGCCAGCACCGGCGCGGGGGCGCTATCCGGATTGACCTCGAGCCTCACGTCCGTGTTGGGCGGGAATGGGGGTGCCCTGACCGATGTGATCGGCCTGGGCTCCGATCTCGCCGGCTTCGGCGGCGATGGTGCCGGCGTGGGCGCCGACGGCGCGGGGCTTGGGTTCGACGGGTATGGCCTGAGCCTGGATTTTGCGGGCTTGGGTTCGCTCGAGGGAGCCGACGGGGGAGCCGTCAGTGGTCTGGGAGGCCTCGGGCCCGTCGGGGGTCTGGGCGCAGGCGCCGCGGCGAGCGTGGGTCAAGCTCCCTCCCTCGGCACCCTGTCGGTGCCGCCGACTTGGGCCGACGCGGTCTCCGCGGTCACGCCGCTGCCGGCGCTGGACGCCAACGCCATGCCGGGCGGGTGGGGCGCGGCGCCGGGATCGACAACCACCGCGGGCATTTCCAAGCTGCCGCTCGGCGGCATGGTCGGGCGCGAGTCCGACGGCGCGGTCCACCGCATCGGGTTTCGCCCCTCGCTGATTCCGCGTTCGCCGGTGGCCGGGTAGCACGGCCGGACAAACGCCGGGGCCGCACACCCATCGGTGTGCGGCCCCGGTTCGAACGTGCGGTGTCAGGCCCAGCTGGACCCGACGGCGCTGTCGGTGCTGGCCATGTTGCTGCCGGCGCTTTGCACCTTCTGGCCGTGGGCG
>Ga0335069_10011999_pt1 | contig 12205 bp, 15 predicted proteins | sample Lox_Sample_11_FD_206714 | JGI IMG/M metagenome (GOLD analysis project Ga0335069, IMG submission 206714) | Soil microbial communities from Loxahatchee National Wildlife Refuge, Florida, United States - Lox_Sample_1.1 | ecosystem: Environmental > Terrestrial > Soil > Wetlands | place: USA...
CGACAGTCTTGCTCATACCGTAAGGCGGAACGGGAAGTCCATCGACCTCAACAAGAAAGAGTTCGCGCTTCTCGAATATCTTATGCGGAACCAAGGCACCACGCTCACGCGCACGATGATATTGGAGCACGTGTGGGATATAAACGCAGATCCCTTCACGAACACCGTCGACGTGCACATCCGATTTCTTCGCGGCAAGATCGACGAGGGACGCAAAAAGAAATTGCTAAAGACCGTGCACGGCTATGGATACAAGATCGAAGAATAGGGTAGTATTAAGGTTATATGGCTCACAAGCATTCCGTTCCCACTATCTTTGTGGTCCTCGGCGCGACCGGGGATTTGATGGCAAAAAAAATAATACCGGCGCTGTTCCACCTTTACGAAAAGAAAGAGCTGCCTTCGAATTTCAAATTCGTCGGCGTCTCGCGCCGTGATTGGAACGACGACGATCTGCGCCGGCACATCGAAGCGATTTTAAGCGTCAAAGTCCCGCACGCATCGCGCGCTTCAATCGAGGGCTTTCTTGAACTCGCCATCTATCACAAGCTTGTTTTTGATTCGCGCGACGACTACATCGGATTGAAAGACGCGCTGCGGCGCATCGACGACGAGAAAGGCATGTGCTCGAACAAGCTCATGTATCTTTCCGTCCCGCCGCAATTTTATCCGGAGATTTTGGAGAACATGAAGCGCGCCGGCCTCCACGAGGAGTGCGCTCCGCAAGGACAAGGCGAAGGCTGGACGCGCATCGTGATTGAAAAGCCGTTTGGCAACGATGAAAAGAGCGCAAAATCCCTTGATGCGCTTCTCGCGCGGATTTTCCACGAAGACCAAATTTATCGCGTCGATCACTATCTCGCCAAAGAAACTTTCCAGAATATCCTGGCGTTCCGTTTTTATAACGATCTTTTTGAGGATGCGTGGGGCAATAGCCTGATCGAAACGGTATATTTGCGCGAACTCGAAAACGTCGGCGTCGAAGACCGCGGCTCATTTTATGATCCGCTCGGCGCCCTTCGCGACGTCGGCCAAAATCACATGCTGCAGATGGCGGCGCTTATCGCGATGGACCAGCCTGCGGGACTCACCGCCGACGCGATCCGCGCCAAGCGCGCCGAGATTTTGCAAAAGTTGCGGCCGCTTTCAAAAGACGAAATCGCGGCGCAGACCTTCCGCGCGCAATATGAAGGCTACCATTCCATCAGGGGCGTGCGTCCGAACTCGCCGACGGAAACGTACTTCCGCGTGCGGTTCGGCATCGATCATCAGAACTGGCAGGGCGTGCAGTTCATTATGGAAGCCGGCAAACGCATCATCGACCCGCGCGAACATCGCGAGGTGACGGAAATCGAAGTGCTGTTCCGGCATCCGTCGCCATGCCTGTGTCCGCCGGGCAAGCATTATCGCGATCGCATCGTGTTCCGGCAGGATCCCAAAGAGGGGATCAGCATCCACTTCTGGGCCAAGAAGCCGGGATTCACGATGGAGATAGAAGAGCGCACGTTCGAGTTTGACATCAAAGGGCGCGAAGCGGGCGAAGAGCGGTCGCAGTACACGGAGGAATATGAAAAGCTCCTGCGCGATTGCATGGAGGGTGACCAGACGCTTTTCATTTCAAGCAAGGAAATTGCGGCAATGTGGCGCTTTGTCGATCCGATCGAAAAGGGCTGGCAGAAAGGGCTCGTTCCGTTGCGGCACTATGTTCCCGACAGTTCGGCCGTGACGGTTGAGGCACAGGTGATCGACGAGCCAAAACCCGAATCAAAACTTGTTAAAGAAATTGCCGTGTTTGGCCTCGGTAAGATGGGCGCGAACGTTGCGCGACAGCTCGACGACAAAGGCTGGCGCGTGGTTGTTGCAAACCGATCGCCGGGTTTGGTTGATGCGCTCAAAAAAGAAGGATTCGAGGGGGTGTATACGATCCGCGAACTCACGAGCGCCGTGAAGGCGCCGCGCGTCATATGGATGATGATCACCGCCGGGCAGGGCATCGATGAATTTTTGTTCGGCACGAAAGGCACCGCCAAAAATCCCGGCCATGAAGGATTGGTGGACCATCTCCGCAAGGGCGACATCGTGATCGACGCGGCAAATTCCTTTTATGAAGATACGGTGCGCCGCGCAAAATTGCTCGCAAAGCGCGGCATCCGATTCATGGATGTCGGATTTTCCGGCGGACCGTCGGGCGCGCGCCATGGCGGCTCGCTCATGATTGGCGGCGAAGAAAAATTATTCAACTATCTTGAGCCGCTCTTCAAGGATCTTTCCGTGCCGGGCGGCTACTCGCATTTCGGCGCGGCCGGGTCGGGGCATTTTGTGAAGATGGTGCACAATGGCATCGAGTACGGCATGATGCAGTCGCTCGCCGAAGGGTTTGCCCTCATGAAGAAGTCGCCCTTCAAACTCGACCTCCAGAAAATCGCAAATATCTACAACCGCGGCAGCGTGATCGAGTCGCGCCTCGTAGGTTGGCTCGAAGACGCTTTCCAAATGTATGGCAAAGAACTGAAGTCCGTTTCGGGCTCCGTCGCCTATACCGGCGAAGGCGAGTGGACCGTGAAAACCGGCAAAAAGCTCAACATGAAGCTTCCGGCCATCGAAGATGCGTTCCGTTTTCGGGTCCGTTCCAAGCAAAAGCCGAGTTATATGGGAAAAATCTTGTCTGCATTGCGGAACCGTTTTGGCGGACACTCGATTGATAACAAAAAATAAAGAAGTTATCCCCAGAAATTGACAGGTTGTGCACCGCCGAATCCCTGTTTTTTCTTGACTTTTAAACAGACAATCTAGAATGAAAATGTGGGTTCGTTCTCAACCTCACTGAGAACGGGGCAAAGGTTCCCGTCAAGCAATTCATTCATCCAGGTCCCGGAATATTGTATATCTGTGGATCTGCAATAAGGGACCATTGTTGATACCAAGCGGGACACCAGCCTCCAATGACTGCAGATTATGGGGCTGCAGACCGCAGGACGAACCCATCAGCTATTTTCCCGAGAGGTTCTGTTCGCGTTCCGGGACCTCTTCTTTTCCTTCGACATCAGCTTTCTTTCAGCCATGAAACCTTATTATCACAACCATGAAAGTCCGCGATGTCATGATACGCAACGTCATTACGCTATCGCCGAAAACAAGCTATGAGGAAGCGGCGCGGATTTTATACGGCAACCATATAAGCGGAGCTCCCGTCGTGAATGAGCGGGGTACGATCGTCGGCATGATATCCGAGAAGGATCTCTTCCGCGCATTATATCCGACCTATGCCGAGTATTGCGCCGAGCCACAGGCATTTTATGACTGGGAAGGCCGGGAGCATACCATTGAGCAGGTCCGCAGCCAGCCGATTGAGCGGTACATGTCTGAGCCGGCAGTTACCGTCGACGAGAGCGATCCGATCCTCCGCGCCGGAGGTTTGATGCTTGCGCATAGTTTGCACCGTTTGCCGGTTACGCGGCACGGCGCGCTCGCGGGCATCGTCACGCGGGAAGCTATTTACCAAACCATCCTTCAGCACCAGCTTTTTTCGCGATATCGAAAGGTCGCAACAGCAATACACCAGAATCTATGAATGAAACCAAACGGACACTGATGCTTGTGGGGGTCGTTACGCACTATTATGCGCGCCCCGGGGCGGCCGTCGTTAGGTTCATCAGGAATGTGCCGCTCAAAACGCACATTTATTTCCATGGGAAAACGACGAACTTTGAGGAGGACATTGACTCCCTCGAATATAATCGTTTCCCAACGGATCTCGCCAAAATGAATCACAACGTTGGCGTGAGCGTCACCGAGCGCGTGCGGAAAGGAGACCGGGTGTACACATTCGTATGAGCGATTCCGCCGGATGAACGGCCCGTGCGAGCGGGCCGTTTTTGCTGCCGCCGTCCGGGCTGGGGAAACAGAACGGGCGATGAATCGCGTATAATAGAGATATGCTTCCCGACGACATCAAAAATTATGCAAAGCAATTCGACTACGAGCCCCTGGTCGAAAACTCAAAAAAGCTGAAGAAATTCGGCAAATTTGTGGTTGCCGGGATGGGCGGGTCGCACCTCGGTGCGGATATTATCAAAACGTGGCATCCGGAACTCGATTTGGTGGTGTGGCACAACTACGGCCTGCCGAAACTTCATGAAAAAGATCTGAAGGATCGCTTGATTATTTTGAGTTCGTACTCGGGCAATACCGAAGAGACGATCGACGCCTTGAACGCGGCAAAGGCAAAACGGTTGAACATGGCCGTCGTCGCCGCGCGCGGCAAGCTGATCAAGCTCGCGCAGAGTCTCAAAATCCCGTATGTGCAGATGCCCGATTTTCACATGCAGCCGCGCATGGCGACGGGACTGAGCGTTAAGGCGTTGCTCGCCGTGATGGGGGAGAAGGCCTGGCTTTCGGAAGCCAAGGCGCTCGGCGCCATGCTCCAGCCGTCGCGCGAAGAATTGCGCGGGCGCGATCTCGCAAAACGGCTGCACGGCTCCGTGCCGATTATCTATGCGTCGGTTCCGAACGCCGCCCTCGCGCAGAATTGGAAGATAAAGCTCAATGAAACCGGAAAGGTTCCGGCGTTCTGGAATGTGGTTCCCGAAATGAATCACAACGAGATGACGGGTTTCGATGCCAAGGGCAAAACGACGCCGCTTTCGCGCCATTTCCATTTTGTATTTTTGAAGGATCCCGACGACGACCGCCGCATCATCAAGCGCATGAATGTGCTCGAGAAATTATTGCGCGACCGCGGCTTCAAGGCGGAAATCGTTTTGCTCCAAGGCAAGAACCCGATCCACAAAATTTTCAACGCGCTCGTTCTCGGCGATTGGACCGCGTACCACAGCGGCAAATTGTACGGCATCGATCCCGAGGAGGTGCCGATGGTGGAAGAGTTCAAAAAAATGATTGCGCGATAACAAAAAAGCCGCCATTACTTGGCGGCTCGTTGTGTTTGGGGCCTATGTTTTTGGGTGTCTCTGGTTCCGGAATTCGATAAACGAGATTCGAGGTTTTGCGGACGGGACGGTTGGGGGTTTTTCTTCCGGTTTTGGCGTTCTCCGTCTGTCGAGCAGCATGCCTACCGCAAAAACACTTCCGAAATACAGCGCAAGGATCAAGAGCGTTAGTGGATACTCCATGAAGCCCTCCTCCTATGGTTAGGATAGGAGATTATTGAAGGATCGTCCAACCGTTCCGACGACATGCTATAATGACCAAACATGGCCACCAAACTTTCGCGTTCCAAGCTTGAACTTTTCACCGAGTGCCGCCGTTGTTTTTGGCTCGATCTGAAGCAGGGGATCAAACGCCCGTCGGGGCCGCCGTTCACGTTGAATAACGCCGTGGACTACCTCCTCAAGGAGGAATTCGACGTGCATCGCAATAAAAAAACCCGTCATCCGGTGATGGAGAAATTCGAGATCAATGCGCTGCCGTTCCAGCACGACAGTCTGAGCAAGTGGCGGCACAACTTTACCGGCGTGCAGGTTAACCACGAGCCGACGGGATTCCTGGTGTATGGCGCCGTCGATGATTTGTGGGTGAACCCCGACGGCCAGATCCACGTTGTCGACTACAAAGCGACCGGCGCGAAGGAGCATAAAATTTATGATTCGTATCGCCGCCAGATGGAAATCTACCAGTGGCTCCTGCGCCACAATGGCCTCGACGTTTCACCGCGCGGATATTTCGTATTTGCAAAAGTGAATAAAGCCGACGGCTTTGGCAACGGGGACGCCGCGCTTGCGTTCGACCTCTTCATCGAACCGCTCGACGGCGATGATTCGTGGGTGGAACAAGCATTGCAATCCGCCAAAAAAACTTTTGACATGACAGAGATTCCGGACGCAACGCCGGAGTGCGATTTTTGCTCGTATCGACACGCCGTGGCGCGCGCCGTCACGGAGTAGGCTTGCATTTTTCTGGAATTTAGATATAATAATTCATAGCAAAATCTCATTCGCGGGAGGCGAGCATGAAGGTAACGTTTGCGATCGTGAAGCTTGTTGCTTTGGCGGTAGGGATTGCTTCGTTCGTTGCATTCCGGATCTTGGGCGGCATACTGGCGGGATTCACGGCCGATCCCATCACCGGCCTTACGGTTCTCGGAGGCTCTGTCATGGCTGGCGTTCTCTGTGGTTATGTAGTCCATCTGATGCTCGGATTCGTCGTAACAGAATTAGTGGTGGGCTATTGCATGCTCATGGGGCGTCCTCGACCGAACGTGGTTGAACCTCCTCGGATGGGGCCGGTCGAACATGGTCTCTATGCGGGCATCGCCGTTTGGTTCGGAGTCTATGCGATTCAGACTATCGCTGTGGGGTTGCGGATCCAAACCTATTTCGGCCTGGATCTCATTCCGAGCATCGCCGTCGGCGTCGCCGCAGGATTCTGGAATGGCATCAAGCATTACAACAAAGACCAGGTCGCGCCCATCGCGTGATCGTTTTCCAATGCGGCCGGGACTTCAGCGTCCCGGCCCTTTATTATTTTTTAATCCAAAAACTCTATAATGAATGCATGCCGATCATTCCGAAATTTAAACCGCTTCATTGGACAAGCCATGCGAAAGCCAAGATGATGTTTTATCGTCTGGGTCCCGGTCGCATTCGGCGCGTGCTCCATTCGCCAAAGCGCGTGGAAGAGGGAGTTGCGCCGCGAACGGTAGCCATGATGCAGCCGGCCTCAATCAAAAATGGAAAATGGACGCAAGAAATCTGGGTGATGTTTCAAGATTCTCCCAAGGAACGGAACGTGATCAGCGCGTGGCGCTATCCCGGGGTAACCAAGCCGCGAGGGGAGATCAAGGCCTTTTTACGCCGGGAATATCAGGAGTTTTTGGCTAGTTGACAAACATAATTTTATATGCTAATATAGCCTTAGCATAATAGTTAAAATACAGCAGTATGGATTCCGTGGTAGGAATCCAAATTCGAGGGTAGAACAATGTTGTGCTGGCAAGATGTAAAGAAGATTACTGAACAGCCTGCGGATCCGATCGACGCAGTCGTGAACCAAGCGACGCGACTCACGATGGCTTTTCAAGCCAAGTCGTCTTTCCTTGTGAGAGAACTCGATCGCGAAATCGATTCCCTTATGGGAATCGCAACCGCCGTGCTGGCCCGTCATGGGATCAAGAGCCGGCAGGATCATCCTAACCAATAAAGCAGGGGGCCGTACCGAAAGGTGCGGCCCGTTTCATTTTTCTATAATAAACACATGCTATTCTCTAAGCGTATCATCTGGGGCGGATTGATAATACTCGCGGTATTTGCTGTAATAGGTGAGTGGTACATCAAGGAACCGGCGGCCAACAGCAATCATGAGCCGCCGCAATCATCATCAACTATGATCATCACGAGTCCTGCATTTGAAGACGGCGGAATTATTCCCAAGAAATATACCTGCGATGGAGGGGATATCAATCCGGAGCTTCAGATCCACTATGTCCCTCGGGAGGCGCGAAGCCTCGCGCTCATTCTCCACGATCCCGACGTGCCGATGCCGGGAGGATTTACGCATTGGGTGGTGTGGAACATCAGCCCCGAGACCACGCTCATCAAAGATGAAAGCGTGCCTCCGGATGCCGTCGAAGGGCGGAACAGCGCCGGACGAATCGGCTACATGGGACCATGCCCGCCGTCGGGGACGCACCATTATCATTTCCAGCTGTATGCGCTGAACGACGTTCTTGATATTCCTGCGACGTCGTCGCTTGAGGAGATTCAAAAACAGATCGATGAGCATCTCGTTGCGAAAGCGGATTTAGTTGGCCTGTACGCCCGATAGCCGTCGCGCGTGATACAGCGCGTGATACAATCAAACTATATGGAATCAAACGGCTCGGCGACGATCTTGCGATGGGGGTTGGCCTTTGTTTTCTTCTATGCCGCGATCGCGGCGCTTCTTGACCCGGGCGAGTGGGGAGCATTCCTGCCTCCATCGCTTAGCGCCGTCGCACCGCTTTCGTTTTTCCTCACCGTGTTCTCGGTCTATGAGCTGATCCTTGCCGTATGGCTTTTCTGGGGGAAGCACCTGTGGTGGTCGTCGCTTCTCGCGACAATCACGCTCGCCGGAGTTGCCGTCGCAAACTATCAGGCGATGGATATCGCATTCCGGGACATCGGTCTCGCATTCGCGGCGCTTGCGCTCTTCCAAGCGGCGCGACATAATAGTTAATATACATGAACATTTTTAACGGCAGCCCGGCGCTCCCATTCCCGGGCGAACTCTCGGAACACGAGCGTTCGCGCGACGACCGCGAACTCATTGCGTTATTTTTGCGCGGCGACGAAGCGAGCTTTTCCGTGTTGCTCGACCGCCATATGCCGATGGTGTACCGCTTTGCGTACCGGTATTTGAGCAATGCCGATGACGCAAGCGATGTGACGCAGGAAGCGTTCATCCGCGCGTGGAAGCACATCAAAAAATTCGACACGTCGCGCAGTTTCAAAACTTGGATTTTGGCGATTGCAAAAAATGCGGCGCTCGACCACATCAAAAAGAAAAAGCCGGTTCTCTTTTCGCAAATCGAATCGCAAGAAAAGGATCTTGATGCCGTCCTTGCCCCGCACCTCGCCGAAGAGGAATTGCCCGACGCCGCGTTCGACCGGGTAAGCGACGCGAGAGTGCTTGAATCAACGCTCGCAAAACTGCCCGCGCCGTACCGCGTCGTCCTCGCTCTGCGCTACGGCGAACACCTCAAGTTCCGCGAGATCGCCGACATCCTTTCGGAGCCGATCGACACCGTAAAGAGCAAGCATCGCCGGGGCCTTATGCATCTCCGGAAGATCTTGCCCAAAACGCTTTTGGCCTAGGCGCCATCGCACCCAAATGGCTTGGAAAATCGTATAGTTGGGCAAAGCCATGCCCCGGGATACCCGCAGAACCCCCAAGAAAATATTTGAAAAGCTTGAGGCGCCCCAGCCTCCGGCTGATTTGGTGCAAAAGACGCTCCAGCGCATCATGGCGCGCGAACGGAAAATTTTGATGGCAAAGCTCGCGGGGCTTGGGTCGCTCTTTGCGGCATCGCTCGCCCTCGTCGTGACGCAAATGTCCGCGGCGGCGGCTCAGCTTGCACAGTCGGGATTTTTCCAATTCGGTTCGCTTTTCTTTTCTGATTTCGGCGCGGCGGCCGCGAACCTGCCGGATTTTTTCCTTTCGCTTTTTGAATCATTCCCGGTTTTCTCGGCCGGGCTTGCGATCGGGGGACTCGCCGTGGCGATCTGGTCGTTTGCCGGATTCGTCGATGACGCAAGCATCCTGCGCGCGACAAAACATTATTCATCGGCATGAGCGACATATCCCATTCAAAAAAAGTAAATGCCATGCTCATCATCCTTGGAAGCGTGGCGCTTATTTTTGTAATATTCGCCCTCGGTATTTATGTGGGATATGAGCGCGCCATGTTCGCATCGGGACGCAGCGATAATTACTACCGGAATTTTATGGGAGCTTCGCCGATGGGCTTTGGCGACTCGCATGGCGTCGTGGGAACGGTGATCGACGTGAGCACGTCGAGCCTCACGGTGCGCGATCCCGACAACGACGAGGAATCGGTCGTCGTTGCAACGGACACCATCATCCGCATGTTCGATCGCACGCTCGACATCAAAGGCCTTGTCCCGGGCGAAGGCGTTGCGGTCATCGGTTCGCCGAATGAAGACGGCCAGATCGAAGCGCGGTTCGTGCGCATTTTCCCGAGCACGTCGTCATATCCCGTGCCGCCCGACTTTTCGTCGGGAACCCAATCGTCGACCATTATTATTATCCACACACTCTAATGTTCAAAAAAATCGGGAGCGCGATCAAGGCGCACAAGGTCATGTCAATAATCATCGCGATTGCCATCGTAGGCGGCGGATATTATTGGTACCGTTCGGCGCAGGGGACGAGCGCTCCGACGAAATATGTCGTGGGACAGGCCTCGCTCGGCACCGTCGTCGCATCGGTATCAGGCAGCGGCCAGGTGCAGGCGCTCTCGTCGATTCCCGTAAAGAACCAAGGTTCGGGATCAGGCGCAGTCACCGGCATCTATGTGAAAGTCGGCCAGCACGTGACCGCCGGCCAGCTCCTCGTGCAGGTTGATACGACGAACGAGGAAAAAGCGCTCAAGCAGGCTGAACTCACCATGCAGTCGGCCAACCTTTCGCTCGCAAAACTTCAGGAAGCTCCGGCCACAACGACGCTGCAGCAAGATGAAGACGCCGTCGCGCAGGCATCCACATCGCTCGCGACCGATTACCAGTCGGCATACGATTCGCTCGGCGGCATTTTTGTGGATTTCCAAACCACCATGACTGGCCTGCAAAATTTTATGACGGGCAAGGATGTCAACAAGACGCAAAACGACCCTGATGCTTTTGTGAGCCTCCTCCCAACATACCAGCAGGAGCAAACCATCCCGTTCCGCGATAAAGTGACGGCAACGTTCAGCGCCGCAACCGAAGCCTATGCCCAGGACCTCGCCGATTATCACGCGCTCTCGCGGAACTCGAGTTCGTCATCGCTTGATGCGCTTTTTACCGAAACGGAAAACGCCGCAAAATCAATAAGCGATGCCGTGTCGGCTTCGCGGAGCCTCATCAACCAAGTCGTGAACAGTTATCCGATTTCTTCCACGACGCAGCCGTTGCCGGCCATCGTGACCGCCGACCAGAATGCGTTTTCCGGCTACACGGGAACCATTTCAGGGGATATTACGAGCATCACCAATTCCCAGAACGGCATCGCGAATGACGAGATTGCGCTGAAAGAAAAACAGACGTCGCTCGCGTCGCTTCAGGCGGGAGCCGACCCGCTCGACGTCCAGTCACAGCAGATTTCAATACAGAATGCGCAGCTTTCGCTCCAGACGGCGCAAGACAACCTTGCGGATGATTCTATCCGCGCCCCGGTTTCAGGAACGGTCTCGGCGATCGCGGCGGTTGTCGGGACGCCAATTGCTTCTTCGGCGGTCACGCTTGCAGCGGACGGGGAAGTGGCGCAAGTGACGCTCAACGAAGTCGATGCGGCAAAAGTGAGCCTGGGCGACCAGACGACGCTTACTTTCGACGCATTGCCCGATCTTTCAATCGCGGGACAGGTCGTCGAAATCGATCCGGTGGGAACGGTGACGCAAGGCGTCGTGAACTACAGCGTGCAGATCAGTTTCACGAACACCTCCACGAGCACGTCGGCGATCAAGCCCGGCATGAGCGTGACCGCGAATATCGTGACCGATGCGCACCAGAACGTAGTCACGGTTCCGAATGCGGCGGTTGTCACCCAGAACGGATCGTCGTATGTGCTTGCGCCGGCGACGCCCGTCGAAGCGACGACAACCGGCGGCATCGTCTTGCCGCAGGGAACAACGCTTATTCCGGTAACCGTTGGCATCTCGAATAATACGATCACGGAAATCACATCCGGCCTCAAGGCAGGGGACCAAATCATCACGCAAACCATCCGTTCGTCCAGCGGCTCCACGACAAGCGGCGGCACGAACGCGCTCCGCGCACTGGGCGGCGGCGGAGGCGGCGCGGTCTTTGGCGGCGGAGGAGGAGCTGTGCGCATCGGCGCGCCTACGGGCAGATAACCATGTATGGCAAAAGATATCATCCAATGTTCCAACATAACGAAGATATATAATACCGGTGGCATCGAAACGGTCGTTCTTAAAGGAATAACGTTTTCGGTGAAAGAGGGCGAGTTTGTGGCGATCATGGGGCCGTCGGGCTCCGGGAAATCCACGCTCATGCACATCATCGGCGCGCTCGATACGCCGACCGGCGGGAGCTATTTCCTGGACGGCAAGGACCTCTCAAAATTGTCCGACGATGAACTCGCTGATATCCGTCGCGAAAAAATCGGATTCGTCTTCCAAGCCTTCAATCTTTTGCCGCGCACCACGGTGCTGCGCAATGTCGAGCTGCCGCTCATTTATGAAGGCGTGGACAAAGAAAAGCGCGCACGGGTTGCGAAGAAGGCGCTCACAAACGCGGCGTTCCCCGAACAGTTCTGGTTCCACCACTCAAACCAGCTTTCCGGCGGCATGATGCAGCGCGTTGCGATTGCCCGATCGCTCGTAAACGATCCGTCGATCATCCTCGCCGACGAACCGACCGGCAACCTCGATTCGCACACGGGCGAGATCGTTTTGAACACGTTCCAGTCGCTCAATTTGCGGCATAGCAAAACGATTATCCTCATCACGCACGAACTTTACGTTGCGGAA
>Ga0335069_10012000_pt1 | contig 12205 bp, 26 predicted proteins | sample Lox_Sample_11_FD_206714 | JGI IMG/M metagenome (GOLD analysis project Ga0335069, IMG submission 206714) | Soil microbial communities from Loxahatchee National Wildlife Refuge, Florida, United States - Lox_Sample_1.1 | ecosystem: Environmental > Terrestrial > Soil > Wetlands | place: USA...
AACCACCACCGAGCGTCGCTTAACTAGGCCGCTCTCAATAGTTTCAATAGTTCTTCGGCAAAATATTCATACTCTTTTGATCGGGCGGCGGCGGCGGCGGCGGCGGCGTCGGCGGCGTCGGCGGCGGCGTAGGCGTAGGCGGCGGCGGCTCGCAAATCTTTTTCTGAGGCATTCGCCTTCAATTTATTTAGTACATCATCAATGGCCTTGAGTTGTTGTGGGTATTTCTTGTGATCAAAGTGCGTTCTGGCCCTTTCGACAATAATGATCAAAAAGGGGATGAAAATGGGTTGTAAGTCTGCCCCTACGGGAATGGCCTCAAGAAATCGGATGGGCCAGGTCATTGACGTGCCATTGGTCATTCCTTCAAAAAGCCTATCTTCAACGCGCGCAAGCCATTGTGGGATTCCAAGCTCCGTTTCATAAGCCGCATGATTTCCGGAATGAATGGTGCAGCCTACTGCGCAGCCCTTCCCATCTTCCCAATACTTACCGTGGATGATTTCGTCAGCCGCCGCATGGGCCCGTACTCTCGCCAGATATTTCTCTTTGATGGCCGGATTATTGTGAAATGCCTGCATTTTACTCACTCGCCTTTCTGGTAACCACTACCGTCTTATCATCATGCGAATTTCGAATGGGAATCACTTGGAGCTCTTTATTCTGTTCAAGCCACGTGTAGGCAATATCGTGGGCTGACATTTTGTATTTCTTCTCAAGTTTTTCAATTACATCCACGTAACAAGCGATTTGCAACGTGATGATCCTAGTGCTTTTCGCCTGCGTGATAGCTTGCTTGATGGGTTTGTCTTGCGCAAGTAAGGCCCCCACAATCCGCATTTGAGAGGCCCCCGCCTTGTCGGTAGCCGCATAGTCAAAAAGCTTTTCGGCCTGATCTTGCGTGAGCCCATACTTTCTTTGAATTTTCAAAGCATTGAAGGCGGTGGTTGGGGTGATAGTGCCCGGTTGCTTACTCGTTCCGCGGGTTCCCCCAATGATCTTATTCTGCACCTTTTTGGGAATCCGGTAAAAGGCATCGAGAGTTCCCAGCACAAATTGCTTTTTGCATCCCACGCGGGCCGCAATTTCACCGGCCGTAAGCCCCTTTTTGATAAGCCCCGCAAAGATCCTTCCTTGCTCCGGAAACGACACATTGGCCCGTTGCACGTTCTCAATGGAGTTCTTGATGAGGGTCTCTTCGTCGTTCTTAGCCTGGGTCATCACGCAATCGATCACCTTCCAACCCAGCTTTTTAGCCGCGGAGAAGCGTCGAAAGCCAAAGACAAGCTTGTACTTCCCCGCCTTGGGAAGGGGCATCACGCCAATGGGCTGAAGCAATCCCGTTTGCTTCATTGAAATCATCAGTTCTTCCATTTCGCGGGGCTCGTAAATCTGGCGGGAGTTTTCCGCCGCCACAATATCCGCAATAGGAATGTCGACTACCTTACGATCAGCCATGCAACCTCATTTCTCAATGAGATGCAAGTATACCGCTGGGGCCGAGATTGCAAGGGTATCTTATGCGAGATCACTTAGTTTCATCGGGGGAGCAAGAAAAGAGCGTGAGTTTGGGCTTTCCTGCCTGCAATCGCTCAAGCTTCGAATAGAGCTCGTCCAACTGGCGCCGCGTCTTTTCACTCATTACGTACTTTCTATCCGTCCCCCAACCCCGCTTCATTTCTTGCTCTTCGAGCTGCATAGCCTCTCTCTCGAGTTCTTCATAGGTAGGGCCAGGCTTCCCCTCTTTTACACGCCGCTCATGTGCCTTTTCTTCGTCAGGTGACCACATTTTTAAATCCTCTTATCCCGCCAATTTATATCGTCCCGATTTCCTTTTCCAATATTACATTCTTCACAAAGAACCTGAAGGTTCTCTAATACAAGAGCCAATTCCGGATGAAGGCTTCGGGGTTTGATGTGATCGACGTGCAAGCTTGCGCCGTCTCGCTTTCCCCGCCCGCACAGTTCACAATATCCGCCATTTCGCTTGAGAGCATCGTATCTCAATTCCAACCATGCATTCGAGGTGTAGAAAGTTGAACCGAACCGTTTTCGAATCTTCGCATGCTTGACTGCCTTTTCTCGTTTCTCTTTTTGACGTTTTTTCTTTTGCGCCGCCCTTTGATCACCATGCAAAAGAGTTTTCACATATTCGAACCCGGATCTTCCCATATCTGCCCCAATCCCAACGGTATCGGGCTTGCGTAGCAATTCCAACAGGGCCACGTATTCGGGCTTTCATCCCTCGAATAGATGGTCACCTATCGGAATCCCTGCCCCCTACCCCATGCGGTATGAGCTCGGTAAATGCCCTAGGTGAATCGCTAGGCATTCGTGGACGCCATTTCCAAGCACGAACACTGCCTGACACTCTCACGCCGCATGTCCAAGGGGATTACCCCCAATTCCTGGCGTGGCTATGGCCCGAGTTCCCCTTCCCATAGCTACTATCAAGAGCCATTCCCAGTTGTTTGAATCTCCTGGAATGGCCCTATGTGCCAAAAAAAGAGTTGAATGGGATCTAAAAAAAGGTAAGATCGATTCAACTTATTCCGGCACGAATTAGTTTACGGGAACCCGAGGCGGCGTCAAGCTTCCTCGGGTTTCTTATTCTCCCCACTCATTTGAGCGGCCTCTTAAGATGAACGCCATGGTATATCGGCCAATCCCATTACCGGGAGCTCCGTCCTCAATAGCGCACCACTTTACATCCCCAAGACTTCGAAGCTGGGCACCAGCTTGAAGCAGATGATGGATCCATTTGTCTGTCGGTAACACCAAAACCACGTCTTTTCCTTTCTTGTGCTCGATAATGGCCTTTCGTGCCCATTGCGTTGGTGACCGAAATAATGGATTCACGTAAGAAGATTTGCCCCATTCAACTGACAAACCGTCAAAGCCATCGGGCCTTGGATAAGGACACGGATCAAAGTCAAAATGGAATTCATCATCGAGGCTTTTCATCAGGTCCGGAGGGGTGAGCCAATAATGTTTCCCGTCTTTATTTCTCAAAGATAGCCTTTGATCTTCGAATGCCCATTCTTCCGACCATGTTTTTGGTTCTCTTGTGTATGAATTTTTGTTTTTCATTTCAACCCCATTAATCTTTTGAACGCTTCCCGCGCTTGGAGCGGTACCACTGCATTGCCCAAGCACCTAATTCTGTCCACCCTATGTGGTACCCCATCAATTCCTCGACAAACGGTGGGTTGAGACTTCCAGCTTCACTTCAAAAGCCCGCTTTCCTCGATGCGCTTGAGGGCCGCTTGTACGAAAACCTTAATAGCGAGCCATTCCGCTCCAGTTGGATAACCTCTCGTTCTATTTTGATGCATGATTTTATCCAGAACATCCCTCGCCGCCGCTAGCTCAGCGCGGAGTAAGATTATTTCTTCAGCTACTACACCAGGCCAATCACACCCGCGAGTATCGTAATCTATCCCGCACCGCTTGCCGGCCTCACGCTCGCGTTCATCTTGCGCAGCCAGGGCGCCACGCAAGTCTTTGTTCTCAGCGCGGAGCTTTTCGTTTTCTTCTGAAACAAGCTTTGAGCCAAGCGCATGCCAAGTCATTTCCTCAGCGGACACCATAGGCGGCTCACAACCTTCCCGGTGCTCTTTCACCTCATCAATCAGCGCGCGCATGTGATTGCGGGCGAGGTCGATTAAATTCAAATCGTAAATGGATGGGGGGTAGCGTCTTTCCCTGTCTAGCCAAACCGTCTCTTCGCCATCCTCTAACTCCATTTGCCACGGCCCCGGCAGCGCCTTCTTTTCCGCCTCGTCAAGGGCGGCTAGTTCTTTATCGTCGATCATTTCGGCCTCCTCACAAACAAAACCATCTCTTTGGTGAGCGGATTGGCCGTACTATGATGCGGCCCTTCGTTCAAGCAAAACTGGTTTATCTCGTCCACCAAATCGATGACGTACTCTTTTCGAAACTTCTCAGGCGACGGGTCAAGAATGACGATGTCACCTTTGCGCGGATTCCAAAAGAATGTCTTTATTCGCAGCCACGCGTATTTCATTTCCCCTCCACCCTCTCCATCCTCGACGTCAGAAGCGGCGCGCGATGGGTATCGTTTGGGCACCTCGTATCACCAAACAAATGAACGTGCCCAGCCACCATCATCCCATACACCCACGGCGCGTTGGCGATTTCGGCTTGCAAAGTGACCAACTCCCGATACGTGCCTCTGGTCACAGCAACCACGTTTTCTTTCTGAAAAGTGTGGAGATTAATCAACTCAGCTTCCAGCTCCCGGATGATGCGGCAGAGGCGCTTGGTCTCGTTTATATGCGGACGATTCTTGTTCGCCTCGGCAATACGTTCAACGTGCTCCACAAACTTCTTATCGTCGTCGGTCACTCATTCCCCCTCTTCCGTTCTTTCTTTTCCCGTTCCCGTTGGCGAAAGGCCTCGAGCCTTTGAAGAAACCTTGTGTAACTTCCCCTTTTCGCGTTCTTACTTCGTTGTTCGGGGGTGAGTGAACTTTTCTTTCTCTGCATTTGCTTTTCCTTTGACGTTCTCAGCGAGACTATCTAACTTTACCGGAATGGCAAACGAAATTCAAAAGGCCAGCGCCATCGATAGGGTATTGATCCAAGGCGATTTGTCAGCCCTAAACGAAGAGCAACGCCTATCGTATTATTTCGCCGTGTGTAAAAGTTGCGGGTTGAATCCCCTGACAAAGCCCTTTGACCTGATCAAGCTAAACGGCAAACTTGTGCTCTATCCGAACCGCTCGGGTGCCGATCAAATGCGCTATGTGCATGCGGTTTCGTTCGAGGTGACGGAAAGAAAGTTTGCAAATGACTTGGCGATGGTCACCGTCAGAGCCAGTATGGGCTCCCGCACCGACGAAGCCATGGGCGCCGTGAGCGTGAAGGGCCTGGTTGGGGAAAACCTGGCCAACGCGATCATGAAAGCAGAGACGAAAGCCAAACGCCGCGCCACCCTTTCCATTTGCGGCCTGGTTGCGATAGATGATTTGTCACGTATTGAGGCGGCAAGAGAACAGTTGCCAAGATGGGGAGCGATGAGCCCATCAGAAATGGAAACAAAAATCAGGCCTGCCGAAGATTTGGCAGGCGAAGAGGCTGCCCAAGCGGTAGATCGCCTGATTGAACAAGAAAAAAAGGGGGCAAATAGAATTTAGCTGCAATAGTGAAGGAATGACGGTTATTTCTTACAATGGAAGGGTGAAAATGAATCGATGGGATAAAGAAACGAAACCGATGCCTGGCAATCAAGATTGGCTTAATGAGATTTTTACATATCATGCGCCAAACCAGGCTCAACAAAATGCATACGTCGAAATTCGGGAGGCCGCCCGCGCTTTTGCAACGGTTATTTTCAAAAACACGCCAAAATGCGCAGATCAGTCAGCCGCTATTCGCTTGGTTCGCGAAGCGGTGATGACTGCCAATGCGGCAATTGCGCTTGAAGGGTTGGTATAAATGAAACCATTCGACGTACTGATTGTGTGGAATCCAACGGATGAGCAACGAAAATCAGGGCAGAAAGCCAAGATTGTGGTTCCCTTGAAACAGGTTCTTGCGACCGACGATAGGTCAGCCATGCTACTTGCGGGCCGGGAGATTCCCGAAAGCAACTTGACCGAAGTGGACCAAATGACGGTGTATGTCCGCCCTTTTTAGCCCCTTCCGCCGAAAGAAAGATCAAGGTGGCGGGGGCCGAAGTCGAAGAACGGGTCATGGGACGGTCTGCGTCTTTCAGCCATGCGCAGGGACAGCTTGCTTCTCCCTTTCAGGGTGGAATGGCTGCTGCATCCGCTGGGGCCGGCGCCTTCACGGCTGGGCAGCAATTTGGCGGAAATATTGGAAATACCGCGGCCCACAATAATGTTTTTTACAGCAACACTTGCAATAGCTCGAGCATGAACTTGGCGCAGGTGTTACAGCAAAATGCGAATCAGTAGAATTTGTGGCTCGAGTTAACCTGTCTCTATATTCCTCAGGCTGCAATTTGGAAGGGACACCTCTAACCTAGTTGTTCCTTCCGGAGCCGGCTTCAGTCGGGTAACTGACTGCGGTGTGTTCAAACGCTCGGCCCGCCCACGGCAGCCGGCTACCTTATTCCATCATGCTCTATGCTAAAGTGATCACTATCGGGGGGATTGAAATCAACGCCCGCGGCACAAAGATAGTCTTGAGTAGAGAAGCCCTTCCAGATTTCGGCTATGGGTTTGTAGTCTTGGGCAGTCTGGAGAAGAACCCCATCCTTGAAAAGATTCAAATCCGCGGCAAGCCTCAGACAATGAAGGGAGCTCGCAATCCCCTTTCCTTCCTTCGCGTACTCTTTGGCCGTTTCCTCAGGGCGCCAGAATTCACCAACGGTGACACCATAGCCCCGAGCTCTGGCTTGATTGATGAGCTCCGCTATGAGGCCAGAAAAGATTTGTTGTTTGTCGAGAAGCGTTAGCTTTTTTTGGGCGGGACGAACGCCGCAACATGCGCCTGAAGGGCTTGCGCAGTGGCCTCGGGATTTTCCGAGGTGGTGATATGGCTCAAGATCAACTGTGCAATTTGAACAAGCAGGCTAAGGATGGTGAGAATATTCATGGTTCCCCCGAATTGAATGGAGGTGCGGAGTAAGCCCCATGCCTACTCCGCATCCATTAGCAACGAAGAACGACTGACAGAAATCCTTTACTGCCCCCGTATCGCAGTCAATAGCTGGCCCAAGAACGCCGAAACCGTATTGATCTCAGCCGCATTGAAGCCCACTTCGGCCTCGGCCGCAGGGAGAAGCGGAACAATCGCCGGAAGATCAGTCAACGCCGCACTTCCAATCGCGATGGCCTCTTGCAGCGGGTTACCGCTTTTCAGCGCCGCGATGGTGGCTGAGGTGAAGTTCACGAAACCTTGCAGAACCGCATACTGGTTCTGTTCTACCGGAACTTGAATCTGAGTGACTGCCATTTCTTTCCCCTTTGCTATAATAGGTGAGGTCACTTTTTAGTGTAACGGGCGATGGGCAAGAATTCTAGCATGAAAACCTGGCAGTGGCTCTTATCCACTGTTGTTGCGGGTTTTACAATGGTGACTGGGCTTGTCACATATTTTGAAACCCACGTTTACGCGCATAGCGACGGGGAAAAGCTGGAAAGCCGGGTAACGGAGCTCGAGAGAAAAGAACGGGATGATCTGGAAGATATGCACAATAAAATTGATAGCATCTATCGGATGCTTTCCAATCGTCGGGGGGGCGATACGGAAAGCGGTGAATAGCCCAATTGACGCCAATTTCTCAGTGCGATAATAAAGGAAAAATGTCGCTAGCTCATAAACTTAAGGTGTTTCGCAAGGCTCTGAAGAAAAGCCAGGTAGAGGCCGCAAGCCTTATCGGAGTGCCCAGTAATACCTGGAATCAGTGGGAGAATGGCAAACGCCATCCCAATCAGTATGCAGAGCAATATATCGAAAAGAAGCTGAAGTCTGTCTATGATAGCTTGGCTAAAGTCTCTTGATTGGCCGCTCATTACCCGCCGCTTCATTTTCGCGGGGGCCATCATCGCACTACTTTTTGACCTGGCCGCCGCCATCTTTGGAACTCCGCACTCCACCATTTCCCTTCAAGGGTGGTGCCTCATTGGCGGGGAGCACCGCTCATTTCGAGAGATTTCCTTTGAAGCCGCAATCTTTTTCCTTGCCGGTCACATATTTGGTCGCATAGACAAAGGGGCCCGCGGTAATCTTTCAAACCCGCAGGCCCCTAAGGGTTAGCTTCCTAACCGAGGAAACACTTTATCAATTTAGTTTTTATCTCTCGTCGAATATCTCCCCAAGCCTTCCGCTTAGGGTGCATCGCACTATGCGAGTGGCATTCCCATTATAAACCACTTGCCCCCTGACTGCCTGCCCCTTATCCTTTCCCCTTATGACGGAACAAGAAATTCTCAAAGAGCACGGCCAAAAGGCCCATGATGTTGGCGTGAAACTCTATCGATTTCTTTCACCAATCCTCGAACTCTCGGAAGATTTGATGCGAATGCTCTATCTCAACCGGGAAATGGCGGAAGTGATGAAAAAGAAGCAACTGGAAGCCGAAGAGGAAAAGAAAAAGCTGCAAGTTGCGAAGTGAGTTGGCTTCAGAGAAAGCATAAGCTTGGGCTCTGTGATGCGGACCAGTGTTTCTATTGCAAGAATGAGGACACCGAGCGCAAGGCCGGATGGGATGGCCTATGTCACGGTTGCCAAAACAAGATCATGCAACAGTATGTGGCTCAAATCGGGCCCTATTGGATTTGTGATTTCTGTATCCGAGCTCACTTTCCCAATAAGCAGTATTCCGTAAACCAAGCCGCCGAAATCTTGGAAAAGGTGCGCGGCTTCAAGGGGGGGTAAATGGGTTGGAAGGTTAAGTTTTGGGGGGAAGAGAAAGAGAAGCCGAAAGATCCGCTTCCTGTCCCCACGCACAATACCGCCGATACGCCGGTGGAAGAGATTCAAAGGCAGTTGCATGAGCGAAGGCCTCTACCAACCGGCCGCCAAGAATTTGAAGAGTGGTCAGATCGCATCATTGCGGGAGCCATGCTAACCGCCACTCCCAGAAGTCAAAAGTTTGCCCTGGCGGATATGCTCTTGCACTTGGGCCCAACGGAATCTTACAAAGAGGACGCCTTCTTCATTCATGCCCTGCGCAAGAGTGCGGTCAATCAGGTGGCCGATACCATGCGCAAGGAAATCCGGGATGCGGCCAAGGCGGAGTATGAAAAAGAAGAGGAAGCGAATAAACTAAAGGTGGTGGACTTCAAGCCCGCAACCAATGAAACCCAAGTATTGGCAGACAAGCCAGTTCAAGGCACTTGAAAAAGAGTGGTATGAAAGACTTGAACAATCCGGGTTTGAAGATGCGGAAGAAAAAGTCAATGGAAGGCTTGTTCTTAAGCAATGGGCCGCGAATAGTTATCGCGGCGCCTGCCCGCTGCTACGGGAAAACAAGCTTGCTTACTTCACTCTCATTGCCGATGGCTTCCATAGGGAGAACGCCTGGCGGGATTGGATTGAAGTTTACGTAATGGAGCAACGGGCCCTTGGTGCAACCATCAAAGACATTTGCGCAACCCTCGCCTTCCACAACGAACGATGCCACCGCGAAACCATCCGGCTCATTATCCACAAGTATGAAAGACGCTGGGGAATCAGAAAAGCAGGCTAGCTACGGCGCTTGGTCTTACCAGTACGACAACCTTCCCTTGAGCTATAAGAACCTCGTTTATTCAAAGTGGAAGCGCAGTTACCGCGTGGGAAATGATTACATCAAGCTTGCAGACCAGGCCTCATTCTTCAAGGCTTACGACACCTATATTTGGATGATTTTGAAACGGCCCAACACGTGGGTTCGCTTTGCGGCTTTGACGGAAGATCAAGATGTTGTTTTGGGTTTTGCGGTGGTGGAGCTCGTTGGTTCCAAACTCACCTTGCATTACGTCCACGTCCATAAGGACCAACGGCGCCAAGGCATTGCAAGCTTTTTGGTTGGTGCTCCCCAATGCATTGAGCGCTTCACCCATCTAACCCGGATTGGCCTCTTGTTGTGGCCCAAAAAACTACCGGATGCTATTTTTGATCCGTTTGCATGAAAGGAAACGCATGAAAGAAAATTGGATTTACGCCGAGCTCCATACCGGATTGTTTCTGGGGAGTGATAAGGGCGGAAAGAACTGCGGAACGAAACTCAAGGTGAAAGACGTCACGGGCCTCACGATGGTCTATGACACCGAGGTGCGGGAGCTCACCGTCAAGCTTCCGGGGTTTTACCCCGCTAAGATCCCACGCGAGAATATCGCCTTTTGGTGGCCTGAGATGAAAGGGATTGTGGCCACACACCCAACGGTGGTTGGGGAGCCGAAAGCCAGCCCTCCGCAGCCCCAGCCGAATGCCCCCGATGAAAAGCGGGGCCCTGGTAGGCCGCCCAAGGTGCAAGCGCAGGTGGATGGCCCCCAGCATCGGGTATTCAAGGGCCCTGGCCATGGTGAGACCGGTGTTTCTCTGAATTTGCCAAAATGAGTGCATGGATCGGAGTTGATTTGGATGGCACGCTTGCTCATTACGATGGGTGGCGTGGACTTGAGCACATTGGGGAGCCGGTCCCCGCCATGCTCGAGCGCGTGAAACAATGGCTTGCGGATGGGAAAGAGGTAAGGATCTTCACCGCACGAGCAAGTGAGCCGGAAGCTATCCCGCATATTGAAGCATGGCTTGAAAAGCATGGGCTGAGGGGCCTTGCAATCACCATGACAAAAGACTTCAAAATGATTGAGTTATGGGATGATAGGTGCATCCAGGTTGTTCCCAATACCGGGATGCCGCTTATTGAAGAATTGAAAGGGCTCTATGACAGAGCGACCACAAAGGCCTCGAAAACTCACCGTCGCTGAGGTGAATGCGCTTTCGCCTGCGGAAAGAGAGGCCTATATTTTTTCCATTCAAACGCCGGAAACCCAACGGCGAATGAAGATGACGGATGATGAGCTCAAGGCCTATTACGCATCTCCCATTCCGAAATCGGCTCAGGTTCGCGACAAAGATGGTAACATTGACGTTGGCACCCGCATCTTTAGGCCTGGTGAGCTCGAATTCTATACCGAGTTGCAGCGCAATAAGGGGAAGTACATTTCGCAAATGCGCACCTTGCAGGCGCCGCACCTCGAGGACACGAAGCCTTCGCTATCCAAGCGAGTGCGGGAACGGGCTATTCGGGCTTTCAACTATGTGAAGCAAAGCTTCAAGGATTTGATGAAATCATGGGGGCTTGCCACCGAGAAAGAGCACGCGCAGGTCAAAAATGAGAAGTGAGGACGAATGTTTAAGTGCGAGTGTTGCGGAAAAACCACAAGACCAAGAGAAAAACAACACAGATTCATCTTCGAACGACGAGACAAGGAATACCAAAACCTTGTCAAGAACCGCGAGACCAAGGGCTATGAGACTAAGGTTACCAAGGGATGGGAAATCGCAAGAGAGTGCGCCTTGTGCGCCGAGTGCGCCCAAAAATAGGACGGAACTTTCTTTTTTGATGGATCTGTTTCTTTGCGACGAGCTCCCCCTTCGCATCAAGCTATTGGTGGCCGATAGGATTCGTGAGGTGGAAGCAAACCTATTGCAGGCGCCCCCGCCGCCACAGATTCCACGTGGAACAGTTCCGGCCACGGTGGTGATTCCTACGGTTCCCGAGCTCGCAAGCCCAGTTGTGGCGCAGCAATCGCCATCGATGCAACGCTTGATGGCGAAGCACCCTGACTTGGTGCCGCAGGTGCAGGCCCCCGTTCCCGCAACGCCTGCCGCCGCCGCGGCCTTACAGGCCCGAGCGGCCATCATCAATCGCGGGATTACGACGGATAAACCCGAACCGGGGAGAACGAGCCCCCGGAAGTTCTAACGCAACGCCATAAATAACGTACTTTTTACATACTATGGGCAGACCAAAGGGAGCGAAAAATAAAAGGACACTTGAGGTTGAGATCATTGCCAACCGCTTCAAGATAAATCCCTTCGAAGTGCTGATGATGATTGCCGCGGGGGATTGGAAGGGGCTTGGTTACAAAGCAAAGACGCGTAAGGTTTTCACCAACTCAGGGGACGTAAATGAAGAGGAAAACGTCCCGCTCGAGCAGCGCAACATGGCCGCCCGTGAGGCCACAAAGTATCTCTATCCCCAAAAGAACAAAGTGGAGCTCAGCACCGGGCAAGAGGGCTTCAAAATCGTGGTTGAGGATTATTCTGAAAAATGACCGAAGAAACAGAAGCGCAAATCCGGCAATTAATTTGCGAAAGAAGTTTTTGGGGACATGCGTGGGAAGGACCTTATACAATTCATAGCCCACAAACCCCAACCAAAGATTTAATCTATGTGTGCTCTTACTGTGGTGCAAAAGCAAAAAATCGCTTTCTTGAATGGTTTCTAAAATTATTTCGCCGTGATTGAGCTCAAAATCCGCCTTCAGCCCAAGCAAAAGCTTCTGAAGCGGGCGGTTGAGCAATTTCCAGTCACGTTCTACGGGGGGGCTAAGGGGGGTGGCAAGTCCAAGGGCTTGCAACTCATTATGCTACTCCGCCGCTTTGCTTACCCCGGAAGTACAGGCGCAATCTTCCGCCGCACTTATCCTGAGCTCGAGGGCAACCACATTCGCCCGCTCTTTGCGGCCTTCCCAGTGCTCAAACGTTACTACAACCAAGGG
>Ga0335069_10012001_pt1 | contig 12204 bp, 10 predicted proteins | sample Lox_Sample_11_FD_206714 | JGI IMG/M metagenome (GOLD analysis project Ga0335069, IMG submission 206714) | Soil microbial communities from Loxahatchee National Wildlife Refuge, Florida, United States - Lox_Sample_1.1 | ecosystem: Environmental > Terrestrial > Soil > Wetlands | place: USA...
GCGCTCAAGGAGCTAATGACCGAAATCGTCCAGCGTCTGCAAGACACCATCGGCATCATCGACTTCTGGAAGAAGCCGATCGAGGTGAAGAAGCTGCGGGCCGCCATCGATACGGACATTCTGCTCGCGAACATTCCGCAACTGAGTGCCAAGCACGAACGGATCGCCGTCGAGATCGTCAAGCTCGCCGAGAAGCGTCACCACGAGCTGACTCAATGAACGCTACTCGGAGAAACGACATCACCTACGACGTGATCCGCAGCCGTCGCTCGACGACGGACATCGTCATCGAGCGCGACGGCCGGGTGCTCGTCCGCGCACCAGGCTCGATTCCCGATGAGCGGATCGAAGACATCGTCGACTCCAAGCGGTACTGGATCTACAAACACCTGGCGGAGTGGCGCGATCTGAATGCCCCGCGTGTCTTGCGAGAGTACCGTAACGGTGAGGGCTTTCTATATCTCGGCCGCTCGTACCGTCTGCTGCTCGTCGCGAACCAGTGGGAGCCGCTGTTGCTCAAAGGCGGACGCTTCTGCCTTCGCCCCGACCTCGCACATAAGGGTGAAACCGCAGCCGCAAAAGCTGCGTTCCGCGACTATTACATTGCCCGCGGTGCTGAGCGGATCACTCAGCGGGTTCGCTACTACGCGCCGAAGGTCGGCGTCACGCCGCGCTCAATTGCGGTGCGAGAGCTCGGCCTTCGTTGGGCCTCTTGCTCGCCCAAGGGTAACGTCGCGTTTCACTGGAAGTGCATGATGGCACCGCAGACGATCATCGACTACATCGTCGTGCACGAGCTGTGTCACTTTCATCACCGCGACCACAGCAACGCGTTCTGGAACGAGGTGGACAAGGTCATGGCCACGTACGGCGAGCGGCGCGAGTGGTTACGCGTGCACGGCGCGGGACTGGACATCTAGGGCAGTCGGTTCTTTGCGATCGGAATCCTCACACCGACAGCGCGACGTCGGCAGCGAGACCGGCGCGCAGCGGCTCCGGCACCGAGCGGTCGATCACGACGAATTCAACGTGCGGCACGCCGCCGAAGGCGGTCGCCCCATGCCGCAACACGCGATCGTCCCACACGCGGTCGAGGTCGTAGCGCGCCAACGCTTCCGCGGTCAGCGCCGCCCCGAATCCCCCGAGCCAATTGGTCACAACCCGGTTGGCAAAGTTGACGTAGAGACCGGATTGGTTCGGATCCTTACGGACGCCGTCTTTCAACTCCGCCGGAACCGTCGCGCGCGTCTGCAGCAACCACGCGAGCGACACCATATCGTGCGCCAGCACCGAGGGGCTGGCGATGATGAGTCCGGTTTCGGGAGCGACGACGTGGCCTGCGTCTGGGCCAAAGGTCGTCAACACCTTGGTGGCGCTGGTGAGGACGAGACGCTGCTTGGCGAGCAGCGTGGGTACGGTATTCGACTCGGCCGTCTTCTGCGAGAAAGTTCCCGCGTCGTGGTGGTACTCGAGTCGCGAGTCGTGGCGCCACCAGCCGACGGCGGCTTTGAGCCCGAGCGTGCTGCCGGCCAGCAGGTGGCGCGCGCAGCGCGGCATGAGGATGACGTGATCGATCTCGTTGAGGATCTTCGGCAGCAGGATCGGATCGCGCCAGCTCGCCGACGCGCGCGGGCGCTCGTCGTAGAACCCATCCCAGCCGGCTTCCTCGAAGGCGACGAGTGCACCGCCGGCCGCTTCGATCGCGCGCACCATTCCATTGCGCCGCATTAGCTCGCGCGTGCTGCCGGTGAGCCGATCCTCCGAGAAACGAACGAACTGGACACCCGACATGTCGCCGACGACGACACGCCCGGCGCCTTTCTCTTTCAGCAAGCGGATCATCGCCCGCAGCGCGGCGGGATCGGTGGTCGCCGGGTAGTCGTTGCCGGAGTTGCACACCGGCTTGAGGAGAACTCGATCGCCGCGCGACAACCACGTGAAGTCGGTGGCCGCCAGAGCCGCACGCTGGACCGCGGCTTCGATGAGGTCGTCGCTCGAACCGCGCGTGATCCCGGCGAGCGCCACCGTGGCGGGGCGCTTGTCCTCCGCGTAACGCAGTGGGATGTCGAGAGCACCGGGGGCCGCTTGCGCGGAACTTTGCCGCGTCAGCGCCAATGAGGCGACCGTCCCCGCAGCCAAAGTCGTGAATTCTCGTCGCGTCAATCCTGGAGCGCGCCTGTCCTCACATGCTTCGGTTTGCATCGCGTCCTCCTTGGCACGGGCGCGACCGCGCCCTGCCGGCGTCTCGAACCATGACACCGTTGCCGGGCCCGATGCAATCACCCCGGCGCGGCCGGAACTCTCGCGGATACCGTGTAGCGTGCCAACGTTCGGCCAACCGTCTCAACTTCCCACCGCGGCTCGCGGGGCGGCGGCGAGGGCGTCGGTGGTGCTCTCCAAGCGGTCGCTGAGGATGCGGGTGAGGTTCAGAAAGACCTTCGCGGCGATGCGTGGGTAGCGGCGGCGGATGCGGGTGAGGAATCGCTCATCGAGGACGAGATAGTCCGTGTCCTCGGCGGCGATCACGTCGGCCGAGCGCGGCCGGTGCCGCATCAATCCCATTTCGCCGATGACTTCGCCGCGGCCGACCGTGCGCAAGATCAACCCGCCTTCGCGCTGTACCTCGGCTTGACCGTTGAGCAACACGTACAGCTCCGGCTTCAGCTCGCCGCGGCGGGTGATGTGATCGCCGCGCCGCGCGGTTTCGAGATGGCCCATCAGTACCACCAGCTTGGCTTGAAATGGGCGCAACCCCGAGAACAACGCGATCTGCTTGTGCGGCTCCGGCCCGAGCTTGAGGAAGAGCAGGTCCCACAGCGTGATGATCTTCGTCGTCGTCACCAGCGCCGGCGTCAGGAACAGCTCGATCACCAGCGCGATCATCATCGTGATTCCCGACAACAAGCCGAAGTGCATCACCGGTTGGAAGTTCGACAGACAGACGATGAAGAAGCCCGCCGACAGCGCGAGCGCGATGAAGAACGCGGCCTGGCCCACCGAGCCCATCGCATCGATGATGGCTTGCTCCTGGCTGCCGGTCCGCCGCAAGCCTTCGTTGAAGGTGTCGAGCAGGTGAATCGTATCGTCGATCGCGATGCCGACGGCGATCGCCGCGATCATGCTGGTCGAGATGTTCAAGCTGATCCCCAGCCAGCCCATCAGCCCGAACAGCACCACCGTCGGGAACACGTTCGGGATCAGTGCGAGGATGCCGACGCGCAGCGACAAGAACATGAGCGACAGCAGCAGCAACAGCGCCGACAGCTCTTGCCACAAACCGGTCACCTGGCCCCACGCCAGCGAGTCGGCCGATTGTCCCAACAACACCGTCGTGCCGGTGGCTTTGACCCGCACGCCGTGCGGGAAGTGCTGCGCCGCGAACTCCTCCACCTTCTGCACGAACGTGCCGACTTCGCCGGAGCGCGAGAGGCGGGTCCGCACAATGATGTTGGCGCGTGAGTGATCGCCGTTGACGACCGCCTTGACGTCGTTCGGATCGACGAGCAGCAGAATTTGGCCGACCTCCGCTTGCGTCGCCGGCAGTCCGTCGGCCGCGTCGGGCTGCAAAACCTTGCGCACCAGCACCAGGTAGTCGGCAAGCGACATGGTCTTGTCGACGCCCGGCTGTTGCTCGATGAACCGCTGCAGATCGCGCATCGCGGCGAGCACGTCGATGCGGGTGGCGGCTTCCGGCGCATTTCCGTCGATCACCACGTAGACCGGCTGCGTCCCGGCGAGCCGCGCGGCAATCGCGGCGTTCTCGGTGCGAATGGAGCTGTCCGGCCGAAAGAAGCCGATGTAGTCGGTCTCCACCACAATCCGCGAGATCCCCCAGATGCTCAGCAGCAGCAGTACCCCGGCGCAGCCCAACACCGCGCGGCGGTGACGCACGGCGAACGATCCGATTCGCTGCAAGGTTTCCGGCACGAAGCCGCCTTGATCGTCGAGACCCGGCGGCACCCGTTTCGGCAACGGCAACACGATCAGCAGCGCCGGCACCACAGTGAACGCCGCGAGGACGATGGCGCTGATGCCGAAGACGCTGTAGATGCCGAACTCGCGCACCGCCCTGATGGGGGTGAAGATCAGGGTGCCGAAGCCGATCAGGGTCGTCGCCGCCGCCACCAGCACCGGCACGCTGACGCGGTCGATCGCGTGCGCGACGATCTCGGCCGGCGGATGGCCGGGTTTCACTTCCATGTAGTACTCGCTGATGAGGTGAATGCCGGACGCCACGCCGATCACCATCAGCAGCGGATTGAGCACCAAGGTGCCCAGATTGATCGCGCCCCCGGCCAGCACCATCACGCCGGTCGTCCACACCACGCCGATCACCACCGTGCTGAGCGGAATCAGCACGCCGCGGAGCGTGCGAAACGCGCACGCCAGCACCGCGATCACCAGCAGCATTGCCAGCGGCGTGAACTTGTTGGTGTCGCCTTGCATCAAGGCAGCGGCGTTGACCTTGATCGTCGGGATCCCGGTGATGGCGAACTGCTCGGGACCTTGCAGCTCGGCGATCAACGCCCGCATGTGCTGTTCGATACCGCGGCGCAGGAACTCCTCGTCGCTGAGATCGTCGAACACGACGGTGACGCCGCTGGCGCGACTGTCGGCCGAGACCACGTTCTTGAGGTAAATCGGGTTGGCCAGCACGCGGGAACGAAGCGCCGCCGCCTCGTCGGTGGTGGCCGGAAGCTGCTGCATCAAGCGCCCGGCCGTCAAACCGAAGTCGCCCATCTCCACGCCCTTCACCGTGGTCAGGCTCAGCACCTCCCGCACGCCGTCGATCTTGGCGAGGCGCTGCGACAGCCGATCGATCTTGGCCAAGGTCGACGGCGCAAACACGTCCTCGGCAAACACGCCGATGACCGCAATCTCCTCGTCGCCGAAGACCTTCCTCACGTCGTCGTAGTAGAGCTTGTCGGGATCGTCCGCCGGCAACAGATTCTCGATCGAGCTGTCCATCTTGACGCGGCCGGCGAAGACACCGAAGAAGACGGTGAGCGCACACATCACCGCGAGGGTCAGCCGCGGCGCACGCTGGGGCAGTCGGAGCAGGCGTCTCATCGCGTGTTCCCATACGGGCGAATCACGCGGATGGTCAAGCGATTGCCCTTGCGATGCGGCAGCGGACCGTAGTAGGCAGACCGGCATCGGAAAGGTGGGTGAGACCAGGCGATGGCAGATGCGATTGTGACCGAGAATCTCACCAAGCGCTTCGGCACCCGGGAGGCCGTGAAACGCCTGTCGCTGACGATTCCTGAGGGCGAAATCTTCGGCCTGCTGGGTCCCAACGGTTCGGGAAAGACCACCCTCATCCGCATGTTGTGCGGACTGCTCGAACCAACTTCGGGCCGCGCCACCGTCGGCGGCTACGACGTCGCCACCGAACCGGAGCAGATCAAACGCACCATCGGCTACGTCTCACAGCGGTTCAGCCTGTATCCCGATCTGACGATTCGCGAGAACTTGAACTTCTTCGGCGACGTCTACCGCGTGCCCGCCGGCGACGCCGAGCCGCGCAAGCGCGACTTGCTGCGTTTGTGCGGACTGGAAGGTCGTGAAGGCCAAGCCTCGGGGAGTTTGTCGGGCGGCTTGAAACAACGCCTCGCCCTGGCGTGCGCGCTGATTCACCGTCCGAGGATCCTGTTTCTCGACGAGCCGACTGCGGGCGTCGATCCGGTCGCGCGGCGGCAGATGTGGGATCTGTTGTTTCGGCTCGCGCAGGAAGGCACCACGCTGTTCGTCACCACGCACTACATGGACGAGGCCGAGCGCTGCACCAAAGCGGCGTACGTCTACTACGGCACGTTGCTGGTCTGCGGCGATCCGAACTCGATGAAGCGCGAGGAGATCGCCAACAGCAATCGCCGGCTGGAAATCATCTGTCAGCCGCTGATGCCGGCCTTGGCGGTGTTGCGCGACGCGCCATACGTCGACGACGTGAGCGTCTTCGGACAAGCGCTGCACATCCGCGTGAAAGATGTTCCGCCCGAACCGACGACCAACGACGATCCGTTCGCGTCGTTCTCGGCCGCCGCGCGCCGCGCCGTGGTGATGGACACGCTGCACAAACGCTTGGTGGCGGCCAAGATCGAGGTGCTCGGGATTCGCTCGGTGTACCCCAGCCTCGAAGATATCTTCGTCAGCTACACGCGCCGCATGGACGAAGCCGCCGGCGGCTAAGCGACACGCAGCGACTCACTGATCCGCGTAGCGGCAGAGAGCCGCGACCAACTGCGCCACCGCCGGCCGGCCGTCGAACGTCCACGATCCGTCGTGCAAGGTTCCGGCTCCGCGCCCGACCAAGTCGGTGACGGTCGGCGTGACGACCTCGGTCGCCAGCCCCAACTCACTCGCCAACTCCGACACCCGAACCGAGTGCGGCAGCGCCGCATCGCCGACGCGCCGCAGGGCATACGCCGCGATCCGCACGCGGCCGAGTTGCCGACTCAGTTCCTCCACCGGCTGGTTGGTGTCGCGCAGGCGCTGTCCCTGGATGTTCATCATGCGGAAGACGATGTCGAGGTCGTCTTGTACCAGCATCGCAAACACGTCGCGGGCGACCGGCAGCAGCGTACAGTCTTCGAGCGCAGTCGCGGTCGCGCTGCGCGGCGCATCGCCGAGCAGCGACAATTCGCCGAAGAATTCGCTGGGGCCGAGTACGCGCAACTCCTTGTCATGGCCGCCCACGCCCAGACTCAAGCGCACCCGGCCGGCCGAGATGACGAACATTTCTTGTCCGCGATCGCCCTGGCGAAAGATCACGTCGCCTTTCTTCACGTGCAGCTCGTCGTGCATGCTCATTGTCGTCATCTGAGTCTCGCCCTTTATGCCAACTGTTTGCGGAAACGGGCCAGGCTGAGCAGCGTGAAGCCGACCATGAATCCGGTGAGCACGGCGAAGTCGCGCCATTGATCCACGACCGAGGTGCCCTTCAGCGTCAGCCCGCGAATCGCCTCCATGAAATACGTCATCGGCAGGCTCCACACCGCCCATTGCAGCCAACTCGGAATCGCTTCGATCGGAAACACGAAGCCGGACATCAGAATCGACGGAATGATGACGAAGAGAGCCATGAAGTTGGCTTGAATCTGCGTGTACGACACGGTGGAGATCAACGCGCCCAGCGCCAGCAGCGAGAGAATGAACAATACTGCCAGCGCGCCGACTGCGAACATCGTGCCGCCAAACGGCAAGGCGAAGATGAATTTGGCCAGCAGCGAGACGATCACGAAGTCCACCAGGGCGATGATGCCGTAGGGAATCATCTTGCCGCCGATGAGCGCGAAGCGCGAGATCGGCGTCACCAGCAGCTGCTCGATGGTGGCTTGCTCCTTCTCGCGCACCAAACCCGCCGACAGCACGAGCACCACCACCATGATCACGATGCCGATCGTCCCGGGCAGAAAAAAGTCCGAGTCGCGCAGTTGTGGATTGAAGAGAATATGCTCGCCGATTTTGACCGGCGGTTCGCGCAGCGGCGGGGCGGGGTGATCGGGGTCGTCGAACTGCAGATCTCGGACCGCGTCGTCGCTGGTCACCACACGCGCGCCGTAGAGCGCCGCCTGCGCCAGCGTCGGCATGGTGCCGTCGACGAACAGCGGGAACTCCGTCTGCTGGTTGTTGCCGAGCCGTTCGGTGAAGCCCTTCGGAATGACCAACCCGAGACGGACCGTGCCGAGCTGCAGGCCGCGCCGGATCGCGCCTTCGGAGTCGACCTCGATGACGTTGAACTGCCCGTTGCCGCGCAGACGATCCTTCACGCTGGCGCTGAAGAACGTTTGATCCTGATCCCACACGGCGACGCGCATGTGATCGACCTTCAACCGCAGCGCGTAGCCGAACAACACCACCAACAGCACCGGCAGCGCCAGCACGAAGCCGATCAATTGCGGGTCGCGGCTGATGTGGAGAAACTCCTTGGCGATCATGGCACGCAGGGCCTTCATGCATCACTCCTCTGACGTCACGCCGTCGCGGCTGCCACCGCATGGATCGGCAACGTAATGCGGAACGTGGTTCCGCGACCGACCGTGCTGTCGACCTCGATCTTCCCGCGATGGTTCTCGACGATCCGAAAGCAGATGGCCAATCCCAAACCAGTCCCGACCCCGACCCCCTTCGTGGTGAATCCGGGGTTGAAGATCTTCGGCACGTTCTCCGGCGCGATCCCGGAGCCGGTGTCGCTGATTTCGACGGTCACGGTGTCGGCGGCGCGCACGCGAGTCCGGATGGTAATCTCGCCCGGGCCGTTGATCGCGTGGGCCGCGTTCACCAGCATGTTGAGGAATACCTGGTTGAGCTGGTTCGCGTAGCAGTCCACCGGCGGGAGCTGGCCATAGTCGCGCAACACGGTGATGCGGTTCTTCAACAGATGGGCGACCAAGGTCAAGGTCGACTCGATCCCTTCGTGCAAATCGGCGGGCTTACGCTCCGCCTCGTCGAGGCGCGCAAAGTTGCGCAGGCTGCGGACGATCTCGCCGATGCGCCGGCAGGCCTCGCGGCTGACATCGGCCATCTGCGCGGCCTTGTCGACGAAGCCGGCGGCGCGGTCGTGCTGGCTCGCGTCTCCAAGCGCGTCCTTCACCTTGGCCAACGCGCGCCCAACCAAGTCGGTGTTGCTCGCCACCGCGCCGAGCGGCGTGTTGATTTCATGCGCGACCCCGGCGACCAGGTCGCCGAGCGCCGCCATCTTTTCGGATTGCACGAGTTGCGCCTGCGTGTCGCGCAGATCGGCCAGCGCGCGCGTCAGCTCGGCCGTACGCGCCTGCACTTTCTCTTCGAGGTTTTCGTAGAGGCGCGCGTTCTCGATCGCGACACCGCCCATGCCGGCGAGCGCTTCGAGCAACTGCTGATCTTCATCGCGAAACGGTCCGCCGCGGCGATTGAGCACTTGAATAACCCCGATGACCCGATCGCGCGCGCGGATCGGGACGCAGAGGATCGAGCGCGTCGTGAAGCCGGTTTCTTGATCGTAGCGATGGCCCTGCCAGCGCGGGTCGCTGCGGGCGTCTTCGATCCGAATCACCTCGCCGGTCGCGGCGACCCGGCCGCTGATGCCCCGTCCGATCGGGACGGACAGCGTCTGCAGCTTTCCCGCGCCGGTGCCGAGCGCCACTTCCCAGCGCAGCGTCTGCGTCGCTTCGTCGAGCAGCATCACGGAACACGCCTCGGCATCGAGGACGATGCGTACGCGTTCCATCATCGCGTTCAAGAGGTCACGCAGGTGGAGGGTTTGGCACAGGGCGGTGCCGACCTCGACGAGAATTGCGAGCGAGTCACTCACCAGGCCAACTCCTCGATCCGCAACTCGCCGACGTGCGCGACGATCGTATCGGCGGCGAGCGCGGCGGCCGGGTGATGTGTGGTAACGCCGACGCAGTGCATTCCCGCCGCACGCGCGGCCGCGATCCCGAGCGGCGAGTCCTCGACGACGACGCAATCGGCCGGCCGCAATTGGTCGCGCGTGGCGGCGTTCATCGCCGCCAATGCGGATAGGAACGGATCGGGTGCGGGTTTTCCGCGCGGGACGTCCTCGGCGCCCACCAGCGCGGTGAAGAGCGGTCGCACACCGCCGCGATCGAGAATCGGCTCAATTTCGTCGCGGAAGGCGCCCGAAGCGACCGCGAGTCGATAGCGCGGCGATAGACGCCGTAGGAGCGCCGCGACGCCGTCGTACAAATGCGCGGCGGGCGCGAGGCGCGCGAACTCGGCCCGCTTGCGCGCAACCAGCGCGTCGAGTTCCGCGGCGGTTCGCGCGCGGCCGGCGCGCGCGTACAGTTTCGCCAAGCACGCACGATCAGGCAGGCCCAAGAACGAGTGATAGTAGTCGTCGAGCGTCAGGGCGATCCCATCGCCCGCCGCGGTCGCTTGAAAGGCCGCGGCATGCAACGCCTCGGTGTCAGCCAAGACGCCGTCGAAGTCGAAGATGACCGCGCGCAACCGTGGCTCGACCCTCATCCGAGACACCGCGCGTCGGGACGGCTTGACACTCTCACTCGACCTTGGCTAACCGAGAGCATGGCGAGCGGCAGCGAGTCGGCCACCATCTTGCTGGTCGACGATGAAGCAGTGGTCGGGCAAAGCGTCGCGGCGTTGCTGGAACTCGAGACGCCGCACAAGGTGCTGGTCGAGACCTCACCGCAGCGCGCGATCCAGCTCGCGAAAGTCACTCCGCTCGACCTGGTCATCTCCGATTTCCTCATGCCGGAACTCGACGGCATCGGCTTCCTCCTGCAGATTCGCGCCCTGTACCCCGAAAGCACGCTCATACTACTCACCGGCTATGCCGACAAGGAAAACGCGATCCGCGCGATCAACGACGTCGGCATCTTCCACTACATCGAAAAGCCGTGGGACAACGACGATCTGCTGACGATCATCCGCAACGGCCTCGACAAGCGCCTCCAAATCCATCGGCTCTACGAACGCACCCGAGAACTCGAAGCCCGCGTCCAGCTTCTGCAACAACGCAATGCGGAACTTGAGGACCGGCTGAAGAAACAGTGACCAGGGGCGAGTGACGAGACTACTCGTCGCCGGTCACTCATCACTTCCGAACGGCTCCGGTTCGCGTTTGCGCTTGTTCCAGCGCCAGAGCCCGGCGCGTCGATTCTCCCCGTCGCCGGTGGCAGCGAAGTAAACGAAATATGCATCTTCGCCCATCGGCACCCAGGTCCCGACGTTCACATACTGGCCACCGCCCGGCAGCGGCCAGACGCCGGCGGCATGGGAGTGACCGAACACGACATTCGGCACCTGACACAGCTCGGCGATGCGTTCCGCCGTGCGCCGCAACTGCGCGGCTTCGGCGATGCGGCGGAAGCGCAGCGCGCCGCCGTAACTGATCGCACCAATCACTGCGGCCGCCGCCAGTAGCGCGAGGAGGCCGGTGCGGCCGGGGTACCAGAGCAGCACGGCGAATGCGCCGACGAACAGGAGGACGCCGGCGACGATCAAATCGAGCGCAAGGAACCGCGCGGTCGCCATGGTGTTGCGCATCACCGGCTCCGCGTGCATGGCGTGGATGGCAGCCGCCGTCCCCGCCCGGAGGCCGAGGCGGCCGTCCATGGCTGCGACGCGGCGCGCGTTTTCCTCCCGCACCACTCGTTCCGCGTCCGGCTTCGGCGGCCCGCTCTTGGCCAGCACGCGCTGCACCATCCCGCCGTACAAACTCGCCACCCGCGGGAGGATGCGGAGATTGCCGCTGACAACCCAGCCGATGTACTCGCTCACCGACATGATGTTTTCCGCCGCCATCGCGTTGATCGTCTTCATTTGATTGGTGAAATAGCGGATGGCCAACTCGGCGATCGAGAGCTGCATGTGATCGGGCGCGGTCGGCACCAACGGATTCAGCACGTGCTCGGTCGAACAAAACGGGTCGTATTGGCTTCCGTGCTCGACATACAGCCAGCCCGGCTCGCACCAGAACCACAGCGGAAATTGCACGCGCTGCACGACCGCGTCCTTCATCGCCATGTAGCTGACGTCATCGGGATGATGTTCCGCGATCAGCCGACGGAAGTGATCTTGCACCTCGGGCCATGACATTTCGAGATCGTGATTGCCCCGCAGCACGATGACCTCGTTGCCCTCCGCGACAAAGCGCGCCAATGCCAGTAAGAGCTGTGGATGGCTGGCGCGCAGGATGCGATCGAGTTTCCAGCGCGACTTGGCCGCGCCGGTGCCGGCGCCGAACCGCCGTTCGCTCTCGCTGAAGGTCACCCCGCGCAAGAGCCGGTCGTTCGGATCGGGCAAATCGGTGATATAGAGGAACTCGATGAAGTCGCCGCCGATGATCAGCCGCCATCGCCGGTCGGCTGGATGGTTGAGCCGGTAGTACCGCAGGAAGTCGGCAAACTCTTCGTCGAAGTGATACAGGCCTTCGGTTGGATTGTTGAATCCTCCACGCAAGTGGAGGTCCGAAACGATCAAGTAGTCGAGCGCGAGATTCACCATTCGACTCAACGTCGAGGCACCGGGCGCCGGACGATCCAACCTTGTCCGACGCCAACAAGAATGGCTCCCAGCGCACCGCCCGCGAGGCCGGTGAGCATACCCGGACGGCTCAGCAACTCACGCAACGGCAACGACACCGCCAAGTGACTCACCGTCGCGCCGGCGCTGAGCAGCCCGCCCAAGCCCAGCAATCCCCAGCCGATTGCTCGACAGGCTTGGCGCAAGCCGATCACTTCG